>OFQV01000436.1_pt1 | contig 10871 bp, 6 predicted proteins | sample 1542971 | NCBI WGS metagenome assembly OFQV01 (sample SAMN07774229, study PRJEB24372) | wastewater metagenome | isolation source: WWTP Cannobio (Effluent) | place: Italy: Cannobio | collected 2016-01
ACTTAACCGCTTTTAAAAAAATAGGGGCTTGTGATGGTGTCGGCCTCTTGCACTGCCTAAGCGTCCCCCTCGGGGGGATTGAGGGGGTAAAATAGCCGCCCGATAGGGCGACATAGTGTTTGCTTTTTGCGTATTTTCGCCACGAAGTAAAGCTGATTTATCCACAAGCAAAAAAAATGAAAATGGTTTTTTAAAGCTTTTAAATGCTTTTAAATGCTTTTAGACCTTCTGCAAGCCTTGCGGCACAAGACATACAGCCCCCATAAGACTACGTTTATTTACCCATAAGACTACGTTTATTTACCCATAAGACTACGTTTATTTACCCATAAGACTACGTTTATTTACCATTAGACTACCAAAAAAACTTGTATTTTAATTTACGTTTATTTACCATTAGACTACACATTAAAAACAGGATTTCAATGGTGGATTATGCAAAAAAATATGGTCGTCAAATCAAATAAGCTGATAACAGCAATTCAAAACTTATCGCTTTTTGAAGCTCGAATTATTCAATTAGCTATCGTTGATGCAAGGGAGTCAGGAAAGGGCCTCCATGTAGATACACCTCTACGGATAGACGCTTTTCGCTATGCGGAAGTATTTGGAACAACTCGCCAAAACGCCTATATCAAACTCAAAGAAACCGAAGAAACGCTATTCAATCGTCGATTTACTTTTATCGACTCCAAAGATGGTATGCCAGTAAAAAGTCGTTGGGTGCAACAAGTGAAGTACCTTGATGATATAGGGGCTATTGAGGTTATTTTTACTCATGCTGTTGTTAGTGAAATCACTCGTATAGATGGCTATGAACAGTTTTTTACAAGCTACTTGCTAGAGCAAACAGCCGAATTAAACAGTGTATATTCAATACGTTTATATGAACTTCTTATTCAATGGCGAAGTATTGGAAATACGCCAGTCATTGAAATCAATCAATTTCGAGAGCAACTTGGAGTTGGCGTTAATGAATATGAAAGAATGCACAATTTTAAGGCTAGGGTTCTTGATTTAGCTGTAAATGAAATTAACAAACATACGGATATTTTAGTGAGTTATGAGCAACGCAAAGCAGGGCGAACAGTTACAGGGTTTACGTTTACCTTGAAGCAAAAGAAACAGCCTAAAGACGTAACTCCGAAGCCGAAAAAAGCCGAGCCTAAAACCAAGGCTGCCAAGCAGGAAGAACAGCTCGACTGGATGACTAGCGACATATTAGACCGATTTATCAGCATACTCCCAAGCCAACAACAGGCGATACTTGACCAAGTAGAACCCACGCTCAAAGGGGCGACACAGGCGCGTTTTAAGGTGGCTAGGGCAGGCAGTATCAAGCAGCTAGTGACAGAGTTCTCTATGGACATCAATGATGCCCTCATGCGCTCTTGATTAGAGAACGGAGGGGCTATTGAAATTAGGTAGGCGATTGCATTAAAGAGAAAAAGGCGATTTGGCGGCGGTTACTGGCTCGGCAAGGGGTATTTTTTCGATTTTTTAATAAATTTGGCGGCATAGCGACGATTGCATTAAATAGGGGTTCCGTGAAAATTCAACTATGCGACGACATAAAGGGCAATAACTAGAATGCTAGGTCTTTTAAGTAGTGAATCTTGAATTGATTGGGGTGCTTGATAATAAGAGATTCCGCGTGGGCGATACCCACGCTACGCTATATGCTTCATAGAGCTTTTAAGGGTCTTGCCCTATACTCGAAAAATGTATTGGAGAAACAAACATGGGTATTGCATACGAAAAAGACATCGTTGCGTGGGCAAACGAACAAGCCAGCTTCATTCGTGCTGGACGGTTTGAGTTACTGGACTTAGAACATATCGCTGAGGAGATTGAGGACGTGGGCAAAAGCGAACAACGCGAATTATCTAGCCGCATGGTTGTATTACTAGCGCACTTGCTAAAATGGCAGTTCCAACCTGCGCGACGTGGCGTGAGCTGGAAGGCTACGATTAGCGCGCAGCGGCAAGATATAGCCTTTGCCTTAAAAGAAACTCCAAGCCTAAAGACCCGTCTAGCTAACGATGAGTGGATTGCTGTCGCTTGGGCTAAGGCTGTCGCCCTAGCCATTGACGAAACAGGACTTGAGAGTTTCCCAGAGGTTTTGCCGTGGAGTGTTACCGATGTATTGAAAGGGGGGTGGATGCCAGAATAGACAAGCAACCACGCAAAGCCCTAAAAATGCGTTTTAAGCGTGTTTTATGTCTCAACCCTACCAAGATATACAAAAACCCATTAAACCCCGTTAAAACGCATTTAAACGGGGTTTAAGAGGGTAATTAACAGCACCTTGAAAAGCCATTCAAACCTACTCATTTAGTGTATTTTTTAGACTAAATGAGTTTAAAGCATGGAACATTTAAGCATTGGAGACACAGCAAAATTATTAGGCGTATCGGTCTCAACGCTTAGAAGATGGGAGGTAGAAAAGAAGTTGTTGCCTGCGTATCGCACCGTTGGCGGTCATCGGCGTTATTTATGGCAAGACATACAGCAGTTTTGTGGACAATTTGCGCCTGAATTACGAAAAACAATCGCTTATGCACGAGTATCATCACATGACCAAAAAGACGATTTAGAGCGGCAAGCCCAACGATTAGAGCAATACTGCACAGAACAAGGTTTTGATAATGTCACCGTATTAAAAGACTTAGGTAGTGGTCTAAATTATCATAAAAAACAGTTTAAACAACTACTTAGAATGATAGCCTTAGGTCAAGTTGCTCACCTCGTTTTAACTCACAAAGACAGATTATTACGTTTTGGTGCAGATATTATTTTTCAACTCTGCCAAATTCATCAAACCAAAGTCACGATTTTAGAACATGATAACGACATCAGTTTAGAAAAAAGCTTAGTTGCCGATGTCATTGAATTAATGACCGTATTTTCAGCAAGATTACACGGCTCACGCTCACACAAAAACAAAAAAGCGGTTAAAGAATCACGCGTCATGAGTTAGAATAACAAGTAAATATAAACTAACTTGATTTATATCTTTTTATGCTCAGCACAGCCCATCAGATTGAACTTAAACCCAACAACAAGCAAGCCAATTATTTTGCGCGTGCTTGTGGCGTTGCGCGTTTAGCGTATAACTGGGGCTTAGCAAACTGGCAAGAAAAATACCAAGCACATCAACAAGATAACAATTTACCAAAGCCGAATGAACAATCATTAAGAAAAGAATTTAACGCGATAAAACACGAGAAATATCCGTTTGTTTTAGAAGTCACCAAATACGCCTCCCAACAAGCCTTAAAGAATTTAGGCACAGCATTTAAACGTTTTTTTAAAGGTGAAGCCAGTTATCCGCAATTTTGTAAAAAAGGTCATCACGATTCTTTTTATATTGGCAACGACCAATTTAAAGTTAAAGACAAACAGGTATGGATACCCAATCTTGGTTGGGTAAAGACCAAAGAAAGTTATAAATATCAAGGAGCAGGCAAAATAAACAATGCCGTCATCAGCCGACAGGCGGACAGATGGTACGTCAGTATTTCAGTCAGTTTGCCGATAGAACAAAAGCCACCACGTCAGCCAGTCGAAAAACAAGACTGTGTGGGTGTGGATTTAGGGATTAATTGTTTAGCCACCTGTTCAGATGGCAAAGAAATAGACAATCCCAAAGCGTTATCGAAAAAACTCAAGAAACTTAAACGATTAAACCAAGCCCTAAGCCGCAAGGTTAAAGGTTCACACAATCGGTACAAAGCCAAACTGCAATTGTCTAAACTGCATCAACGGATAAAAAATATTCGCAAAGATGCCTTACACAAACTGTCTTATTATCTCACCACGAGATTTAACACGGTGGTATTAGAAGACTTAAATGTCAAAGGCATGATACAGAATAGAAAGTTATCGAGAGCAATTGCTGATGTGGGTTTTTATGAGTTAAGACGACAAGTTGAATACAAAGCCAAGTATTATGGTGCAAAAGTAGTCTTTGCTGACCGTTTTTATCCAAGCTCTAAATTGTGTTCAAGCTGTGGTTTTAAGCACGAAGGCTTAACATTAAAGGATAGAGAATGGCAATGTCCGCACTGCGAGACAAGCCATGATAGAGATGTTAATGCTGCTTTGAATTTAAAGCAGCTAGGTTTAACAAAAATTGCCGCGAGTTCAACGGTGACAGCTTGTGGAGAGTTTGGCTCTGGCGTTTAGTGGCAACATGAAACGTGAAACCAACTCTATGAAGCAAGAAATAAGCATTAAATCTATTTTAGGTAGATTTGAGTAAGACTTGTGGAACGGTTTATTCATCGTCGTTGATGTCTGACCTACTCAGCTAGTGGCGCGATTAGCCCAAAACACTCTCATTGAGACAAAGTTTTGAGAGGCGCAATGACGTTCGCAAAATCGAGAAAATGGATTCGCCCCCTACTCAACCGCTTTTAAAAAAATAGGGGCTTGTGATGCTGTGAGCCTCTTGCACTGCCTGAGCGTCCCCCTCGGGGGGATTGAGGGGGTAAAATAGCCGCCCGATTAGGGCGACATAGCATTTGCTTTTTGCGTATTTTCGCCATAAAAAACCAGTTTATCTACCAGCAAAAAAAAAGCGAAAAAGGCTTTTAAAGGCTTTTAAAGGCTTTTAAAGGCTTTTAAGCGCGCTGTAGCCCTTGGGGCGCAAGGGCTACAGCCTCCATTCAATCACGTTTATTTACCCATTCAATCACGTTTATTTACCCTTTAATCACAAATTAATTATTGTGATTTTATTCTCAAAATAATATCATGTGATTAAATAATCGCGTATAGGGTTACTCATGAAAGATTTAATCGTAAAAGACAATGCGCTAATCCAAGCCAGCTATACGCTTGGATTGGTTGAGCAACGGCTAATCCTGTTAGCTATCGTCGAGGCTAGGGAGACAGGGCGAGGTATCACGCCAGACTCATACTTGGACATCCATGCGAATCATTACGCGCAACAATTTTCGGTATCCGTTAAAAGTGCTTATCAGTCTCTTTCTGAGGCAGTAGAAACCCTTTACCAAAGGCAGGTTACGCTTCATAAAACCTACAAAGGATATCCTGAACGCCAAAAGGTACGCTGGGTCAGTGGGATTTCTTATATCGAAAAACTAGCAGCCGTGAGAATTCGTTTTTCTCCTGACGTAATTCCCCTTATCACTCGGCTAGAGGAAAACTTTACCAGTTACGAGTTAGAGCAAGTTGCTGGATTACAGAGCGGCTATGCAGTACGGCTATACGAATTACTTATTCAATGGCGTAGTGCTGGCAAAACCCCCGTCTTTGAGCTTGCCGAATTTAGAATGCAGTTAGGTGTTGGTGCTAATGAATACAAGCAAATGGGGCATTTTAAATCTCGGATACTTGACCTTGCTACCAGTCAAATAAACGAACATACCGATATACTTGTGAGCTATGAGCAAGTCAAAGAAGGCAGAGTCATCGCTGGTTTTTCATTCTCATTAAGGCCAAAAAAGCAACCTAAAGACGTAACTCCGAAGCCGAAAAAAGCCGAGCCTAAACCCAAGACAGCCAAGCAGGAGGTGCAGCTAGACTGGATGACTAGCGACATATTAGACCGCTTTATCAGCATACTCCCAAGCCAACAACAGGCGATACTTGACCAAGTAGAACCCACGCTCAAAGGGGCGACACAGGCGCGTTTTAAGGTGGCTAGGGCAGGCAGTATCAAGCAGCTAGTGACAGAGTTCTCTATGGACATCAATGATGCCCTCATGCGCTCTTGATTAGAGAACGGAGGGGCTATTGAAATTAGGTAGGCGATTGCATTAAAGAGAAAAAGGCGATTTGGCGGCGGTTACTGGCTCGGCAAGGGGTATTTTTTCGATTTTTTAATAAATTTGGCGGCATAGCGACGATTGCATTAAATAGGGGTTCCGTGAAAATTCAACTATGCGACGACATAAAGGGCAATAACTAGAATGCTAGGTCTTTTAAGTAGTGAATCTTGAATTGATTGGGGTGCTTGATAATAAGAGATTCCGCGTGGGCGATACCCACGCTACGCTATATGCTTCATAGAGCTTTTAAGGGTCTTGCCCTATACTCGAAAAATGTATTGGAGAAACAAACATGGGTATTGCATACGAAAAAGACATCGTTGCGTGGGCAAACGAACAAGCCAGCTTCATTCGTGCTGGACGGTTTGAGTTACTGGACTTAGAACATATCGCTGAGGAGATTGAGGACGTGGGCAAAAGCGAACAACGCGAATTATCTAGCCGCATGGTTGTATTACTAGCGCACTTGCTAAAATGGCAGTTCCAACCTGCGCGACGTGGCGTGAGCTGGAAGGCTACGATTAGCGCGCAGCGGCAAGATATAGCCTTTGCCTTAAAAGAAACTCCAAGCCTAAAGACCCGTCTAGCTAACGATGAGTGGATTGCTGTCGCTTGGGCTAAGGCTGTCGCCCTAGCCATTGACGAAACAGGACTTGAGAGTTTCCCAGAGGTTTTGCCGTGGAGTGTTACCGATGTATTGAAAGGGGGGTGGATGCCAGAATAGACAAGCAACCACGCAAAGCCCTAAAAATGCGTTTTAAGCGTGTTTTATGTCTCAACCCTACCAAGATATACAAAAACCCATTAAACCCCGTTAAAACGCATTTAAACGGGGTTTAAGAGGGTAATTAACAGCACCTTGAAAAGCCATTCAAACCTACTCATTTAGTGTATTTTTTAGACTAAATGAGTTTAAAGCATGGAACATTTAAGCATTGGAGACACAGCAAAATTATTAGGCGTATCGGTCTCAACGCTTAGAAGATGGGAGGTAGAAAAGAAGTTGTTGCCTGCGTATCGCACCGTTGGCGGTCATCGGCGTTATTTATGGCAAGACATACAGCAGTTTTGTGGACAATTTGCGCCTGAATTACGAAAAACAATCGCTTATGCACGAGTATCATCACATGACCAAAAAGACGATTTAGAGCGGCAAGCCCAACGATTAGAGCAATACTGCACAGAACAAGGTTTTGATAATGTCACCGTATTAAAAGACTTAGGTAGTGGTCTAAATTATCATAAAAAACAGTTTAAACAACTACTTAGAATGATAGCCTTAGGTCAAGTTGCTCACCTCGTTTTAACTCACAAAGACAGATTATTACGTTTTGGTGCAGATATTATTTTTCAACTCTGCCAAATTCATCAAACCAAAGTCACGATTTTAGAACATGATAACGACATCAGTTTAGAAAAAAGCTTAGTTGCCGATGTCATTGAATTAATGACCGTATTTTCAGCAAGATTACACGGCTCACGCTCACACAAAAACAAAAAAGCGGTTAAAGAATCACGCGTCATGAGTTAGAATAACAAGTAAATATAAACTAACTTGATTTATATCTTTTTATGCTCAGCACAGCCCATCAGATTGAACTTAAACCCAACAACAAGCAAGCCAATTATTTTGCGCGTGCTTGTGGCGTTGCGCGTTTAGCGTATAACTGGGGCTTAGCAAACTGGCAAGAAAAATACCAAGCACATCAACAAGATAACAATTTACCAAAGCCGAATGAACAATCATTAAGAAAAGAATTTAACGCGATAAAACACGAGAAATATCCGTTTGTTTTAGAAGTCACCAAATACGCCTCCCAACAAGCCTTAAAGAATTTAGGCACAGCATTTAAACGTTTTTTTAAAGGTGAAGCCAGTTATCCGCAATTTTGTAAAAAAGGTCATCACGATTCTTTTTATATTGGCAACGACCAATTTAAAGTTAAAGACAAACAGGTATGGATACCCAATCTTGGTTGGGTAAAGACCAAAGAAAGTTATAAATATCAAGGAGCAGGCAAAATAAACAATGCCGTCATCAGCCGACAGGCGGACAGATGGTACGTCAGTATTTCAGTCAGTTTGCCGATAGAACAAAAGCCACCACGTCAGCCAGTCGAAAAACAAGACTGTGTGGGTGTGGATTTAGGGATTAATTGTTTAGCCACCTGTTCAGATGGCAAAGAAATAGACAATCCCAAAGCGTTATCGAAAAAACTCAAGAAACTTAAACGATTAAACCAAGCCCTAAGCCGCAAGGTTAAAGGTTCACACAATCGGTACAAAGCCAAACTGCAATTGTCTAAACTGCATCAACGGATAAAAAATATTCGCAAAGATGCCTTACACAAACTGTCTTATTATCTCACCACGAGATTTAACACGGTGGTATTAGAAGACTTAAATGTCAAAGGCATGATACAGAATAGAAAGTTATCGAGAGCAATTGCTGATGTGGGTTTTTATGAGTTAAGACGACAAGTTGAATACAAAGCCAAGTATTATGGTGCAAAAGTAGTCTTTGCTGACCGTTTTTATCCAAGCTCTAAATTGTGTTCAAGCTGTGGTTTTAAGCACGAAGGCTTAACATTAAAGGATAGAGAATGGCAATGTCCGCACTGCGAGACAAGCCATGATAGAGATGTTAATGCTGCTTTGAATTTAAAGCAGCTAGGTTTAACAAAAATTGCCGCGAGTTCAACGGTGACAGCTTGTGGAGAGTTTGGCTCTGGCGTTTAGTGGCAACATGAAACGTGAAACCAACTCTATGAAGCAAGAAATAAGCATTAAATCTATTTTAGGTAGATTTGAGTAAGACTTGTGGAACGGTTTATTCATCGTCGTTGATGTCTGACCTACTCAGCTAGTGGCGCGATTAGCCCAAAACACTCTCATTGAGACAAAGTTTTGAGAGGCGCAATGACGTTCGCAAAATCGAGAAAATGGATTCGCCCCCTACTCAACCGCTTTTAAAAAAATAGGGGCTTGTGATGCTGTGAGCCTCTTGCACTGCCTGAGCGTCCCCCTCGGGGGGATTGAGGGGGTAAAATAGCCGCCCGATTAGGGCGACATAGCATTTGCTTTTTGCGTATTTTCGCCATGAAAAAATACAAGGTTACCAACCAACCAACAAATCAAAAAAAGGCTTTTTAAGCTTTTAAAGGCTTTTAAAGGCTTTTAAGCGCGCTGTAGCCCTTGGCGCGCAAGGGATACAGCCTCCATATCCCACCGTTTACCGACCCATATCCCACCGTTTACCGACCTTACTACACATTTATATATTTTAGTGGTATAACGTACAAAAATATATAGGTGTACTATGAGTGAATTAGTAGTAAAAGACAATGCTTTAATGAATGCTAGCTACAATCTAAACCTTGTCGAACAGAGATTAATCCTGCTTGCCATCATTGAAGCAAGGGAAAGTGGGAAGGGCATCAACGCCAATGACCCATTAATTGTCCATGCTGAGAGTTACATCAGTCAATTTGGCGTAGCTAAACACACTGCATATCAAGCCTTGAAAGATGCCTGTAAGGATTTGTTTGCTAGGCAGTTCAGTTACCAAGAGCGGCGACGCAAAGGCACAATCAATATCATGAGCCGATGGGTGTCACAAGTAGGCTACATGGACAATGAGGCGACTGTTGAGCTTGTCTTTGCACCTGCTGTTGTACCCCTGATTACTCGACTAGAGGAGCAGTTTACCAAGTATGACATTGAGCAAATCAGCGACTTGTCGAGTGCTTATGCCGTCCGACTGTATGAATTACTTATCTGTTGGCGTAGTGCAGGAAAAACCCCCGTGATTGAAATGCAAGAGTTTAGGAAACGCTTAGGGGTCTTAGACTCTGAATACCAAAGAATGGATGTTTTTAAAAAGGGCGTTATTGACTTGGCAGTCAATCAAATAAACAAGCATACGGACATCACTGTCGAGTACAAACAACACAAGGCAGGGCGAGTTATTACAGGATTCTCATTCTCGTTCACTCAAAAGAAACAGCTTAAAGACGTAACTCCGAAGCCGAAAAAAGCTGAGCCTAAACCCAAGACAGTCAAGCAGGAAGAGCAGATAGACTGGATGACTAGCGACATATTAGACCGCTTTAGCGGCCTATCCCTAGACGAACAACAGGCGATACTTGACCAAGTAGAACCCACGCTCAAAGGGGCGACACAGGCGCGTTTCAAGGTGGCTAGGGTAGGTAGTACCAAGCAGCTAGTGACTGACTTCTCGATGGACATCAATGATGCCCTCATGCGTTCGGCCAACAATAATCGCTAGTGATCATGTGCGTTCTTAATTAGAGAACAAGCCAACAACAGACGAACTTTTACTAGCATCGACAAGTTAATTATTAGCAAAATCAAAAAGCTCGCCTAGGTGGGCTTTTTTTGTTGCAGAGTAGAGGTCTTTTAGATAGAGACGTAGAGGACACTTGATTAAAGGCTTAATTTGGCTTAAACATGGGGTAGTTACCACGTTCGTGTAAAAAGTGCCATCTGTGCTATCAAATAGACGAAAATATCACTATCAAAACAACCAATCTAATCATAGGTTTTAGTGAACACGTCAACATGTGATAAATCATTTTTTCCGCAAAAAATGACTAAAAAACTAAAATTATGACTAATTTATCAGTATTTATATCGGTATTGCTGCCATTAGACCATGACCTAGTGATAGCCTGAAAAAATGCTTAAAAAGCTATCAATAGACTTTGTTTTTTAAATTGATGGTTTATTATCAAAACGCCTAGACTCTATTGATAGCTTTTTGATAAGTCTTCATTTTTCAACAAAAGTATAACTTACTGTTTTTGTTGGTATAATTGAAAAGTATGCTGATAGACTGATCTAGATGGCACTTTTCGCAGCTATGTGGTAACTACCCCTTACTGTCTATTTCATCGGAAAGTTGGGTTTGGTTCTTCTTCACCAGTTGTGGTTCAAACGTGCCAGCGCGATCGCGCGGAGTATCCAGTTCAAAGCTGCCTGAACCCGTTTTCATCGTTTTGCGGGTATAGCCGTTTTTACGGTTCAGCTGTTCATTTGACTGTTCTAAATAGT
>OFQV01000437.1_pt1 | contig 10853 bp, 26 predicted proteins | sample 1542971 | NCBI WGS metagenome assembly OFQV01 (sample SAMN07774229, study PRJEB24372) | wastewater metagenome | isolation source: WWTP Cannobio (Effluent) | place: Italy: Cannobio | collected 2016-01
ATCGACCAGATCGGACGATACCGGCGCGAAGAACCCGACCTCATCAAACGGCAGGACTTCAATCGCGCCCATTATTCACCCTTGTCCTCAGACGAGTAACGGAACAGGCGCGGGCAAATCCATAGCGTTACCGGAATGGAAATGGCGACATAAACGATGGCAGCGAGGAATACGGTTAGCGTGGTCATGGGCCTATTCCTGTTCCTGTTCGGTCATATCTGCCCCGGCTTTCCCATCGCTTACCCTTTGGCGGAAAAATACCCCCGATGCCGTACAGGCCATCAGGGGTTGCGAAGTCCCGTCAGATGACGGGCGGAGGGAGACACGGTTCATGCGCAGTCCTTATGAATAACGGACCCGCGAATTACATTGCAGCTACGGCATACCGGACTAACATCAAGCGGCTTCGAATAATCTCTGTGGTCATAAACCTCTGCCTGCTTTCCACAATCAACGCATACAAACCTATTCGGAGGAAGCAAGATTCCATGTCGAATAGCTTTTGCAACTTCCTTGTGCGCGCTCTGTTTTCCGGTAATAGACAATTCACGCAACGCCTTGCATTTGTTGCAGCGCATCGGCTTCCCGCCAATGCCGCCAAAGAAACTTTCAATCTCAGAGTTGCAATCGACGCAGTAGGGAATGCCGTTAATGATTTTCCGCTTGAATTCACCAACACGCTTAACGCCATAGCTGGAAACCCTGCGAGGAGAACGCAAGCATTTGGTGCATACAGTTGCCTGACCATGCGACCTATCAACATGGCCTTCGCAGTGTTTGCACTTGCGCGTATGAAGCATTACGCGGCCCTCTTGAAGTAATCAGCAAGAGCCTGAACATGCTTGATGCCAGGGTTTGCAACTTCTCGGCGAGCAATCTTCTCGATGGTCCTTTTCGGAACACCGGAGCCAGCAGCAACAATAGGCCAATGGCCTTTTGCCGCATCAAGCTCTTGCATCACGTAGTCATAGATTGGGGTTTCCATGTGTCAATACTAAACCCGTTTTCGGGTTTCCGCAACCCGCTTTAGGGTCTAAGAATGAAATACATTTTTCTCATGACTGGAAAGCGCATTCCTAAAGCTGGTGGCAGGCTAAAGCGATCATTCGCTGAGAATGTTCGATCCATGATGGATGCGGTTTATTCAACATCATCAAACAAGCCAAAGAGCCTAGCCAAAGACGCAGGGATCAGCCTGTCATCTGTGCAGCGAGCATTAAGCGGCGAGACTGCGCCAAACCTTGATACGGTTGAAGCCATCGCCGAAGCATTCAAGGTACAACCCAATGAATTGCTCAGGAGCGTATCGCCTGGGCGCGAGATGCGGCGCACCGGAACGCACAACTAGCACCAGTCCGATGCGCATAGCTGGTGCGCATGGGAACATCATATTTCTTGACCGAATAAAGGACTGACAAGGCCGCCATTGAGCGGCCATTATTTTTTTCTCGAAAACCCGAAAAAGGGTTTGACAAGACCCGAATTAGGGTTCAATATGCAGTCAGACACAAAGCAACACGAACCAACAGCAACAAGCAACGAGCCGCAATCCAGTAAGGCCGGAAGAAGGCCCCAGGGGAGGCAAGAAGCCTAGCAATACAGCTTCAAGCCTAGCCGCAGTTGAGTAGCAAATTATCACCGGATTAGTAGTTAGTAGTGATTAACCAACAAAGGAGAACGATATGCGAAGACACCGCAATCAATTTGAGAACAACTAACTTACTTTCGGCGCCGGAACCATATGAAAAATATGGTCTGTAGAAAAATATTAGCCAGATTTGCCCATGACGATACATGGGAAAAATAGAACAACGTGACACCGGGAGAGACTGGAGCCGCTTCTTACGAGGCGGCACATTGAAGGCGGCTGGGACCATAAGTCGCTACTGAACGCTTGGACGGTGACGGACTGTAGGCAACGAAAGTACGTCGGACGGACAGCGCAACAACAGTACCGCAGGACGCGCACCTAGCCGCCTTCAATGTGAGCAGCAAAAGTTTTCAGTCAGGGCCAACGGGAACGGCGCTGACCTTTTTATACCGGAGGACGCCATGAAACACATCGCCTTATTCGCACAGATCGCCACGCTCACGATGAGCTGGTCAAGCAACCGAGCCGACGCAATGGCCGCCGCTGCAATCTTCGCGGTGCTGTGTGTAGTGGTTGTCCTTCTGAAGAGCATGAAGGTTGAGGGCCGCGCTTCCCTGACTCGCAAGTAGCGCAAGGACTGGCCGACCAAATCGGCCTGCAAGGCGGGATGTGCCTGACTACCGAGAGAGATTCGGCTGACCACTCGGGTTCATCCGGGCGCTTTAGGTCACAGGGAACGCGAGTAACCCTATCGAGCAGTACCCGCTGGCAGTTCGGAGTTACCAGCAAAGGCCACAGGCTGAATACGGAAGCATACCTTCAGGGCCAGCGGGATTTTTAAACAGTGAGGGAATGATGACAAATTGGCAACAACGCATGGCAAACCAGGACAAATGGCCTAATGTGCCATTCACCGACAAGACGGAACAGATCAGCCTGACCGAAGCAATCGGATGGGCGGCGCTGGCGATCTGTTTTTTTGGCCTGATGTTCGGATTCCTGGGAGCCTGACATGAGCAACTTGCAAATCAAAACAGAGTTCGGTGGGTTTCCTGACGCATCAGTTATTGGCACAGAAGATAGCGTAATCGTCTGTGCTGGCGCCTACCCGATCAGAACGTCATTCACCATCAGCTATGAAGAAGCTGCCGAGTTTGCTCAGATGCTTATGGATGCAGTGAGCGACCATGTTCAGAAGGCCGCAGCATGACCTCGCTAATCAACACAATCGCGCTCGGCGCCGAATACTTCGGTGATCTGATGATCTGTGTCGGCATCGTTACGTTCGCAGTGCTGGTACGCATGGACGGAGGTTTGAGATGACATCGCCTAACACCATCATTGCCGATATGCAGCTTGTCGAAACAAATCTGCGCCAGCAGATAGCGCATTTGAACGATGAGATTGCATGTCTGAAATCGGATGTTGCTTTCGTTGAGAAGCAGCGGGATGAGTTGTTGACAATCTGCAAAAACGTGGTCGAGCGATGTATCGGCTTCAGCGATGTAAAGGCGATGAAAGAAGATATCGCCACTGCGCAAGGTGTATTGCAATGCTGAACCTAGACGGAATGCTTCGCGCACCAACTGAGCCAGTTAATACGCCCGTATTCGTCGCCACGTACAGCAACGGATTTGGCTTTGAGCGCAAGGAAATCACCGCGCCGAACCGCTTCAACGCCTATGCAAAGGCCAAGGTTTATATGCCTGACGGTTGCACGCTTACCCATCTGCGGATGAAGAAATGAAAGTCATGAGCAATAACGAACAGCATGAAATGCTTGTTGGAATCCTATGCAATCTGGTTCCTGTGCTGACCTGTGACGAACTGTCGCTGCTCGCGCATTCCTGCGGCGTGCCGGTCAGTGAGTTTTACGGAAACGCGAGTAAGGAAGAGTTCTCTTTCGATTGGAATATCGAACAGTGCAGCGACAACGACACTATCGAATGGAGGAAATCATGAACAAGCCCGCTGAAAACCTCGTAAATCATTTTGCGGAATTGGCGCATATCAACGTCAACGATCATGTCGAGAAGAAAGCAAACCTTGCCTATCTTTCCTGGGCATGGGCGGTCGATCAACTGATGCGCGCCGATCCTGCTGCAAATTGGGAATTTGGAGAACCGCGCATGTTCGGCGAAAGCATGATGGTCTATTGCACGGTCACTGCTTTTGGTAAGCCAATAACCATGCACCTACCGGTAATGGATCATCGCAACCAGGCCATCAAAAACCCAGACGCCTTCGCGGTGAATAAAAACATGATGCGCTGCTTGGTCAAGGCTATCGCATGCCACGGACTCGGCTTGTACATCTATGCCGGCGAGGATTTGCCAGAGAACAGCGATAGCGGAAACAACAAACAAACCAGTTCCGCGCTGCCAGAGTCGCAGATTGTCGATCACCTGACGGCCATCAAAGACGCAAAAAATGGACGGGAATTGAAGGAAGCCTACCGCCTCGCCGAAGAGTCGGCAGCGAACGATCCTAAAGCACTTGACCGCTTCATTACGGCATTCAACGAGAAACGCGCCAGCGCATCCGCAGCAACCTCTAACGCCTCGCAGGCATAAGGACAACCATGAACGTATTTACCGCAGTTTGCCGCATTGGTGCGGATGCAGAACAACGCTACACGCAGGGCGGCGATTCCATCGTTTCATTCAACGGCGCCGTCGATAGCGGCTTCGGACAAAACAAGGTCACGACTTGGATCAAGTTCAATCAGTGGGGCAAGCGGGGGGAATCTCTGCTGCCGTACCTGAAGAAAGGCGCACAGGTTGCTGTGTCGGGCGAGCTTGCCAACCGCAAATGGACCGACAAAGAAGGCCAGGATCGCTACTCGCTTGAGGTCAGGCTGAACGATGTAACTCTGCTTGGTAGCAAAGACCAACAGGGAGCCGCGCCAGCACCGCAACAGCCGGCGAAGGAAAAGCCGAAGCCGGCTATGGATGATCTTGATGACTCAATCCCGTTCTGAGGTGTGACATGAACATCATATTAGACATTGAAACGCTGCCGACGACTGACGCTGAAGTAATCGCGGAAATCTCCGCAAGCATCAAGCCACCAGCAAATTACAGTAAACCTGAAACCATCGCTAAATGGATGGAAGAAAACAAGGAACAGGCCGTCAAGGAAGCGGTTCATAAAACCGGATTCTCCGGCCTGTACGGTTCAATCGCCTGCATATGCTATGCCTTTGATGATGGCAATGTGTTTTCAGTCGATTGCCGCGACGGTGAAAATACGATGCTTGAACATTTCTATTCGCATGTGTTTGATATGGCAGGAATCGAAACGCACACCGGAGTAGTTCAGCAGCCGGTTACTTTCATCGGTCACAACATCATCGGATTTGATCTGCCATTCATCAAGCACCGCAGCATCATCAATCGCGTCAAGCCACCAGTTCAATTCCTCAAGGCATTCGATGCAAAGCCGTGGGGCAATGAAGTTGCTGACACGATGCTGATGTGGAGCGCCGACAAGGAAAAACGCGCCAGCATGGACAAACTGTGCCGTGTGTTCGGCATTCCTGGGAAGGGTGATTTTGACGGGTCAATGGTGGCGGATACGTGGCCTGTCGATCCTCAGAAGGTGATTTCATATTGCGCTGATGATGTACGCAGGACACGCGAAATTTACAAGCGCCTGACGTTTCAGTTTTAACGATCAATGGGGCCGCTCCGCTGGTTTTCCGGCGGTAATCGACTTGCAAGTAGCGGCCCCACCAGTTTCAAGTGTTGTGCGGTCAACTTGGAAAATGAGTGAGAAATGGAAAACTTGAGATTCAAATGGGTTGGAAGATGGTCGCCAAGCGAGCGGCAATTTCGGTTTTTTCGGGTCATGTGGGAGAGCTACGGAAGCGGCCCCGATCCAGTGTGCCGTTACTCGCACAAGTTGTCAGTTTCGGTAAAGAACTGGCTGCCGAGAATCACGCTGCGCCGGAGTGCCTCCGGGATGTATGTGTGATTTCTAACGCCAAAGGTTAGCGGGCTGAGCGCAGCGAAGGTCCTCTGCGCCGGGAAGTTAGAAGGCTGGTTGATAAGGAGATTGTCATGGACTTTGAACAAGCGGTTGAAGACTGGAAAGCACACGATCAATGGGAATTCGCAGATAAAGAAGCAACTTGGGGATTTTTCTTTATGGCCGGCAGAGAGTCTAAACAGATGGAGACAGAAATGGACCCGCACATTGACGGGGTTGTTCCGGTTCCGATGACCGACGCCGAGAGGGGTTTTCTGAACGGCATGCTGATCGGAAACATGCGGAGAATTTACGCCGCGTATGACGACGAAGGCAATGACCTGAGTGCGCTTCCGGCACGTGCCGCCGACGAGATTGAACGACTGCGAGGTCCCATAGCCGATGAATACGAAGAGGCAATGCAGGAGCTTGATAGACACGGAATCCCGCGTGCCGATGGCGACGGGCCGACTTTTACATTGCGGGGACGGATGTTGCGTTTCCTGGTGCAGATGACTTCTAACTTGAATTCAACGACACCCGATGTCGCGTTATCAAAGCGCGATGTTGGATAAGACCGAAGCACTAAACAACCGGAGCCATCATGCAAGTAAAAATCCTGAAAAAACATCCTGACGCCATCATCCCGGAATACGCCACCGCAGGCGCCAGCGGACTTGATCTGCACGCCCGCATTACGCAAGAAATCTACTTGCATCCCGGCGTCAAATTCACCTGCCAGACTGGCATTGGTATCGAGTTACCGGAAGGATTCGAGGCGCAGGTGCGAGGCCGTAGCGGCATGGCGAAGAACCATAGCGTTTTCGCGTTTGTCGGCACGATTGATTCTGATTTTCGCGGTGAAGTCTGCGCCATCCTGATTAACCACGGCGATCAACCCTACAAGATCGAGCCGAACCAGCGGATTGCGCAGTTGGTGATTGCGCCGGTGGTGCGGGTTGAACTGGTTGAAACTAGCGAGCTTACGGAAACCTATCGCGGCGAATGTGGATTCGGGAGTACAGATATGGAGGTGGTAGCGTGAGCCATACGAAAGAACCGTGGATATTAGGAAAAAACAGTCTGACCGTTCTCGACAAAGAAACTGGGTTCATGATTGTTAACGCATATAGCAACAACCTAAATAGGCGAGAAGATATGAAGAGAATTGTCGCCTGCGTGAATTGGTGCGCTGGAAACAGCACCGAAGGAATGTTGCGCGCAGTTGAAATTGGTCGCCCATACGAAGTCGAGAGAGACAAGGCAATCGAGCGGGAACTTGAGACAACCAAGCAGCGCGACGCATTCAAAGATGCTGCGGCATTCCATAAGAGCCGTGCCGATGATGCAGAGAAGCAGCGCGACGAACTGCTGGCGGCGCTTGAATACGTAATCAGCGATTTGGAGCTTCGTGCTTCGCTTAAAGACGACGAGATCGGCGAGGTTGATATTGGCAACGGGTGTTACGAACAGGCACTCGCAGCCCTATCCAGCGTGAAATGACAGCAATGAGCGGAAACCACAATATGTTTTGCTCTGCGAACAATCCAGTTCAACTAGAGCCGAGCGGCATTTCAGAGTGTTCCGACTACCTGCGCAGGCATAACGACTGGCGCCGTGGCGACGACGGCATCGAAGCCGCCGATCCGCGCGAACTCGGGCTGAATATCGACTTCGCAATCGCCGTCATGGATGCCATCTCCGGGCACGATCATCTGATGGTCATCGCCGCTTTCAGATATTGCCTTGGGCGAATGACCTACATCGTCGGCGACTGCGCGTCATGGCTTATCAAAATCTGGCCGTATCTCAGCAAGGAAACGCAAAACATCATCAAGCGCGATCTTGAAGAAGCATTTGCGCGTGACGACGAAGACCGCGAAGCAGGAAGAGACTTCAAGGCGCTCGGACATGACTGCGACCGCGCCGAATGGTCGCGCGTCAGAAAATTGTGGGAAACGAAATGAGCATCCTATCCATGTTGCTGAATCCAATCAGCGTGCCAAAACCTACTAAGGTTCGCAAGGTCATCGACGGGATCGAGGTCAAACCGCAGCGCCACAAATCGGACGAATTGCCGAAGTCAATCACTGGCCGCTTCGCTTCCCGCTCGGCACAGATTCGCCATGAAGTTATCCGGCGCATGATGACAGGAAAGACCTACACCGTCATGGGAATGATGCGCGAAGTAGATGCCAGCGAAACAGCCGTGCGTAATGCGCTGGAGTGGCTGGTGGATAACAGCCTTGCCAATCGCCAGCGCGGAGAAGGACGATATGACTATGTTGAATACTGGATGGATTCGACTACGAAACCAACGGTGAAAATCAAGAAACGCGAGGCACCCAAGCATTTGATTGAACATAACAGGATTCTGCATGAACAGACTTTCGCACGGTACAAAGCCGCAGCGGGTGGAGACTGGATTTCAACGCCTGATCTTCAGAAGGCGCTCGGCATATCGGTTAATTCCGGGCTGAAGGAACTGAAATCATGGCACGAACAAGAGAAGATCGAATGCCGCGTGATTGCTGGATATGAGAGTGCGCGCCGGCCAAGATATGAATGGAGATGGAAATGACCACAGAATGGAAAGACTGCACCGACCCCGAAGAGCTATTCCGCCTCAAGCGGGAAGGCTGGGAGATTGAATACCGCAACCTTGGTCAATGGAGCGGGTGGAGGGGCAAATCTTGGAATGATGTATGGACCTTCCGCATCCGCCCACCGCAACCGAAGATGAAGACCATCACGCTACGGAAGGCGCTGTTCAAGTCGAGTGGCGGTGTTTATTGGACGGCTGAAGACTCACACGATAACTTACAAGAACCCGAGTTCGTCTGCTGGCTTGGCGAACCATATACTGTGGAGGTGCCGGAATGAGCGACGAACTTAATCTGTCAGATATGAACTGGTGCAAGCGGGAAATCGAATCCCTGCAACAGCAACTCGCCACCGCCATTGCCGCGTGCAAGCTGAAGGATGAGGCGCTTCAATCTCTGCATGACGAGAAGTGCGACTACATGCGACTAAACAAGTTGGGAAATCCATACCTTGAAACCAACACAAAGCTGGCAGTGAAAGCCCTCGCCGTCCAACCCGACGACTCAGCGCTCAAGGCGTGGCTAGGTAAGCCTGTTGGAGAAGTTAAGAAACACACAGGTTCTCTGAAGGATATGGCAATTATTGTGTGGTCTGGAGAGCAACCGCCCGAAGGCGCACAGCTCTACTCCCCGAAAGGAATCTGAGATGACAATACCTAGATTCGATCCGGTTGCTCAAGTTGTCGAAGAGCTTGGCACAGGCAAGAAGGTCATTTTCAATAGCAATAAAGCACTTTATGAAACGCCCCTATGGATAAAGTTATTCTCTGAGGCTCAACTCACCGAAGCCTACGAGGCCGGGAAGCGGGAGCAAGCCGCGCAGATCGAGATGATGCGGGAGGCGCTAGGCCACGCACTGAACGGCCTCCTCTACTACCACCACGCGAAGCTGGTCAAACGTGGCATTGATGTGGCAAACGAGGCATTAAGTATCTCCCCCGACCAAGCCCTTGAGCAGTTCGCCGCCAAGGTGCGCAGTCAGTGTGAATCCGTAGCGAGAAGCGGCGAGTGGGGGCTGACAAAGACAGGGAAGGCGATAGCGGCAGCAATTGGCCGAATAAAGGATATGCCGTGAAAATCCTTCTCCGCGATTGGGCAGCGCGTAACTTCTGCCCTGCGCCGCACAAGAATACGCTCTGCACATGGGTACGCGAAGGCCGTATTTCACCTGCGCCTAGCTTCATTGGCCGGGCGTATTGGTGCGAATCAGATGCGCGTTACATTGCCGACAAAATGGAAGCGCCGAAGCGGCCTGATCGGCGTCGGCTTGTTGATCGGATTGCGGCTTAGTTGCTGCGCCGTGGAGCCAGAAGGCTGGTTTAAAAGGAGATTTTCATGTATTCGAGACTTAACACAAACGTGTTTTTCCTTCTGCCTGCGATTGCGGTAGGCGTTGATGCAGACGGACTGTATTTCGTAGAGGTTGCATTTTTGAATGTTGCTATTGGATTCGGGAGGGATGCTTGATGTGCGATTACCAAGGGTATGAATTTGGAGCGAGCTACCCGGACAGCGTGTGCATTGACGGCAAACTATTTGATGCCGACAACTGCGACAACGAAGGAAATTTATACGACACAGGAGAAAACATTCCGTGTCCTATGTGCGACGAAGCCGGTGCGATTGAATTCTGGACAGAGCGCAACCGAATTGGCGGCGGATCGCGCAAGGCGGCAAATAAAGCGGCACGGTCGCTTGTTGCTGACATCCGATCAAACAGAGGCGTGCATTCCAACGCACTATCTCAGGATAATGCCGTTTAGTTGCGGTCAACGTGTAAAAGAGGTGAAAAATGGAAGACAAAGAAAGAATTTACGACGAGCATATTTCCCCGTTGATTACGCAACTACTTGAGATTTGCCAACGCGAAGACATTCCGATGTTTGCTTCGTTTCAGTACAGCGACGAAGGGTTTTGTACTTCAGCATTGAGTACAGGGCATTGTGTGTTCGACCACTACCGTGTTCTTGCGCAGTGCGCAGAGCATGGTGGCGTTAATGTTGATAAGTACATGAATTGGGTTTCCAAAGACGCACGGAAGAAAGGGCATAGTTCAATGTATTTGAAGATGGCTGGAATTCCTGAATCACCTCTGTATTCAGATCAACCGACACCATGAACCGCCCGCGCAAATCCACCCGCAAGCACTGGCCTGAAGTGAGCTAAAGCTATTGAACGCGTCACTTAGGCAATAGCATCCGCAACCACGCCCTAGCCAATACCGCGTTATACCGATGCCAAGCGTAGAAGGTTCTCGCCTGTGCGGTCATCAGACGCATGATCGGCGGGTGGGCGGATTGCCACTCGGCTAGATCAATGATTTTTGCGGTCATGGCCTATCGCTCCGCCAGCATGTCGGTTTTGCGCTGGCTTCCGTAGGAGGTGCCGAGAAAGAATCCAGTGACAGACCCGAGCACCAGCGAGATGATTGACGAAACGACCATCGCCCGGATGTCGTTTGTCCAGCCTTCGCCGAACAAGACAGCAGCGACGACCAGATAGACCAGCGGCAGCAGCGCCAGAGAAATCCATAGGGCCGGCGATTGCCACGGCTTGCCGCTTGCCTGCGCGGCGGCGTCTGCCTTGCGCGCCCCGGCGATGCCGCCGCCGCCGGATTCTCCGGTCAGTTCATACCAGCGAGATTCAACCGCCTGCGAGAATGCTTGCGCCTGCGCCGGATCGGATTCAAT
>OFQV01000438.1_pt1 | contig 10833 bp, 19 predicted proteins | sample 1542971 | NCBI WGS metagenome assembly OFQV01 (sample SAMN07774229, study PRJEB24372) | wastewater metagenome | isolation source: WWTP Cannobio (Effluent) | place: Italy: Cannobio | collected 2016-01
CTGCGTGCCGCCCAAGTCGGGCAACCGGGTGTTTCGGCCATGAACCACCGCACCGACCAATGCACCATCTGCCTGCGCCACGGCCACAACGCCAGCCAGTGCAAGGCGGACCACTGGCCGCGCCGCGTGGCGCGCTGGCTGCTCAAGCGCGGCGACTCCACCTGGTCGCACTGGCTGGAGATCATCGGCTGGGCGTACCTGCCCTATGGCATGTGGGTGATCCTGCAGCAGATCTCGCAAAAGCAGGTGCCGACATGATCCCCGGCCTGTACCTGCGCCTGGCCGTGGCCGCCGCCATCGCGGTCTTCCTGGCCGGCACGCACTGGGCGGCCTACACCAAGGGCAAGGCCACGGTGCAGGCAGAGTGGACCGCCGAAAAGCTCGAGGTAGGCCGCCAGTCCCTCAAGCTCTCCGAGCGGGCCACCCGCGACACCGCCACCCTGCAGCTCAACGCTGACAAACTCACCGGAGCCAAAAATGCGCAAATCAACCGCCTCAACGCTGATCTTGCTGACGCTCTTGAGCGCCTGCGCGAGCGCCCCTCGCGTGATAGTGCAGCGGGTGTGCCCGGCGATCCCGCCCCTGGAGCAAGCCCCGGCTGCACAGCAGCCCAGCTTTTCCGCGAGGATGCAAACGCTCTTGTCCGGGAAGCTGCTAGAGCAGACCGACTACTCGCTGACCTTGCCCAGTGCCAAGCTGCCCACAGCGCGGCCCGTGACGCCCTGAAATGACCGTAGCCGGCCGTAGCAACTGCCTCATGTGGGCGTTGCTGCTCTACCTGCGCCGCCGCGCCAAAGGCAAGCCCGGCTACCTGATGATCCGGCGCAGCCGCTGGGGCGCCTTCCCGCACATCTTGTACGCCGAAGCCAGGCCCTACGGCCTGCGCGTGGTCAGCTACGTCCCGAGCGACCCGCGCATTAAGGCCTGCCCTCCGCCGTGCTTCCGGGGGCGGTCGAAGTGGGGCGATCTGTAGCAGCCGACCAGAACGCGCAGCCCTGGGCTGGCAGGGCAGTGACGCGCCGATCGCGCAGGCACCAGGTGTGCACCAGGCGTGTCTGATCACCGTCCCGCGACTCCAGCCACCCGCCGAAGTGTTGGCACAGCTGGCAGTGCTTTGGGTTGTTGGGGTGTGGGGAGAAGCCGGTCATGGCTGCATCTTGCTTGAAAAGCAAACCCGGTGCGGTAAGATCACCACACCGGCCCGGACGGGTTACCCATCGCTTGGGAATCTGGCTCCAAAAAATCCCCAAACGGACGAAAAAAGCGAGGTTTCAAGCCGTTTTCGACCCCGGTCCCGGGCACCAATGGCATATTCACGACAGTGCAGCAATTGCACAAGTCAGCACAAATCAAAGGGTTACGCGTGGTAGCGATCTGGTAGAGTGCAGCCGTTGCATTCATTTGCACAGCGTCACCCCCAAAATTTCCCCAAGAAATTCCCCAAATGGCGAAAGCCACCAAGACCAGCACCGGGCGCTGGCACATCCAGATCGAGGTCGCGGGCGTGCGCGACTCGGGCACGTTCGAGAAAAAGAGCCAGGCCGATGCCTGGGCGCAGCAGCGCGCCGTTGAGCTGCGCGCCGCCAAGGCGGGCAAGACCGGCACCGTCAAGACCCTGCGCGATGCCCTGCGCGAGTACGCAGAGCGCGTTACGCCGGCCAAACGCGGCTGGGCCAAGGAGTTGGTGCGCCTCAAGGCGTTTGAGGGGCCTGCGCACCACGCGCTGCCTCTTGGCAAGAGGCTGTCGGACCTCACGGCCGGCGACATTGCGCTGTGGCGCGATGCGCGCCTCAAGGTCAACGCCCGCGGCTCCGTGTTGCGGGACCTGACGCTGCTGTCATCCGTGCTGGAGATCGCCCGGCGCGAGTGGGGATGGGTGGCCGCCAATGTGTGCCGCGACGTGACGCGCCCGGCCAACCCGGACCACCGCGAGGTGATCATTCACGGACCCCAGATCAGGCGCATGCTGCGTCAACTTGGCTGGAGCCGCAAGCCGGTGCGCTCCGTCAGCCAGGCGGTGGCCAACTGCTTTTTGCTGGCCCTGCAGACCGGCGCCCGCGCTGGCGAGCTGTGCGCCATGCGCTGGGCCGACGTGCGGCCGGATCAGGTGGCCATCACCGGCAAGACCGGCGCCCGCAAGCTGCCGCTGACACCGGCCAGCCGGCGCACCATCGAGCTGATGCGCGGCTTCGATGATGATCTGGTGTTCGGCATCACCAGCCAGGTGCTTGATGCGCTGTTTCGCCGCTCGCGCGACCGCGCCGGACTGAGCGGCTTTGTGTTCCACGACTCCAGGCACACGGCGGCCACCAGGCTGGCGCAGCGCCTGCATGTGCTGGACCTGTGCTTGATGTTCGGCTGGGAGAACACCGGCCGGGCGCTGACCTACTACAACCCGAAGGCATCCGACATCGCCAAGCGGATCATGGCGGGGGTGCGGTAAGCATTACCCTTGCACGACACCCAGTGCGGCTCGGATTTCCTGGCGAGCCTTCATCGCTCCGGCGGTGCGGCCCATTACGTAAGCGCGGCGCATTGCCTCCAGCACCCATTCGTGCGGGTTGAACGTGGCGGCTTCATCTGGAGTCTTTGGCAGGTATGCGTGGTGTTCCTGTGATAGCAGTGCCTCGTCGCGCGCCACGCTCTCCAAGTTGTTCTGCACCTCGGGTGATAGATTCCAGTTCATTTTGTACTCCATATTGATCATGGCTGGGGCGCAAGTGATGCCGGGTTTGTCGCTATTTTTTATGTCGCACCGCTGGCGGTGCAGGTGGTGGCGGAGGCCTCGGGTGGGTCGGCGGCGGGTTGATGTTGGTGCGTTTGCGTTGCGGACCAAGCACCGCCAGCACGGCAGCGCAGCCAATCAGCAGCAGCACGGTTTCGGTCCAGGTCATCGCCCATTCTCCCACTCCAGCACCTCGCTCAGCAGGTACTTGCCCGACGCATCGGGCTTCGGGAAGCTGCGGTCAGCCGCGCGCGTGCGCAGCGTGTTGCGGTGGATGCCCAAGCGCTCGCACAGCTGAGCGCGCGTGAGCCGTGTGCCCAGCATGCTGGCCATCTGCTGCACGGCGCTGGCCAGCTTGGTGTTCTGGGCCGTGAGCGCGTCGATGCGCTCCAAGAGGATGGCGTCGGTCATGGTGTGGTCCTCAATTGATCAAAGCCTGCGCGTCGACATCACACGCGGGCAGGCCTTGCGCAGGCCTTCGAGCACCGCAGTCAGGCCGGCTTGTTTCCATGGCTGGCCGTCGACCAGTACCGCGTACACATCGACGCGGTTCGTTTTGCGCAGCTCGAACTCGTGGCGCTCGGGCGCTGCCAGGTCGAAGCGCTCGACGGTGATCCGCATGCGCACGTCGGGCAGCTCGGCCGGGTAGTCTGGTGAGGGCTGATCCATGCGGCTCTGGGAGCGGCCGCGCTGCATCGCTTCCTGGCGCGCGGCTGCGTATTTTTTGGTGCGGCGGTACATGGCGGAGCTTGCGAGGTCTGTCTAAATTGCGTTATGCCCCATCATCTGTTCTGCAAGTTTTCATAAAAGCAACCCAGTGTGTTTGCGCTTTCTTCCCGCTACGGTGTCCATAAAGCGGCTTTTCTGGTGTCAGTGCCAATACTTCGCGCAGCGGTATTTCAACTTCACACCACTTAAAAATTAGTGTTCCGTTAGGTTTTAAAACACGAAAGCACTCAGCAAACCCAAGTCGCAACATATCGCGCCAGTTATCGGGTAGCAGACCAAAATTGAAAGCTATTATTCCAGTTGCTCCAGCCCCTTTGTGAAAATGCGGAGGATCAAATACAACATGCCAGAATGTATTATCCTGAAAATCCATGTCGGCAAAATCATGAATCCCATCAGGTGAAACAACCCTCGGTGATCTACCTATTGTCCCAGGAGTTCCAACATCAACAACCCGCGTACCCTCACGCTTATCCATAAACAAAGTCCTTGTGTCTTGTTTGTCAAACCACATCATCCTTCCGCCACAGCAAACATCAAGCACGGGGGGGTGCGGCATAACCATACGGTCAAGCGGACATGCCGCCGGCGTCGCTTCGCTCCTAGTCGTCATCCCGCTTACCTCCATCGTTATACGTCACAGTTCCATCGCCTGTTGAGTCGGCAAAGCTGCTGATTCAGGCGCGAACATTTGCCCTTGTGCCTGCGCTCTGGCTATGCGCTCGCAGGCAATATCGAAGTATTTGCGCTCGCGTTCAATTCCGGTGAACGCCTTGCCTAGTTGGGCGCAAGCAACGCCAGTCGTGCCGGTGCCCATGAACGGGTCGCACACGGTCTGCGCGCTCGGGTGCTTCTCCAGGCACCACACCATCAGCCGCACCGGCTTCTGCGTGGGGTGTTCCTTGCCATCCTTCAGCGCTTCGCTGCGCGGCAGCATCAAGCGCCTGGCCGCGCCTTGCTTGCTGTTCCATGCAAACTCGCAGTCGGCCAGGGAGAAGTCGGTCTGCCCCTTGTCCCACACCAGCCAGCACATGCTCGGCGGCAGCAGGTCGGTAAAGTAGTTGCCCCCCCACACCACGCACTCTTTCGCCTTCTCGCGCATCAACCCGAACAGCCAAGGCGAAGGCCGGTCTTTGTCCCAGCCGCCAGGCCCGTACTGCTTCCAGCCGTTCTCAACCTTGCCTTGGTGCGTGTCGGCGCCAATCCCGTAGGGGGGGTCTGTCAGCACCAGGTCAACGCTGGGCAGCAACGGCAACACCTCGCGGCAGTCGCCGTGCCACAGTTCCGCGTTTCCTATCACTACTTTTTCGCTCATGTGTTCTTTCGTGTGTCGTATAACAGGTCATCCGATTCCGACGCCTGGCGGCGCGGATCAATTCCTGCGTTATGCCTCAGTACAGGTCGTTGCTCGCACTGCACGGCATTCGATGCACTGCAATCAGCTTGCTTCCGCACCCAGGGCACCCGCCATTTGCCGCGAACGCCTCATCCGCACGGCGCATGCTCTCCATCAAGTCGGCGGGAATGCTGGCAACTACCGCGTCTTCGCCTGCGTTGCGTTGGGCAATGTAGAGCTCATCCATTAGTGACATTTCTTTTCTCCTTGCCAAATTTCATCAAATAGTTCACGCCAAAATCGATCATCCGTTGTCGTACACGGACATCCCATTCGCTGCCCCAAGCGCTGTTAACAGTGAACCCGTCCACCAACTGCCGAAGGTCAGGCCACAGCTCGGCTAGCTCAGTCATTGCCTCGCTATTACTGGCTGGCGGCCCCTTGCCACATACCCCCATCCAGCAATTGCATTTCGGGTGCGTACATATGCGCGTGTTTCCAGTTGCGCCGGACTGCAACTCCAGTCCATGCAACGCCGCATCGATTCGCGTTTTTGCGTCATTCATCAGAGCCGACAAACTTGCGGCGTGCGAATCAGAATGCACCAGCAACTCAACATTGCCATCTTCCGGGGCCTCGGCGTTGACGTTGTTCCACAGAAACGCCAGCATCTCTTGCGCACTGCGAAGGGCCTCAATGATTTCTTGGTTCATGCTGTTCCAATTAGGCATAACAGGTTGATCGAGAGGGATGCCTAGCGGCACCCCTCATCGCGTGCGTTATGTGTCAAAGCAGCGCCTCCTGCGCCGCAGCCGGTTTTTGCTCCGGTGGCAGCAGTTGGCCCTGCGCCTGTGCCCGTGCTATCCGCTCGCAGGCAATGTCAAAGTATTTGCGCTCGCGTTCCACGCCGTAGAAAGCCCGCCCTTGCATCGCGCACGCCACGCCCGTTGTCCCGCTGCCCATAAACGGGTCGCAAACCGTGTCGGCTTCAGGCACCAAGCCAAGGCACCAAGCCATCAGTTGCAGCGGCTTCTGGGTCGGGTGCTCGGTTCCGCCGTCAGCTTGCAGCGCCACCCGGTTCAGGGTGTAGGCGCGCATCGGAAATTCAAAGCTCGTCCATGCCAGTTCGCCGTCGCTCATCGTCAGCCCTCGCTGGCCTTTGTCCCAAAACAGCCAGCCCTTTGTCGGGTACGGCAGCTTGTCGGTGAAGTAATTGCCACCCCACACAATCTGGCCGTCGCTCTTGTAGCGCAGCAGTTCAAAAACAAGGCGCTCCGGCGTCTCGTTGTCCCATCCAAGGAAGTCGTGGGCCTTTCTGTTGTGCTTCGGGTTGCGGTTCGTGATTTTCTTCTGCCCGTCAATGCCTATGCCGTATGGCGGGTCGGTCAGCACCAGCGCCACATGCGGCAGCAGCGGCAAAACCTCGCGGCAGTCCCCGTGCCACAACTCCGCACCCCCTATCACTACTTTTTCCGCCACTTCGTTTCCTTTATTCGCCGTACCGCCAGCGCCGACTTTTACCGTTTGACCCATAACACGTCGCTCAACACGGACGCAAGCGATAAAGCCGCTTGCGCCGGTTAGCTAGGCGTTATGCCTCACCCAACCCATCGCCACTTCCCCCCTACGAGGTCATTGCCGACAGGTTGCGCGGTGCGCCCTTCGCGGCTGTGCCACATCGCAGCACTGCCGCCAGCATCTTCCTTGTCGAGCCGAAAACCAGCGGCCCGCAAACTGGCCCCGCCTTCTTCGGGCAGGGTGTAGGTAAAAACCGGGTCATGCCCAAGTGCCCGCGCAGCCTTCCGTGCCGCTCCGTAAAGCATCGAGCAGGCGTTTCTTGCCCCATCGGTGCAAAGGCGCGTTATCTCTGCCGCCGTTCCATCGTCAAGCCTTGGCGCTACCGGCCTGCCGACAATCGCAACCCCGCGCAGTGTTCCGGTTTCGTCCTCAACGCCAACCGCGAACTTGTAGCCAACCACAGGGCGGCTGTGCCGGTGCAGTCGGCGCACAAACTCATTTGCGGTCTTCAGGTCAGTCGGCACAATTCGCAGTTTCATCGTTAGTCCAAGGTCAGGCATAACATTACGGTCGAGGCGACCTGTCGCATAAAGCCGCGCCAGTCGCCTCACCTCCGGCGTTAGGCGTCATGCCGCACACCAACAGGTCGCTTCCAGTCTGTGTCTCGCGGCGCAGACTTTTTCACGAGCGTCACCAGCTCATCGAAGTGCTTTTGCGCCTCGTTCACGCGGTTGAGCGCATCGGTTTCACTGCGCTGCGCGGCGGCTGTCTGTTCACGCATACGGGTAAGGTAGTCGGCTGCAACAGCCACCGCCCCCACAGCGTTTGCAAGCTGTGTGTTCAGGCTTTCCGGGACTTCACTCATCTTCATCCTCCAAGTTGTGGCATAGGCACTCGCATGGTTCCGGCAGGTCGCGGTAGCCGTATCGCAGTTCTGCACAGGCAAAGGCGTTGCGGCTCACGCAGGCGCAACCGTAGGTGCCGGGCGAGCCAGTGCCGGCGTGCTCATCCACCGCACCTAACTGGGCAGTCGAAGCCGACAATTCGCTATCGCTCATTTCGGTTCACCTTTGCGTTATGCCTCTTGTTCCAGCGCTCGCGCAGCAGGTCGGTCACATCGTCCATCAGGGGATAAACCAGACCGCTGGCCGCGCCACATGCGCTACTGGTGCATTGCACGCACTGAGCGCCAATGCCGACATCTCCGTCCTCGCCTTCGAGCGTGATAATTTCCGCCTCTGCGCCACAAAACGGGCATGGCTTCAGCCGGTCGCTATCGTCTCCATAGGCGTTCATGTTCGGGTCATCCATTTCATTTCCTTCGCCGTCACCGGCATAACTGATCATTCAAGCGCGGACGCCTTCGGCTCCGCTTAATTTGGCGTTCTGCGACACGCCTGGTCCTCGCGCCAGATCCCATTCCAGCTTGGCTTTGGTGCAGCACTTGAGCCAGCTCCAGTCTGGGTGTTTCCGCTGTAGCTCGTTTGCTCTGTTCACCGCTCCGGGTCGGCGCTCTTGCATCAAAAATCCTGTCTGTTGCTCGTTCACGGTTCGTCCTTTCAGTGTTTCTTGATCCAGGCCGCCATTGACGGGTCGTGTTGTGGGTAGTAGCGGCGAGCCACGACAACCTTGGCCGCCTTCATCCCGACCACCTTGCGCCAATATTTCCCTGCGGCAATCGCGCGCTCTTGCGTCGGCGCAGCGACGTACACGGCTCGGCTGCAGGCCTTTCCTTTTTTGTCCACTGCGAACACTTCCCACTGCAGCCGTGGCTGTGGGAGCCCCCAGGTTTTCGGGTCATCGGTCACAGGTCTTTCTCCATAACTCGGCACGGCCATTCGTGCCCGCAGTTGGCGCAGCCCGCGGTGTGCAGCTTCGTCGTCTTGAGTGCGGCCGGGCTGCTGTTCGGCGTCAGCCAGTGGTAGGCGTGCCGGTGGCAACGTGGGCACCGTCGCTCTACCTTCGCTGGGAGCCGCAGAACAGGGCGCTCGAAAGGACGGCCATCGACCGTCGGTGGTTGTGGGTGCGTCACTGCTGGCCGCCTTTCAGCTCTGTGTTAAACCGCATCGGCACCGACTCGGATGCCTGCTGAATCCATGACCATGCTGGGTGCCCAGCCAGGGCCATTGATGAACCGCAGCCAGGATTCGTAGCTGCTGCCCTTGTCCGCACCCCAGCGCGTCGTGGCCATATGCCGCGCCAACTCTTCGGGCGTGGCAAACACGGGAGAAATGGGGCTTCCTTCGCTCACAGTCTCCCAAATCTGGTAACCGTCCCCCACTGGTGGCTCGCTGCGCGTCCATGCTTCTGCGGCTTGCTCGTCCTCTGGCGAGTCCCATATGGTCCCCTCGCCCTCACACACCGGGCAAGTTCCCCAGTCTTCCGGCAGACCAGCGGCTGCAATGATCTTCTTTGCCGCAGACCATTTGTCGCAGGCGTCATGCCCAAAGAAGGAGGGAGTGCGGCCAGCAAGGCCAGCCGTCAGTTCGGCCATATCCTTGCCGCACGTCTTCCCCTGCGTAGCGTAAAGCGGTGCCTCGTAAAAATACGGGTGGCACTTACCACGCAGAGCATCACCGCCCGATAGCATCAACAATGAAACCAAATCGGAAAGGCGCTGGCTTGCCGTTGTGGCCCCTGCACCGCCGCACTCTGTACAGTTGTGGCTTTTTGAGTAATGCGGGTTTAAGAACCCGCTCCACGGTTTGTCTTGCTGCCATTTGAAATCCAAAGGCACACGTTTCAGTTCTCGTCCCATATTCTTCTCCGGTAAAAATTCGGTTTAACTCAACGCTCGGCACGGATGCTCCGCACCGGGCAGCTATGCGTTATGCCTCGTCTTTAGATTCGATTGGCGTGTGGCGACCAACGAACAGAGGCTGCGGGTTTGCTATGCTGTAAGACCCATCTGGGTGCGCAACGTAATACGTCGGCACCATCATCCCGGCAGTGGCGCAGCCTTCGGTAGTTACACACGCTCCGGGCGTAGGGCACCCGTTGCAGGGGTAAACAAATTTTTTTCCGTCTTCCATTTCTATTCCTTTCGCCGTCCCCGGCATAACTGATCATTCAAGAACGGACGCCTTCTGCTCCGCTTAATTTGGCGTTACAAAATAGGTCAAGTGGCCCGCTCGCGGCTTGGCGGGGACAAAATTCTCAGCACCGACTTCGCGTCACTTCCACTTGGTGTTTCTCTAAGCTGCCGGCGTCGCCGTCATGCAACCATCCTCTCGCGCGCCGCCTCGCTATAGTTCGCCGCCACGTAGGCCTTGGCCATGGGCGGGCAGACGCTGTTGCCGCACATGCGCACCTGGGCGGTCTTGGTCAGCACGCGGCCGTCGCCGCCGCGCTCGATCTGGTAGCTCTCGGGGAAGCCTTGCGCGCGGAACAGCTCGCGCGGCGTGAGCATGCGCAGGCCGATGTCAACAATCTGGTACTGCTGGCCGTGCACGGTCACCAGGCCAAAGCGATCTTTGGTGGTGACGGTGTGCATGGGCTCCTCCAGGCGCGGGTCCTGGTCGGTGCCGTAGTAGCTGAGCAGGAAGGCACGCACCTCGGCGTGGTGGGTGCCCTGCGCGCTGATGGTGTGCAGCGGTTCGTCCACCGATTGACCTTCTTTGCTGGTGCCGCGCAGCTTGATCAGGTTGCTGGTCACCAGCGCGGCAGGCATGCCAGATGCGGTGACGGTGTTCAGCGGTTGGTCAACGTCGCGCACGCCATGGCTCCAGCGCTTGGCGCCGTTGGCTTCCTCGCCGTGGCCCATGTGCACCAAGTTGGCGGTGATCAGCGCCGCATCGGCCTTGCTGGTGGCGGTGGCGGTTGGCTCGTCCAGACCACGCGGGCGGCTCTGCCCGGCGCGGCCGCCCACGCCCGCCAGCAGCGCGGTGACCAGGCTGTGATGGTCCACGCTGGTGACGGTGCCCAGCGGGTCCGCCAGGTCGCTGCCCACCACGCCGGTGTAGTGCTTCACCAGCGAGGCGGCCACCAGACTGAAATGCCCGCCCTTGACCTCGGCCATCTGGGTGCGCATCGGCTCGTCAATGGGCATCACACGCTGATTCGATGCCTGGGCGTGCTCATTCAGGAAGGCGGTCACCAGCGCGTGCTTCTGGTTGGCTACCACGGTGCCCAGCGGCTTGTGCAGGTCCAGTGCGCGCGGCGCCTGGCCAGCGCGCTCGCCGTAGCCGGTCTGCACCAGCGTGGGTACCACCAGCGCCTTCTCGCCGCGGTGCGCGCCGGTTACGGTGTTGAATGGCTTGGTGATGTCCTCGGTGCGGTTGCCGCCCTGGTGCGTCAGCGGCACGATGAACGGGTTGGCCGCGTTCACCACGTAGCGCATGATGCCCTTGGCAATGCGCCGGTTGGTGGCGTCTGCCAGCGGGCGGCTGCGCTCAAAGATGCTGGGCGCCGGTATGTCCCACTGGATGCACTCTGCGGCGGTGCGAAACGGCTTGAGCTTCTTTTGCTTCACCGGCAGGCTGCCCGGCGCGCCGTGCGTGGCCTCGGGGAACACGATAGGCAGGCC
>OFQV01000440.1_pt1 | contig 10770 bp, 21 predicted proteins | sample 1542971 | NCBI WGS metagenome assembly OFQV01 (sample SAMN07774229, study PRJEB24372) | wastewater metagenome | isolation source: WWTP Cannobio (Effluent) | place: Italy: Cannobio | collected 2016-01
TCCGGGGAGATCAATGGGGTCCGGATCCGTGCGTTCAATGTGAAGGGCAATGCCGTACGCGGCATGACAGGCGAGGTGGACGCGTACCGGAAGGCGTTGGTGGAAGGGCGCTTCGATGTGGTGGCCTTTTTCGCGGCCCAGCAATGGACCACCGATGCGATGCTTCCCCACCTGCACGAATTGAACGCCGCGAAGGTTTTCGTGCCCACCGGTTTTTCCGCGCTCTACGCTCCTGAATACGCGGGCTACTATGCAGAAATGCCGGCATGGTTGCGGGCGATGGACCTCAATGTCTTCTTGTCCGATGACTACCGGGATGTCGACTTCGCCCGGAAGAACGGCGTCACCGCGATGACGCTTATTCCGAACGGTGCCGCAGAGGAGGAATTCGAGGGGCCATTGCGACATGACCTGCGTTCGGAGCATGGAGTCCCGGCGGATTCGTTCTTGATCCTTCACGTTGGCAGCTACAGCTGGCAGAAGGGGCATTCGGAAGCGATCCGCATTTTCCTCGCCGCTGAACGGACGAAGGGAGCGACCTTGATGTTGATCGGCAATGGGACCAGGGCATTGGAACGCACGTACAATTGGCGGCGGTGGTGGCTTCTGCCGCGTTGGAAAGCGCGCTTGACGGGCAGGAGGGTCCTGTTCCTGGAACTGGACCGGGCGCGTACCGTGGCCGCGATGCGGCAGGCCGACCTGTTCCTATTCCCAAGCAATGTGGAATGCTCCCCCATCGTGCTCTTCGAAGCCATGGCGGCCGGTACGCCGTTCCTGTGCTCCAACGCCGGGAATTCCGCGGAGATCGCGTCCTGGTCCGGGTCCGGTTCGATCCTGCCGGGTACACGGAACGGACTCGGGTACGAGGTCTTGGACATCGCGGGCGGTGCATGTGCGCTGGACAGGCTCCTTGCCGATCGCGTTCAGTTGCGCGCAAAGGCCGCCCTGGGATCGCAGGCCTGGAAAGAACGGTTCACCTGGCGCGGGATAACCGAACAGTACCTGGCGCATTACCAACAGCTCGTTCCAACGCGCCATGGCTGAGGAAAGCACCCTGCCGACCGTGTCGGTTGTGATGCCGGTCTATAACGGAGGGGCGTACCTGGCACAGTCGATCCAATGCATCCTGGATCAGACCTTCTCGGATTTCGAGCTCATCATCATCGATGATGGCAGCACGGACGGCAGCAATGCCGTGATCCGTTCTTTCACCGACCCGCGCATCAGCCTGATCACGCAAACGAACAAGGGCCACTTCGGACAGTGGTCCAGGAAACAGGGATTGGGCTGATCTGCGTATCTCACCTGAAACGGCCAGAAGGAAAAGGACACGAAGAAGGGGCTGCAACGTCACTGGCACAACTTAGGGGTTCCGGCTCTATTGCACAACTAAGTGATATTGTGATAGGATTAGAGCGGAACGGACAGGCTAATGATCCGACAGAAAGGAACACTACAAAGATCAGAGTACTGAAGAATCGGTTTTGTGGGTTGACGGGACCGGCTGGAGAGGCGCTATATAGCCTCGACACTGGACGAATGTTTGATGTTAGGGAGGCTGCGCTGTGAAAGTAACTATTCAGCTTGAAGAGTGTGAAGTGATTGTTGAAGGTGACTATATCCCGGCAGAGTACGGAGAACGGGATGCCGAAGGTCAGCAGTTGGAGCAGGACTGGCCTGCGGAGTTTCTTGTTAATGGGTTTACTATGAAGTATCCTGTGCAGGCAGGGATTAACTTTGAAGTCACCGATGACATGCTTCCTGTTGGCCTGATTCATAGTAAGTTCTATGACGAATTGGAAGAACGGGTGTTGGATAAACTGGCTAAGGAACAACATGCCTAAACAGATTGGGTGGGTCGATGAGTTTGGCAACGTATTTCCAATGGGAGCGTGGAAACCACAACAGAAAAACTATCTTGATAGTCACAAAGTTATTTGGGAGCCTGTGTATACTCTCTCAGAATCAGAGTTAGTGCCAATGAATGTTCAGTCAATCATCAGTGAACGGGACCGCCTGCGCAAGACGTGGCAGAAAGAGAACGACGAGATTGTTCAGGTTCTCGGCAAGGCGCTTCAATACCCGAAGTACGTTGACGATCAATCAGTGTTCCCGGGCGCGACTGATGCCGACGGGGTGTGCGTGCCCTGTCACACGGCGCTAAGCATTGCCGATGAGGCTGCGGCGAGGATCGAGGCACTGCGGGCTGATGCGGAGCGGTATCGGTGGCTTGTTGGCGTCGCGTACCAGTCGGCAGACGCGCTAGGCCCGCCTGCGCAGGACTAACTAGGATGAAAACATGAACTTAGTTCTGGATATTGAGACTGATTCAACACAGTCTAAAATCTGGATGGTGGTTACGAAGAACCTGGATACTGGGGAGTTGTTGTGTCATACGGAAGTGAAGACTCTAAAGCCGCTGATCGAGCAAGCCGAACTCGTTATCGGACACAACTTGATCGGCTTCGACGCCTACCACCTGGCGACATTGTGGAAGATACCGATTTCCCCGTCGAAGTGTTGGGACACCTTGATAGTCTCTCGCCTACTCAAGCCCGATATCGCCGACGGCCACAGTCTGGAGGCATGGGGAAGGCGGCTGGGCAGCAAGAAGATTGATTACATCGAAGTTTACAAGGAACACCAGAAACTCCTAGGTATTGAGTATGTCCCCGGTGATGAGTGGAATATTCCACACCTAAAAAGTATGGAGACGTATTGCCAGCAGGACGTAGAACTAACTGCAAAGCTCTTCACTGAACTGAAGAAACAACTCAAGAGCCAGAAGTTCAGTGACTATTCAGTCGAACTAGAACACCAAGTAGCTTGGATTGTTGCACAGCAAGTTCGTAATGGTGTATTGATTGACCAGCGTGCTCTGATGTTGTTGAAGGCCGAAGTAGAGGATGAACTAGCTACGTTGACTAATAAGATGGTGGCAGAGTTTGAGCCTAATGTTATCCAACTCAAAACCAAAGTCAAAACCACACCGTTCAATCCAGGCTCTAGGATGCAGATTATTGAGCGGCTAAAGGCTAGAGGATGGGTGCCTACTGAATTCACTGAGAAGGACAATGTAGTCTTAGATGAAGAGATTCTGAAGTCAATGGACATTCCAGAGGCTAAAGTATTCCTTCGATTCTTTGAACTACAGAAGATCAATTCATTCCTGACTAATTGGGATGACAAGATTGAGCAGGATGGTAGGATTCACGGCAGAGTTATTACAAACGGTGCAGTCACTGGCAGGATGACGCACAGCAGCCCGAACCTTGGGCAGGTGCCGTCTGCACAGACTGAGTTGGGGAAGCGTTGTAGAGCCCTTTTCGTGGTTCCTAGTGGCTGTTCTATGGTGGGGATTGATGCAAGCGGTCTAGAGCTTCGTATGTTGGCTCATTACATGCAGGATCAGGATTATGTTAAAGCCGTCACAGAAGGCAAATCAGCAGATAAAACTGACGTACATTCTATTAATCAGGCAGCAGCGGGCTTGCCTACTAGGGATGCGGCCAAAACGTTCATTTACGCATACCTTTACGGTGCGGGGGATGCCAAGATTGGGTCGATTGCTGGTGGTGGATCTCACACAGGGAAGAAGCTCAAATCCGACTTCCTTGCTAAGACGCCAGCACTTAAAGAACTTAAAGATCGTATTTCGCGTATGGCAGAGAAAGGGTCTCTACCAGGATTGGATGGCCGTAGACTTTATGTCAGATCTCCGCACAAAGCTCTTAATACGCTACTACAGGGGGCCGGAGCGGTTGTGATGAAAGAGGCACTATGTATTTTAACTACAGAGTTAGAGGAACTCAAGATCCCGTATAGGTACCTGCTTAATGTCCATGATGAAGTCCAGATCGAAACACCTGTGCAGTATGCAGAGCAGGTTGGGAAGTTAGGCCGACAGGCTATTCAGGATGCTGGACAGAGGCTTGGGCTAAGGTGTCCGTTGGATGGTGAATACAAGATTGGTTCCTCTTGGGCCGAAACGCACTAATCACTTGACAAGGAGACTAAATAGGAGTATAATTCGTTTTCGCTATAGTAGCTCAGCGGTAGAGCTCCTGCCTTGTAAGCAGGCGGTCCAGGGTTCGATTCCTTGCTATAGCACCAAGTTAAGGGTATCAGCGGGATATTGGTTAAGCCTGCGCAGACTGTAAATCTGTAGCGTACTAGATACGGTCCTGGTTCGATTCCAGGGATGCCCACCACATAGCCCTTATGGCGGAATTGGTAGACGCAGGGGACTTAAAATCCCCGACTTCGGTGTGCAGGTTCGATTCCTGCTGGGGGCACCAATATTCGCTGCACAGTAAACATTAAGGAAAGATGATGAATGACTATGTAGTTCCTAAAGAAGTGATTGAAAAGATGAAGTCGTATGCTAATTACGACGGTTACAAGCTGTATGACATCGGTATGCGAGAGATGGCACGTCTGTTCCTTGAATCAATCAACGTAGTTTACACTAAGGATACTGAATAATGACTGAAGAGATTAAACCTGTGAAGATCAAAGGCACTGTGTATTGGGCCAGCCTGAAGAAAGTTAACCAGATGTCTGGTAACTATCAAGTTGACATTGGCGAACTCTCTGAAGCCGCTGTGAAGGCTCTGGAGGCTATGGGCGTCACTGCACTGCATAAGGATACCCAAGGCTTCTACATCACCTGCAAAAGCCGCTATGAAATCTTTGCAGTCGATGAAGATGGAGACCGTATCACAGAGGATATTGGCAACGGCTCTAAAGCAGTTTGCCTGATTAGCCCCTACGAATGGAAGTTTAAGAATAAGAAAGGCGTCAGCCCTTCACTCAAGAAACTGGTGATTATAGAGTTGGTGAAGTACGAGAGTAAAGGTTCTGTTGATGTGGATGATGATGAGGAGGCTCTCTAATGGTAAACCGGGCATTGATGGTAAAGTGGATCGATGCCCTTCGTAGCGGAGATTACCCACAGATTAGGGGTTTTCTCCACACTACGCAGGGGCTTGATTGCCTGGGTGTGTTGTGTGACGTTGTTGACCCTAACGGTTGGAATATGGAGAAGCCCTATACTGTGAAGCCTAGCAACATCCGTCCTAACCCTATGCCTTACTATGAATTCCTCTACAAAGGACAAACTAGCACCTACACCCTTCCTGATGCCTTGATTACCGACTTAGGCGTTGAAGACAACTTCGCTTATTACATGGTGGAGTTGTCTGATAAGAAGGGTTTGGACTTTAACCAGATTGCAGAGATTCTTGAAAGGAGCTATGTTGTTAACTGACCAAGAACTTATGGATGAAGCTGCACAGACATTGAGGGACTGTACAAAACACATCATTCAGCAAAATAAACTGATTGAAGACCTTAAAGAAGAAAACCAACGTCTACGTGCTCAGGTAGATAAGTACCGCGACCTTTATATGGGGACAGGTGATGGGTACTAAAGGACAGTCCTGTGGAGTATGTAAGCATTGGCTCTTCATCTGTGAAGACAAAGTAGAAGGACGCGAAGGAGCATGTACCTCTCCTATTCCAGACAGTGTTGCTGATTGTTACACTTACTATATGTTTGAGACTGACGGCACAACCTGCCCAGTGTTCAAGCGGGGGAAACAAGCGAATGTCAATTAAACTCAGTCCATGGTTTAATGCCCTTAAAGACAAACCTGTCAACGGATGCGACTCTTCGGTTTATGAGGTTAAATGTGAATACCTTGATGCTAGTGTAGTTAAAAAACGAAAGGACTGGATCAGGGTTTACGCCTGTAAGTCCTGTGAGTGGCGTGGTGTTTTGAAAGAGGCCCGATGAGTATCCGACTAGCAATCTGCACACCCTCCGCAGGCTTCGTCAGAGTGGAGTTTGCGGAGTCCCTTGCAAGACTCCAACGGTCCCTACAAATCGACACTAACTGCAAAGTCACTGACCAAAAGTTCTTTTATGTCTGCGGGTCAGTAATTCCGTATAACCGCCAATGGTGTGTAGACCAGGCTATGAAGTGGGGAGCAACCCATGTATTGTTTTTGGATGACGACATGGCTTTTAGGCCGGAAGTGGTTAAACAGCTACTTAAAAGCCATAAGCTCCCGATTGTTGCAGCCAATTGTGTCAAGCGGGTATACCCAATTACTTTTATGGCGCTGGACTTCACCGGAAAAGAAGTTAAATCGGATGATACGGCATCTGGAATCGAAGAAGTTATGCTCGCTGGTAATTCGGTTATCCTGATTAGGATGGAAGTGTTTCGCAAGACTCCGAAGCCTTGGTTTGCATTTCCGTATGATGCGAAAGAAGATAACTTTGAAACCGAAGACTATTTCTTTCAGCGTAGGGCTAGGGAGTCTGGGTTTAGCACCTATGTAGACCATGATGCTAGTAAAGGTGTCGTCCACATCGGAGCCCACAACTTCATTTACAATGATGCTTTTCACTTGACGAAGGAAGAATGATGGAACTCCTGTTTATTATTCTTTTGGTTGGTGTTGTCTTAGGTGTCGTTGTACTGTACGGACAAATGTAGCAATGTATCTCCCAAACGACACAGCCCGATGTAGTGACGCCTTAGACCTAAACTGTCAATGGCGTAATAACTGCAAACGATGGGCTTATCGGTATAACAGAACCACATGGCCTTCAAAGTCTGACCCACATGTTTGGGTAGCTTTTGCGAAGGAAATACAGCCGAATAAGAAGTGTGAACACCAAATAAGGATTGACTAAATGTGGAAGGATACTGAAGACTTAGAAGATGTTCTTATCAGGAATGGTTTTAGACGGTGTTCTATTGCTGCTTGTAATTGTGGGTCATGGCACTATCAAGGAGGCTATAGGCAACGCTTTGAAGAGTTTGTAGAAGCCCTGACTGATGCGGGACACCCACTAACTAATGAGAACGGCAACACGGCTTTGCTGGCTTTGAAAGAGCTTGTCGCCGAACGAGATGCGTTGCTTCAACTGAGGATTGACTGATGGAAAAGCCCTCTATTGCTCTCTTGGACGGCGACCTGATTGTGTACAGATGTGGTTTTGGTGGGCAAAAGAAACTCTCTGACGGGACTATAGAGCCTATCCCCGATGTCATGATGAAGGCCAGGGTAGACAGCTTCATCGTTGACCTTCTGATGTTTGACCTACCTAGCTGCACAGACTACGAAGGATATCTCAGTCTGGATTCAGAAAGTAACTTCAGGAATGCCATCGCAGTTACTGCGCCGTACAAAGGCAATAGGACGGCTGCGAAGCCTCATCATTATGACCTGATCCGTGATAGGCTATTGACTTACTGGGAGTTTCATGGTATCATTGGTCAAGAAGCTGATGATTCATTGGCTCAGGAGCAGACTGAGAAGGGAGATAAGACCGTCATCGTCTCCATTGATAAGGACATGCTTCAGGTTCCTGGATGGCATTACAACTTCGTGAAGAGAGAGTGGACTGTCGTTACTAATTTTGATGGCTTCTTTAACTTCTGTATTCAAATGCTGATGGGTGACAAAGTAGACAACATCATTGGGCTAGATCGTATCGGCACTAAGAAATCAAAAGGCATCTTAATGAATGCTGGCATCTTTGACGACGATCTTCTTGAAACAGTGGCTATGAAGTACAAAGAGCACGGAGACACAGAACTAAAACACTTCAAAGAGAATGCAAAACTGTTGTGGCTTCGTAGGCGCAAAGACTACGGTGAAGAATACATTGACTATCTGATTAAGGAGTTGTTTTGAATGAGTTGGCTCTTTTCGCGGGCGCTGGTGGAGGAATACTCGGCGGCAAACTTCTCAGGTGGCGGACTGTCTGCGCCGTGGAGCGGGAACCTTACGCCGCAGGGGTACTCGTCGCCCGACAGAATGACGGCTCTCTTGCGCCTTTCCCACTCTGGGATGACGTTTGCACCTTTGATGGCAGACCGTGGCGCGGAATTGTTGACGTGGTTTCTGGCGGCTTCCCATGCCAGGACATCAGCGTCGCAGGCAAGGGTTCAGGAATCGACGGCGAGCGTTCAGGTCTTTGGCGAGAAATGGTTAGAATTGTTAGACAAGTTTCTCCAAAGTTTGTGTTTATCGAAAACAGTCCAGCCCTTCTTTATAGGGGATTGTGGAAAGTACGAGAAGACCTGGCCTCTATGGACTATTCCTGTAGATGGAAAATACTTTCAGCCAGTGATCTTGGAGCGCCACACCACAGAAAACGCTGTTGGATACTGGCCTACCCCAACAACACAGGGCATGAATGGCGGGAGTTCCTCAAGGAAAGCCTCCCTCTCAAGGGGGATACCCAAGGAAATGTTTTCACTGAAAAAGGTAAACCCAGCATTTCTGGAATATCTGATGGGGTGGCCTGTAGGGTGGACAGAATTAGGTGTATCGGGAACGGACAAGTGCCTATTGTAGCCGCTACTGCATTTTATCTTCTTGCACAGGAGGTGTTAAATCAAAACATCATCGGCTAAACAGAAAGGCAGGAAGCTGCAACAGTTAGTAAGGGACCGCCTACTCAGTGCCTTCCCTCAGTTGGAGCAGGATGACATTAAGTCAACTTCGATGGGTGCTCAGGGAGAAGATGTCCAGCTTAGTCCTGCTGCAAGGAAGATTATGCCCATTGCAGTGGAGACAAAGGCCCGTAGAGGCATCGCTGTAGGTCGCTGGTATGAACAGGCTGAAGAGCATGCCATCGCAGTGCAGGCCGAAGTCAATCCGGTAGTGGTTATGAAAGAAGACCGTAAAGAGCCCTTAGTCCTAATTAGCCTGGACTTCTTCGTGGCTTTGTTGCAAGACAGGTACGATCACTACAAAGACTGGCTGAAGCAGGAACAGGAAACATCACTTAAGGCTTGGAAGGATAAGAAATGACAGTGGCTAAACAGTCCTCTGAAGAACTCACAGACGTTAAAGACCCAAAGCACCGTCTCTACCGGCATATCTACTACGATGCTTCACAGGAACTGATCCGGTTTAACTACATGAAGCGTCCTAATGTCATGCTGGTGTTCAATGAATGGGGTGACTTTGTAGACGCTGTATCGACTGATAAGGAGCCGATTTGAAACTTCGGATATACAAACACAACGATAAACACTTCTCCATTGAAGATGCTTATTGGCCATCAGCAAACCTACCTAATAAGATTATCTTTGCTGATGTTTCCTTAATTGAGCGGTTTGATAAAGCCTTTGATGAATACTACTTCATGATGAAGTTGCTAGAGGAGTTGTATAAGAATGAAGGTTAACATAGGGAAAGACGAACGCTGGCCTGACTACTACCTACAGCCTCTTAAACACCCTTTCGGAGAGTTCTCTGTAGAGATTCCTGACGATGTTGTTAAAAAGTATTACAAAGTCTTGCAGGAGTACGAGGCTATGCAGGGCATCTTGAGAGGATACTACGACAATGAAGGTTGAATACATAGACCACATGGGCTCTGACTTGTCAGTGGTCAATGCAGCCCGGGTTAGCTTTGACAAGGAGTCATGGTGGGATGAAGATGAACTCTTTGATTATGTGCTAAAACCTGCTGATGCTAGGTTGATTGGCTACCTAGCCTCTCACGGACATTGGAGCCCCTTTGCTCACACCAGCATCAGCCTGCGATGGAAAGCGCCGATCTTCGTAGCTAGGCAGCTTGTGAAGCATCAGGTTGGCCTGACATGGAATGAAGTCTCCAGACGCTATGTGAAGACTGAGCCTGAGTTGTGGTGGCCTGAGAAGTGGCGCAAGGCTGCGGAGAATGTGAAGCAGGGTAGTAGCGATGAAGAGTTTGATTGGGGAGTTAACAAGCCTTTTCTGAAGGTAATTTCAGACGCTTCTGTTAAACTCTATTTAGACTGTGTAGCTAAAGGAATGTGCCCTGAACAGGCCCGCATGTTCCTTCCACAGAACACAATGACGGAATGGATTTGGACAGGCTCCTTGTACGCTTGGGTAAGGGTGTGGAAACAAAGGACTTACCCGACTGCACAGTTTGAGACCCGAGAACTGGTTAGACAGATTGAACCAATCATTAAACAACACTTTCCCGTTAGTTGGGAAGCATTGACGAAGGAATGAAACATGAACGGATATAACACTTATACTTTTGAGTACATCTCTGACTCCTTTGATACCCCTGGACACCCAACAAAGAAGGATGTACATCAGATTGTAACTTTCCCTGACGAGGCAGTCTGGATTGACGTGGTGGATGAGTTCTTTGCTTTCCTGGGTAGTATCTATGGCTACCCTATCTCGGCTAAGAAGTACTATGAAGCCAAAGGAAAACACGGATGACTAAAGTGAAAACAGAAGTAGACCCTATTCAGGTTGTGTTGTTTGGTGAAGACCCTTTAGGAGGGAAACACTATCGGGTTAGTGATGAAGAATTCTACACAGTCTTTGCGGTAGACGGGAGCATGATTGAGATTATGCCTAGTCCATTGGGCGGTGTGGAGTATGACAGCATTAAAGACTATGGCAAGTTCTTGAAGAAGGCTATGAAGGCTTTGTATGATGAACTTCCTAAACCTGTGGCACAATGAGTAGAGTCCATGCTGTCATTCCTGACTGCCAAGTCAAGCCTGGACAGGACTACAGCTTTCTCCGGTGGGTAGGGAACTACCTAGCTGAAAAGAAGCCTGATGTCATTGTCCAGATTGGCGACTTCGCAGACATGCCTAGCCTGAGCAGCTATGACGTAGGGAAGAAGAGTTTTGAAGGCAGGCGATATAAGGACGATGTAGCAGCCTCTAAAGAGGCTATGCAGGCTCTGATGGACCCTATCGTAACTAAGGTGACGACTTTAGAGCT
>OFQV01000441.1_pt1 | contig 10741 bp, 17 predicted proteins | sample 1542971 | NCBI WGS metagenome assembly OFQV01 (sample SAMN07774229, study PRJEB24372) | wastewater metagenome | isolation source: WWTP Cannobio (Effluent) | place: Italy: Cannobio | collected 2016-01
ACGAATGCTTTGGTGACGCATGATGGTGCCACAGCTGGTGGATTTCCTCATGTGAAGGCTGCTGATCTTGCAGCGTCCTCTGGAGCATCGCTGGTGGGGTATATGCCGTTGGGAACCGGCGCAAGGCAACGAAGCGTCGAAAACAAATTGCGCGAAAACGTAACTGCTTTGGATTTTGGCGCAATTGGCGACAATACAGTTCATTTGCTTTCAGAGCGTTACGCAACTTTGGCCGAAGCACAAGTAGATTACCCACACGCAACCGCGTTAAGTCAGTCTATTGATTGGGCCGCAATTCAAGCCGGGGTTAATTACTGCAAAGCAAACGGCGTTAAGCAACTTGATTTGCTTGATAAAAAATACAAAACTTCTTCCGGTATTCAAATTAAAGGCAATTTCGGAAACGGATTTATTTTTAAAGAGCTTGTAGCGACCATAAGCCGTGGTGAATACATCGACGCACTTGTTTTAAATAATATGCTTGTTGCTAAGTACAATGAAAAAGGCAGCGAGATAACAAAACACGTTAGCGCGATAAATTCTGAAATTGGTTGCAGCACTCACAACATTATCCATTACGCCAAACAAGTGCGCGAAATGTCAGTTGTACGCAGATTGTTAAAAGCATCAAATGACATCAAGGCATTTGTTGATAATCGCGGTGATTGCAGTGTTGATGACTTGCTTGCTAAAGCCGATAACGTTTTGCAGTCAGTTATTTCTGGACATTCAAACACTGACATCAGGCTAATTACCGCCACCGAAGCAATAACGGATTTATTGTCAGATATGGAGATTGCAGGAACTAGAAAAGGTTTAACGGGTATCTGCACAAGCATTAAGAAGCTGAACCTAAAAACGAACGGATTGCAAAAGGGAAACATGATAATTGTTGCTGGCCCTGCAAGTATGGGCAAGACGACATTTGCAATGAACCTAGTTCGTCGAGCTGCTGAGACTCAAAAATATCCGACTGTTGTTTTTAGTATGGAAATGCCGTACATCGACATTATTCGCCGCTACGCATCATCACAATCAAGGGTGAATTATAACGAATATCGTGTCGGCACGTTTGAGACTGAGCAAAGTTACAATCGAATGTCAGATGGTTTGGTTGCGATAAAAAAACACAAACTCATTTTGTGCGATAACTCTAGCTTAAACATATCCATCATTCGTTCAACCCTAAAACGTGTTAAGCGCGAATACGGCGGTTTAAGCTGCGCTATGCTTGATTATGTGCAAATGGTCGATGGGATAGAGAAACAGGGTGGGAATCGCAATACAGAGCTTACAATCATTAGTCGAGAGCTAAAGAAAATGGCGCGTGAGTTTGAAATGCCATTTATCGTGCTTAGTCAGCTATCAAAAGACGTGGAAAAGGCGCAAAGAAAGCCGACTAACGGTGATTTGAGGGAATCAGGCGCACTGGCTCAAGATGCTGATGTGATTATGATGGTTCACCGCGAAGAAAAATACAAACCTGATGCCGAGAACATTGGCAAGGCTTCAATCATTATTACTAAATCACGGAACGGCGAGTGTGGAGAAGTGATTTGTGGTTTTGACGGCTCGACGTTTACTTTTTACGATTTAGAGGGTGACACAAAATGAAAGTAACTATGAAAATAGGCAAAAACTACGTTGATTTTTTTAATGGCAATCACTCGTTTTATGAGCTAAGTTTAATCGGCGTAAGATCCGACAATTTAGAAATACAGATAGAACACATGGAGCAAAAGCGATGGTTTACGCCACAAATGGCCGTTGACTTTCGCGCGGCGTTAACTCGATGGGTTAATCATGGCAATGCTTTGAAAAAGGTGGCAGCATGAAAACAGAAAACAAAAACAGCTTAAAAGTTGTGCAAGCCATCCAAGCAATGGACGAAATCGACATTTTCAGACTGATTGCCAAGAAGCACACGATTAGCGAGTTATGCAAATTGTTCAACGTCAGCAAGACGCCGATGTATGAGATTTGCCAAAAGTACGAGATTGAGTATGTGGCTGGCGAATGTGAGGAGGCGACGATTGCAAGGCGTAGCAAGACTGTCGAGCGAGTTGAGGCGTTAGTTTTATTCACCTGCGATTCGTGCAAAGTCAAAAAGCCTGTTGAGCTTGAATCTTCAAAAATGGGTACTTGCCAAAAATGCGAACTAAATGCCCGCAGGAGTCGAGCGTGAGCGATGCACCAATGGCGTTACTAAACCACGTCATGCGGTGCGCGTACTGTTACCCAAAATCAGAAAATTTTGCTTGGAAGGCTCAAAACTACACAAAGCGAGCAATCCAAGTGTCGATACAAAATTAGTGAGAGTTAAGAAATGAGCGATAAAGGCCAGTTAAACAATAAAGATGTACAAAGTCATTCGGAAGTCGTTGAAGCATTGTTAAAATGCGAGATAGAGCGACTCAAGGAGGATTTAGACCGCTTGCATCGTGAACGAGACGCATTTTCTCGTCAGTGTTCAGTTATGGCTGAAGAAAATCAGCAGTGGGAGCAAGACAGCAAGCGGTTGACATGGATGATTCAAAACTATGGCCGAGTGCATTTCGAGTTTAACGCTAATTGCTATGTGACTTTTATTCACAAAAACGAGTTTAAAGCGACATTGGGCAGCGATGACACGCGGTTAGAGATTGATCGGGCTATGGAGATGTGCAAATGAGTAATCAAGATATTAAATATTCGCATTATTTTAAAGATGTTTCCGATTATGAAAATATAGATGTTTACCGCGTATTAACATTATTCAAAGTTAATGACCCGTGTATTCAGCACGCTATTAAAAAGTTATTATGTGCGGGTGATCGTGGCGATAAAAGCATGATTAAGGATATTACTGAAGCGCGTGATAGTTTAAATCGTCATTTAGAAATGTTGCAAGAGGATGGTTTATTATGAATCCAGCACTAAAACCAAGCACAAAACACTTTCTACAATACGATGCAGCAACCTTTGAAAATGAAGGCTTTAAGACGTTAAACGGGCGCATTAGTCAGTTAGCGTTAGAGCCTAGATTTTGGAGTGTATCTGTCAAAGTCATTACAGAAAATTTTGAAGGCACAGAGAAAATAAAAGACCACTTTAATTTTAAAACTTCTGAAAGATGCAAATTATCTGATTTACGCGAGCAAGTCAAAAAAGAAGTTTTAGATAAAGACGATTATTTACCAGTTTGCACACAATGTTTAGTAACTGCGCGGGTGATGATGTAAAATGGATTTATTAGCGTTTATTGCTTTGGGTTCATTATTTTTAGCAGGGCTTTTTATTATTTTTAGCAGGTGGCAGCATGATTGGCAATGTTTATAAGCATAAACGCAAAGGCACGCGGTATGTAGTAGTTGAAGTGGCAAACGAACATTCAGATGACCCTGTTTTGTGGCCTGTCCTCGTCGTGTACGTCGATGAGAATAGGAAAACATGGGCAATGCCAAAAGCTGAGTTTGATAAAAACTTTAAACTTGCTTTTTGATGGAGTAAAAAAATGAATGAGGCGATATTAAAGCGGGTTAATGATTGCAAAAGAACATTCATGCTTTCTGAGTTAGTCGATTTGCAACGGGTTCAGTGTGTTGGTGTTGTCAATGATTATAACTTTCGCGTGACGTTGGTGAGCGGGGTAGAAGCTTTCGGCAGTCCAGACCAGTACAAGCCGTTTTTAGAAAAATACATGAGCTATTTGGAGTCTAAGCAATGAGAGCAGCAAAAGTTGACGAAAACCAAAGCGAAATCGTCGAGGCGTTTAGACGGTTTGGTTTTACTGTTCAGTGTTTGCATACGGTTGGCAGGGGTGTTCCTGATTTGCTAGTTGGTAAATATGGCATCAATCTGTTGGTTGAGGTAAAAACAATAAAAGGGGGGCTAACACCTGACCAAAAAAATTGGCACAACAAATGGCGCGGCGATATTCATATTGTTAGAAATATTGATGATGTGCAGGCTGTATTTAATGAAATCACAGCACGAAAAAAGGAGGTGTTATGACAATTGAAGATGCAATCCACGACTTAGAAGTTTACGGCAATCATTTCTGAGGCCGCTATATAGCGATTAACTTTGATAAGTCGCATGAATTAAAACTCAAAAATGCGGTCGAAGTTTTAGAGAAAGCAGGAATGATAGAGCGTGATAAAGACCCTAAATGGGCGCATTGCAACGTGCGAATCATTAACCGTCCAAAGCCAAAAATCGATTATACAACGGGGTTGTGATATGAAACTATTACTAGAGCGAGAACCATCGACAGATAAATTTACACGCGGACGGCTTTATTTGCTTAATCCAAAAATTAAAACAAGTGACGCTAAAATGTTTATCTGTCACACGCTAGAAGATGTGCAGCGTGATGTTAAGATTGCAGGCAAGACGGCTATCGGTTGGGGAATGTATAAACTCATCGTCAGTATGTCGAATCGGTTTAAAAAACGATTACCCTTGTTATTAGACGTGCCAAACTTTGCAGGCGTTCGTATTCACGGCGGTAACGATGAAACAGATACAGAAGGGTGTATTTTAGTAGGCACGCGCAAAACCGCTACAGGTATTGCTGGATGCGCCCCAATGGTCGAGGCCATTATTGGATTGATTGATAAAGCCGAAGGAATTTGCACAATAGAAATACGATAACAACCTCGCAGAACATGGAAGTTCACTTTTTGCCCTGAATCCCTTCGGGGCTTTTTTTATTGAGCGATTGTGCTATATTGTTTTCAACATAGGAGCGCGTGTTATGAATAGATTAAAAGAGCCTTCAAGTTTTGCTGGCCTTGCACTGATTTTTAATGGCATATCTGATTGCATGACAGGCAATTATCAATCAGGCATACCAAGTATTATTTTAGGAATTGTGGCAGTCGTTAAGAAAGAGTCAGGTGCTAAATAACATGGCCGATACATCTCAACATTTAGAACATGGGTTGAGCATGGCTGCTATCAAAACATCACCACCGATTATCGTCACAGGAATGACAGTAGCAGGGGTACAGTTGCAAGATTGGTTAATAATGGCAACGATACTCTATACCGTCATACAAATTATTATAGCGTTGCCGAAATTGAAACAGTCTTTTAAAGAGTGGCGAAAGAAATGAAGATACTACAATGGCTGTTTAGAGCGTTTATCTTATTTTGCGCTTTAGTCATTGTTGGTTTTAGCGGTTGGATTCTTTACTTTGTTTGGTGGATTGTTAAGGGGATGAGATGATTCACTACTTTGTATGTGATAATGGCACTCGTGTTCATGTAGAAAATCAGCCAAAGGGATATTTTAAAGGGCATACTTACTTTGAAAGTAAAGAGCGTGTTGAAGCTGAATGTATTAAGCAAATGAAAAAAGAAATTGAGCGTTTGCAGAATTTAATTGAATCTGTAAGCGATTTTGGTATTGATGCTATTAGTTTTTGAGGTGTATTAATGAGTCAGTATAGCGCAGAAGTAGCAAAGGATATTTGTGAACGTGTTGCTAATGGTGACACTCTGCAAGTGATTGCAACATCGTATGATGTAAGTATTGGGACGATATTAAATTGGGCGACAAAAGAAGAAAACACTGATAACTACGCGCGCGCACGCGAGGCAGCTGCAGACCTTTTTGAATCTAAAATCATCACACGCGCCGAAACGGTAACGCCAGAATCAGCAGCAGCCGACAGGGTTGCTATTGATGCGTTGAAGTGGGTTGCAGCACGACGCGCACCTAAAAAGTACGGTGACAGTAACAAAATAGACTTAAACGTTAGTAGCTTGACTGAGCTATCAGACGAACAGCTAGACAACATCATCACTCAAGCAACTGAGCGACTAAAACAAAATGCTTAACACTGATACTGTCAGTGACCGAACCGCCAAGATTCAACTTGCTGCTGCGTTGCAAGAAAAGCAACGACGCATATCTGAAAACAAGTTACTGCATTACAAGCCGTATAAAAAACAAATGAAGTTTCACGAGTTAGGCTCAACTATTCGTGAGCGTTTGTTCATGGCTGGCAATCAGCTTGGCAAAACCATCGCTGGTGCTGCTGAGATGGCTATGCACTTGACGGGCTTATATCCCGATTGGTGGCAAGGCCGAAGATACAAGCGGCCAGTTGTAGCATGGGCAAGCGGTATCACAGGCGAAACAGTACGCGACACAGTGCAAAGGTTACTTGTTGGTCGGACTGGCGAGTATGGCACAGGGTTTATTCCTAAGTCTTGCATTATTGGAGACCCTAAGCGTGCTATGGGTACTCCTGATTTGCTTGATAGTGTGCAAGTGCGTCATGTTAGCGGTGGTATAAGTCGATGTGGTTTTAAGTCATACGCAACAGGTCGTGAAAAATGGCAAGGTGAAACATTAGATATTTTATGGCTTGATGAAGAACCGCCACAGGATATTTACACAGAGGGATTGACGCGAACCAACGCCACTGGCGGATTTGTTTATATGACGTTTACGCCATTGCTAGGCATGTCTGAAGTGGTACGTCGATTCATTAGCGAGCAAAATAACGATAGAACGGTGGTGAACATGACTATTGATGATGTTGATCATTACACCGACGAACAAAAAGCGTCAATTATTGCCAGTTATCCAGCACATGAACGAGAGGCACGCGCAAAAGGTGTCCCTACTCTTGGTAGTGGTCGCATATTCCCAATATCAGAAGAATCTATCAAGTGTGAACCGTTTCAACCGCCTGCGTGGTGGTGTCGTATTGGCGGCTTAGACTTCGGGTGGGATCATCCGACAGCTGCCGTTAAAATCATTTGGGATAGGGATGACGATGTAATTTATATCACTTCATGTCATAAACTGCGAGAATCTACGCCTATTGTCCACGCTGCTGCTATTAAGCCTTGGGGCGGTGATTGGATGCCATGGGCATGGCCTCACGATGGATTGCAGCACGATAAAGGGAGCGGCGATAACTTAGCTGACCAATATCGCAAGCAAGGGCTTAGGATGACTGCTGAACGTGCCACGTTTCCCGATGGGACTAATGGTGTTGAAGCTGGATTGATGGAAATGCTTGACAGGATGCAGACGGGGCGGCTAAAGGTATTTAGTCACTTGAATGATTGGTTTGACGAGTTTAGATTGTATCATCGTAAAGACGGCAAAGTAGTTAAAGAATATGACGATTTATTAAGCGCAACACGCTATGCTATTATGATGAAACGCTATGCGGCGCAAGTGCCTAGACCTAAAGAAGTAGGCAATCCAAACTTTAAGCGACAATCGGACTATCAGGGCTATTAACATGAGCGAGTTATTGCGGTTTTTCAAAGATATGCGTGATAACGGTTATGGATTGGCTGAGATAGCGGCACAACTAGGCACGTCTGCAATCGCTGAACCTGTAGCTGGCTTTGCTGCAATGTATGACCCTGCTCATGGTGCTGACGCTATACGCGAAGGCATGACATATCAGCCAAGAACACAAGCGGCTCAAGAATACTCACAATCAATCGGTAATGCTGCTAGTGCTGCCATTAAACCCGCTATGCCTATCATCGACACTTGGAAAAAAGGCGTTGACATTGCAGGGCAATATAGTCCAGTTGTTGGAGCTGGATTGCGTACTGTACCAACTGCTATCGGTATTGCTATGGGTGCTAAACCTGCATTACAAGCAGGGCGGCAAGCAAGCGAGGGATTAGGGGCGATGCAAGGGCGTATGATTGCTAATGCTAATGCACCAAGAACATTGAATGCTGGCTATATGGGACAACGTGGAGCGATTGGTTTAACAAATGATTTTGATAATAGCGATGAAATAAAAATAATTGCCGATTACTTAGGTCAATCGCCTGAGTCAATGTTAGTAAACAGAGACTTATACACTAAAAAACAGGGGGCTATAAATTCTCTTGTTTCTAGGTATGAACAAATGGATGATTTTAGTGGAGCTTATTACCCAACTTCCTATGGTTATATTTCTATATCACCGTCCGCAAAATCAAATGGTCAATGGCAGCTTACAAGTTTTGACCACAAGATGAATCCTTTGTCAGACCAAGGCGAAATGTCTAAAAACAAAGCATTGACCGAGTTTTTTAAAACAATTAAGCCTAATAAATATGGCCAACGAAAAGCGCAAAGATAAACGCAACTAACTTACACTTATTGTCGAGACGACAACATGAAAGACCAGGATTTATACACGCAGTATTGCGACAACATTAAAGCCGATATTGAAGCAAAAAGCGAAGAACGCGAGTTGATGCGTGATGACCAACGCTTTGCTGCTGGCGATCAATGGCCTGATTTAATCCGCAAAGGCCGTGAAATGTCGGGACGGCCTATTCAAACGATTAACCGTTTACCCGCGTTTATTGACCAGATTGTTGGTGATGCGCGTCAGAACAAACCGTCTATCAAAGTCCATGCGGGTGAAGATGGCGACGAAGATATTGCAGCTATTTATGATGGCCTTATCCGCTCAATTCAAAACGAAAGTAATGCTGATTTTGCTTATGATACTGCTGTTGAGAACACAGCTTGTTTCGGCTTCGGTGCATGGCGTGTTAAGACAGATTATGAGAGCGAAGATAGCTTTAATCAGATTATTTGTATTGAGCGTATTAGTGACCCGTTATCTGTTTACTTTGATAAGAATGCCGTATTGCCAGATTATAGCGATGCGCGTCATGTGACAGTGCGCGTTAAGTTGACGAAAGATGAGTACAAGGCAAGATGGCCTAAAGGTGATGAGTCTAGTTATAACTTCGACGACTTCACAGGCGATTGGATTGTTGATAAAGACCAGGTAATTGTCGCAGAGTATTGGCACAAAGTAGATGAGAAAGCGACACTCTACGCGGTGCAGGACTTTGAAGGCAACACACAGGTAACACTTGAGAAGCCAGAGCAAGGATTTAATGTCGTTAATCAACGTGAAACAACCATCACTAAGATTAAGTGCTGCATGATGAGCGGTGCAGGTATTTTAGAAACAACCGATTGGGCAGGTAAGTATTTGCCGATTGTTGGTGTCAATGGCAAAGAGGATTTAGTTGACGGCAAGCGTACATTACGCGGATTGGTTCGTTTTGCTAAAGACCCTCAACGGATGTATAACTATTGGCGCACGATTGACACTGAGCAAAAAGCGTTAGCTCCAAAAGCCCCTGTGTTAGTGACTGCTAAACAAATTGAAGGTTACGAAGACCAATGGCAAGACAGCTTAACGTCTAACGCTCCTTATCTTGTTGTTAATGATACTGCGTCCGCTATGCCGCAACGTATCAACGCGGGTATTGCTGACAAAGGCGCAACCGAAGCAGCTTTGATGTGTGTTGATGAGATGAAGTCAACAACAGGCATATTTAGTGCGTCACTTGGCGAACAAGATAACGAGAAGTCGGGACGAGCTATCTTAGCTCAACAACGCAAGGGTGACACAGCAAACTTTGCATACATTGATAACATCGCACGGGCTATCAAATGGACAGGCAAAATCATTATCGACTTAATACCTAAAATCTACGATGCGGCGCGTGTGGTATCGGTTATGGGTAGCGATGGTAGCAAAAAGCTAGAGCGTATCAATCAAGTGGTGATGCAAAAAGGCGAGCCGAAAAACATCGACTTAACGACAGGCAAATATGATTTAGTCGTGACTCAAGGCGCAAGCTATGCAACTAAGCGTATTGAAGCACTTAACAGCATGGTCGAGATTGCCCGTGTTAATCCCGCGATTATGGAAATTGCAGGCGATTTGATTATCAAAGCAATGGATTGGGACGGTGCTGACGAGATTGCCGAACGCATGAAAAAAATGCTCCCTCCACAACTGCAAGAGCAAGAAGGCGAGGACGGCGAACAGAAACAACTACCGCCCGAAGTGCAACAAATGATTGAGCAAGGCAAGCAACAGATTGATATGCTAACCAAGCAAGTGCAAGAGCTTGAGTCAGAAAAAGACGACAAAGACGATGAGCTAAGACTCAAGAAGTACGAAATTGACGTTAAAGCCGAAATTGAGTTCGCCAAGTTAGCAAAAGATTACGGTATGGGAATGGATGAAGTAGCGGCATTGATTAACGACGCTTTGAGTAATGCAGCGCAACAGCCTGAACTGCCCGAAGAAGGCGAGACTTATCAGCACGAACAGCAAGAAATGTTTCAGCCACAATTTGAGCAAGACGATGGCCAATTGACCGAAGAAGGGCAAATGATGGATGAACAAATAGCAATGGATTTAATGGCTCAAAATGACATTGGCGGCGGCGATATGTCGGGTGTACAATTGCCAGACTTACAACAAAATGACGAGGTAATGTGATGGTTGAAAAAATTAGCGGTGAAGAAGTCTCAAGTCGTGTTTTACACATTTTACAATCTGGCGTAATTGAAACGAATTTAGAGGACTTCGATAAAAAATATCTAGAGCTTGCACGAATGCAAGTAAAAATGGGTGAGATTCACACTTTGGCTTTTTTAGCATTAAATACCAAAAGCTCTAAAGATAGAAATAAGCATTTAAGAGGTATTCGGTTGTTGAGCAATAGCAATTTAAAATAGCGAGGTGATGTGATGCGTCCATTTATTACAAAGCAAATGATTGATAAAGCCAAAAAGAAGTTAAAGAAACTTCAAAAGCGGCAACGTAAGCAGGATAAGCAAGGCGTTTCAAATACTGCTGACCAATGGCCGAGCGACACACTAGATAAGTTCTTAGCAGGACAGAATGAGCCTTATGTAATAAACATGATTAAACACGCTAAAATAACTGAGGAAATGATGGAC
>OFQV01000442.1_pt1 | contig 10738 bp, 19 predicted proteins | sample 1542971 | NCBI WGS metagenome assembly OFQV01 (sample SAMN07774229, study PRJEB24372) | wastewater metagenome | isolation source: WWTP Cannobio (Effluent) | place: Italy: Cannobio | collected 2016-01
ACAAGCAACTCGTCGTGCCATTGTTCGCGCTGCGGCAGAGATTGGGAGGCAAATGCCGTGACCGAGTTTGAGTCCTGTGTAAGAGTTGACTATGTGGGTTTGGATCTTAGCTCTGAATTCTGTATCTGGATAATCACCGCTAATTTCCAACAACCCAACAAGTTTCCGTGCTCGTTTTTCTGTATGGGGTGGGAGCTGTGAGAAAACAAGGCGCCAAGCGCAAAGCAGGTGTCAGTGGATACCTGCTTTTGCCGCATCAAGTTGCCAAATACGTGATGCCTTTGCACGTAGCCTTAGAGCTGTTGCCGTTGGGCTTTTTCAACAAGGACCATGCAAACAGCCTGGCGCAGGTCATAAACCTTATGTCCGTGGACTCTGCAGCCAGAAATAGTATTGTTTACTCGGCTGCCAATGCCTGCGCGGACATTCTGTCCAGCATGTTTGAGCGCGTGCAGCACGGCAAGTCTTGGAACGTCACGGCTAAAGAACGCGAGGAGCTGCGCGGCTACATCTTGATCTTCGATCGAGCACTGCGCACCTGGACCAGCCACAGGTTGTTGATTAACGCAGCCACAGTGGACGCACACAACGCGGTAGCCAAAAACCGAGGCGGTAAATTGTTAGACAGGTTGCCTCTGACTGAGGCAGAGATAGCGGAGGTGGAGACCTGGGTACGCACCAAAGCTCCTGGCTTAACCAGTCACTTGCGCAAGAAGTCTACCGCCAAGTTCCGTAATCTTGAGCCAGGGGCTAAGTACAGATGACTCGTCGAGGCAGGCCCAGCAAGCGTGAAACTCTGCACAGCATGCCGGCTTGGCTTGTTGGGCTTCCGCCTGACGCTAAGCTCTCTAAGATAGACCTGGCTGTAGCACTTGGGTACGGTTCGCTACAGAGCTTTGAAAATGCCTGTAGCAAAGGCATTTGGCCGGAGCTCAAAGAGCTTAGGGGTGAGAAGCCTTTTGCAGGATTTAACACGCACAAGGTTATGTACAGAGTGCCTGACGTTAAGCGCTTTTTGAAGACAATCATCAAAGGAAACCAAAATGAACTCAGCACTGACAGTAAGCGAGACAAAGACAATCTACGTGGTTCGGGATAGTAACCACGAAGTGCTAGATGTTTGTGAGCTCTACACTACCGCAGACCGCTTGACCGCAGCAAACGTTGACAAGGGTGCCTACTTTACGCAGGAGCTCGGCCTGCGAGTTGGTGCTGTGTGGCTATATCCTGGCAAGCTTGCTAAAGCAACTCAGGCTGACCTGCGCAGCAACGAAGAGCTTAGAGAGTATCAGGAGGCAAAGCGCAAGGCCCTTAGGGCAGGGCTGAGTGACGACGACATAGCGCTACTGGCCGGGCCTAAGCCGAAAAAGTAAACGCTGGAACTGCGGCCGAGGTACAGGGGAACTAGCCATGATTAAAATTACACTTCCAGTATTTGAAAGCTGCGTACTAAACCTCAAGCACCCAGAGGTTGCAATGAGGGCCGCAGTGTCAAAAGCCATGCAGGAAGCCGGAATACCACATACTTGGCGTATGAGTGAAAGCCATCCGCGTCCAGCAGCTCCTGGAAAGCTGACGTTCTTCCATGATCGCCTAATGGACCAATTTGAGATCACTTGGGAACCTGAAATGAACTGCTGTCAAAGTCAAATTAAAGAAGGCCATCTACGAGGGCGCTAGATAACACAGGCCCAAGCCGAAAAAGTAAGCGCTGGCGCTGCGGTCGAGGTATAATATATTTTCTATGTAGGAGCTCAATATGAATATCTTTGCTGTTGACCGTAACCCTGTTGTCTCCGCTCAAATGCTGTGCGACAAGCATGTCGTCAAAATGATCCTTGAGTCAGCCCAAATTATGAGCACAATTCACGGCGGACCCTACAAGCCGACGCACTCGTCGCATCCGTGTGTGCTCTGGGCTAAAAAGCGCACCAACTACGAGTGGCTTGCAAAGCACGCCCTAGCGCTGTGCCAGGAGTACACGTCACGCTACCACAAAATTCACAAGTCGCAGCCCATAATTGAAAAGCTGGCAGCTAAAGCCGACGCGCTGCCTATTGGCTGTAGCGACTTTGTTCAGTGCATGCCAGACCAGTATCGCGGCCCTGACGCTGTTATGGCATATCGCCGGTACTATTGCGGCGACAAAGCAGCTTTCGCAGTATGGAAAGACGGCAACGAGCCGTGGTGGTGGCAGCTGCCTGAGTTTGCTCCGGAGGCTGTAAGCTGTGTCTGAAAAATTTGAATTTAACAAGCCTGCCAACAAAGCTTTGCCCGATCCTAAGAGGCACCCGTATAAGCAGTACAAAGTGCCGAGCGACGCCGTACTGGCTGTCATGGCACCCGGCGAGTGGCTTTCAACTCCGGCAGTCTGTGCCAGGCTTGAAGGCGTGACTAAGACTGAGCTCGTATTTCAGCTCAGAGACCTTTGGCTTGAGCGCGGCAGGCTACGTCGTCGGGTCATAAAAAGCCGCGTAGAATGGAGTCTGCGATGAAGCTTGCACCTCTTTTTACGATTGTTGAGCAGGTACGGCATCTCAATGGCGAAGTGCCTTTTGTAGAGGAGCCTCGAGGCGGCAGAATCTATAAGCTTGACCTGCCTAAGGCAAACGGTGTTACGGTACAAGCCAAGCTTGCCGAAAAAGCCAAGCAAGAAGACACCAAGGTACAGGACACCTACGCCGCCGCCCTGCAATATACTCGTACTTGCGGCTGTAGGTTCACTTACACCGAGCTTGCCAAGCACTTGGGAGTGAGCTTCGACACAGCAAAAAAACTGCTTCAAAAACTGTCCATGGGCCGTCACGTTATCAAAGACGGTGTGATGGGCACCAACGGCGCTAAAGACGCCTTCAGAGGAAAGAAAGCATGATTCTAAAGCCACACAAAGCCTGCGACGTGGACCTGTCAAAGCTTGACCGCGTAATGTGGATTATGCCAAAAATCGACGGCGTACGGGCACTGCATTTCAATGGTGCCTTCCAGTCTCGTACTTTGAAGCCGTTCCCTAACACACATCTTATGGCGTTTGACTGGCATCTGCTGGCCGGGCTAGACGGCGAGTTGGTGAAAGGCTCTCCGACGTCCGGTTTTTCTTGCCGTGATACCACCTCCGGCACAAGCACCATCAACGGGCCACGTGCTCAGGACTTTACTTGGCATATCTTTGACTGCGTAGACCCCAAAGAGCGTAGCGCCCCGTACGCGGTACGCTACGAGCAAGCTCGTTCACGCGTAGAGATGCTAAAGCACGTAGCAGGCTTTGGGCTGGAACTTGTGCCTTACGAGATTGCCACGAGTGTTGAAGACGTCTTGCGGCTTCACGCCCAATACGTGGACCAAGGCTACGAAGGCTCTATTCTCCGAGACCCCCAAGGCCTTTACAAGTCCGGCCGGGCTACGGTGTCTGAGAGCGCGTTCCTTCGGCTTAAGGACTTCATCGAGGAAGAGGCCGAAGTGCTCGAAGTTGTCGAAGGCGAGGTCAATAACAACGTAGCCACCATTAACAAGCTGGGTTACACCGAGCGATCTTCGCACAAAGCCAACAAAGTTGGCAACGGCATGGTGGGCAGCCTACGTTGTATTGATCTTAAGACAAACCAGGAAATCACAGTCTCCGCAGGCCGCCTCACGCACGACGAGCGTAAGTACTTCTTTGAAAACCCTGGTCAAATTACGGGCAAAATCATTAAGTACAGGGCTATGCCTTACGGCAAAAAAGACCTGCCACGGTTTCCGACGTTTCAGTGCTTCCGAGAAGCTTTTGACATGTAGCAACCAGACGCTGGCCGCAAAAGTTTGTTCGTTTCGATACGTACGAACAGCTATCGAACGTATTTTAAATTTCACACGCGGCCGATTTGATAAGCTGTTTTTCAGTAGAAAGCGCTTAAAATGACGCAGAAAACAGGTCCGGAAGACGTTATTAAGTGGCCAGACGACACTTGGTGCTACCGCAACGAGCTGAGCTACTTCGGCTACATGTCAGACGACTACGAGGTGCTGTACTTTGATACAGCAGCATGGCGCGAGTTTATGGGTCTCCAAGGCTATGAAGATAACTGACTTCTACCCCATACTGCTGCGGGAAGCCTGCCTGTCAAAAGACCCCCACCGTAGGGTTTGTGCTGCTGCTTTTGATAAGCACCTGAACAGGCTTGCCTCCGGGTGGAACGGGCTACCGCGTAAAGTGCTTGACCTGCCGGAGCGATATAATAAGCCTCTAAAAGACTTTTACGTAGTACATGCTGAGGTTAATCTGATAGCCAGCGCTGCTCGTCTTGGCATCAGCTTACAAGGCAGTTCCGTGCTTATTACAGAGCTGCATCCGTGTGCTAGCTGTGCTGGAGCACTTGTACAGGCAGGTATTTCGGAGGTCTACTACCCAGTAAGCCCCGGGTCTGGTAAGACCGTAAAGCAGGAGTGGCTGGACAACTTTGAGCATGCTCAAACTATTTTTCACGAAGCAGGAGTGCAGTTATGTCCATTTTGATGGTTCAGGAGTTTGCCAAGAAGTTCGAGCTTCCGGCGGAAGACAAGCCGCAGTTTGCCTGTGACGGCGACATCAAGTTCAGAATTGATCGGCTTTATGAGGAGGTGGGTGAGGCCCATGACGCGCATGCTCTTAATGATCTTGTGGGTTTCTTCGATGCTCTGCTGGATCTGGCATATGTGACTTACGGCACTGCGTTGCGGGTGGGCATCACTCCGGAGCAGTGGGAGCGTGGCTTTGCAGAGGTGCACAAGGCTAATATGGCAAAGGTCAAAGTAACAGACGTGGATGATTCCCGTTTCAAGAACGTCAATGACATCATTAAGCCGAAGGGCTGGGTCGGTCCTGAGCAGGAGCTTCGTAAAATTATTTACGGCTAGGGCTGTACGCAGAGCGTACGCTGCTGTATAATTAAATTGTGTTCAGTGCTGTCATAGCTCAGTTGGTAGAGCGCCTGACCTGTAATCAGGATGTCGTGGGTTCGAGACCTACTGGCAGCACCATCAAACAGAGGATTGAAATGCGTATTCACTCAGATCACAACGGCGTTACCGTGAACGCCATTTACAGCCTGCCCGACGGAACTGATGTTCAGGGTCACGCCTACGAAGTATTGTCCGGACCCAAGGCAACCTATTTAGGTTTCCAGCTCGGCCCCGTCAAAGAGAACGGGGTCAATGGGATCACCAACGAAGCGCTGCTAGCGATCCTAATTCATCGCACCGAGTTCTTGAATTCGAAGTTTCACTGCGAAGAGAACGATGAAGCGATTCGCCACATGAAGCAAGCGCTTGTTAATCTCGAAGTGCGTACTGCTCGCCGAATTGTGCGAGGGGTTGAAGGAAGGGAAGTATCCTAACTCCCGTTAAAGGTTCTTCGTCCGCAACCCGAAAGGGGTTTCGAACTCTCGCATGAAACATAGAGCGGATAACTGCGAGCGTGGGTCTGACACGTAAAGATGGGCAGCATGGCCGAGGATTCAGACAGATGCCGTAACCCGGACCGCGTGAGTGTCCGGGGCCAACATCGAAGCGGCAGAAACCGTCCAGACGGTCTAGGGGTTCCTGGAACTGGTCAGCGGCGTTAGGTGGGAAACCTAACCCGCTTCGATGTTGGTGTTCGCACTGACAAGGGTGGCACAGGCACAGGCATAGGCATAAGCATTGTCCTTCATAGCCGTAGCTCCATCGGCGTGTGGCCCGCACACGACCTCCTGGCTTAGCAAGCCTCTAATGGGTGCAGCTCGTAACCCGGACCGCGTAAGTGTCCGGGATTTAAAGGAGCTTGTCATGGTATACTGGGTTCTTGGTGTTTTGTTTGCAGTATGGCTGTTTTTCCGTATTGTGGCGCATTTAGTTATGTGGCCAGACAAACTTTCCCAGTGCCAGTCTTTGCGGGAATACTTCTACTCGGCAATGGCTGTAGTAGTGGTCGGCGTCATGCTTAACGTGATAACTTGGTTGTCGGGCGGACAATGAACAATAAGTTCTGTGCAAGAGCTTATTGTTCTGTGGCTGTGCCACGTTACTGGAGAAACCTTTGAGTACCGAAGCTCCAACTGAGAAACTTGGAGAGCTTATTGATAAGCTCTACCAAAAGCGTACTGAGCGCCTGGCGCTTAGCAGGCAAGTGGACGCATTTAAGGCTGAAGAGTCTGATTTGCGTCGTCTGATTATCCAACGCTTGCAAGACGTTGGTCTGGACTCAGGACGTGGATCGTTGGCCACCGCCTCGATCACTACCGACGACCAGGCAAGCGTTAAAGACTGGGAGGCTTTTGAAAACTACATTCTTGAGCACAAGAGTTTTGACCTACTACAGCGGCGGGTCAGCATCACTGCGGTTCGAGCCCGCTGGGAGAATAGCGAAGTAGTCCCCGGAGTTGAAAAAGTTACCCTCAGTGACTTGTCCCTTACCAAAGCATCTAAAGGATTGAAAAATGTCTGAACAGACTATTGACGCAAACGAAGAGCAGTCCACTGCAGTTGTAAACTGGGAAGAAAAGCTGGCCGGCTATGCCCAAGAAGCAGCGAAAGACGAGGCTATTGCCGGCACCTGGCTCAGCGTAAAGGCAGGGCGTCTTGCCATTGATAAGACGCCCGTTGCAGGTAACACTCTGGATTGCATTGTCATTGCCAACGCATACGAAAACGCCTGGTACGAAGGCAAGTTTGACCCCAATAACCCTAAGCCGCCGAGCTGCTACGCTATCAATGTGGTAGAGGACGCCATGGCGCCGCATGAAAAAGCAGCAAAGCCGCAAGCTACGTCCTGCGCCGAGTGCCCGAAAAACGAGTGGGGTTCTGCAGCAGAGAGCAAAGGCAAGGCCTGCAAGAACATTCGCCGGCTTGCTCTGCTCCCGCAAGACGCCGTGGCTGACCCTGAAAAAATCAAGGCCGCCGAAGTAGTCTATCTCAAGCTGCCGGTCCTCAGCGTTAAGAACTGGTCGCTCTATGTGAACAACGTGGCGGCAGAGTTCAAGCGCCCGCCGTTTGCGGTCGTCACGCAAATCAGTACCGTGCCTGACACCAAAGCGCAGTTCAAGGTAACCTTCAAAACCGGCTACAAGGTTAACGATGCTGCTTTGATTGAGGCGCTAGTTGCAAGGCACGCCCGCGAATCTGAGACTATCGACTTCCCGTACCAAGCAGAGACGGCCAAGCCGGAAACTGAAGAGACCGACAAGTTTTGATTATGACCGCCACTGCTGAAGTTTGTGGTGGCGGTCAAGTTGACTCTGGCTTGACTGACCGCCAAAAATCGCTGCTCTCAGACCTTCGTTCGTGGGCTACACTGCACCAAATTATCACAGGCATCGACTCAGAAGACGAGTTAGTCTGGATGATGCGGGCAGAGCAAGCTGGCCAAAATCGCATCCGTGTTCTTGAGCGTATCCATTCAAGGTACTGCGTTCTTCGTCGGGAGCGGGAGCGTAGAGAGCTTTCTGAAGGCAAACTACCGGTATAGGCCTTATATGACGCTAGTAGCGTACGACTTTGAAACCGAGGAAATCAAAGACTATCCGCAATACCCACCAAAGCCGGTGGGTATTTCAATTTACGAAAAAGGAGGCACCCCGCACTACTACGCTTGGGGGCACCCCACCGGCAACAACTGCACCGAGGACGAGGCTATTCAAGCAATCAGCAAGTACTGGCATAGCGCCGAGTACGAGCTTGTTGCCTGGAACAGCCCTTTTGACCGTCTGATCTGTCATGTCCACTGGGGACTTCCGCTAAACTCTGCCGCCAAGCAACATGACGGTCTTGTGCTGGCTTTTCTTCTTGACCCGCATGCACGAGAGCTTGGCCTTAAGCCGGTAGCTGAAAAAGAGCTTGGTCTTCCGCCGGAAGAGCGCGACGCGGTGAAGGACTGGCTTGTGTCCAACGGTGTGTGCAAGGACAGCAAGCGGGCCTGGGGAGCGCACATTAGCAAGGCGCCGGGTGACTTGGTTGGCAAGTATGCTGACGGCGACACGCTCCGCACTTTGCAGTTGTTTGAGCTCCAGTACAAGAAAGTCGTGGACTCCGGCATGCTAAGAGCTTACGAGCGTGAGATGGCTCTACAGCCTATCATGCTTGCGGCCTCAATTGAGGGCATTCCGGTAAGCGCTGAAAACCTACGGCGTGATATTGACATGTACACCGGAGCGCTAGAGCGCGTAGACGCACGTATCTTTGAGCTGTGCGGCGTCGGGTCATTCAACATCAACTCAGCCGCCCAGCTCGCGGATGCCATTGACCGTGTTGTACCTGGCATTGTGTGGCCGCTTACCAAAACAGGCAGGCGTTCTACGTCCAAAGCTACAATGGAGCACGTACTTGGCTCGCTCCAAGGTGAGCTGCTGGCGCTCCTACAGTACCGGGCCTCAGTGAACACCTGCGTTAACACGTTTATGAAAGAGTGGCTGCGTCAAGCTACTCACCCTGAAGGCGACGGAAAGATTCACTGCCTATGGCATACCACCCGTTCTGACGACGGAGGAGCACGTACTGGGCGGCTGAGCTCTAACCCGTCGTTCATGAACATCCCTACGCTTAAGTCTGCCAAGTTTGCCAAGTGTATTGAGCTGTGGGAGGAATACTTGAAAGACCTCGGGATCCCCGGGCTGCCAAACGTTCGGTACTACATTGATACCTGTAATGACGACTACGCCGTTGCTAAGCGTGACTTCTCATCACAGGAGTTGAGAGTTCTTGCACATTACGAGGACGGGCCGCTGCTACAAGCCTTTAAAGCTGACCCCAGCCTAGATCTGCACCAATGGGCTTGCGACAAGATCAAAGAGCTGACTGGCATCGTCATTACTCGTAAGCAGGCCAAGACTGTGGCGTTCAGCATTCTGTACGGTAGCGGCCTGGCAAAGCTAGCGGAAGGCCTGCATACAGACCAAGATGCTGCCCGTGTCATTAAGGATGCGTATCTGGATGCCATTCCCGGTATTGCGCAGCTCAGCACTCAGCTCAAAGCCCGGGCTAAGCAAGGCCGGCCTATCCGCACCTGGGGCGGCAGGCAATACTATGTTGAGCCTCCGCGCTTTGATCCTGAAGAGGGTCGGTGGCGGTCTTTTGAGTACAAGATGCTGAACTACCTGATTCAAGGCAGCTCGGCTGACATCTCTAAAGATGCCATTATTGAGTACGACGCAAAGAAGCAACACGGCACCTTTCTGCTAATGGTGCACGACGAGCTTGTAATAAAGGTGCATAAAGACCACCTTGCCTCCGAAATGCAGATTTTGAAGGAGTGCATGGAGTCTGTGCCGCTAGACTGCCCTCTAACTAGCGAGGGCGAAGTTGGTCGTAATTACCACGAACTGGAGCTGTACAATGACTGAAAAGATTACCGCCTGGAGTTTCTCCCGCTACAACCTGTATCAGCAATGCCCTGGCAAGGCAAAATTGATGTACATTGACAAGCTTAAAGAGCCTACTTCGGACGCCATGCTTAACGGCACCAAGAAGCACAAAGAGCTTGAAGACTGGCTCAAAGGCTACGCGCCTTTGCCAAGTTGGATGCATCCAAGCCTGATGGAGTTCTGCACGCGGCTCTTGACGCTTAAGCCCGCAGCTGAGCTTGAAGTGGCCTTTAACAAAGACTGGCAGCCTGTAGACTGGTTTGCTAAAGATGCCTGGGCCCGCATTAAGATTGACGCTCTGGCGCGTACTGGTACGCACGTCGAGATTCTAGATTGGAAAACAGGGAAGGTTCGGGAGGGCACCTACGACGAGCAGCTGGAGCTCTACGCGCTGACCGCGATGCTTATGTTCCCTAACGCCGAGACCTTTAATACCACTCTGGTGTTTGTGGACCACGGCATAGTAGTGCGGGGTGACCAGTATGTCAAGGCGGACAAGGACATGCTGCTGAAGCGCTGGATGGCCCGTGTAGACATCATGCTCAGTGACACCGAGTTCCGCTACACCCCTAACCAGTACTGCCGCAATTGCTGGTTCCGCCGGGCTAATGGGACGAATACTTGTGATGCAGCCTAGGCTGCTCTAAACTTAACAGGAGTTAAACATGCGAATCAACGTATATAGCCAAGAACTAGCCAACGAAGTGCTGCTAGTGTCTAAGCCCAGCAACACTGGAGTGACTTACCATGCCGCTCAGCTGATTTTGCACTCGTCAGATCGGCTGCATCATCCCCCACAGGACGACGACCGCAGCGCAGTTACTTTCTGGATGCCGAAATCCCAGGACAGACGCGAAGAGATGGCGCGGGCATTTGAGCAGATCGCGGACCTTTTTCGGACTGCGCCTGCTGAAACAGGTCTTGATTAAACTGCCTTAAACTTAACAGGAGGGCCCTCTACGGAGGGCTTAGTACTATGCAGAAAACACTTGCAGACCTGGTACCTAAGACCGAAGCGGAGGAGGAGGCCACTTTTGTCCGCAAGGCCCGCGCTAAGGGCTACCTTTGCCGCAAGTTAAATGGCGAGGGCTTTCGTGGTTGGCCTGACCAAATGACAGTCTCTCCGCTGGGCAATATCAAATTCATTGAGTTCAAGCGCCCGGGTAAGTACAAAAACCCTTATGAAGGGCTAAGTGCCAACCAAGCTGAAGTTATTGCTAAGCTCCGTGCCAATAGCTGCGAAGTACTGGTCACAGACTCTGCCAACGACGCTCTAAAGTTCATAGGTGCTCTATGACTACGACCTTTGTACCTAAGCGCTACGTTCCGCACGTGTACCAAGAGCTGGGCATAAAGCTTTTGGTGTCCCCGAAGGGCGGAGGGCTATT
>OFQV01000443.1_pt1 | contig 10727 bp, 15 predicted proteins | sample 1542971 | NCBI WGS metagenome assembly OFQV01 (sample SAMN07774229, study PRJEB24372) | wastewater metagenome | isolation source: WWTP Cannobio (Effluent) | place: Italy: Cannobio | collected 2016-01
TGCCCCTACACTTGCAATATTGTCCGTGAACTGTACAGAACCGTTATTTTGATATAAAACGTGTGCCATGTCTTGGCTCCTTTCTAAAAAGGGGAATTGCTTCCCCTTGTGGTTTAAGAAGTAGTCAAGTCGTAGATGCCAGCGTGAGCTTTCTCGTTGCACACTTCAAGAGTGTACTCAACCAAGATTTGCTTACGTTCGCTATCACCCGTTTTCGCCAAGTCGTGAGTTTTAAAGTCGCGTAACGTTGCAAATTTGACGTGCTCAGGATCAACGAAGAACACTACGTCTGTAGGGCATTGACGGCAAGGAACCAAACGAACCTCGTTGCCCAGCGGATCAATGTAGATGTCAACAGAATTAGTGACAACTTTCTTATCACCGTTAGACTGTTTTGAACTGGAACCAGAGAACGCCGCGAACTTACGCTTTTGAAACGCATTCAAGATGCCCATTGTTGGCATGCCGCCATTAGTCCAAGCTGAAGCTAAGACAGTTTCGACAAAGGATTCTTGGAATGCACGTGCTGTGCCGTCTGTGTGAATGTCTGTACCGTTGCCATCAGATGCAGTAGCATCAGCAGCGATAGAGGTATTTGTCTTCACAAACGCTTGCAAGCCAGCAGATTTAGGCGCTGTTGTCGCATTACCTACAGTAGAAGCAACGTTTTGCAACAAAGTAGTTTCAACGTCAGTTTTCAACTCTTTCATGCGCTTTTCCATTTGGAAAGCCATTTCAGAGCGACGACCAGCCTTATCGACTGCTTCCTGCGTGCCAGTAACGCGCGCAACTTTGTCAGATATTTGACGATAGTTATACAAACGAGTCGTTACTGTTGAAGCGTCTGTAGTTGCATCGTCACCTTCAAGAACTGCATTTGAACCACTAGCAGCAGTCAATGTATGGATTTGCCATTCATGCTTTGTGCCAGTCGCTTTTGTCTTTGGAATCGCAGACAAGAACGGCGTTTCAGATGGGGACACATCATAAATGATATTGGATAAGTCTTCTCGATTACCTACTGCGGAAAACGAGGTTAGCGTATTTGATGGTAAGGGCATGATTATTTCCTTTTAAGTTAAACTTTGCCTGATGCCATGAGCCAAGCTTGGACAGAGCCAGCCTTGCCAGTTTTGACATTAGCGTGGAGTTGTTTAATATTTTTCTCTGCCACAGATGCGACAGGAGAACTGCTACCGGGTTTGATGATTCTTGGGGCAGCTCGAACGGCTTTCGCTGTCGTATCTTTCCCCGCTTGTGATTGCCGATACAGCATTGCATCTCTAGCTAGCAACAAAAGACGATGATCTGAAAGATTGTTGACTTCCTGAGGGTTGAAACCTCGGCTTGTCAAATCAGTTTGGATTGCTGCGTCTTCTTTCGAGCGAATACTTTCGTCATTCCACGACGGCAAAGCCTGCATCAACATCTGGCGCTGTTGCGCTAAATATTGTTGTTGCTGTTGCTGTTGTTGTTGTGTGATTGTAGTAGCCGCGTTGTTTGCCTCTTGCATTTTCAAGTTATGCTTGTTTTGCAGATCGCGCATATATCTATCCGCTTTAACTGCTTCAACTGGGTCTTGATCAAAATATGTATTCCAATCAATATTGGCATATTTACCTAACTCTAGCTCAATCGCTTTTGCTTCGGCATAAACACCTATAACTTGCTGCTGTAATTGCATTTGTTGCTGAGCTGCTTGCACTTGCATTTCTACTTGCTTGCGCTGCTCTGCAACATCACGCACTTGCTTATCAACATGCCCTTGTAGCTGGTAGGACTTAATCAAATCTTGGAATTTGGCCTTCCCTTCTTGTCCGTCAATCTTGGTCTTTACAAGTACGTTGCCATCATCGTCAACATCTAACGATGACTCATCCGCTCCTAGTAATTTCGCAATGTCGGAAAGTTGGTATTCTGGCGATTCACCGGAGTTGCCTGGTTCGTCAGCGTCAAGATCATCATTCGATTCTTGTGCGTCCGCTTGATTGTCTTGATCCTGCTCTTGCTCATCAGGCGCCTCCTCAGCGGCGAGGAACGACTCAAGACGAGATTGGGTACTAGCGCCGTCGTCTGCACTAGACGAGGTAGGGTTTTCCATATCCATGATATTACCTTTCAAAATTTCCCTAATACATCACACGTTAGGGGAATTGCTGCGTCTCTCGACGTTAGCTAAAGACTCGTGCTAGTCTGATTTCTTACCTTCTAAATGCTTTCATAAAGACGTTTTGCCGCTTTTGCTCAATTTCACTTAATTGTACATCAGCTATGTTGCCGTCTTGCACAATTCTTGTAATTTCTCGCTTAATTCCAGCTAATAATTGGTGACTAATCACTATTCTTTGCGCTTTGTCTTTATTGTCGGGTTCACACAACATTGATGCAGATAATAAAGCATTTTCCAAAGATTTAAAAGCCTCTACAAATAAAGGATTTTCCAGTAATTGCTTAGCGTCTTGCGCCCTAAACTTTCGTGCTTCAATTGATCTTTGATCGTCCATTATTAGCCCATATCATTTAAAGTAGGAAACTGCTGTACTGGTTGACTGCTAATCTTCATTTGCTCAATAATGATTTGAGTTTCTCTGTCGTATTCAGTTTTCCACTTTTCGAACACTAATTTCTGCTCTTCAAGCTGCATATCCATCTGTGCTTTTGCCATCTCGCGTTCTGAGTCTCGCTGATCGTTTGATGCTTGTAATTCTAAATTGGCCTGAACTTCTTGAAGTTTCGCCTCAGCTTTCATTTGCTCAAGTTGCATATCAATTTGCATTTGGGCTTGTGCTTGCTGTCCTTCCATCTGCATCTTTGCTTGATCCATTGCGATACGTGGGTCTTGCGGTGGTGGTTGTTGCATCTTCTGCTGGAACTCTTGCGACTGTGGAGACATTGCGTACTTATCGGGGTTATCAAAGCCCATCGTCTTCGCCACATCTGTGAACAATGAATATGCTTGCGGCGCTCCCACCATGCCCTGAGGTGCTAACAGATTAGCCTGCAACTGTGAAATAAGCATGAGCTTGTTTTGACGATCCTCTTCGTTGCCTGTGCCTAATCCGACCTTGACCGTTAAATCGGTACGTTCGCGCCATTCCTGAGGATTGATCGGCACAAAGTTGCCCTTCATGCGGATCATCCGTTGTTTGTCCTGATAGCGAAGCAATAGAGAATGCACACGAAGCACCATCTCTTTGACACCTGTTTCGGCAATCATGCGTGTAATCATCTCGACTTTTTGGCTTGCGCGGTTCATGTTTTCCATGAAAGCGCCCTTAGTCGTCATTGATAGCGAGTCAGGATCGAGGCCTGTAGTCGTCTTACTAATACCGGTGCGTGATTCTTTAATGCCGTCGATGTAGTCCAATACTGGGAGGACTTGCCCGACTATAGGCTGTGCCATCACTGGTTCCACTGAGCCGTTGACAGGCTCCATGCCTTCGACGCGCTTAATTCCACCCGGTAAAGATGTCATGAAGTCGTTTAAATTTACGCGCTCATTTACCAGCCACTGATTGTTGTTCGTCGCATAGATGTTGTCAAACATTTGACGCAATAGAGTCGTCTTAATCTCTTGCAAATCGCCTAATTCATCATAGAGCGATTCCCCGATGTGACGATGCGGAATACGTTTAGCAACAAACCCAGTGATCGCAACCTCTGGGATTACCGTGTTCCATTCTTCGCCGTCTGGTATTTCATCACCAACCATCACAACGCGGCGCAACTCTGCTACGCCGTCACCGTCAAAGTCCACTTTAATGTATGACTCGCAGTACTCGATCTCGTCCATCGAACGATCATACGATACTGAGTCTGTACCGTAGCTTTCATCCGTTACCGAGTCACGTGCTATTACTTGCGAGTCTGTCGAATAGACGCTGTTATACGCTGCCAACTCATTCACAAAATCAGCAGGCATGCCCATTTCGATAAGATCGGAACGGGTCTTGCGTGTAACGTGCTCAGTAAATGGGGAATCTTGCAGACTGCCACGACACTTTCGGCTTACTCGTATTTCTTCGCATGGAACGGCTTCTAAGCAAACCCGACCTTCTTTGCGGATGATTCGTAGTTTAAGATCAAATATTTGGATTTGCTGCCCTTGGCCGTCAACCACTACACTTTCAGCTTGGCCGATAATCTTTACTTCTGCGCCGTCTTGTTCTAGCTGCGACATTAAGCGCTGTACTTCTTCGATGACTAAGCCACGATATTCTTCTTCTTTAACTTTCTCTGTCTCTTCCCACCAGTGCTTAACATAGCCGTTTTTCAGCAGCAGAGTATCTTTGATCGCGTCGTGCATCACCAGCCAGCCTGCATTGTCTTTCATGATGACTTGATTAACATACGCTGTCTCAATCTCTGCTTGCGGTTCGTCTTCAGGGCTTACAGGGTCAAAGTCTGCCACTGTGCCAGATTGAGTAAATATGCGCATGATAGCTGGCATCGCCCAATCAACAGCTTCGCTCAAGTCTTTGGATACGATCTTGCTGCGACCTTCAAGCTCATTACCGTACAAGCGACCGTGATAACGGTCTAATGCGTCAGCTCGTTCGTTTGTCAGCTCGCCATCTTCTACGCCGAGACTATCAGACCGATGCGCAACGATGATCGCTGATAACTCTTCTTTGCTAAGCTTTTTCGGCATTTATAAATCTCTCTGCGTCATCGTGTGGCAATTGAATGTCAAGATCAAAACCTCGCGCTTTTAATGCACTTACAATTCTAGACACTCTTTCTTGTATTGGCAAGTCAGGACTCTGCCCTTCATAGATTCGGCTTGCTAAGTCTTGGCTTGCACTTAGAATCTCTGTCTGCTCTACACGACGTAGCTCAGGCTTGGTTTTATTGGATTTTGCCATTCTTTGCTCCTTAACGATCTTCTTGCGCCTTCGCAGGCATAACGCACCGCGTCGATTACATGGTTATCTCTATCGGACAATATAGGAAGGACTTCTTCTGTCAGCTTGTCCACTTTGTAGCTATACGTCGATAGTTCTTTAATTGTCTCAACACATCGAGGATGCACGATTATATCGTAAGATAATAGAAACTCAACACCTTCTTCAATTGATCCGCCACCTTTGATTGCAGCACTGATCTTTGGATAACCATGCTTTTGCATGTAGCTGATAGTTTCGGGTCTTGCAGAGTCGGCAGTGATAAACCATTTTCTTGAGTCTGGCACACGATCAAACAGGTCAGGCAATTGGTCAATCTCACAGCCAACCATGTACGCCTCATAATCGATGTACATCCTGCGCCCATCAATGTAACACCGAATCAATACAGATGGGTCAACACTAAAGCCCCAGTCAGCGCCAAGGCGAAACGTCGTACCTTTTGGCGCTTCGAACTCTTCTATTTTCCAATTCTTAAACACTAATGCTTGCGATTGCTTCTTATACTTTCCTTGCCATACGTGCATGTACTTGTCGAAGTCACGCTTTCGGTCGTACTCCATCTCAGCGCGCAGAACATCAGGAAAGTTTGGATTGTCAGTGAAATTAACCTCAATCACTATTGAATCAGGCGGGGGGTCTTCGCAGCGAAGGAAGGCATCAACCGGATCAGTGTCTTTGTCTGGGTTCCAGCTAAACCACAACTCAGAACCTTTCTCGCGCATTGTCGGGCGTAATAGATCAAGTGATCTTTGGCTTAGTGATTGCGCTTCTTCGACCCATGCGACCTTAAAACCTTGCAACGACTTGATAGAGTCAGCAGTGTGATCTTGCAAACCTTGGAAAATGATGATTGCACCATACGGCGCTTTGATCTGACTTTGCTGCACTTCGAACATATGACCGACACCAAGCGCCTCAATACGTTCTTCAATCAGCTTCTTAACCGATTTATCCAATGACTTCTGAATCTCACGAAGACAAACCACGTCTGTCTTTTCCATGATGCAACGTTCAATAAGCAAGTCAACAAAGAAATAAGACTTACCAGAACCTCGACCTCCGTGTGCGCCTTTGTAGCGAGATGGCTTAAGCAGCGGCAAGAATGCCCTTGGCGTATCAATCGTTAATGTTTTGCTTGCGATTGTCACAACTGGTATTACCTTTTTGCGTTGTTTTAAGTCAAAACCCGTATTTTTTGGCACTTATTGCGCTAATTGGTATTACTTTTCTTCTTTAGCGTCAATGATTCGGCGTTCAATCTTAGTAATCTGCACAGCTCCTGAATGCTCTACCTTGTCGGTGAATAGCTTTAAATGCTTACCCAGTAACTCGCAACCTTTAAGCGTGTTTGCTGCGTCGAACTTATATTCGCCAGAAGGCTCACCATTGATTAATACTGGCTCAGCCTGACTGCAACGTGCAATTGTGCTTTTAATCGTTTCCAGGACGTATTCAGCAGTGATAGCGGTCTTTTCTGATCGCTTATTCATGTTTGATTGTATGTAATTTGCAACGCTAACATTTGCTAACAAACGGCTACCTTGCTCGTTTGCTGTTTTTTCGCTATAGCCTGCGCGAATGGCGGCTTGTGTCGCGTTAAGATCAATTAGGTATTCGTTGCAGAATGCTAACTGTTTTGGTGTGAGTTTAACTTCCATGTCATTCGCCTATTGGTAGAATGAATTGATTGTAACATATAGTCCATTCATCAACACGGCTGAGCACTAAGCGCGTTTCGACTCTCACCGTTTTCGTGCGCCTTACTTGCGGTTTCCTAGTAGCGCTTTGCTCACGTTGTCTAATGCTCATGCGTCTTGATAATCTATTTACGGTTAGAACCTTCTCTGAAACAAGGGAACGGCAAATAAATCAATGACCGTCTTTCCGATCTGCCAAACCCCGTTATTCCCGCTAGCGTACTGCCTTATGCTTTCGCACGTTGTGGATTCGAACCACATCCTTTACCAAATCTCGGTTAGCGATCAGAATCGAACTGAATGATCTTTACCACTTCAATTCTAAAATGCCGCAATACGCTTGCCGAGGATTTCCGAGTATTGCCACATGATATCGTTTTGTTCTTTGAGTCGATCTTGCTCTTCTGGATTGATTTTGTCAAAGGCTGGATTTTCGCCGATGAAATTACTTAATGCCACAGCCTTCTTGTCAAGCTCCGACTTCTCATCAATTACTCTTTGTTGATAATCTTCCATTATATTCTTTCTAAAAAATCCCGATGGATCAATCATAACCCATCGGGCAAATCCACTTTACAGTGGAGGGAGATAGGAGTTCATTTTACTACGCAAACTATGTTTTACAAGTGGTTTTTTGGGTAGATGCAAAACTATTTTAATAGTAATTCATTAAAGGGATCGCAAGTAATAATTGCCTTACAAACTTGCATTTTTCCATTTTTAAAATATCTAACACCAGTATCGCCTTGCTCTTCACCGTCCCATCCTACTGTAAATAAAACTGTTGGGTGCAACAACGAATAAGCTTTCATGTCTTTCTCATGCTCGTACCATTTCACATCATCAAAGCAACTGTACTTCGACAGAGTTTTTATGTTTTCAATATGCTCACTAGTTTTATAATCGTTTGATTCAATTTCAAATGTTGTGTAGTAACCCATCTTATTCTCCTTTTACTATGCGATAAGCAATTAAATCGTATCCATTCCCAACATGATGCCATCGGTATTGACCAGCCTCGCCATTGTTAATATCGCCATTTGCAAATCTTGCTTCTATTTTTAAATTCTCAGGTATTGGGCAATCATGACCGTAACCATTCCAGTCGCTCCATCCATCACTATCGCGCTCTTCTTGGCTTACCTCTGGAAAATATTTCCCGCTGCCATCGCCTGATACTTCCTGCATACCTAGCGCAAATTGATATGTGACCATTGCGACAGATGCAAGAATAAGCTTGTCTGCTATCACTGAACCCGTACCGTATGGCAAAACTTCTGCTAACGCTAATGCCACATCGTCTCGCGCTTGCTTGGCTTCTTGCGCTAACTGTTCAATTGTTTTCATTTGTAGCTGCCTTATAAAAAGTTTCACAATCAATTATTCCGCTACTTTGCCGATAGACAAATTTTGCAAACGCATCAGAAATGCTCGTTACATCAATTAACTCCGATCTATCAAATGTCGAAGGGAAACATTCGATAACGCCATCAGATCTAATCTCAAAATACCATTTTTTATGGTCAATTGGTTTCATGCGTCACCTTCTGGCAGAGTGTATTCAATGCGGTCTGTTAGCCAGCGAACAAAATCTTCACTCCATTCATCAAGGTATGTTTGCTCCGGGTCTTCATAAGGATCGGTAGAATCGGCTGTTGTAGTAAAAAATTCTCCCTCGTCTGTCTTCAATAATCCAACTCGATACCAGCCCTTCTTTGGATCTGGCTTTATTCGAAACGATTCTGGATCGTATGAAATCGTGTTCAAATTTAAAACATCTAACCATTCACCTTTTTCATTTCTTTGAATTGTTTTACCTTGGATCATTGCGCTACCAAGTTCAATCCATTTTGACGCATTAGTCTTGTTCATGCTCTCACCGAATAAATAAATGTAACATTGTAGATCGTGCCACAACCTGAAGCGCTAACTGTATTCGTTATGTCATGTGGTTGCACTTTCATTTCTCGAATACTATTAGCCATTTCTTCCAAGTAGTTCGCCATATATAAACTTTCTGGCGAAGGCTCTGGCTTGATTCGATATAACTTTGCAGGACTCTCAAAGCTTGGCGATCGTACATCTTCCCATCCATCACCATCTGAAAATTTCTGTATCGTCTTACCCTCTGCCAATGCCTGTACTAGTGGCAAGTAGTCTTTTGCGTTTGTAGCGTTCATAGATCACCATTTATTTTTAGATTAAACTTAGAAAGATTCTCTTTAATTTCATTTATTGCCTTCAACCCTAAATTTGGAATGCCTATAAGTCCACGTTGCGACCACGACAATAATTGAGATGTATTCTCTATTCCCTCATTTTTAAGACAATTTAAAATTCTTGTAGAAAATTCAAGCTCTTCAAAAGTAGGGTAACTTCTCGCTTTTGGGATTAATCGATTTAAAAAATCTACTGCCGATTTTATTTCTTGAATGTTGTTTGTATTTACTGAAAAATTAATGTTCATGTTCTCTATCTCCTATTTGTTTAGTCAATAAGCAATCGAAACCGCAGGGACTTTGCATTGTGCAATAAGCTTAATACATTGCTTTGCGCATTCTTCACTGATTCCGTTGTCAGTCATTGCCGCCAATGCCGCACGATTTACCGCTGATTTGTGCTTAGTGTCTGCCTCGCGCTTGGCTTGCTCACGTGCTGCTTGTTCTTCAGCATCAGCTACGCGCTTACGTTCAGCTTCAATTGCTGCTTGCTTCTCGCGTTCTGCGCGTTCTTGCGCTTCGATTGCGTCCTGCTTAGCTTTCTGTTCAGCTTCTAAACGACGACGTTCTGCGTTCTCTGCATCAAGTTTTAACTGTAATTCTCTACGTTCTGCTGCTTCACGTTCGGCTTTTGCATTGGCTTCTGCTTCTGCAATTGCTTTAGCTGCTGCCTCGCGTTCTTGCTGCTGTTTTAGTTCTGCATCACGTAAAGCTTTTGCCGCCGCTTCTTGTGCAATCTTTTCGTCTCGATCACGCTGCTCACGTTCTGCCGCTGCCTTACGTAATGCTTCAAGTTCTGCCGCTTCTGCATCTGCTTTTTCACGCGCTACCAACAATTCACGGTGTTTTGCAATCGCTTGGTCTTTCACTTGTGACGCTTCCACTGCGAACTCTTGCCAAGAATCATCGATCTTTACTTGCTCAAGCGTAGCCAAGTGATACCGGTAATCGGCTGCCGTTCCTTCGTGATGAATTTCAGACAATGCCGCTAAACGCGCTTTGATTGCGTCAATACGATCTGTCTCTCGCTTCTCGATCTCATCCAGCTTAACCTGATGAACAGCAATCATCGCCTCAATACGCGCCTCGATTTCTTTTGCTTCTGAGTCGATAGCTTTACCGATACGCAAAGATTCAGCTTTTTCATCCTTGCGAGTTTTTTCTAATGCCGCTTTAGACTGACGCAATTTATACACGTGACTTCGCGCTTCCTTGTTACCTTTGGCGCTTTCGTAGTCAAATGCAATAGCAGTGTTGTTTTTTTCCAAATCTTGCAACTGGTCATAAAACGGTTTGTATGCCGCTACTGCAAATTCTTTTTTATCTAGTAATTCCATTCTTATCTCCATTGGTTTTATCAAAGAAACATCATAGACTAGGGTTGGTTTAACCCCCATCATTCAATCAAATACAAATAAGTCACTGTTCAAACAAAGCTCGTAATCGTGGCTGCCTATTTTGCGCTAGGCCAAGCGCCCCATCAGCTTTCGCCGTTAAACCTTTACGCCACTTCCTCGGTATATTGTGCTTTCTACCGATAGCCCCTAGTCAGATACGCTAGAGCTTTGTTTTTCGTCTGTCCTGATTTGCCGCCGACTACCGCGCATTTACTAACCTGAATCTGAGGATCAGCGTTCAGACGAAAAAAAGCCGTTCAAGTCTGAGTTCTTATGGTGGAATAGTGACATAACGAGAGACCGATCATGTACTAACATAAAAACCCAAGCTTCAACGGCTTAGATTGTCTCTCTTTGTTATCAGGTTCCACGCTGATACGCAAATTATAAACAATCTGCCGTTAAATGCAAGCTACTTATTCAGCAAATCCTAGCAACTCATTACACCGTTGAAATAAGCATTTGCCGCGCATTGACTCCATGCCCGAATCCCAAGAGATCGGAAGA
>OFQV01000445.1_pt1 | contig 10696 bp, 25 predicted proteins | sample 1542971 | NCBI WGS metagenome assembly OFQV01 (sample SAMN07774229, study PRJEB24372) | wastewater metagenome | isolation source: WWTP Cannobio (Effluent) | place: Italy: Cannobio | collected 2016-01
TGGCTTGGTGGTCATTTCAAAACCCATTCAATAATCGGATGATCTTGGCCACTGTGACCGACGTAATTCGAGACGGCGCCGAACAGGAACGCTCCGAGAAAAGCCGCGATAACCATTGCGGTGGAGTGGTTCATGCTGAAACCTTCCGTTTGTAGGCTTCAAATCGCCTCTGCCATGTCTTTGGAAAACGCCACCGCAGCGCGACCATGTTCAATTCCAAGTCGCATTGCTTACAGACTGGCTCCCATTTTTCGACAGAGCAAATGTGCCACTTGGCGATGGCTTTGCGCCGGTGCTTGACGCACCTAGAAGGGGGTTTGGTCATCTGCTAACCGATCTTCAAATGCGGGTTGCTTGGCCGGCGCGGGCTTGGCTTCTTTCGGCTTGAACGAGAACGAAAAGAACTTTTTGCCGTTGCCCTCTTTGAGCCATGCGTTGATCCAGTATTCTTTGCCGTCGATCATTGCGTTGCCGGTGTAGTCTGGATGGTTGTCGGCCTCTTTGCGATCATTGCGAAAGAGCGCGCCGCTGTTGTCTCGTTTGTCGTTCATGCCCTTAGCCTTTCTGCTTCAAGGATTGCTTTACCGATGAGTTCCGGGAGCTGCGGGACGACGGCGTTTCCAAGCGCTCCAAGGCGGTCCACCCGAGAGGGAACCCCATGAGCCACTCGACCCACGTCGGGTTCAATGCTCCAATCGTGGCCCCCTCCATCAAGCCGACAACCACCGTCAGCGGCTCTGATCCAGTTGCTTTCGGTGCTCGTTTCGCACCTTTGATCGTTCGGCAGTCGCGCTTGACTGGTGTAGGCCAATACATTGCCGCCGCCGGCAATCCGTTCCGAGGATTGTTGGCTATGTTGCCGCGCTTCTCCGCGTCGTTTTTGCGCGGCGTCGGCCACAACGGCGCCAGGAAGTTCCGAGGCGGTCTGCCGCCGCTTCTGAGCGCTATCGCTTTCGTGTTGCTCGCTTCCGGGGTGGGCAATAAGCCACCATCTGTCCCGTCTGTGGCGAGCGCCAACGGCACTCGCTGGTATACATTCCCAGATCGCATCATACCCGAGCGCGGCAAGGTCTCGGAGAACGTCTCCCAATCCGAGACTAAGGATGCCTGGGACGTTTTCAGCGATGATGAAGCGGGGTCGTAGCTCGCCAATAAGTCGCCGATACTCACCCCAGAGACCAGATCGCCCACCCGTGATGCCAGCCCGCTTGCCAGCGAATGAGATGTCCTGGCACGGGAACCCACCGCAGATGACATCGACGCTAATTCCGTCTCTGGCCAGAGTGTCTGCTGTGAGGGTTCTAACGTCATCGTATTGCTTGACGCTTGGCCAATGCTTGGCGAGCACTCGTCTGCAATAGGGTTCGATTTCACAGAAGGCGACTGTTTCAAATCCGCCAGCGCGTTCAAGGCCAAGGCTAAACCCTCCAATTCCCGAGAAAAGATCAAGAACGCGCAATTTTCTCACGGTGCTAGTTCTCCAAAACTGACTGCAACACGATCATCAGGCCCGATGCACACCGCCGTCCATAGATCAGGCCCTTTAACGATCTGCGCTTCAATCATCACGCCCTCGCAGTCTTCAAGGGTTGCAAACTCTTGCGTGTATTGGCCGCTTGAAAGGAAATAGGCGACGAAAAGCCAGGTCATTTGCGCCCCCTCATGAACTGTTGAGCATCACGCTCTATGCCGGTTATCGCCATTGCTTCGCGGGCTTTTGAAAGCAGATCAGCGAGCACGAACAAATGAACCGGGATTTTGCTTTGTCCCATGGCTTTCGCTGTTCGCATGGCGGCTTCGAGGTCGCCAAAGGTCATGCTGCTTCCCCTGCCATGCGTTTGGATTTTTCAGTTAGCCCGATTTCTGGGGGAAGCCCGCTCGGCACAAGCACAGCCCCGTGATCGTCAATCATGCGAACTATGAAACGGTTTTTCTGACCACCAACGAGATCGGCGTAGCGTCTCCAAGCTGCAATCTGTTCGGGGTGTTCTGCCCTCGTGAGGGGGAACCCCACTTCACTTTTCAAATCAGATTGAAAATCTTCGCGCGCTCGCGCGCTTTTAGTTCTCTGATTGTTAAGTGAAGGTTTGTTATAACCGGAAGCCTGTTTTCCGGGGGGTGCGGAAAGCAGGCTTCCGGGGGGTGCGGAAAATTCTTCCGCTTGACTACCGGAAAGATTTTCCGCTTGTTCGTAACGCTGGTTTGCCTTGGGTTTCGCGACTTTTCCGCCTTCACGAAGTGCTGTTATCCACTGCTCATACCCAACTAGCGTAATGAGGTCCGATTGCTTTGCGCCGTTGTCTTTGCGGCGCTCTTCGCGCTTGATGAAGCCGTCAGCTTCCAGCTTTGCAAGGTAGGCTCTGACAGTGCGAGAGGTGCACTTAGCCATGATCGCGATAGCGTCTTGACTTGGGTAGCATTGCCCAGTGTTCCAATCAGCATGGCGCGCAACGGCCTGCAGAATCAACTGCGCCTGCGCGTTTCCAGCGTCTTGCAAATCCACAAATGTCTGAGGCTCGTTCACGACATCCCCGCCATAAATTCGCCTGCAAATCGCGCTATAAGCATGATCGTCAGTCCTGCTGTTGATGCGTCTCGACTGAATGAGTTCAGTGCTCCCGATAAAGAAGCGTAACGACCGGCTAGAGCCCCCTCTGCCGGTCGTTTTATTTGCGTTATGAGATGCTGTTGGCGGTGCCCGTGGCGCGCGGCGTCGGCAACGCAGCGGCCACCCACGGCACATCGCCATACGGCCCAAGATCGTATTTCGAGACGGTCTTGCCGTTTTCGTTCATCACGTAAACGCAACCGCTGCTCACCTGCATCAGCCCAGGCCCCGAGTCTTTTGGGCGATCAAAGGTGACGCCTGCGTTAGGTGCGACGTCTGCGTTAGGTGTCACGAGGCTTTCGCCTATTTTTCGCGGCGTAAAACACACCGTAAGCACCGGGAACACTGTTTCGTCGCCGTCTGGCGAAACGTATTTGACTGTAAGCATCTGCTTCGTCCTTCTGCTGAAAAGGGGCCGGGCAAAAATGGGGAGCCCGGCCCAAGTTGAGGGAGGAAACGTGTACGCGAACTGCAAGCGGCACGGTCGTATGACACGGGAGGGCGGGACCCGTTCGCCTGCTGACAAGGCGCGACCGTGCCGCCAGCGGTTGGCGCTGTCGGATACGCGGATATGCAACTAGGAACTGTTAGGCCGCGACTTGACGCTTCAACTCGTCACGCGCTTTTTTTTTCGCTACGTCGTGTTCGTATTTGTCAATAGCCCTAACGAGGGCTGCGAGCACGCGCGCGGTAGGATTCCAGTCATCGTCACGGGCACGAATCAATACAGTATCGCGCAGCCCCGCTAATGCCGCGAGATCGCGCTTCGATATTTTACCGCTATTCACAAAGGCTTGGACGCGGTTTCTTTGAAACGTGATTTCATCCATGGGCGAACCATCGCACATAACGGCGTGCGTCGCAAGTGTGGCGAAAACCACAACGCGGCCATAAACAACTTATCAACAGCACGCTAAAATGTAAAATAATCGTTGACGCGCACACTACGGCGTGCGATGGTCATTTGCATCACCGGGGGCGGTGACGGCCACATCGGCCCTTCTCCTGAAGTCTTCACAGTCACTGCCCCCGATGATGCTGCGGCCCGGCATGGCGATTCCTCCCGTCTCGCTCCGAGCCTTTCCCATCGGTCCAACAGCGTCCGGGTCGCAGCTTCTTTTTATGTCGAGCAAAGGAAGAGGCCATATGTCTGAGACCGAAATAGTGCAGCCCGTATGGCTTGAAGACGCCAACGGCAATAAGTCATCAGTGACATACTTCGGCACACAGGAAGCAGCGCAGAAGGCACTTGATAGCCTTATTGGCTGTAAGAATTGCGTCAACTGCTCAGGCTGCTCACGCTGCTCATACTGCTCAGACTGCTCAGGCTGCTCAGGCTGCTCACGCTGCTCAGGCTGCTCGAACGTCGCCTGCGGCGACGCAAAGAATGGAATTGATGCCATCGGCTCCGGCTGGGCAGGCCCACCATCTATCCCCATCATCGAGAACATTGACGCTGCCATCTATGCCGCCGCTTCGCAGCCTGACGCTCTGAATATGTCTGATTGGCATGTTTGCGGCACGACGCATTGCCGTGCCGGTTGGGCCGTGCATTTGGCTGGTGAGGCCGGTTATGCACTAGAGCTCTTTTACGACACGGCGCTTGCCGCTCAGTTGATCTATCGCGCCAGCGGATCACCGATCAGTCCATGCAGATTTTACGACACCGATGACGATGCGCTTACCGACATGGCAAAGCGCGCTGGTGTTGCTGCGTAGTTATCAATTCAAACGGAACAAGAGGCACCATGTCCGCAGACACAATCGAGAGCCTAACCATCGGCCAAGCGCGCGAAGCTATCGAGCGCGGCAAAGAGATCGAAAAGATCATTGGTGGCGCACCGGTATCGCCAATCCCTTGCTCAAGGCCGGGCAAGGGTTTCTCAGCCCCTCAGATCATCATTCTTGATCGCGGATTTGTCTATGTCGGTGACGTGACGATTGATGCCGATTGGGTGACGATCAGTAACGCTCGCAACGTCCGCCGCTGGGGCACTTCAAAAGGCCTTGGCGAGCTTGCGAAGAGCGGTCCCCTCAAAGATTCCGTGCTGGATCCGGCTGGCACCGTGCGTGCGCCGATGCGTGCCTTGATCGGCTTGATCGAGTGCGAGGCGTCGTCATGGAAGAAGTAACCATGGTGTCGATCGTCGGCTACGACAACGGCTACGGCTACGGCTACGGCGACGGCGACGGCTACGGCTACGGCTACGGCGACGGCGACGGCTACGGCTACGGCGACGGCGACGGCTACGGCGACGGCTACGGCTACGGCGACGGCTACGGCTACGGCGACCACTTAACCAGTTCTCCGGTTGCTCAGCGGGGGTAACGCAGCACCGGACAATAACCGGACGGGCTTTCAGGGGTGTTGAGCCCGTCCGGTTTAAAATTTGAAAGGGCACTCAGATGTACGAAGTCACCGAAATCACATTTGAAGAAATCTCAATCGAGATTGTCGGCGTTTATGTCGGCTTGTTCTCCGGGTCTGCTGGCATCGATACCGATGGAACCGTGGTCAGCCTCACACTTGATGGTTGGCGCGACGGCGAACAAGGTTTCGCGCATCTGGACGTCAACCGGCATCAGAATACAAAGCGCTTTGACGACGTGCTGGCCATCGTTCTCGCGGACGAAATTCAAGATCAGATGCGCGGTGAGATACAAGAGGCTCTGATTGAATGGGCCGACTCAAACCAAATCCGCGAACCTGACTTCGAGGTGGCGTGATGAGTTCAATCTTCCGCGCGCTTCGGCGCTGCTATCTGCGGTTTGCGCAGTACGTCGATAGCAACACACCAAAGACAAAAGACGAAATCGAATGGTGGTCGATCAAATGAAGCTCACGACAATCCCGAAGCGCCCGACAATGGCCGGCGCGATAGCGTCAAAGCACATTGCACAAGCAAAAGACGCGGCTCGCATGGTCAGTTTTTATCACGACATAGGCGACGAAAAGAGCGCCGAACATTGGCGTAAGATTTGGGCGCAAAAGATCGAAGACGCGAAGCAGATTTCAGAGAGCGTTTGGAGGGCTTACGGATGAACGCACCAAGCAAGGGATGGGCGCGCGGCGCTTTGAAATTGGTCATCGGCAACGCGGACGCCACGAAACCGTATCACTTTGAAACCGGCGAAACCGTCGCCGCTCCAAAATCCACAAACCTCGAAAAGCTCGCACGTCATTGCGAGGAAGCCTTTGCAGACGTTCAAGTTCAACGCGCTGTTCTGGACGATGCCCGCAATCATGTCGTGGAATGCGAGGGCGAATTGATGAAGGCCGAACTTGAGCTTGAAAAACGCCAAGCCGATTACGTGAAGATCGCAGCGGAAAGGCACGGTGTTCCATGTCCGAAATGATTTTGACGCTGTTGCTCGGAATACTGACCGGGCTTGTGGTTGTCGCGATCATGCACGCAAAAGATTGGATAGACAAAGATGAGTGAGAACGAACCCGCCGTGGCTGTGAAGGCCGCAACGCAACCAATTCACGGCTCAATCGTCAAGGCCGTGTGTCGCATCATGTCGTCAGTGTCGGCTGTGAAAAAGTCTCAGAAGAACCAGCACGGCGGCTATATGTTCGCCTCGACTGACGACATTTACGCGGCCATCACGCACAAAATGGGCGAATGCGGGCTGATGCTCGTAACCCTTGAAGATAGCTGCGAAGTGGTCCGCGTTGAGAAGGCCGACCGCGACGGAAAGATGGTCACGTCGCAATGGGCACGCATTACGTTTTCGTTCGTGCTGGCGACTGAGGAAGGCACATGGAGCGATGCCAACGCGCGCCGCACGCTTTTCATCCAAGTGACCGGCGCACAAACATTCCAAGCCGCTCAATCATACGCTGAGAAATCTTATCTTCGCTCGCTTTTTAAGCTGCCTACGGGCGATATGGATTTGGACGGGATGCCGCAAGCCGACAATGAAGAAGACGCTTTAGCGCTCAATGGCGTAGGCAAGCGCAAATCATCATCAGGCGCGAAGAAAGACGGAACAGATAAGCTGTTCAATGAAATCCGCGCCAAGCTGCAAGCGGCGACGGGCAACCGCGACATGCTGAAACAAATCAGATCGCTGTACGCTGAAGAGTGGGGCGCTATGCCTGCGCGATGGCATGAAATTCTTGAGAACGAATATGAGGACGCAATGGATAGCTGTCGGACGGAAGCCGCCGAATAACTCAGGCATCCCAATGGCCGAACGTTTGGAACGAATGCGCCGTCATATGGCGGAAGACAAGCAGAGCAAAATTGAACAGGGCCGTTACGGATGGACGCGCTACGCCATAGGAAGCAAAGCCGATGACAGAACAGCGGATAGTGACCAACGCCGATCTTCAAAAAGCGCTCGATTGGTTGAGGGATAGCGCCAAGGATCTTGGCGACGCCAAAGCCCGTGCGGTCAAGGCCGGCCACATGCTCAAGCATGTCGAGGCTATCGAATTTAAGCTGTCGGAAGCGTCATCGAACGACAAGCGCCAAGCGGACGCGAGAACATCCGACGCCTACGTTGACGCGATCAATGAAGATGCTTTTGCGGCTGGCGACCTGGAAAAGCTGAAAGCATTGAGGGAAGCGGCTGCAGCAAAAATCGAGGCGTGGCGGTCGGAGCAAGCGAACTATCGGAGCCTCAAGATATGACCGATCTTTTCGACAAGCTCACAGAAGCCGCAGACCTAGCTCTAGACGAACGAGAACGGTCTGAAAAGCTGGAACGGGAAATTCAGAAACTGAAAGCAATCGTTGCTCAGCAGCGCATGGCGTCTGCCAGTGCATTGGGATTTATCAAAGCTCACGCGATTGGAAACTCAGTTGAGGGCATGGTTGTTCGTCGGTTGCTGACTGAAACGCTGAGAAGGAAAGCGGCATGAGGTTCAACTGCGCCTTTTGCGGGAAGCCTGCCGATAAACCAGCAAGCCATGTAAACCGCTCTCGCGCATCTGGTTTGCGTCTGTACTGCGGGCGCGCCTGTTCTGGCCTTGGGCGTCGAAAATGGAAATCAAAAGACCAGAGAGTTACTGAGAAGCGCGATTACGACGCCCACTATCGCCGCAACAATAGAGAGACGCTTAGAGCTAAAAAAGCCGCCTACCACAACGAGAACTACGACCCAAAAGCCGCTGCTGTTGCGCGCCGAAAGAGGGCGCCGTTGCACGCTGAGTATTGCCGAAGGCCGGAGTACAAGAAGTGGAAAAAAACATACGACAGCTATCGCCGGGCGAAAGCCTACGGCCCTGCCAGTGAAGCGTTTCTAACATTGTTGGAACTGACCAAAGAAATCAAAGGAAGGATGAATAACTATGAAATCGCCAGCGCCGCCCGTCGCGGCATCCCAGAAGACATCATCGATTTCTCGGAAAAGTAAAATGACTATCTCCCCTTGGCATCATCACCCCCGGATCAGGCTCACGCCTCAGAAGGTGGCCAAGCTCTTTCTTGAGCGACACGGATGCTGTCGTGAGTGTGGCCGCAAGCTCGGTCCATCAGACGATTACATCGTCGAGCATATTATCGCGCTCGAAAACGGCGGCACCAATGACTGGGATAATCTCGGCATTACCTGTTTGTGGTGCAAGCCCAAAAAAGACGCTGAGGATCACGCCACTGCCGCTTCAACAAGAAGCAAAGCCACAAAGCATTTTATTTCGAAATCCATGCGTCAATCAAAATGGCCGAGCCGCAAGTTTTCAAAGAGGGAGCCAATTGAATGACTAAGCTCCGCGTTCTTGATCTATTCAGCGGTATCGGGGGATTTAGTCTTGGCCTTGAACGCGCTGGCGGATTTGAGACTGTCGCCTTCTGTGAAATTGAACCGTATTGCAGAGCGGTGCTCACAAAGCACTGGCCAGGCGTCGAGCAACACAGCGATGTCAACACGATCCCGTTGGCGCGCGGCATGGCGGATGTGGGTACAGCAGGATTCCCCTGCCAAGACATATCACACGCTGGACAAGGTGCCGGATTGGCCGGCGCCCGTTCGGGTCTGTGGTGGAAGGTACGCAGAACCCTTCGCGTGGTACGACCACGGATCGCGCTGCTGGAGAACGTGGCAGCGCTGCTTGGTCGGGGAATGGGAACAGTACTCGGGAGCTTGGCCGCGATCGGGTATGACGCTGAATGGCATTGCATACAGCTTGCCCGACTTGGCGCCCCGCATGAACGGGACAGGTGCTGGATCATCGCTACCGACGCTGACGAAGCGAGATGCACGGACATTGAAAGGCGGTCAGGACCGGCCCAACAAAACCGGCGGGCCATCCTTACTCCAGACCATGCTCAACGACGGTCACACCACTGGCAGACTGAACCCCCGCTGGTGCGAGTGGTTCATGGGCTTTCCGGAGAATTGGACGAAGCTGATCCGCCAGCCGTCGCAGCGCTCGGAAACTCCGCGTCACCGATCCAAATCGAACTCATAGGCCAGGCCCTTCTAACAAATCTTGAAACCAGCGAGGCCGCGTGATGACACACTCTGTCAAAAGTCTTGCCGACGGACTTCAGACCGTCGAACAGGCATTAACCGGATTGCCGGTTCGGGTCGGGGAACGCCGCTTTCGCTCTACCGCCTACAGAATTAAGAGGCATACACTACGCGGCCGGCAAATGATGGTGTCTGCCGAAGACGTGGCCGCGATCCTTGAGGAAATTACGAGATGCTCTACCTCGAAAAGCGCATCATCAAATCGAAGTCAGGCAAAACCTCGACAAGGTACTACATCCGGGGCACGTGCCCGTACACCGGGGAGCCTGTTAGAGAAGGCACAAAAACTAGCGATCGAAGCGCGGCGGCCGACGTCCTCGCAATAAGGCTGGAACAGCGCCGCAAGCGCGGAATGCGCGGCACCTACCAGCACTGCAAGGAAAAGCACCTTCACCGTTATCTGGCTGAATTTGACTTCCGGCATAACAACCGGGTCCGCCTTGGCGTGTCGGATGAGGAACGCGCCGCCAAGATGGTCAAGGGTGCCCAAGGCCGCCGGTTGACCTATCGAACGACTGATAGGGCCTGATTTAAATGTTGAGGAAAGAGCCATAAAGCGCCTTGAAAAACGGATTTTGGAGAAAAGCAGTGGAGAAAAAATCTAGGCTAAGAGAATCTTGCTAAGTTCACCCTCGGTTTGAACATTGACCAAGGGTACCCATATATGCGAATCATAAGGGCAACCGCCCCTATTCGAATTGCAGATGGGAGTCAAGCCCAGGTGGGCACTAGAAACACGAAGTTCGATAAGCAGAAGTTGTCGGGTGTGATCACCAAGTTGTTGGAAGAGCACTTTGACAATATCGACATCGTTGACGTTGTGGTCTCGCCTGACCGCGACCGCGATGGCGATGAGATTTTGCGTGTCGAAGTCGTCTTCAATGGTGACTTGAAGGGTTCGGAGGTAGCAGCAGCAAGCCGATACATCGGCCCCGCTATCAGTGAGGTCGACGAAGACCTGTACCCCTTACTCTCTTTCGTCTCCAAAGTTGACTACGATCGCGGGCATAAGAGTGAAGCCCGCTGATTTGCTGCTCACCGCAGAGGACTTAATTGCGGGGCGCAAGCGCCATCGCCAAGCCAATTTGAGAAGGGCGTGTAGCACCACCTACTACGCCCTTTTTCATACATTATGCCAATGTTGCGCCGACGCTATGGTAAGCAACAAAACGACGAAGAGAGCGTGGGTGCAAGCGTACCGTTGTCTAGATCACGGTCACGCTAAAGATCAGTGCTTGAAAAAGAAATTTATGACGCAGTTTCCGCCGTCGATACAAGACTTTGCCAACATGTTCGTTCAGATGCAGGAGAAGCGGCACAGAGCGGACTACGATCCTACCGATTTTCATTACAAGTCTTCTGTGCAAGCCGACATCGCTGGAGTTCGAACGGCTATCGCCTCGTTTCATTCGACGGATTTGAAGCACAGACGTGCCTTTGCAATATACGTCGCTCTAAGAGGTCCCAGGTAAAGCTATGCCCAAGCGCAAAGAACCAGAGCTAGACCCTAAAGAGCAGTTCAAACGGTTTCAGCAGGCCGCCGAACAGAATGGCGTCGCAGCCAAAGAAGCCGAGAAATTGTTCAAGAGACTCGCCCTCAAAAAACAA
>OFQV01000446.1_pt1 | contig 10692 bp, 12 predicted proteins | sample 1542971 | NCBI WGS metagenome assembly OFQV01 (sample SAMN07774229, study PRJEB24372) | wastewater metagenome | isolation source: WWTP Cannobio (Effluent) | place: Italy: Cannobio | collected 2016-01
GCGTCCTTGTCGGCCAGCTGCGCATTGGCGGCCAGCTCGTAGCGGGCCACGGCCGCACGCGCCTTTGCGGTCTTGTCAGCGATGGCCTGCAGCGTCTCGGCATGGGTAGCCTTGAGGCTGGCAAGCTGCGCGCCCATGCGCCAAGCCTGCACATGCCAGGCGCCGGCAAAGGCCAGCGCGCCGGCCAGCAGCGCGGCGCCGGCGTGGGTGTAGAGGGCGGGGATCATTTGCGCACCCAGGCCGGCACCTTCGACCAGGTGACAGGCGCACGCAGCTCATGACCTGGGATCGGATACCAGGCCTGAACAACGGTCACGCCGTCAAAGATGGAGCTCTGGAATACATTGTCCACCTCGAAGCCGCAGCGCATATCCAGCCACAGCTTGCCCAGCAGCTTGCGCCTGGCGTTGATGATCCACGCATCGCCGCTGCGCATGACCTCTACCACCAGCTTGTCACTGACGTAATTCCAATGTTGCGCATCCTGGCCTACCGGCATGCCCAGTCGCCACGCGCGGTACTCGCCGCCATTGCGCCTGTACCACGCCTTGCGCGCTTTGGCGCTGCGCGGGTGCTGGCCACGGCACCAGTAGCAGTGCGCCACAGCCTGCTGGTAGTCATCGCTCGCCGGGTCTTGGTTGAGCCAGCGGTTTTGATCTGGCCGGCCGCCATCTGGCGTATCCACCCAGTCGCCGTTATCGCCATGACCGGTGATGTTGAGCATGGGCGCAATGTCGTCGTCTGCCCAGTCGGGGCGCACGTCGAGCAGGCGGTTAGCCTCCCAGGGCATCGCCTTGGCGATTTTCCCGGCCCTAAAAAGCCGAGTGCGCCATTTGGCCCAGGTCAGGCCGGTGCTGCGCCGGTCGGCCTCGGCCATGCAGTCTATGGCCTGGGCATGCAGGCCCTCGGGCACCTGGCACAGGGTCAGGTATTGCGTGATTTGTTTTGGGCTCATTGCCACCACCTCCACCAGTAGCCTGGCCATAACATGGCGATCAGAATCAGGTTCATTGCGCGCCTTCCGTGATGGTTTTCCACGCGGTTTCGTAAAAAGCATCCCAGGTGTGGCGATGCGGGCGTCCCGGCCGCCATGTGCGCTCGGCATACAGCTTCCAGCCGGCCTCGGCATCGCCGCGTTGGGGAAGCGGGTAGGGGTCGGTCAGCAGCAGCAGCCGGGCCACGGCCACGGCCAGGGCATCGTCGGTTTCCAGTGCTGCCCAGATCGCGGCCGGGTCGAGGGCCACGCCATGCGCGCGGCACACGGGCACAAGGTAGGACGCGCTGACCTTGTGCAGGTACACGCCCCACACGCCGCCGCGGCTGGCCCTGGTGCCCTGCTCAAATTGCAGCAGGCCGCGGGCCGGGCCTTTGCCGCCGCCGGCCACGATTTGCCAGCGGCTGGCAAGGCGTGACTCTTGCAGTGCGATGGCGGTCAGCATGGCGCGGGCCTCGGGGCTGTCGCATTGCCGGGGCAGCAGCGCCAGGCCGGCGGGGATGACGTGGCGCACGAAGTCGCGCGGCGCAATGGGTAGTGGTAGCTGGGTCATGCCAGGCCCTCCATGGTGTCCTCGAGATGCCAGCGCACGGCGTTGATCGCCAGGCCGGCCGTGACGGTGCCGCTCATGAAGACATCGGCCCAGGCGGGCCAGGTGCTGAACAGCACCGGCTGCAGGCCCGAGGCCATGGCGCCGGCCAGCAACAGCGCATAGCGCGCCCTGTCTAGCTTGTTCTCGCGGCAGCGGCAGCTGTTAAGCTGGCCGATGCACAGCAGGCCTATGACAGAGCAAAAGGCCCAGTTGGCAAGCGCCGCTATCTCGTAGTGGTGCACGAAGATCATGGCCGCTCCTCGTCAATGCGTTTGCCCCACAGGCCCATGATCTTTTCCTGCACGGTCTTGAGCACGGATGGCCAGTCGTGCCCCACGCCGCCGATGACCATGGCCACGGGGGCCAGCAACCAATTGGCGTCCTCATGCCCCAGCCAGCGGCCGACCAGGTTGGATATGCCCACGGTGACCAGCACGGCCGTGCCGTTGATCAGCGAAAAATAGGCGACGGCGTTGGACTTCTTGTCCGTCTCGCGCCGGCCCAGCGCCCAGGCAGCGCCCACGGTGGCGCCCAGCAGGATGACGGCGTAGGGGCCGATGATCGCCGCCAGCTGCGGGCCAAACAGGGCCGATGCCAGCACCACGGCCACGTTGACCGGATCAAGATGATTCGTCATGCACCTATCCCTATTTGATGGAGACACGCACATCGGCCTGCAGCTTCCGCCCGGCCGTGGTGTTGAGCCAAACAGTCAGATCCGCCACGTTTTGCGACCTGCCACCAGACAGCCACAGCTTGATTCGCTGCAGCTCTGGAACCCAGTAGACCCCCAGCACCTGCACGACTCCTGGCCCCGGGTCGATCTCTACCGTGCCCGCAGCCCGCGCACTGTCTTGCGTGGATCGCAGCTCATGCCGGAAATCAATGTCGAAGTCCAACACCTCACCCGCCGTCTTGTTGAAGTTGTGCACGCGGTAGCTGTCGCGCAGGTATACGGCGCACACCGGCGACGGCGCCATCGATCGGTAGTTGGGCTGCACGACCTCCAGGATGGCGCCCAACGACAGCGCCGGCGTGGCGGCCAGGGACGCCCCATGCAGCGCCAGCACCGCGTCTTGCACGATGCCACCACGGCTGATGGCCGGCTCCACGGCCAGACCGGTGCCCGAAAGCAGCACGGCGGCGGCCTGCACCAGGCTACCGGATGTGTAGCCCGGAGTGACCGCGTACCTGGCGCCTGACAGCGGCACGGACGCGCCCTGGACGATGGCGCCGCTGGCGAATGCCGCGATCACGGCGAGCGAGACGCCCGTCAACGGCACGGGCGCCGCCTGCGCGATGCCGCCGCTGCTGAAGGCGGGGGTCACGGCGAAGTTGTTGCCAGACAGACTGCCCGTCGCGTCATACAGCGTGACGGTGATCTGCGCCACGTCCACGCCATTGACCTGCGGCTGTATCACCAGCGTGGAGGGCGCTGGGCCGGTGTAGGTGAAGGCACCATTGGCCTGCGCATCCAGCACCCCGCCTGCGGGCGTCGGGCCGCTGACGATGTAATAGCTGAGCCAGTCGCCCGCCTGCACCGTGCCGGCCAGTGCATACAGCATGCCGGCCGGGTTGCCGTCCTGCGGGCCGGTGAGCAGCAGGATGGTGCTGGCCATGGCCCCGGCCGGGTAGGTGCTGGTGGTGACCGACAGCGGCGGTGTGGATCGGTTGCCCGCGGCATCGCGCGCCGTCCACTCGATGGTGTACTGCGTGCCCTCCGTCAGCCCTGTGAATGTGTGGCTGGTGGCAAGGCCCTTGTTGACCCAGGCCCCGCCGTCGATGCGCACGTCGTAGCCGGTGACGCCGACGTTGTCCGTAGCCGTGGGGCAGGACGTGGTGATTGAGCTGGCCGACTTGGCGGTGACTGTGACGGGGCCGGTATGCGTCGGTGGAGCAGTGTCGGTCGGGGCCAGCGTGCCAACCTCGAAGGATCGCAGGACATCGGTACGTGCAGGCTGGCCCGAGTAAGCCAACGCGACGCCCGTCAATGTGCCGTTCGCCCAGCTGCGGCCCGATATGTCGTAGGCTGCGCCGAGCTGGGCGCCATTGCGCTTGATCGTGACCAGCTTCGCGGCCGCATCCCAGACCACCTCGATCTCGTCTCCGGCGACCCAGGATTGCCCGAGGTTGTCCACCGACGACCCCCCGAGGTAGAGATACAGGCCGTACTCTGACGCCTCGATCGTCAGCGCCTCAAACCGGTCACTACCTCCTATGACGATGCCAAGGCCCCGGGCAGAACTGAGGAATCCCGCCCCCAAAACCGCCTTGACATAGTGGCTCAACTCGCCCGCGTCGTGCAGCACGGCCTTGCCGTCGGCTTCGTAAATATCGTGCCCCAGCGCGCCGGCGCCGTCGATCTTGAGCACGTCGTAATAGCCGCCGGCCGCAGCCCAGCCGGTGCGCGAAGACAGTAGCGCGCCCGCCGCGCCGTCGAAATTGTCGGTAAATACGGCCATTACACAAAGCTCCTTGACAGCGCATAAATTGGCGTGGTCGTAAAGGCAGGCCCGGCTCCGTAGGCGGTTTCAAATGCCGCATCCAGCCCGGCGGGTACAACCAGCCCCAGGGCTTTGGCCCAGCGCATCGAGGCCACCAGCTTGGTGCCTATGCCCTGCTCATAGATGGCCTCGTCAAGCACGGTGTTTGAAATGCCAGGCAGGCGTGCCGCCCAGATATGCTGGCCTTCAGCGCCCGATGTCGTGAGGTCGATTGCCGGGCCGCCAGGCGTTGCGCACACCCTGAACGTGCTGCCGGACACGTCGCGCATGTAGTAGGTCGTATCCACCGAGATACCCCCGGGGGGAGTCACGCCGAGATCGCCGTAAAACATCAGCGGGGCGCCATTGGCCAGCGCGCCCCAGCCAGACTCTAGGACGACGCTCACAACGTCGGTACTGGCGCTGTACGTGAATGACTGGAGCGTGTTCGAGAACGTGAGCTGATCCCAGCTGGCGAGGTTCTTGCGCCCGCCGGGTATGGCGTTGTAAAAGCTGGATACCGCCTTCAGGCCATTGTTGGCGCGGATGCCGTCCAGGTACTGGAACATGTCCTCGATGGCCGTCTTGGCATCGGCATCCCCGGTTGCCGTGTAGGCGATGTGCATGGCCGTGAGCAGATACGCAATCTGCCACGGCCCCTCGCGCACGGTCACGCCGGGGTAGACCTTGGCGGCCCGCGCAAACGCGCTGCCGGTGGCTTTCTCGGCCACCAGGTAGTCGAAATTACGCGCCAGCACGTCCCTGAACATCGTCCCCAGCGGTTTGCCCATGTAGTCGTCGGGCGTCAGCAGCGCGGCATAGGCGACATCCAGCAAGATCCAGGCGTCGGTGCGCACCTGGTATACGTCGCGCAGCACGATATTGCTGTAGCTGGTGCCAGACACCGTGACGGTTTTGTTCTGGGCCGATGCCAGGGCCGCGACCCCCATGTCATGCGTGGCGTCGAGAAACTGCGGCTCCCCGGTGACAATGTAGGCGTAGGCGCAGATATGCGGCTGGTGCGACCAGTCGTGCGTGCCACGCATGCGGCCTTTGTCCAGCGGCGCATTCACGCCGCTGTGCGCGTTGTCGTTTGACGGATAAAACGAATAGGTCGGCGTGCCGGCGCCCAGGCCCGCATAGGCATCTGGCGTGAGGTTCATCGGCGCCTTGGTGGCCGCGCGGCGCAGAGACCACGACCGCGCCGCGTACTGCATGGCCGTGGTGCGCACCCGGCGCAGGCCGGCGCCATTGATGAAGTGGTTCGTACACCAGCCCGCGAAATAACCGATGTCTTCGCGCTCGCCCGTGCCGTTCTGCCCCGGGTACATGTCCCAGGTGTCCATGTAATAGTCTGCGCTGGTTGCAGGCGCCGGCGATATGTCGGTGCGGATCGGGCCAAAAAGCCGCGATGCCTTGCGATAGGCGCGGTCAACCGACACAGCCACGGTGCACTCCGCCCCGGTGCCACCGGCCTGCACAAAGTCGTAGTCGCTGGTGGGGCCGGCCGTGTAGGGGCCGGCCGCGTAAAACTCCAGCTGCACGGCAGGCGTCAGGGTGTGCGTGCCGGTGCCCGCGGTGGTCACAGCGACCGGGCTCGCGTTGTAGTCCACATCAGTCACCGAGCCGTGCAGCGTAAACGCGCCGCCCCCCGTCAGCCGCACGAAGTACGCCGTGCTGTTTGACAGCCCTGCGGGTAGCGTGCCCGTGGTGCTCAGGCGCACGGCCATGCCGCTCACAAGGCCTGCATCACTCGCCACGCTCAGACCGCTTGACCAAGTGAACGCGCGCGCTGCGGCTTTTGGGGCCACGGCACGCACGGTAGTGGCGCCGTTCTTCACGGCGACGCCATCGGCCGCCAGGGTGTTGATTGCAGGCGCGGCCACGTCATGCCAGCCGTTGGCGAACTTACCCAGGTAGCGCAGGCCATAGAGACCGCCGGCCGCGTTTTGCAGCGCCTGCACGTAATGCCAGACGCCCGCCTGCGCGTGGTCTGCGCCGGCCTGGCGAAAGGCTTCGTACACGCGCCACACCTTGCCGGCCGGGCCATCCATGAACTCCCACAAGTCGCCGTCTGCAATGCCCTTGTTGACCGAGCTGACCCACACGCCCGCCGTCCAGTTGCGCAGGGCGTTGGCCGATACCTGCAGGTCGCTGGCGGCCGTCAAGGATGCAGGCGTGAGCGCGCTGCTCGCGGGGGCGATGCCGCCACTCTTGACAGTCACGGCGATGGAGCCACTGCCCGGCACCGAGGCGGGCACGCGCAGCATCACGGACACATGGCGCATGGAGCCATCGGGCCAGCGCGCCGGGAATTTGCCTAGCGAAGCCGGAACGGGTGTCCCGTCGACCAAGAAAAAGGCCGGCCAGCTGCCGGCGGGGACATCGCCCTCGCGCAGGGGCAACCCGAATATCCTGGTTACGAAGCCGGGCGCCTGCGGGCTCGCGCTCTCGTTGGCCAGCGTCAAAGAGGTCAGATCGACCCCCGGCGCAGCGGCCGGGCGCCCGCCATAGATGACCGTGCCCGGCACGCCGGGATAGTGTAGGGTTGCCATGCGCCCGCCCTTTAGACGGCCACGGGCTGGCGCATTTCGAGCACGATGCTGGGCATGGTGTACGAGGTGCCCGTGGACACGGTGACGCCCGAAGATTCTTGCGTGACGGCCAGGATCTTGCTGGTGGCCGTGTTGACGAACACGATATGCGTCGGGTCGCCGCTGCCGCTGGCCGTGGCCGTCTTGCTGGCGCAGGTCAATGTGCGCGTGTTGCCCGAGCTGCCAAGCGTGAAGTCTGCCGACGTGGTGGCAGCGGACACGGCCACATTCGCGCCCGCCATGACCGTGGCATAGCTGTCGCCCACGGCGTAGGCCTTGACGGCCGCGACCTGGTTGCAGTTGGCTTGGATGTGGGCGAGAGCGGCGTCCAGGACATCTTGATGAAGGGAGTAGGCCATGGTGATTACCTTTCTGTTGTGGTGCCGTCAGGCGAAAAAAAGCCAGCTGGTGCGGGCTGTCGGGTGAGTGCTGCCTTGAGGATGCAGGGGTCGAAGCGCCATGCATCCGGTATGTCCAGCATCGCGGCGCAGGCCTCGCTGCAAGTCCAGCGCGTCTTGTCGTGGCCCAGCGCACGGGCGATGAAGCCCGCCAGGCCCAGTAGGTCGTAGCCATCGCCCTCATGCTCGGCCAGCCAGTGCCAGGCGTCATGCACGTCGCCGGCCACGGGCACGATGTCCCAGTGATCGGGGTTGAGCGCCATATGCTTGATGCGCACGCCGCCGTCAAGGAAGGAGGCCGACGCGCAGATGGACAGGCCGTTGTGGTCGGTGCCCAGGACAATCTCGCAATGCGAATATTCGCCGCGCAACCACCATCGGGTCAGGCGGTTGAACAGGCGTTTCTTGCCCCTGTAGAAAGCAATTTGCATGTGCTACACCAGCCCCGTGAAAGCTTCGTCGGCCTGGATGGGCGCGTCCAGGATCTCCAGCGCGCGCCCGGCGCCGATCAGGCCCGCCGCCTCGAGCGCCTGCACACCGGCGCGCGTGTCGGCACGCTGCGGGTCGATGTAGGTGGCCGCCGCCACGTCGGCCAGGTACACGCGTACGTCGGCGGCCTGGGCGCGCTGGGCCATGGGTGATGCCGGGTTATCGAGAGAGGCGAGCTCAATGGTGGTTTTTTCGGCGTGCCGGAAGCGGCCGCGAAAACCCAGCCTGGTCAGGCGGTTGAATACCTGGGCCGGCGGCGCGGGCGGCGCGACAAACACCGGCTGCCCGGCCGCAGCGCTGGCCTGGGGGTCGTAGACCTGGCCCAGCAGGTCGCTGCACAGGCCATCGACCGGCACCCGCTGCGGCGCGGGCGCCAGCTCGGCACTGGTTTCGGTGACGGCGACCGCGCGTCCGTCTTCGTTGAGCTCTATGTAGTAAGGCATCAGTAAAACTCCGTCAATTCCCAAGCGACGCCGCAATTGGTGTTCTCTTGCCCCGTCGATGTCGCCGTTATGGTGGTGCTGTTGGTCAGCGTGACATAGGCCGATGTGTTCCCGTTCCAGCTACCATTGGCAGCGGTCCAAGTGCCTTTGGAACCAAGGCAACGCAGCTCGGCCTTGCTGGTATTCGCGGCCGTGATGGTTGCGGTTGCCGTAAATCCAACGGCGATCACCCCGCGCTGGATCGATTTGATGGCGCGCATGCCAAAGGGCTTGTAGTTGCTGCCGTCGCTGGCGGGGTCGGTAGCCCCACCGCCTGCCGCACCAGTACGCACATAGAGCTGATAGTTGTCAGCCGGTGACTTCAGCACGTCGCCGGGGCGGTAGGTCTTGCCGGACACCCACGCAGGGGCGCCGGAACCAAAAATATCTGATGCTCTGCTCATCAAGTCCTCTTGTGTCAGGTAGTTGCGATCCAGCCGATGGCCGGGGATACGTAGGCCAGCCGCATGGGGTCGGATACGTCGATGTCCATGTCCTCGGACAGCCCCAGCAGCAGATGCCCGTTGCGGGTAACGCGCTGGGTGTTGGCGGTGCCCCCGAGTGGCGGCACGATGCCGACCCAGTCGCCCGCGTAGGCCGGCGTGGGCAATGCCAAATCCAGCGCGGCCGTGCCAAGCGCGTAGGTGCGGTAGCGTATGGCGGTGGTGCTGGCGTTGATGCTGACCAAGGCGCCCACGGCATCGCGCGCGGCCAGCTCCCAGTTGGTGTTGTCGCTGGCGGGGTCTGTCGCGCCAGCGCCTGCTGTCTTGCGCCGGTAGGCCTGGTATGTGCCGGGCGACCAGACCACAGCGCCCTCGGCATACGTGGTGCCAGATACCCACTTGACGGCATTGCTGCTGGCCGCTGCCGCCGCTGCCGCCGCATTGGCCTGGTCACGGGCGGTGGTGGTGGTGCTGACGTAACCGGCCATGGTGGCCAGCTGGGCCACGATCCAGCCGGTAGCGGCGTTCATCTGGGCGATGAAGCCCGCCAGGGCAGCGTAGAAGTTGAAGGTCTTGGTGCTGAATTCGGCGCGCGAGTCGGTTGGACTCGGCGCCGGTGGCAGGTTGTCGATGGTGGGGGTGGGCACTTAGGCGACTCCTAGCAGTTCGAGGTTGAGGGTGTTAAAGCCATGGTTTTCGATCGTGACGTCGGCGTTTTGCACCACGCCTACCAGGGTGGTGCTCTCCCATTGGTCGCTGAGAGAGAACATGCAGACCTGGGCCTCGATTGCGTCCAGCAGGTACATGACCGCATCCAGTTCGGTGCGGCCCAACATGACCTCGAACGATGGTTTGCGCGCCGTGGGGCGCTTGAGCAGCTCCAGGTCGCCATATTTGTTGGCCTCCACCTTGCTGTACATGGCGCGGCCCAGGCGCACGCCGTATTGTACGCCGATGCCTATGGTTTTGGGCTGGCCGAACAGCAGGTAACCCAGGGCCAGCGTGGGGCCGCCCACCAGGTCAACCCACAGTTGCGCGTTGGGGTAGGACGGCATGGCGTCGAAGATCAGCTGCGACTGACCGCCAGACCATTCGCCAAAGGCCCATTCCCACGGGTCGGGCAGGGCCGGCAGCGGGCCGGGGTAGCGGGTCTGGTCGTAGACGGTGCCGTAGACGCCATCCACCAGGCGCACGCGGGCGCTGTTGCAGCCCGCGATGCCGATCAGGGTCACTTGCTGCACTACCAGGCCGGGCGCAAACACGTAGTTGATGTTGCTGGCCTGCGCGGTGGCGGCGCTGCTGTTGCGATCCAGGCAGCGCCAGCGGTTGGTGGCGCGTACGCGCACCCACAGATTGGGGTAGGCGTCGGGGCTCTTGCCGATGTTGCCGGCGCTGGTGTTCTCGTACACCGCGTGCGTTGCGGCAAGCCGCACCAGGTCGCCAATGGCGTAGGTAGTGCCGGCCGCCCACAGCGGGGCGTCGGTCTCGGGCACGGTGCTGGAGATCAGGGTGGCATCGGTCACGGCCATGGGCTGCATGATGGTCAGGCCGCTGCTCATGCGGGACTCCAGTTGTCGGCACGCGCTTCGGGCATGCCGGAGGCTTCCCAGCTTTCCAGCACGCGGGCCATGCGCAGGTTGAGGGCCGCAATTTGTGATGCCTGCTGGCTGTTTTCTTCACGCAGGGCGCGCACCTCGGCAATGAGTGCCTGGTTGTCGCCGCCGCCGCCGCCCGATGGTGCGCCGCCCGCCCAGGGATTGAAGGCCTTGGGGACGATGGCCTCGCCCTCGTGGATCACGGCCGCCATGGTGCGCGGCACGTAGTTGGTGCCTATGGCGAACTGCGGCAAGTCCAGATTCAGGGCGCGAAGCGTGTCCTCCAGGCTCCCCGCCAGCCAGCCGCGCATGCGGGCCAGCTCCACCGAGCTGATGGCGGATGCGGCCGTGGCCGATTCCAGCGCCTTGGACAGCTCGGGCAGCTGCTTCATGGCCCCCTGGTCGCCGGCGCGCGCCATGGCAGTCTGCGTGGTGAACTGCGCCAGCAGCACATCGCGCGCCGCTGGCGAGTCGTCCACCATCAAGCCCCGCAGGCGCTTGACTTCGTCGGCCATGGTGTTGCCCAGGGCCTCTATGGCTTCACGCAGCTTGTCGGCCTCGCTGGCGGCACCTCCGGCGCCGGCACCACCGCCACCGCCGCCGCCGCCATTGAACGATTTGG
>OFQV01000447.1_pt1 | contig 10690 bp, 20 predicted proteins | sample 1542971 | NCBI WGS metagenome assembly OFQV01 (sample SAMN07774229, study PRJEB24372) | wastewater metagenome | isolation source: WWTP Cannobio (Effluent) | place: Italy: Cannobio | collected 2016-01
GTGAAAGGTGGGCGGGTGCCGGTCGCAAGCCGGCCTATTGGGCACTCCAGGAACCCCCGAACAGAGGAAAAGCACCCGCAGCTCGCTTGAGCTCACCCGCCCGTTGATCACTCTGGGAATCGGCGGTCAATCACCGCCTTGAGATCCTTGATCTGGTCCGGTGGCAGGTGCCGCGCGCCATCCAGCTCGAGCAGCGCTTCGTCGCGCGCGCCATCGGGCAGCTTGTTGATCGCTTCGGCGATCTGGGCGTAGGTGCGCGGCGCGGGTCCGCCGCGGCCCTGGCTCTGGTCGGCGGCCGGCGCCGGCGTGGCCGCAGCTTTGCCCTTGCCCTTGGTCGCAGCCGGCGTGGCGGCGCTCTGGCCCTGCTGCGCCGGCTCCGGGTCCGCCTGGCGGCGCTGGGTGGTGCCGAAGCCCTCGCGGCTCGCGGCCTGTTCCTCGGTGTGATCCTCGAGCGCGGGAGGGTCGCCGCCTTCATCGATGACCTCGCGCACCTGCTCGACGCTGGTCATGCTGCGCAGGTCCAGGGCTCCGGCCTCGCCGCGGGCGTCGATCTCCGCCGCCACCGCGAGCGCGTCGTTGCTGGCGATCGGCAGCATCTTCGCGTGCTTCTTGATGGCGGACTTCGCGGCCATATCGTCTGCCCACATCACCCAGGGCGTCTCGAGCAGCTTCAGCTCCGCCTTGTTCCGGGCCTGCTCATCCTGCGCCATCTCGACGCCACGCATCAGCGCGCGGTACGTCTCGCTGCGGCCGCGGATCTTCTCGATTTCCTCGAGCGGCAGCACGCAGGCGCTCTCACCCTGGTCGTTGATCCGGGCCCAGCTGAAGGCCCCGATGAGCGCACCGCGCTCGCGCAGCGACTTGCTGTAGCGCAGCATCGTCTGGCTCCCCAGGGTGTGGTCCCAGGCGTCGTGCTCGTGGATGGCGTCCGCCTGCATCACCTGGATCTGGGGCGACCGGTACGCCAGGGTCAGGAAGCCCCGGTAGCCGATCTGAAACTGGCACTCGAGCACGTCGACCCACTGGTTCCCGACCTTGCGCCGGGTGTTGTAGGGGATCAGAAACGCCTGCTGCTGCACGGTGTTCGGCTCGAGGCCGAGGGCGGCGCTGGTCATCATCGCGCCGAGCACCGTGGTCGGGTCGCACGCGGCCAGCTTCGGGGTTTTCTTCACCGCCATCACGCACAGCCGGAGCATGCGGTCGGGCGTCAGGAACTTCCCCGCGACCGCGGCGATGCCCTGTTTGACGCGCGAATCCTCGAGGTATTCATAGATCGTCTTCGGGGCGGGCGCGGCCTGGCCGGTGGCGGCCGCTCTCAGCTGGTTCGTGTTGCTCATCGTAGTCCTTCGTGGTGGTGAATCAGCGAGTGCCGGCCGAGCGTGCCTTTGCGCGGCGCAGCACCCTGGTGGTGGTTTTCTTCGTGAAGAGGGCGTACCAGTCCGGGTGCTCCCGCTTGAACCTCTCCAGTTCGAAGCGGCCCCGTTCCTCGTTCGCCCACGTCATCACGTCGCGCACGCCGCTGGCCAGCGTCTCAGCCGGGCCCATATGCTTGGCAATCAGGAACCGCAGGTGTTGCTCGCGGGCCTCGAGCGCTTCCACGCGGCCCTTGATCTGGCCGAGCTCCTGGACTGCCTCGAGGATCTCCGGCGTGGCCTCGACGCGGCGCGGCTCCGGCTTCGCAAACAGCGATCGCAGGTCTGCGAAGTTGACCGGGTCCGGCGGCGTGTCGCGCTCGACGTGGTCCTTCCAGAATGAGACCATCTTCGCGCGCATCCCGTCGATCGTCTCCTGGTCGCGCGTCAGCCAGTAGATGTCGACGTCATCGAAGCTGCGCAGCGCGGCGGCGATGCAGCGCTGGCGGCCGGTGATCATCAGCCCGTCCATGAACTGGGCGAGGTAGTCGATCGGGATCTCGTCTGTGCCCTCCTGGCCCCACTTGTGGCGGGCCTGGCCGCCGACTGACTTCGCGTCCGCGTTGACGTGCTCGCCGTCGACCAGCAGCTCCATGTCGATCTCGCAGGACAGAAACGCGTGCTCCGGGTCGGTGTAGCGTTCGTTGCGCGCCAGCACCTGGACGTCGTGTCCTTCGTCGCGCAGCTTCTCGACCACCATGTCGCAGATGGGCCCTTCGAGGCGTTTTCCTCTCTCGAGACGCCTGTCTCTTTCGTAGTTCGGCATTGGAGTGACGCGCCCCGTCTTCAATCTCCACAATTCCACCGGCGTAGTCCAAGAACTGACGCCGAGTACAGCTGCTGCGTCACTTCCTCCCAAAAATAAGCGGCGATCAAGCACGATAGGTTCTCCCCTGGAGGACGCCATAGACCGTCTTGCGGTCAATCGAAAAGGCCCGAGCGAGATCCGCAACTGTCTCACCGTCGGCGTGGCGCTGTCGGAGTGAGCGAGCGCCATCCATGGTCAGCTTTCGGCTGGGGCGTGGCCCATGCAGACCGATAGCGTGCGCGTGCCGGATGTTCTCCGCGGATGTGCACCACTCCAAGTTCTCGACGCTGTTGTTCAGCTTGTCGCCATCGATGTGGTTCACCTGCGGCATGCCACCTGAATTCTCGATCCAGGTAAGCGCCACGAGACGATGGACCGATGGGAACGTGCGCGCTCCATCCACGGTCAGGCGCACGCGTTCGTATCCTGTGGCGTCAACAACCGGCGTCAACCACCGACCAGCATGCCCTTGTGGCGAACCTTTTCCAGCGGTCCATTCACGCGGCGACGACCAAACGCGACCATCTGTCGTGACCGAGTAGATGCCTCTGCATCCCGGGACCTCGCGCATCATCTGAGCATCAGGTGCAGTCGGGGCGTTCACTCGCATCAGCTGTTCTCCAGGTCGGCGATGCGCACGCGCAGGAGTTCCTCCTGGCGGTAGCTGTTGCGGATGTACTCCGGGCCCATGTTGAAGCCGGCGTCCTCGTAAGCCTTGCGCTCATCGATCACCGAGCGCTCGCACCACCGCAGGTAGGCGGCGTAGAGCTCGCGCCAGACGCGGGCCCACCAGGGGCGGCGCGTGCGGATCACGCGCGCCTGGTGCGGCATAAAGGTGGCTTCGTTCATCAGGCCGCGCGCGGCGGCAGGGGTCTTGCTGGTGGTGCTCATTCTGCGGGTCCTATGATCATCGTGGCGGGCGTGGCCGCCGGGCAGTTTCCGTAGTGCTGGCCGCCGGTGGCCCTGCAGTGCTTGCAGGTGATGGTCGGGTCAGGCTGGTACAGCGTGATTGCGCGCCGGAGCTGGGCGAGGATCCGGTCCTGGCGCTTCACGTCCGCGCGAACCTCGCGCTCCGGGATGTTCTCCGGCTTCGGGTGCTGCGTCATGGGCACGTGCGCTTCGACCAGCTCGTCGCGGTAGCGCTGCAGCTCGCGTAGCGCTTCGCCGGCGGCGGCCAGCAGCAGCTGGAGGCGCGTGTCGCTCATGCGCGCACCCAGGTCATGGGGATGTCGGCGAGGTAGGCTTCCCAGGCGGCGTGCAGGGCGGCCTCGCGGGCGAGGTGCAGCTGGAGGGCGCTCACGCTGACCGCCGCGCGCTGGAGTGCAGGGTGCCGCGCAGGGCGGCGTCGACCGCGCTGGCGTCGACCGTGATGGTCACCGCGTTGCGGCGGCGCTTCAGTTCCGCGCGCTGCGCGCGGCCGAGCTCGATCGTGCGCTGGGTCGTCTCCGCCGTCATGTAGAAGGGGTGGCGCTGCGCGAAAGTCTGTGCGTTGGACTTCATCTGGGGCTCCTGTGGTGGCGGCCGGCGGCCGCACTCCCAAGCCCGGACTCGCCGGGCTCGCGGGTGCGGTCAGCGGCGGCCGGCGGTGGCGGCGATCGCGGCTTGCGCGCCGGCTTCGTAGGCGGCCTCGAGCGCAGCCTTCAGGCTCCACACCGCCTGGTCGCTGAAGTCCAGGGAGTCGCTGTTGCGCGTCTCGAGCGTCTCGCGGCTCAGGTGCTTCGCGGCGATCACCGTGAGCATCTCGTCGCGGCGCTGGTGCGCGGGGCTCTTGGCGGTGGGCTTCGTCTTCGTGGTGGTGTTCATCTCGGGGCTCCTGTTGTCGCGCGGTGTTGCGCGATGACTTGACTGTGCCTATCTGCAAGCCAACAGTCAACGGGCTAACCCGACAATTTCACGCGGGAGCTGTGCATAAGTACGCACTCCGCTGGGCGTCAGCCCTGTGGATATTCACTTTTGCAGGTGCTTCCGCGCGCAAGTTGGACAGGCCGCCGCATTTTTGCTACGCTTGCCGGCATGATGATCCCACCCGTCCCCACTCTGGCCCAGGTCGCGACCGCGCTTGGCCTGCTGCGCCAGCCTCAGCTGGAGAAGCTCTCCGAGCTCTCCGGCGTGCCGGTCGGCACTCTCTGGAACATCCGCAGCGGCAAGTCTGCCAACCCGGGAATCGTGACCGTGGCGGCGTTCCAGCCCTACGTGCAGTCGCTGGTCGACGTCTCGCTCGCCGCGCCGCCGGATGCTCGCGCTCCGCGTGGCACGTCGCTGCGCGCGCGCCAGGGCGTGACCCGGCGCAAGAAGCGACACCCGCCCGAACCCGCGCTGGGTGATGTCGTGACGCCGCGCGGCGATGAAGTGCCGCGCGGCGGCCCGGTCGACCTGCCCGGCTCGGCAGCGCCATGAGCGGCTTCCCTCCGAAACCCGGCACCGCGGCGTACCGGGTGCTGGCCCACCTTGAGACCATCCTGCCGCGCAGGCCGCGCGCCACCGCCGGCATGGTCGCGGGCGAGCTGCGCGGGCTGACGCCGTCGCAAGTGCGCGACGCGCTCGAGGCGGCGCATGCGGCCGGCTACGTCAACCGCGAGGCCGAGCTGGGGATCTCTGGCCGCGGCCCGGTGTTCTACGAGCTGGTGCGCCGTACCACCGGCGAGCTGGCGGTGGGTGGCGGCTCTCCCGATCGCGACACGAGACCGTTCGGCGTGCCTGGCGCGGAGGCGGCGGCCGAGGACGGCGCGTGGCTCACCAGCGCTGGCGACCCGGCTCACGAGCCTCGCGGCGTCATCGAGCCGGTGGTGAACCCGAACCCGGAGACGGTCGCCGCTGAGTCGCCACAACCGCCGGCGCCGGTGCTGCCGCGTCACGATCCGGCCGCGGCAATCTCCAAGGTGGTGGCGATCCACCCGCGGGCCGACGGCGGCTTCGTCGCTGAGTTCGAGCGCACGCCGCAGCTGTCCGACTGGCTCCGCGCCACGCGTGGGCTCCCGGTGGCCGAGCGCGACGAGCCGGAGACGGTGGTGCTGCCGGCTGGTGGCGTGGTGGTGAACCACAACCTGGGCTTCGAGCCGGGCCCGACGGTGCAGCAGATCGTTGCGTCAGCGGTGGCCGCGGAGCCCGTCATTCCAGCTGGTGTGCAGCTGGACTTTGCGCCTGGCCCGGATCAGTTCGCGGTGGCTCTGGCGTCCGATGGCCGGCTGTTTTGCTGGCGCGGCACGGTGCCCTTCGTCTGGTCCAGGGACGAGGCCCGCGTGCTGGTGCAGCACCTGAATCGCATGGACCTCGACGTCCTGCTCGAGCCGGAGGCCGGCGAATGATCGTGACCAAGCCGGCCCTGCGCTACATGGGCGGCAAGTTCCGCCTGGCGCCGTGGCTGCTGCAGTTCTTCCCTGGCCACGAGGTCTACACCGAGGCGTTCGGTGGTGCCGCCGGCGTGCTGCTGCAGAAGCCTCGCGCCATCGGCGAGGTCTACAACGACCTTGACGGCGAGATCGTGAACTTCTTTTCGGTGCTGCGGCATGCCGACCAGCGCGAGCAGCTCATCGAGCAGCTGCGCCTGACGCCGTTCGCGCGCGACGAGTTCGACCAAGCCTGGGAGGGCGACGAGGATCCGGTGGAGCGCGCGCGCCGTCTGTGCGTTCGCGCACAGATGGGGTTCGGCTCCAACGGCGCGCACAAGAAGTCCACCGGCATGCGGCAGGACCTGCGCCGGGCCAGCGCCAACGCGATGCAGTTCTGGGTGAACTACCCGGACAGCCTGGCGGCGGTCGGCCAGCGGCTGCAGGGCGTGCTCATCGAGAACCGGCCGGCGCTGGAGGTGCTGCTGCAGCACGACTCCCCGCAGACCCTTCATTTCATCGACCCACCCTACCTGCACGGCACCCGGGTGATGCGCTCGAATGGCGGCTATCGCTGCGAAATGTCCGACGAGGACCACGGCGAGCTGCTCGAGGTGCTCCTGGAGCTGCGCGGCATGGTGATCGTGTCGGGCTACGACTCCGAGCTCTACTCCGGCATGCTGGTCGACTGGCGGCGGGAAGAGACGGACTCGCGCATCGCCGCCGTTCGCGGCACGAAGGTGCGCCGTGAGGTGGCCTGGATCAATCCCGCTTGCGCCGACGCGCTCGAGCGGGTCCCGGGAGGCCTATGGGCTTGAAATCGAGGCCGCCTTCGGCGGCGGTGGCGGCTGCTCGCGCCGAAGTCCTGGAGGTGCTCCGGCGCCACCAGCCGATGGAGCCGATCGAAATGGTCGCGGTGCTGGCGCAGACCCTGGGGCAGATGCTGGCGCTGCTCGACCAGCGGCAGTTCACGCCGGCGCAGGCAATGCAGGTGGTGGAGGAGAACCTCGTCGCCGGCAACGCCGCGATGCTGGACAAGGTCTTCGGGTCGACAGGGGGCAGCGCATGACCGACCCCCGTCCCGCTCCCCTGGTGCCGCCGGAGGTCGACCTGCGCGACTTCCCGCGCATGGGCCTCGACGTCGCGCGTCTGCGCGGCTCTGAGCTGGTGGTCGACCAACCGCCGGAGATCTGTTGGGCGGCGCTGATGCTCTGGTGCGCGGCCTGGCACGAGGTCCCGGCCGGCTCGGTTCCGAACAACGAGAAGTGGCTCGCCGACAAGGCCGGTTACGTGTCACGCGGAAAAATCGATTTGTCCTGGGGACAGGTGCGTGACTCAATTCTGCGCGGCTTCGTGGAGTGCTCGGATGGCCGTCTTTACCATGCGGTCACTTGTGAGATTGCGCTCGACGCGTGGTCTTCGAAGCTCCGCCAGCGGTGGGTTTCGGAGTGCGCGCGCGTGCGAAAGCACAACCAGCGGCACGGCACGTCAGTGACCACTCTCGATTTCGACCAATGGATCAGCGCTGGGATGCCTGTCGGCGGTCCGCTTCCTGTCCCGCAGGACACGGGCACCGTGTCACAAGGACAGTCACCCTCGCGTCACGCTGCTGTCCCGCGTGAAACAGCATCCAAGAGAAGAGAAGAGAAGGGAATACTATCTATCTCTCCTACTGACGTAGGAGAGAGCGCTCCGTCGTCTTCGACGCCGGAATCTCCCCCAGCGCAGGCCCCTGCAGCCTCACCGCCGGCCCGAAAGCGCGCCGCTGCTGTTCCGGCCCTACCGTGCCCCGACGATGTCGCTGCGGACGTCTGGGTGGCCTGGCTGGACCTGCGGCGCAAGAAGCGCGCGCCGGTCAGCGACGTGGTGCTGCAGCAGGCCCGGAAGGAGGCGGCGCTGGCGAAGCTCTCGCTCGACGCGTTCCTGCGCATCTGGTGCTTCCGCGGCTCGCAGGGCCTGCACGCGGACTGGATCACGCCGCAGGACCGGCAGCGCTTCGGCTCGAGCGCGGCATCCGACCGCGTCTCCGCGCAGCTCGAGGTGGCGAGCCTGATGGTAAATCCGCCGCAGCAAGCGGCGCGGAAGCCGGCCGTGCCGGCGCAGGAGGTCATCGATGTCACTCCCCGACGTATTGCCTGAACCCGGCGACCTGGATCCGTTCCTCCCGGGCACCTGGGTGCACCGGATCTGGTCCGCCATGCGCGGCAACTACGGCGCCGAGTTCGACCGGCTCTGGGCGCGTCCTGCCCACCTCGAGGCGGCCGAGCACGTCGAGTCGCTGCGGCAGACGTGGCAGCGCGAGCTGCGGTGCTTCCGCACGTTCCCGGAGGCGATCACCTACGGGCTCGAGAACCTGCCGCCGCGGCCGCCGAGCCTTCCCGAGTTCCGCGCGCTGTGCCTGCGTGCTCCAGCCCGGCCGCCCAAGCAGCAGGACCTGCTGCCACCGCCGAAGGCCGACCTCGCGCGCCTGGCGGGCGAGATCTCGAAGGTGGCCAGCTCCTGGAAGGCCCGCAAGCCGACCGCCTGGCTCGAGGATCTCGAGGCGCGGCAGCGTGCCGGCGAGAAGCTCACCGCCGGGCAGCTGGCCTCCGTAAAGGCGGCGCGGGCCGAACGCCCTGCGATGGCGGTCAACTACGGCGAGTTCCGCGGCATCGATCCCTCCGCGCTGCCGCCGGGCATGGTGCGGGACTCGCGGGCATGACCTTCCACGCCGGTGCTCCGCGCCTGGAGCCTGATCCCTGCCGGCCGTCGTCGCCGGCGGACTGCTGCTCGAGCTGCGCGCGGCGCAACGACTCGCTTCCGGTGCCGGCGGTGCTCCGCCCGGCCCACGTGCTGCTCGACGTCTCGCTGATGGCGTGGCCCGATGGCGTCTGTCCACTGCGCATCGCCGCAGCTTTCGCTCAACCCCAGGAGACCTCCGATGTCGCTGCTGTTCCACGATGACTCCGAATTCGAGGCCGCCGCTCTGCAGCGCGCCGTCGACGCCGATCGCGATGCCGATCTGGAGCCGAACGCACCGCCGCGCCTGGCCGTGCGCCTGGTGCTCATCGGCATGCTCGCGGCCGGCCTGTGCGCGCTGGCCAGCGTCGCGCTCTGGGGGACGTGGCGATGAACCGTCCGCGTTTCCTCGGCACGCGCGTGTCGATCCTCGTGCTGGCCGCGGCCGGCATCGTGGTGGCTCTGTGGCTCGCCGGCCTGGCGGCGCTGCTGATCGAGCTCGGGTTGGCCATCACTGGCGGCGGTTCGAAGGGATGCCCATGATCGCGGTCGGAATCGACCCCGGCCTGACCGGCGCGATCGCGTTCGCCGACTCGCGCGGAACCTGCGCAATACGCGACCTGCCCACCGTGGCGCTCTCCGGTGCCGGCCTGATCCGGCGCCGCATCGACGGTGGTGCGCTGGCGCGCATCGTGCGCGACTTCTGTCCGGTCGGCGAGTCCTGCGTGGTGGCCATCGAGGCGGTGCACACCATTGGCGGCAAGGCGAACAACGCCGTTCAGACCCAGGGCTCGCTCATGCGGACTCTGGGCGCCATCGAGGCGGTGCTCGAGGTGCTCCGGCTCCAGTTCACCGCCGTCGACCCGCAGACGTGGAAGGGCTTCTACGGGCTCGGTGCGGAGAAGCGGCCCGCCATCCAGAAGGCACTCACGCTCTACCCCGGCGCGCCGCTGGCGCTGGTCAAGGACCACAACAAGGCCGAGGCGCTGCTGATCGCGCATTGGGCTCTGAGGTCCCTGCCATGACCACCGCGCCGAAGTCTCCGCCGGTGAATCCGCTGAAGGTCGCGGGTTCCGGGCTGAACCTGCGCCGCATGTGCGACTTCCACGGTGGGTCTGCTGCGCAGGCCGGCGGAAGGAAGGACAAGCGCACGAAGATGTGGAAATGCGCCGCGTGCGTTGCGCTCGACAACACGGCGAAGGGCAAGCCATGAGCGAGCCGACCGTGCTCTGCAGCGCGTGCTCCCAGACCCTGGCGCAGCCCCTGCTCGACTGCTACGAGCGCGGGTGCCCGTCCTGCCAGGCCCGCGCGATCGCGGTAGTCGGCGACCGCGTGCTGCTGCTGAAGGATCCGCTCGAGCCGGCCTGGCGCGAGATCCTCGAGCGCATCTTCGGCGCCGGCTGGCGCGCGCAGGTGCCCGAGGTGCGGCGCTGGGTCGGCGTCATCCGTCGCTACGAGGCCGCGGTGCCATGACCCTGGTGTTGAAGCCGAAGGGCCCGGGCAATTGGGCGGTGACGCTCATGACGCTCGAGGGCAGGTGCTTTCGCTCGTTCAAGGTGCGCGCCGGCGACACGTTCCCGTTTGGCGGCGTGCTCTGGCGCGTTTGCGAAGTTCGGCCGTAGGCGGCACCATGGGTGTTCCAGTACCGCGCCTGGTCCCGATCTCGAGGAGTTCTCCGATGTCCTTCAATGGCCTGCACTTGCTCGCTCCTGGCGAGCGCTTCCAGCCGTGGCCGAAGCCACCGGCGCCGCCGAATCCTCCGCCGGTTGCAGCAAAGGACGAACCGACCGATTGCGAAGGCTGCGGCGCGCCGCTGCAGCGCCACCTCGCGTCGTGCGCCTGGTGCACGCGGCCTCACCCGAGCCGGCGTGCGGATCTGGGCGCGTTGCTCGAGGTGACGTGCCTGGACGACGTCGCGCCGCGGTACTGGCCCGGATGGCAACCGCCGAGGCCGCTTCCACCGGCGTCTTGCGTGGTGCGTGAGCACCCGGGCTTGCCAACGAACACGGACCTACCGGAAGTGGCGGCATTGGTCGAGCAATGGCGCATGCGTCACTCTGTACCGGATCCGCTGTGGTGGACCGTCGGAGCGTCGATCGCGGTTCCGGCTGTCCTGTTTGCATTCGCCGCGTGGCTGGTGAACCCATGAGCAAGTCACACGAACAGCTGAACCGCGACCTCGCGCTGGCGCTGGGTCTGCCCAATGCCACCACCCGCGCCGTTCTCACGCTGCAAGTGGGTGAATTCCCCCGACTTGAGGTGGTGTGCCACCAGATCCCGCTGGCCATTATCATCGATCCGGACACTGGCGCGCAATCGCTCGGCAGCGTTCAGTTCATGCTCCGCCTGGAGCCCTTCACCCCCAACGAGGACCCACCGTGAAAACAGCCCGTCTCATCGCCGTCGCTCTCCTGGCCCTGGCCAGC
>OFQV01000449.1_pt1 | contig 10662 bp, 13 predicted proteins | sample 1542971 | NCBI WGS metagenome assembly OFQV01 (sample SAMN07774229, study PRJEB24372) | wastewater metagenome | isolation source: WWTP Cannobio (Effluent) | place: Italy: Cannobio | collected 2016-01
TTGATCCCCGTCGCGTTGGAGTTCGGGATGGTGAACTGCGCCCACGCCAGTGAGGGCAGCAGGAGCAGCACACAGAGGATGAGTAGACGACGGGCCACTACTGCACCCCCAACGTCGTCAGGCTGGAACTCGCCGGCCGCGCGCCACCACCCCCACCGCCCGTTTCAATCACCAGCGACACGGACGGCGAATTGTCGGTATATGACGCGTCCGTGCCGGGCCATGTCGAGGGCGGTGTCACGATGCTGAAGGTGCCATTCGCCAGACGCTTGGAATAGCCGTTCGCCGTGGCTTCCTCATCGATCGCGGCGTTGTAGTCGTACGTCACGATGCCGAGGTAATAGTCCGTCGAAGCCGCAACGGCTTCCCCGTTCAGGGCGAACACGGTCGTACTCGCCCCGGCTGGAATGACCGTGATCTCGCTGTAGGCCAACACGGCGTCAGGCTCACCGCCCGTACTGGACAGCACGACGAACCGGCCATAGGTTCCCCCCGTCGTGCCGAGAAAGCAGACGGTGCCCTGCACCATCGTACCGGCGGCACCGGAGGTGAACTTCGACACCCAACAGCGGTCAGAGTCGGCCGGCGCGGACCCTTCGCCTGAGGGCGTCGGGAGTCCGATCGTGTACGCCATTACGTGCTCAACCAGTACGCCAGCGAGACGTTCATGCCGGCGTTTGAGGACGCGACGTTGAACGTCAGCGCCGCGCCTGTGCTGTTGGCGAAAAGGTACGCGGGAGGCGCCACCGCAAGATTCACGCCCGAGATGGCCGACGACGGCGCGGCGAGGACACCGCCCCACAGCCGCGTCGCGCCGTTGTAAATACCCCACTCCACCGGGCCGGCCAGCGTGCTGGTGATGCTGTAGGCGAACACCTTCCCGCGCGTCGTGGCATTGCTGCTGATGATCGTCGTCGCGCTCGACTGCCCCGTCGTGCTGGCGGAATACGTCAGCAGGGTATCGATGACCGGACGCACCGCCAGCGCCTGCGCGTTGCTGGAGGGGTTCGAGGTCGCGGACACCAGCGCATTCGAGACGCCGTCAAAGAGTCGCGCTTGGACGTTCCAGACCGTCGAGTTCTGTGTGACTTTCACGACGCCGGCCACGCTGGAGATCGCGGCGATCGTGCTGTAGTTGGAAAGCTGCACCGCCCACACCGTAGACGCCTGCGCGACTTGCGCCTTCAGGTCGGCCGCTGTGGACTGATGCACACGGATCGATCCCGTGCTGACCGTCACGATGGTCGAGCCACCCGCCGCGCCGGCCACGACGTTGACGCGCAACGCGTTATTCGCCGAGTCGGCCATCGCCACGGAGCCGCCCGACGAGTCCAGTAACTGCGAGACGGTCACGATCGTGGAGGTCGTCGCGTTGAACGTCCCCGAAATCTGCAAGCCGCCAGAGCTGTCGAAGTGGAAGCCCGCCGACGAGGCCCAATTCGTGTCACTCGGCCGGATCGCGACGATGCCGCCAAGCGAGGACACCGCCACCGTCGTGCTGTTACCAGCGTCCCGCGTCAGCAGTTCGCCGGAGCTATTGAAGTGGAAGCCGGCGCTGCTCGCCCAATTCGTGTCAGACGGCCGCACCGCGACAATCCCGGCGACCGATGAGATCGCGGCGATCGTGCTGTATCCGGCCACCGTGACGTTTAGATCGGCGGCGCTCGAATTGACGACGGCCACCTTCCCCGCCACGCTGGAGACGTTTCGCACGTCCCACGTCCCGGCCTGTGCCGCCGAGACGGGATTATCCGCACTCGTGCTCGACAACGTCGCGCGCACCGTCCACGCTCCGGCCTGAGACGCCGTGACGGGGTTATCCGCCGACGTAGACGACAGGGTCGCCCGCACGGTCCATGCGCCAGCCTGCGCGCTCTGCACCGCCCACACCGTTGAATCCTGCGCGACCGCGACCACGCCGGCCACACTCGACACGTTGACCGTGGTCGAGGCGCCCACCGGCCGCACCACCACGCCCCAATCGGTCGAGGCGGGCGCGGCATTCAGCACGCGGGCGATCGCGTTGCTCGTCTCGGGATCACCGAGGACGAGAATTTCTTGCTGTTCGGCCGTGGACCCACGGTTGATCGATACCGTGGCGACGCGCCCGGTGATGGTCGAGGGTTCCTGAAGGCCGATGTTGGAGAAGACGGCCACTTACCGCACCTTTCGCAGCGTGTAGCCGTGATAGGCCAGTTCTACGAGCAGATGCGCCATCGGGTTGGTCATGGTTGAGCCGACGTAGTTCAACCGCAGCGTATTGACCGTCTGGAGATGGCGGAAGGTGTTTTCGGCGTTGCCGGGATCGGTTTTGAGTTCAGCCTTCAGGTTCGCCCACGCTTCGGGCCGGTTGAACCCGAGATGCGTCGCCGTGCGCTGGACGGACTGCACCGCCACCGGGAACACGGGTGACTCCACCAGATCGACGGTGCGCCACACGACGGCCCGCTGCATCGGCGAGAGAAACCACAGTCGGCGCGCGACGGTGAGCAGAATCCGCAGGCGCTCCACCCACAGCGACCACCAGCCCGCCAGGGCGCCGAAGCCCGACCCCATGATCACCCCCGACTGCCACATCGGATACCCCGGCTGCCCCGATGAGGGAACAACCGGAGTCACCGACGTGCTGGCCGTTGTCCAGTACTGCGAATGCCCCCACGACTGGACGGGCATTAGATCAGCGGTTCCGCCTGGATGTACGCCATTGCATTGGCCCCCGTGGAGGCCATCCGCGTCCGCAGGAACTGATTCTTTTCAAGCCGCATCGCGAAGACGTACTGGCCCGACTGATTCGACGGCGACCGGAACCACACCGTTTCCGCCGCGCCGTCCGCAAGCGTCGAACTCTCCGCGCGCTCGAACAGCCACGCGGCGTTCGTGTCGCATCCCGCGATCAACGTGATGCGATAGTCCATCGACTGCCCCGAGGCAAACGACGCCGTCCCCAACTGCGTCGAGTCCAGGAACGCGATAATCGTCGCGGTCGAGGGCGCCGCCGTTGGGGCGGTTGTGGAGAAGATCGGACGGTTGCCAGACGCGTAGTACGACATGCCGTTAGCCCACGCGCGTGCTGTCGATGAACCGCGTATAGCCGCGCAACGCGATGTTCAGATTGGCGATCGGGTTCACCACCGACGACAGCACCGCACGGATCGTGGACCCCGCAGGCACCCACAGCCCTTCGCTCTCGCCCGCCGAGGCCGTCACTGCCGAGAGCAGCGGCCCCGTGGTGGACGTACCCCAGGTGAGCGTCGCGATCGTCTGCGCCTTCGTGCTGTTGGAGCCATCGCCCCAATCGCGCACCGCCGCCGACGTGCTGCCGCCTTCGCTCTTGATGGTGATGGTGTTCCCACCGCTCGACAGCGTCGAAGCGTAGGCGCTCACTTCCGTGATGAACCAGTCCTCATAGACCGGGACGATCCACGAAGTCACCAGCGCCGATGATGCGCCGGACGACGTGGCCGCGCTGGCGGAGAACGATGCGATCAGCGACTTGGCCCCGTACACCGGCCCCTTGAAACGACTGAAACCCATGTGATCGATCCTTGTGAAAAGGACGGCGCAGGTTGCCCCACGCCGTCACAGGGTTGATGTCAGGCGCCGGCCGTGCCGTAGGTGCCGACCCACGTCCACGCACCCACCGAGAAGCGGTGCCGCACCTTGAAGATGCGGTTGCTGGTGCGCGGGTCAATCGCCATCGGCTCCATCGAAATGGGGACACGGCGATAGAAGGTGAGGCCGTGCTGCGACTTGTTGCCGGCGAGCAGGAACCACGCGTCCGGGTCGGTCAGGCGGGGATTGACGACGATGTCCCACGTCCGGCGCGACTTCAGCGGGTTGCGGTCGTTGTCGGCCGAGCCGGGCAGGCCCACCGAGTTCACGAGGCGATCCGCGAGGAATTCCAGCGCGGGCGGAATCACCAGCTTCCAGGAGGTGATCGGCGCGGCGAGGTGCCCCGCTTCGTCCTTCTGGTCGGTCTGCGTGTCGATCATCGCCTGCGCCAGCGACGTGGCTGAGAGGTCCGCGTCCGTGCTCGGACGGTTCTTCGCAGTGCCGCCGCCCTTCAGGAGATGCGCGCTGTTGAACAGCGAGACACCGTCCGGCGTGGTTTCCGTGGTGAAGCCGTTGTTGAGCGGGTTCGCCGCGCGGCCTTCCTCGACGTACCGCGCCGAGAACGCGAGCCATTCGCCGGCCCGGTTCAGGAGCGATTCCATGTCGTCTTCCAACGCCGTCTGCGTCACCTCGAAGCCGAGGCCGTTTTCGGTGTGCGTGAAGTCCTTGGTGTAGCCCTGACGGAGCACGTCCATCGCGTAGGGTTCGCCTTCGGGCTTGCTCTGCGTGTCGCCAAACGGCGTGTACGTCACGATGCGCTCGAACTTGCGATCCGAGGTCTTGACGTTGTAGTAGCCCGTGTAGATGCGCGACAGCTCCTTGAGCTGCCCCTTCATCACACCGGCCATTGTCTTCTCTACGTTGTCGTAGAGGTCGGGATTGATGCCGCGTACCTGAGCCATGTTCTATCTCTCCTTAGAAGCGGTAGAACGCCAGGAACGGCGTCGAACTGTTGACGGTTGAACCCTGCTCACGGCGGTTGCCGATGAACCGGAAGGCGACAGCGCCGCCAGAATCGCCCTGCGCGTCCAGCAACTGCGTGATCACAACGCGGTGATCCGTCGCGGTAGACGCGGTCAGATCGACGTAGCCGATGGAGAGGGTCGAGTCCCAGTGCAGGGTCTTCGTGAGGCCCACCTGCGAGGACTGGAGGGTGCCGCCCTTCGTGACCGCGCGGAACTCCACCATCGGATTGGCTTCCCACACGCTGATGGGGGTTCCGGCGACGGCGGCAGCGCCGCTGGCCTGTTCGGCCGCGATGCCCGCGAGATAGAAGGTGTTGTCACCAGTGGACGCCTTGACGAAGGCGGCATTGGACGAGTTGCCCGCCTCGGCGTAGTCGAGGGTGACGGGGCGCCCGAGATGAATCGTGGCCGAGGACACACCAGTCGAAACGCCAAACGTACGCGTCGGGAAAGCACCCCACGGCGAACGGAAGGGACGAATGGTATTGCCGCTCGACAGCGTGAAATCTGCCATGTGCGGTTGACCTTTGCGTCACAAGGACGCAGTTATAGGGGAAAGGTCAGAGTTGATGCCGGTGCGTGAATCGCTGACCCGTAGCCGATTCAGACCCACATCGCCCGCAACGTGCCGTGGCGGCGACCCACGTAAGCGAAGACGCCCGTTAACCCCGGCGGCAGGTGTCGAGTCGAAGCGAAGCGTACGCCCACGTCGCACGGCATCTTGGCGGCAGATGCAGATAGAGCACGCCCTATCGTGAGCCTAGACTAGCGCGACGATCGCCGCCTGTGAAGACCACATGTAGGGACTATTTCACGAGAAAGCGCGGCATGACGGATTGCAGCAGCGGGCCGTCTCCGAGCTTCAGGCAGATGAACGGCACACCCTGCTGAATCGACAGCGCATCCGACAGTTGCCGATGCGCCAGCGCGGTGCCGTGCCAGTCGGTGTAATAGGAGATCGACGGCTTCCCGTAGCGGAGGGCGAGCTGCGCCGTCCCACCGTAGGTGCCGACGAACCCGCAGCACCGCGCGAGCGCCGCCGCCTGCACTGCCAGATTATTCTCCGGCGTCAGCGTCGTGAGTTTCGACAGCCGCCGCACGTTCGGGATGTCGGGGATCTTCGGATCGGCGTGGTCGTCCAGATGCAGCCCGGAGTCGAGGATGAGGACCGGCTGTTGGGACGCCAGTTGCTTGATCGACTCGATCGCGAAGCTGATGGTCTGCTCCGACGCGGGATACGTCGCCCGGAAGTAGAACCGTACGGCGACGGTGTTGGGCGCGATCTCCACGCCGGCCGGCAGGTCCGGGACTGGCATCGCCTCAAACCGCAGATGGTCATGCACCCACGCGAGGCCACGCTGGTTCGTCCAGAAGGGGTACAGCGTCTGAAACATCCAGCCGGGATCGAGGACGTGGTACTTCGACAGCCCGAGCGCCGCCGCCGCATCCTTCAGGACCGCCCGGTCGAAGTCCGTCCGGTGCGTCTGCTTCATCTGGCCCGTGCGGGTGTACTGAATGCGGTTCTCGACGCGGACATCCTGCGGCGTGCGAAGGGCGAACAGTTCCGCCCCGCGTGGCGCTTGATACAGCGCCCCCATGCCGCCGCGCGAGATGACATGCAGACGCGCCGGATCGAGCTTCAGCCGATCACGGAGCGCCGCGAGGAACGGGAGCCAGTACAGCGCCTCGAAACCGAGTTCCCCGCGCCACGGACCAACGAGGATAGGCCGGCTAGACGCCCCAAGAATCGTCTGGAACGGCTTCCACCAGGGGGTCCGGCAGGACCGCTTGGCCCGTGCTGGCGAGGTATTCGGCTTCTCTGAGATCTGCGGGTTCATTGAGGTCTAGGCCCTCGTAGCCTGTCGTGAAGAATGGAATGACCTTCCGGCCGTGAATGGTCCCGAAGATGTCAAGGTTGGCGGTAAAACCCATATCGAGGCACGCATTCTGGACGTAGTACGCGGGCAGTGATTGCGTCGGGCTGGAATGCCACGGGGTGCCGTCGGCGTGCTTCCTGTCGAGCAGTGGCCGGATCGGGTAGCCGTCGCCTTCCCACGTCCACATCTTGCCGGGATGCTGGCTCACCTTCTCCACGGCCCGGAGGCTGTCGTGTGTCGGGTCGCAGGCGAACTGCCGGTACGCCCGGCGGATGGTGTCAGCCGTGCGAAAGGGCGAGGTCGGCCGCAGGATCGCCCACGTCTGGAACGGCTGGAAGCCCACGACGCCGAGCGCGTGGCGTAGCCAGCCGAGATCCGCCGCTGTGTCCGTCGCAAGGTCGGCCGGGCGGTCGATGACGTCCACCCCAAGACTCCGCACGTAGGCAGCGGTATAGGCATCCTCCGTGCTCACGACCAGCCGCGTGAACACGCCCGAGGCTTTGGCCGCGCCGAGGGTGTAGGCCAGCAGCGGATGCCCCTGAAAGAGGCGCATGTTCTTACCGGGGATGCGTTTGGAACCGGATCGCGCCGGGACGCAGCCGATCATCCGAGGTATTCGACGCGCGTCGTCGGCAGTCCCTCGGTGTCCGTGCGCCCATACTTCGCTTCCAATCGCACGCGGTCGTTGAAGTGCGGGGTACTAGCCTCGAAGAACACGCAATCCTCGATGGCTTCGACCTTATGCACCGCGCCGGGCGGAATGTGGATCGACGTGCCGGGCGTCATCTTGAACCGCTTCAGTTCCCCGTCGCCGGTATCGGTGTAGACCCACGCGAGGCCGGACATCAGGAAACTGGTTTCGTCCTTCTCGACGTGGCTCTGTAGCCCCCCGGCTTTCCCGGCGTCCATCCGCATCAGTTTCCCGATGTAGTGCGGCGACTCTGCAATCAGCAGTTCTTCGCCCCAGGTGCGCGGCCCCATATCGCGGGCAATCAGGATCTTCACTTGCGGCAGACTCATGCGTGCGCCTCGCTTTTGATGTGCGCGAACGTCAGCGGCTCGTCCGTCGCCAGCGCCGACGCCAGCGGGAAGCCGATCACGCTTTCCAGCAGATACGGCGGCAAGCCGTCTGCCGGAGACTTCCGCGCTAAGTCCTCGGCGGTCAGGACGTGCCCCGCCGCGAGCGGTCGCGCGGCCACCAGGGCTTTCGCCATCTTGCGGAGCGGCGCCACTTCACTCGGATAGCGGACTTTCTCACCTGTGCCAAGAGCGCGTCCGGCGCGATCCAAGTCGCGCACGAGTTTGCGAAGCCCTTGAGGCTCCAAGGAAAACGCATGATCGGTGCCCTTGAGCGCCCGGTTTCTCGTGACATGCTTTTCGATGATCCGCGCCCCGAGCGTGTAGGCGATGACCGACATCGCAATGCCGGTGTCGTGGCCGCTCCACCCGATGACGAGGTTGGGGTACCGCACGCGCAGGGCCGAGATCACCCGCAGGTTCAGCTCCCCGTGGTCGTGGACGGGATAGGCAGCGGTGCAGTGCAGGATCGCGAGCTGGTCGGTGTGCTTCAGGATGACCGAGACAGCCCGGTCGATGTCGTCCATTGTGCCGCCCCCCGTGGACAGGATGAGCGGCACGCCCAACTGCGCGACATACGCGAGCAGTGGGGTATTCGTCAGATCCCCGGAGGCCAGCTTAAGCGCAGGCGTCCCGAGACGCATCAGGAAGTCGGCCGAGGCTTCATCGAACGCCGTCGCGAAGGCGGCAATCCCGCACGCAGCGGCCGTCTCGTAGCACTCGCGGTACTGCGCCTCGTTGAACTCCAACGCCTCCCGGTGCGCCCCGTAGGTCGCGCCGTAGCTGTGCTCGTTCTCGTACGGCTGGTGCAGCAGCGCGCGGGTGTAGATCGCCTGGTTGTCCCGCTTCTGGAACTTCACCGCCGACACGCCCGCTGTGGCGCATTCCTCGATCAGCGCCAGCGCCTGCGACAGCTTGCCTTGGTGGTTGTGGCCAATCTCCGCGCACAGATACGCAGGCTCATCGTCCGCAATTCGCCTGCCAGCAATTGTAATTTCTCTCAATGTTTAAGCCCGTATATCTGCTACAATGTAGCGATGCCAAGCCGAACCGAATTCACGACAACGCCATGCGGATGTGGATGCGGTCAGATGGTGACTGCGCCCAAACTCTGTCCTTCGGAACTCGCGACTCGCGGGCCGGTGCGATTCCGCCGTGGCCATCAAAATCGTGGCCTCAAGCACACGCCTGAACACATCGCCAGTTCTACGCACAAGGGCGACAAGAACCCGCGCTGGAAGGGCGGACGCATGATGGACAGCGACGGATATTGGCTGCTGAAGCGCCCCGAACACCCGCGCGCCAATAACAACGGCTACGTTCGAGAGCATCGTCTTGTTGCCGAGACAATGCTTGGCCGCTACCTTGAGCGTCACGAACTGGTACATCACATTGACGGCGACAAGACCAACAACCGCCCCGAAAACTTGCAGGTGGTTGACCACGCTACGCACCAGCGCATCGAGCGCGTCGGAAAGAAGTTTCCAAGATCGACCACGCAGATTCTGACGTGCGCCAGATGCGGAAAGACGTTTCATCGTCAGCGTTCCTACGGACCAGCCAAGTTCTGCACTTGGGCGTGCAGGTATCCGTCAGTTCACGCAGACAACACCTCCGTGAGTCGTTCCCATGAGTAATCGCCGTTGATGTCCGGGGAAAACTCGTCGCGATTGGTGATGACGTGGCACCCGTGCGCCTTCGCGGCCCAATACGTCGTGTTGTTCTCCCGCAGCGCCGGGTCGAAGAACAGCGCGACGGCGTCGGCGTCCATCAGTTCCCACGCGAGCGCGTCATCGGCCAGATAGCCGAGCACCCTGAGCTTGTTCCCGAAGATCGCGCGCAGTTCGTCAGCCGCGTGCGCTGTGGCATCCCACGGCGACCCCTCGTGGACAGCGGTGGACAGCCGCACGGTATAGTTGTCGCCCCAGTCAGCGTCCAGATCAGCCTTGAGCTGCTGGTAATGGGCGATTTGGAGCTTGTGCGCCATCCCGAAGGTCAGGACGTTGTACGCGGAGCGCGAATCGTCGCCGTCGATGAGCGACGGGCACCACGCAGAGACGACATCGGGCCGAATCTCGCGCAACTGCGCCGCGATCACGCTATTCGCGGCGTACACGCGGCTGGCGAGCGGCGCCAGGGTCAGCACGCAGCCGTACGCATCGTGCGCGAACAGGTCGAAACTGCCTTTCGGACGCTCCTTGTACGAGATATCGCCCTCAGAACCCTTGATCGACAGCAGCGGATGCACGGCGTCAGCCCCGAGATTGCGATGGCAGGGCACGCCGAGATGCTTCGCGAGCTTCCGCGAGAATTTCGCCACCCCACAGAGGTCAGGATGGTGCGGATGAGTCAGAATCGCGTCGATCATGCGCGTTCGTAGACCAGCACACGCCCGTACTGGCGCCAATCCATCATCTGTTCGAGGTCGGCGCGGCGCTTGAAGCCTTCCAGCACGAACAACATGCGGAGGAAGTGCTGGTTCGTCATGCTGATATGCGTGGGGTCGAGGTCATCGCTCGTCATCACGTCCAGCAGATGCGACGGCGCCAGGTTGAACCGCGTCGTGACGTAGACGAACCGGCTCGACAGCCCGCAGAGGTTCCGCACCGCGCGGGCAATCTCCTTGACCGTCAGGTGTTCGAGCACTTCCCGGCAGATCACGAGGTCCGCTTTGACCCGCGTCGCCAGCGTGCTCGTCACGTCGTAGCTCACGGCGTCGCCCTGCGCGTCCTTGTCGAAGCCCACCACGGCCACGCCCTTCGCTTCGAGCAGCCGGACCAGATGCCCCGGCCCACAGCCCACGTCGTAGACCATCTCCGGGTGGAAGGTGGACACGATCAGGTTGGCGTGCGGGCGTTCCAGCACATCCCGCGCCTGTGCGCTGTAGTCCGTGACCGGCACCCACGGTACAGCGGCGGATTCCTGCGTCTGAATCAGGGCTTCGAGCCGTGCGAGCGCGTCAGCGTCGGTCATCGGCGGGCCTCGCTGGTGTGCGTCCCTTCGGTGTCCACGTAGACGATGAGGCACCCGACTTCACGGCAGGCTGCGACCACGTCAGGCGGCAGCGCGCGTGCCCAATCGATGCCCTTGACGAACGCAGCCGGACGCAGCGACCGGATCAGCGATGCCGG
>OFQV01000450.1_pt1 | contig 10616 bp, 23 predicted proteins | sample 1542971 | NCBI WGS metagenome assembly OFQV01 (sample SAMN07774229, study PRJEB24372) | wastewater metagenome | isolation source: WWTP Cannobio (Effluent) | place: Italy: Cannobio | collected 2016-01
ACAGGACCAACCGGACCGACAGGCCCGGCAGCTGACACGTCGGCGCTACTCGTCAAAGCCAATAACTTGTCTGACCTCACCGACGCGGCGGCAGCCCGCATCGCGCTAGGACTCGGCACGGCTGCTGTTGCCAACACCGGCACCGGCGCGGCTAACGTCATCCTCGGCAACGACGCCCGGCTGACGGACACGCGCACACCGACCGCCGCGAGCATCGTGGACGCCATGATTGCCACGACGCTAAGCCCGTCCAAGATCACGGGCACGGCAGCGATCCTCGGCGCGAACACGTTTACGGCTCAGCAGTTCATCGACGGTTCATCGGATCAGATCCAGCTACGGGTACAGGGTGTAGCCGGTCAATCCGTGAACACGGTCACGGTCGAAAACTCATCAGGGACCGCCCTCGCTTCCATTAGCGCGGCAGGGTTGGGCACGTTCGCAGGTGTCACCTCAACGGAAAATGTGGCGGTCACTAAGTCGCAGTCGGCAACAACCCGCATCGCTGTAACCAACGGTTCAACGAACGCAAACGCACTAGCTGAGATTCGGGCCGCTACCGACGCCGGTTACACGGGTTTGTTCAAGCATCCTGCCGCCTATGGCGGGTACAAGATTCTCGGCGCTGGCGACGCCGCAATGTACAACGCGACGGCGGGGCACATGTCCTTCCTCAACGACTACTCGTCTGGCGTGATCCGGTTTGCCGCTGGCGGCGCGTCGTCTGCACAGGTGCAGATCGAAACCACCGGCAAGCTGACCACGTTCACGCCAACGACTGCCGCAGCCTCGGTCCGGCTCCCTCACGGCACCGCACCCACCACGCCCGCAAATGGCGACATGTGGACGACAACCGCAGGCCTCTACGTCCATATCAACGGCTCCACTGTTGGCCCACTGAGTTAAGGAAACTACATGCCAAAGTTCGATCCATCCTCAATCCTGTCCGATGACGAGAAGGCTGCCATCGTCAATCAACGCGCGAAGCAGTGGGCGGCTGAAGCGTTCAGTCACCAGCTCAACCGTGAGGCGCTACTCGCCGCCGATGACAAGGCCGACACGAGCGACATTGACGCCGCACTCGCGACGTTGAGCAAAGCCGTTCAGCGGGCCGTGGCCAAGGGTGATGCGATCGAGTCCGCGAGGATCAAGGTCGAGTAGTGCTCGCATTCTGGTTGTTCGCCAACGTGATCCCCGGGACGCAATACGCAGCCGACGCGACCGCGTGGCTTGTGCTCTGCACCACCGTCGTCGGGCTACTCGCAATCGGGCGACGCATCATCACCGGCCCGCTGGCGACGGAGCAGAAACAGATGAAACAACAACTCACCGACCTCGCCAAAGCCGTGAGCCACCTGGCCGAATCGGTGGCGAAACTCATCACCGAGGTCGAGGTCATCAAAGACCGCCAAAAACGCATAGCCGAGAAGATCGAGGTAGACCACGATGAGAGACGCGACTAACACCGGATACCTGACCTTGACCAAGCATCAAGGCAACCTGACGATCATGTCACCGGGTGTCATAGACGGACTGGACATCAGCGGATACGTCGTCATCAAAGCGCCCAACGTGACGCTACGGCGCTGCATTGTGCGCGGCGGCCCACCGGTTACCCAGGGCGGTAACGCTGTCATCTCGATCGTGCAAGGCGGCGCGGGGTTCCTGATCGAGGATGTGACGATCGCACCCGCGTACCCGTCCGACCGCCTCAACGGCATCAACGTGAACCAGCCGGGCACCATTCGCCGCTGCGACATCTCCGGCACCGTCGACGGTGTGATGATCTACGGCAACGGCGTGACGATCGAGGACAGTTACCTTCACGACTTCGCCACGCTTCCGACGACGACGCAGGCCGACGGCAAAACCCATAACGACGGGGTGCAGATCCAGGCGGGCTCGGGCATCGTGATTCGCCGCAACAACATCAAGGGCGCGTCAAATAGCGCGATCATCATCACCCAGGATGCCGGGACGGTTGGCGATCTCACCATTGACGACAACGATCTAGACGGCGGGGCCGTGTCCATCAACGTCGTCACCAATGGCCTGCCGCTATCCAATATCAAGATGCGGCGTAACTACTTCGGGCGGAACCAGCGCCTCGCAGGCAAGGCGATCATGGCGCGTGCATCCCACTGCGTCCCGGACATCACCGGATCGGTCTGGGCCGACACCGGCGAACCGGTCAAAGTTTCCAAAGGCTAGACCCCATCCAACCCCGCCACGGCGGGGTTTCTTCATGAAAGGGCACACCTATGCGAGACATTCTCAGCCGCGAGCCCGTACGCGCGGCGCTGTACCCATTCATTGTGCTTGTGGTGGCGTTCCTCGCTCAACGTAGCGTAGTGGATAGCGATACGCAGGCATTCGTGCTGGCGATTACCTCACTCATCCTCGGCGCTTTTGGCGTCGAGCTCGCGCGCTCCAAAGTAAGCCCGGTCAGCGGTGAGCAAGAATGAGCCGCGCGGCTGACAAGCGATGGGTGGCCGCGCTTATCGTGGCCCTTGCTGCCGTGGTCGGCGTTGCGGTGTGGCTGGGAAACAAGCCCGCGCCCGAGCCGCCACCGCCCGTTGCTGCACCGACAGTGCCAGCACCGTTGCCACCGGCCACCGGCGTTGATGGCGACGCCCTGGCCGTGCCCGGTGCGCAAGCCGCACCCGATGGCCTGCCCGTGGATCCAGAACAGCTACCGCCCGATGTGCAGGCCCAACCTGATGCAGGCGCACCCGCCGTTGTGGTCGAAACTCCCGAGGGCATCGGCGGCGAGGTGTTTGTGAAGTCGCCAGCGTTTAAGGGCCGCCAACGACTCAACGCCGGATTCCGCTACCCGAGCGGGACACTGCACGGCGCGTGGGACATCGGCATTAACCGTGGCACGAAGGTCTACGCGGCTCGCCGGGGCATTGTGGTGGGCAAGAACGATGGCGTGCGTAACCATCCGAGCGGCTCGGCCTACGCGGTCAGCGGTAGCCCGTCGAACTGGGTGCTGCTCTGCGCGATCGTTCCTGGCGTCGGGCGCTCCGTGCTGTACTACCAGCACCTTTCACCCGGCATCAAAGTGAAGCGCAAGCAGAAGATCGCCAAGGGCACCTGGCTCGGACGCTCCGGCAACACCGGCAACAGCACCGGCGATCACCTGCACCTGTCTGCGAGCAAGCTGCCTAAGGGCTGGCGCTGCGGGAAAATCACGAAGGCACAGGCTGAGTACCTGCGCTACGACTACCTGCGCTCACCGAACCGGCGACTATTCGCACCAGCCCGGTTCTGGGCAAGGCCAAACAAGTGAAGCCCGCCGTCAGGTTCGACCCCACGAATCGGCCCGTCGAAACCGGACGGCTGCTGATCCACGACCTAGGTCGGATCGTTGTTGATTCGGTACTGACAGCCGGAAAGTTCACGATCCGGCAGGCGTACGACTACGCCCGAAAGTGCCACTGGCTCTAACCGATAACAGACCGCGCCCCACCTGCTCGCCTATGAAGGCTTGAGCGGGTGGGGCGCTTTGTTGCGTCTACTTCATCAAATCGGCAGCAATGAAGGTGACGACCACCATGACTCCGACGAAGAATGCAATCGCTATGACAGCGGCGAGTACCCGCGTCTTGTCGCTGATCGGCTTCGCAGGCTGGTACGGCTGGCTTTCCGGCAGCCACTGGGCGCCATCCCACACCATCCACTGCGCGCCATTCCATTGCCTGTACTGGTTGTCGCTCATGCCGATCAGCCTGCTCTCTTGTTGTGGATCATGCAACTAGCGGTAGATGGGTTAGCGCATCGAGCTTCTCGCCGTCATCAACTTGGGTGTAGAGCGCCGTCGTCGCCATGTTGGCGTGACGCATCAACTCCTGGACCGTTCGCAGATCCACACCACTGCGCCGTAGTTCCGTGCCGAACCAATGCCGCAGCGCGTGAGGCGTTCCAGGTATCCCCGCGCGACCCATCGCCTGCGACACGGTGGCACTCACAGACTTCGCCCGTAGCGGTTGGCCTGCCAACTCGTACGACGGGAACCACAAACCGCGCGACGGGTAGCGGCGTGATTCCAGGGCGATCACAGGGTGCAGAGGTAACCAATCCTCCCGGCCACCCTTGCCGCGTACATAGATCCGCTGCGACTGGCGGTCGAGGTGCTCGCCGCGCACACGCGCAATCTCCGAGACACGGAAACCCTCATACGCACCGAGTAGCACCATCGTTCGCGTTCGGCTCCGGATACCGGAGTTCAGAAGTCGCCGCAGGTGCTCGGTCGTCATCGGGCGCGGCAGGTAGCGCGTCGCTTTCAGTCTGCCGAGTTTGCGCGTCGGATCGTCTGTACGGATGTCGGACAGCATCAGGTAGTCGAACCATGCCCGCAGCGCCGTTCGATAGGTGGAGCGAGAACCGTTCGACAGGCTCCGCGCTCCGAACCATTCGGCGAGGTCATCGCTACTCAGTAGCAACGGCGGCACCTGGCAGTCTCGCGAGATCCGCGCAACGGTAGCCGTTTGCTCGCTAATAGTGCGCTCCGCTAGCCCACGCGCCCGCATATGTGTTCGCCACCGCTGTAATTCAGCCACAGGAGCGAACGTAAAGACGAGGGCAGACATGACTACCTGCCGCTGAGCCGGACGGGTGACGGTGTGCGCTTCAGTGACGAAATCAGACGGAGACGGCGGGCGGACTTAGGATTAAAAGTCCGCAGCTCTACCAATTGAGCTAAAGGCCCTTCACCGGGTAGGTACTCCCCGGTCTTGAGCCAGTGTAGTGAAACCCCGGTTGCCATTGACCACTGGCGCAGTGTTGATTCGCGGGGAGCTTTGAGGGACACCCACGCCTCATAAGCGGCAACGGTCTTGCGTGTGGTGCCCAGTTCATTGGCTAACTGGGTGCGATCCATTCCACGCATTTCGCGCGCTTTACGGAGTCGGTCGCCCGTGTGGAAGGCCAAAGGGTCAGTCTCGTCGTTTCGCTCTGCATTACCCATATGTCCAAGTTACCCCGTATGACACGCGCAAACAAGAATATTTCCGAATGTGCTTGACCCGTCGCCCATACGGCCTAATCTACCCATATGAGTAAATCCACCCAGACGCAACTAATGACGGCCTCAGAGGTCGCCGCAGCGTTCGGCAGGGACACGCGCACCATCTCCCGCTGGACCCGCGAAGGCAGATTGACGCCGACGACCAAGCTTCCCGGCAAGACCGGTGCCTACCTGTACGACGCGAGTCAGATTCAGAAACTTGCGAAGCGCGCCAAGCCTGTCGTAGAAGCACCTAAGGCGGCGAGTTAATGCAGCCGACGACAGAACTCCCGCAGACATTCTGGGCCAAGGTCGAAAAGACCGACACCCATTGGCTATGGACCGGTGCTCACCAGTCGCGCGGATACGGGTCGTTTGCCATTGCGGGCAAGACCTACCAAGCGCACCGGCTCGCTTACGAAACCGCCTACGGCCCCATCCCTGACGGGCTGACGATCGACCACCTATGCCGCGTGCCGAGTTGCGTCAATCCTGAACACCTCGAAGCCGTGTCACTTGCTGAGAACAACCGCAGAGGTGCCGCCGCGCAATGGGCAACTGGGTTCTGTCGGATGGGCCACCGGATTGCCGATGTCGGTTTGTACGAAACAACTCGCCGTGACGGGCGCATCCGTAGGGAATGCCAGGAATGCCGTCGGGCCGCTGCAAACCGCAGGCTCAACCTTACGGAAGGGGTCAGCTCATGAGTATGACAATCGAGGAAATTAGAGCGACGCGGCCCGACCTCGCTGAGAAGGTAGAGCGCGGAATCCTCGCACTGAAGGACGCGTCCTCAGCGGCAGAGGAGCGCAATCATAAGGCGGCATATGCACCCCGAGAGACCTGGCGCCCAAAGGTGCATGAAGGCTCAGGCTTGCAGCGACTTACCGATTACCGCCCACTGACTGACTTTAAGGAAATCCGTCAATGGGTGCTAAATCGCGACAAGCACATCTGCCATTACTGCCAATCCGACGCAACCGAAGTGGATCACCTGTGGCCGAGAAGATTCGGCGGCAAGGACCACATAAATAACCTCGTTGCTGCTTGCCGGAAGTGCAACGGATCTAAGGGCGCTTCGATCAATCTCAGCACCGCCCGTGCGGATCTCATTGAGTGTGGGCTGGAAGCGATCGTTGCTCGACTCCAATTAGAGATAGCGGAATTGGAGAGGTGGTCGCGGGCATACGCGGACACCTTGGCGCGCAATGCAGTCGGCAACGGAAGCGAACTGCTTAGCCTCGCGTTCGACATTGGCGACCCCCTCATAGAGCTTCAGAGCATCAAAAGGGTATTGCAGACAAAGGCCGACAGCGCCCTGAGTCCAGGGGAGTCCGCATGACCGCCGCCGAACTGCTCTTCGACCTGCTCATGGTCGCTGTCGTGGCCTACTGCCTAGCCCGCGTGAACCTCCAGGCCGTCCGCCGGGAGCGCGACATGTACCGGCACGACGCATCGCACAACGCCGCCGTAGCCGATGCGCGCCACCACACGGCGCAACGGATCGGGCAGGAACTGATCGCCGCCCATGTTGCCGTGGAATCCGCACACGCCGCCATGCGTGACGCATTCGCACAGCGTGATGCCGCACTAGCCGAGAAGGCCGACCTTCAGCGTCGGCTAGCAACCGCAACCAAGCCGAAGGTGGCCCGCCATGATTGAGGGACTCGTGATCTCCACCGCTCTGATGGCCGTCGGCTATCTGGGATGGGCACACGCCGAGTGGCGGATTAAGCGGTACCTGATCCGCATCGACACATTGGCCGACGAACTAGCGCAGGAACGCGCCGAATCCAAGCGCCTTGGCAACGTCCTTAACTCGATGACGAACCACCCGTCCGTGCGACGTACCGGGACCGGATATGTGATGCCCGTCAATACGCGGCGGGGGTCGAAGTGATCGAGATCCACACATCACACGACCGGTTCAGCAACCTGTGGGCGTTCGTCTGCGACTGCGGCTACGAACTGGAACTCCACACGTACACGGTGATGACTACCTGGCGTCGCCTTCATGCCGCGTTTCACCTACGCGCCGGGCAGCAGGTGGCCGCATGACGTGGGAACTATGGCTACGCCTTGACCCGCTCAGCTCTAACGCGGCACACCGGATGAACCGTTACAAGCTCGCCGAGGTCAAGAAGCATTACCGGCACACGGCGGCATGGGTAGCGAAGTCCGCACGCATTCCGCGGTTGGAGCACTGCGTCGTTGATCTGGACATCTACTTCCGCACCAACCACCGCCGCGACGAAGACAACTACGTCTATCCGCTGCTGAAAAGTCTGTGCGATGGCATCGTCGATTCCGGTGTCGTTGTCGATGATGCTCCGGCGTTCATGACGAAGAACATGCCGCGAATCCACGTCGCCCATGACCCGCGCGGCCTGATGTGTCTGCGGGTGTCCGAATGACCCGCGTCGATGTTGTCGCTAAGGCGATCCACGGATTCTGCAAACACGACGGACGCCACGGGTGGGCTGTCCACCGCGACGAAGCCCAGGCCGCCCTCGCCGCGTTCAACGCTGACGCGGTGGATCGTGCCACCCGCTCGAAGGCGATGGATGCCGAACGGCGCAAAACCGCCGACGCGATCGCTGAACGGATCGCCGCCGATTCCCGTCACCTGCGCGCCGTTGCCCATGCCAAGCATTACCAGCGCCAAGCAGACGAATACCTCGTGACGATCAACCGGCTTCAAGAGGAAAACGAACTACTGCGCATCGGGCAACGCCACTACGCGCAGGCATTACAAGAGATAACCCCCGACCTGTTGGAGCAGGCCGGGGGCAACAACTAACCAAAACAACAACGGAAGGATAGCAAGTGACACCTGAACAGCAAAAGCTATTGCGGGCACCGTTCCCGCCGGAACGCATCTCGCAGATCCCGCGTAAGACGAAAAGCGGGGCGACCGTTCGACTCGACTACGTAGGCCACGCCGACGTAACCGACCGCCTCCTGGCCGTCGATCCGGCATGGACGTGGGAGCCGGTCGGGGTAGCTGAGGACGGAATACCGATCATCCATCACGGCCTATGGATCAAGCTCACCGTCTGCGGGGTCACCCGCTACGGATTCGGCGACGCCCAAGGCAAAACCGGCGGCGACGCGATTAAGGAAATGATCGGCGACGCCATCCGTAACGCCGCGATGCGATTCGGTGTCGCACTGGACTTGTGGAGCAAGTCCGATCCTGACGCACCCACCGCCGTCGTGGAACCCACTACCGACCCCGACTGGCTACGAGACGCCGCTATCGGCATTGACGAAGCCAAGACCGCCGAGGATCTCGACACCGTCGCGACGTTCATCAAGGACGGTGTCGAGGCAGGCAAGTGCTCGCCCGAATCCCGAACAAACCTGTTGACGAAATGGAAGAACAGGGAGGGCGAACTCAATGCCTGACGACATTCCCGACTATGTGATGCGAGCCCTCATCGACGACCGGCTGACGCAGATCCAGGCCGACCGAGACACCGAACTAGAGGAATACCTGGCGACCCTGCCGACACCGATCCATCTGATCGTGGATCTGCCGGAACTCAACGAACGCACCGAACACAACCACGCCGAGTACATCAACACGCAGCGGGAACTGTTGGCCGGTGAAGTCCGCTGCGATGCCCTACGCCGACGCCTAGCCGTCCTACGCGAGGAACGCACCGAACTGGACAACCGCCGTAGGGGATTGGAGTCCAATGTCTGACCCGCTATCCATGACACCGAATGAGGCGTCAAAGAAGCTGATCGCTGCATCACAAACCCTGTGGGCGCTCATCGGTGACCTTGACGAACTCGAACGCGCCCACCTGAAAGCCAAGCGCATCTTCGACGAGTCCTACGCCCTCGCATTCCGCACCGTCGATGGCTCCGTGGATCAACGAAAGTTCTCGGCCACCGTCGAAACCATGTTCGAACGCGAGCAAATGGACGCCGCCTTCACTGATCTACGGCGCATCCAAAACCAGATCCGCTGGACCGAGAAAAGCATGGACGTGTGGCGAACCGTCGCCGCATCCGTGCGATCCGAATGGGCATCAACATCAACGCAGGGGGCATGACATGGCACTACCGCGAATCGAACTAGAAGGCAACCTCGTCGCAGATCCAGAACTGAGGTTCACCGCATCCGGCAAGGCCGTGGCGAACTTCCGCGTCGCGTGTTCCGAACGTAAGAAACAAGGCGACGAATGGGTTGATGGGGACGAATGCTTCCTTGATTGCAGCATCTGGGACAAGGCCGCTGAGAACCTCACAGAATCCCTGACGGTCGGGGCGAAGGTCATCGTCACAGGCCGACTACGCCAACGCAGCTACGAAACCAACAGCGGCGAGAAGCGCACCGTCTACGAAGTCAAATGCGACTCAGTTGGGCCATCGCTGCGCAACGCCACGGCGAAGGTGAATCGGGCCGAGCGATCCCAGTCAACGGGCCGCATCACTGACGACGTATGGGCGAAGGGGGACGCACACGATGAACCACCGTTCTAGCAAAGCCACCGGGATCGACACCACAACTCGGCTGAACGTAATGAAACGTGCGGACAACTGCTGCGAACGCTGCGGGATCTCCATCGTGAACCATCCCGGATCTGTCCACCACAGGCGCACGAAAGGAATGGGGGGTGCGCGCGCAGCTAACCGGCCCGAAAACCTCGCGGTGCTATGCGGCACTGGCACTACCGGCTGCCACGGCTGGGTAGGGGCGAACCCGAACGATGCCGCCGCTAGTGGCTGGTATGTCCGCCAGTGGGACGACCCGGAAACGGTGCCGCTGACGAACATCTACGGGCACACGTTCCTGCTCGAAGGTGATGGGCGGGTGGACCTGTGAATTCAGAAACGATAGGAGTCGGTTCGATGCGTCAAAGGGTAAAGAGGCTATTGACACAGGGGTCAATTGACGAGCGCGTCACAGCATTGAACGAGCTCCGCGACCTGATTAGTGAGTACTCGCCGTTTGCGGGTGAGCCGGTCGATAACGTCCGCTGGGTTCCAGCCGAGTCCGTCACTGCGAACGACTACAACCCGAACAGTGTTGCGCCACCGGAGATGGAACTCCTTCGGCTGTCGATCATGGCTGACGGCTACACGCAACCCATTGTCACGAATGAAGAGGATGGGCAGATTGTCGTCATCGACGGGTTCCACCGCAATCGTGTCGGTAAGGAATGCGAAGACGTAGCAGAGCGAATCCACGGGTACCTGCCAGTGGTGCAGATTCGTGGCGAGCGCACCGACAAGTCTGATCGTATGGCTGCCACCATTCGGCATAACCGCGCCAGAGGGAAACACCAAGTAGTAGCAATGTCGGACATCGTGATGGACCTCAAGCGACGCAACTGGTCCGACGACAAGATTGGTCGAGAGCTGGGCATGGACCCCGACGAAGTCCTCCGGTTAGCGCAGATCACCGGGCTTGCGGAGGCGTTCGCGGACCGCGACTTCTCTCAAGCGTGGGAAGCCGAAATTGGAATCGGTGACGACACTGAAGTGGTCGAGGTGATCGCATGAGGCGCGTCTACCGGCACTACACCGACATGGAGGAATATCGCCCTGACGGGATGTGGAGAAACGTCGACGGACAGGAGCAGCGTCAGGCGTA
>OFQV01000452.1_pt1 | contig 10596 bp, 12 predicted proteins | sample 1542971 | NCBI WGS metagenome assembly OFQV01 (sample SAMN07774229, study PRJEB24372) | wastewater metagenome | isolation source: WWTP Cannobio (Effluent) | place: Italy: Cannobio | collected 2016-01
CCTGGAGTCGGACGCCCTGCTTGACGCGCTGAGCGACGCGGGCGTGCCGGCCGGGCGGGTATATACGGCCGCCGACGTGCTCAACGATCCCCAGTACCTGGCCAGAGACATGGTGCATCGTGCCGTGTCCCGCGCCGGGGTGGAGGTGCCGATGGCCGGCGTCGTGCCGCGCTTCGGCCGCACTCCAGGTGCCGTCGCGGATGTCGGAGCCGACCTGGGGGAGCACACCTCCGAGGTGCGGGCCGAGCTCGATGAGGGACGGGTGGGTGGTCAAACGGCCTCGTCCGGCTCAGGGGCAGTGGCCGTCGCTGAACGGCCGGGCCCGGCGGCCGGTCAACAGCGCGACCTCGCTGCAGGGTTCGTGGGCCGGTGGGAATCGTTGGCGCCGCTGCTGGCCGAGCAGGCCGCCGAGGCCGAACAACTGCGGCGTCTGCCAGAGGCAACGCTTGAGGCGGCACGATCCACAGGTCTCTTCGACGCCGTCGTGCCTGCGTCGCTCGGCGGGCAGGGCCTCGGCCTGGATGCCTTGGCGCACGGCACCCGAGCGATGGCCCACGGCTGCCCAGCCTCGGCGTGGACCCTGTCGTTCTTCATGCTGCACGGCTGGATGCTTTCGAAGTTGCCAGCGGCTGGACGTGACGAGGTGTTCGCCAACGGAGTGCCGCTGGTGCCGGCGCCCTTGGCACCTACCGGCAACATCACCGAGGTTCACGGCGGCTACCAGCTGACGGGCAAGTGGGAGTGGGCCACTGGGGTCAGCCATGCCGACTGGGTACTGGTGCACGCCGTACAGACCGAGCCCGAGTTCTCCACCCGCTTTCTCGTGCTGCCCATCGACGAGGTGGAGGTGGCCGACGTGTGGTTCACGTCCGGCATGGCCGCCACCGGGAGCAACACGGTCCGAGTCAACGATCGGTTCGTCCCCGCCCAGAGAACCGTCGATGCCCGGGTGCTGATGTACGGCGAGGGCGGCACATCGGGTGACGGTGGAGTGGATAGCGATGCAGCATTGGCGCAAGCGACGGGCGACGGCCTGGCCAACCTGGCTGTTCCTCCTGTCTTGGCCTTGGTGGCCTCCGCACCGGCGCTCGGTGCCGCCGAGGCAGCCGTTGACCTTTACCGGCAGCGGCTGACCGACCGGGTGCTGGCCTACAGCCTGGGCGACAAGGCGGCCGAGCAACCGGCAGCGCAGGTTCGGTTGGCCACGGCGATGAGCGACCTGGCCTCGGCGAAGGCCCGCTGGGAGTCTGCCGTGGGTTCCCTCAGTGCTGCGGCCGAGAGCACCGACGGCGTAATCGAACAGTTGCGAGTGGACAGCCGTCTTGCGGCCGCAGCGACCGTTCGAAGCGCCAGGTCGGTGTTCTCAACCGTCTGCGAGGGAGCGGGGGCCAGCGTGTTCTTCACCTCCTCGCCCCTGCAACGCCTGCGCCGAGACGTGGACGTGCTGGGTGGCCACGTCATCTTCGACTGGGACCGCACCGCCGAGTTGGCCGGACGATTCGCGCTGGGGATGCCGCTCCGCTCAGCCGACCTGGTGTGATCGTGCACGGCAGCAGGGAAGGGCGGCCGTTGTGACGAGCGACCAGGTTGGACGCCTTCTTCTGGTCGCCTTTTCGGCGTTGATGGTGCTGAGCTTCTATCGATGGTTTCGTCCGCCGTTGCGTTCGGCGTCGCTGAGCAAGTTGAGCTCACAAGGCATCGATGTCTCGATGCCGCCGGATTCGTTTGGGGCTGGGTGCACCGCTGGTTTTGAGTTTGGTAGTGGAGTGTTGGGCGTCCGGAAAACCCCATGCCATCTGTGGGTCCACCATGGCTACATCGCTCTCGTTCCCGAAGGAGAGCGTGTGGCCATTGCGTTGCGGCGATGCGATATCAAACAGGTCAGGTGGACCACGATGACCCTCCGGATGAAGATGAGTCCCGACTCCATGACTATTGCCCGGCTTCGTTTCCAGGTTCAAGGTGGCGATTGGCTCAGCCGTCAGTTCATGACTTCCGGATCGACGATTCAGCTGTTCGATGCCATCGCAGAGGCGGACTTGCCGCTGGCGATTCAGTGAGGCTCCTCAACCACGACGGCCAAGTGCCGGGCAAATGGAAGCGCCGGAATGAGAATGCGAAATAGCGACGAGAGGCGTCAGACGTGACCGCCGGTCAGGTGGCACTGTTTCTCTGGGTGTCGTCCTTTGTCGTTCCCGTCCGTTACCTCTATCGCCGGCTTCGGCGAGTTCGCGTTGAGGTGTCCCTCAATGATCTCAGAACCCGAGGAGTCGACGTCTCCTTGCCGTCCGATTGGCTCGGCGCCACCTGTTGTGCTGGCTTCGAGCTGGGAGATTCCGCGTGGTTTCGCGGACGGGAACGCTGCCACCTGTGGGTTCACCACGACTACGTCGCACTCGTTTCCGAAGGTGGTCGACCTTCGTTTGCGTTGCGACGTTCCGACCTCGTGCGACTCCACTGGTCGCCGGAGGGCAGAAGCTACTCCCCTTACCCGTATATTCGCTTTCAGGTTGTCGGTGGAAAATGGTTGGAGCGACAATTCAATACGACCGAATCCACGATGCAGCTCTTCGAGTCAATAGCTCAGGCGGATCTGCCGCTCGTGGTCCAGTGAGGTTCCGTGGTTGGTGGCGAGGCTCCACAGCCTGGTGTACTTGGCACCCGGGTAGTGGCATCGGCACGGCAAAGTGAACTGGTTGGAAACCATCCGCTGGGCATTGTTTCCAGGGTTGGTCGGCATGTTTATCTGCCTGGTGTTGTGGAGCAGCACCCGCCCTCCTCGTGGTCTCGTCACCTTGGATGATGCGAGGGCACTCGATGGTGTCCTGTATCTGCCTGACGACCTGGACCTGCTGCCGCGAGAGCGGGCATGCGGGGTGATGTTTGATGGCTTCGAACGAAAAGCGAGCTGGCCTGGCGAAACCCACCGCAGACGCCTCGCCGTCGGGAGGCACTACGTGGCGGTCCTGGCGACTGACGAGGGGCAGTCCTTCGCCATCCTGCGCCAACAGCTGGCCAGGGTGGGGCTTCAACACCGGTTGGTTGATGGCTCCTACCACGTCTGGGTCCGGTTCTATCTCGATGGCGGGCAACTGCTCGCGCGGCACTTCTTCACATCGGAAGCGACGGAGGATGTGCTCGCAGCCTTGAACGCCGTGGAGATCCCTTTCGTCAGGGAATGAGTTGAGGGCGCTGAACGCTGGCCGCTCGGCCACCGATGGCTCAACGCGGCCAGTGAGGATTGGCACCAGGGTTGGGTTGCTCGCCAGCGGGGACAGGCCCCGGAGCGGGTTCCATCGCCAAACGGGTGGCCACCGAGATGCTCACGGTCGTGGGGCGTGGTCCCTCAGAGCGGCATCTCCGCCAGTTTGTTGCGGTTGCAGCGGAAATGGTTGTGGTAGACGGCGTCGAATCGCACCAGTCCAGGATCCCCTGGTGGAAGCGTTGGTGGCCACCTTTCCGCTGGGGACGTCAACCAACGCCGGCACCGTCACACCGCTACCGGCCTCGGCTCCTCGGCTCCTCGGGCCTCGTAGGCCCTCTCGCAGCAGGTGGATGCCGAGCACCGGATCGATCTCGCTTCGTCCGGGTTGAACGTCCACGACTTCTCACCGTGTGTGGGTCCGGCCAACGCCGGCGAGATGGTGTTCTCCAACCCGCAGAGCCGTCGGGCGATCGGCGCCCCGATTCGCCCAGGGACATGCCTGAGCCGCGGTCAGGCGGTATCGACCGGCCTCGACCGGCCACCCGTCAGCGCCCTCGCGGCTGATGCGGGTGGAGATGTAGTCGGTAGGGAGACCTGCTCGCTGAGTGCGCTGTTGGCGCTGAGAAGCATGGCCGCCTGCCAGACCTCCCAGTCATGTCCACGCACAGGCTCTCGATCCTCCGTACCGCGCCCAGCACCACGGCGTGGTGCGACGCTTGGGCGTGCATCGTCGCCGGCTTGGCGGTGATCGCAGACTGTCGGGTCGCTTCGGGCGTTGAGTTCGCGACGTGGGAATGCGAACGCTGGAACCGTGGTTGAGCGAGGTGCATCTCGGGTCGATACGACAAGGCCGCGCAACTCGACGACAACTCATCTACAGAACGAGGAGACCCATGGCGGTGTTTCTCTTCCCTCAACCCAGCGGCCCCTTATCGGGCACTGACAGCGAACACGATCGACCCGGCCTCACGGTGCCTTGGTGGGCAACGTTGTTTGGTGCTGCCGCCACGGCAACGTCGGCCGTCATCGCAGGCGGCATCGCCGAGCTGTACTGGGCTGGTCACCGCCGACTCCCCGAGCTCCCCAACCTTGACGCCTCGGGGACCATCGAGCCGAACTCCGCCAGTGGGTCACCTCGATCCGCCGATGGCGCCCTCAAGGTGGTCGCGCTGGGCGACAGCACCCTGACGGGCCCGGGGCTGGTTGACCCGGAACAGATTTGGCTTCAAGTGGCCCTGCGTCGCATCCCCCACGACCGCCCGGTCCGCCTGGTGTCGCTGGCGGCGGGCGGCGCCCGCGTGGCCGACGCGGCGGCCCGCGTGGACGAGGCCGTGAGCCTCGAACCCGACATGGCGGTGGTGGCCGTCGGGTCCAACGACGTGATCCGAGGGGTGGCGCCACAGCAGCTGGCAGCCCGGCTGGCCGTGGTCGTCGTCCGGCTCCTGGAGACGGTGCCCGTGGTGGCCGTGGCCAACGTGGGCGACCTGGGCAACGTCGCTCGCTTTCCGCCCCCGCTCAACGAGTGGCTTCGCCGCAGGTCCCAATGGAGCAGTCGAGCGGTTGAGGCGATGGTCGCCGACCGGGACCGGGTGGCCTTGCTCGATGTCACCCCGTCCAACGGGGCGTTCCGCGACCGGGACATGTTCGCAGCCGACCTGTTTCACCCGACCTCGGCAGGACACCTCAGGTGGGCGGAAGCCGCCCAACCAGGGCTGCAGGCTGCCTTCGACCGGATGACCCGGACGGAGCCGAGCCTCGCTACGCGCCCTCCGACGACTGCTGAATCTGCAACAGGAGCGCCTTCTGCCACACCTCGGAGGACATGTCCGAGCTGAGGCTCTCGATCTCACGCACTGCGCCCAGCACGACTGCGTCTTGTGACTCCTGGGCGTACATGGCGGCCAGCTTGGCGGTGATCGACAGCATCTCCGAGCAGTAGTCGAGGTACCGGGTGAGTTCGAATCGGTTGAGATTTCGGGGAGGGCTGTGCTCGGTTCGCTGGTCGGGGCGCAGGAGAGCCTCGGGGTCCTTGGTGAGCTGGTGCATGTCGATCACGTGGGCGACGCTGCGCAGTTCGTGCAGGCCAACAAGGGCGTCCTTGCGCACCAGCCGGGTCTCGATGCCACGCACGAACACGACCGCCAGCCCGACGAAGACGACGTCCTGGAATCCCGCCTCCAGCACCATGATCCAGTCATCGAAACCACGAACCTCGCTGGCGGTGAGGTCCACCGACAGCGCGGCGAGCACGGCGACTGCGAGGCCGAGGAGGATCAGCGCAGCGATGCCGTAGCGGAGCGCCCGGCGGGGGCGGTGCAACTCGGCGAGGCGATCGCATGTGGCGCGTGCCGTCGCCTGCAGGTGATGGCCGATCTCGCTGATTCCCCGCCCATCGAAGCGCTCGTCGATGCGCAACGAGAGGTTCTCAGCGGTCGCGACGATGGCGGCAGCCTCAAGGCGGGACGGGTCCACCTTTTCTCTGTCGGCACCAGGTGAACCGTGCCAAGCAGCAGAAGTGATCAGTCTCCGGCGTCGAGGGTGACGAGCAGGTCGCCGTCGCTGACCTGTTGGCCCGCTTCGATCTGCACCTCCAGCACGGTGCTGGGCAGGGGCGACACCGGCCCGACCCCGACCGCCTCGGCGCCAAGATCGACGAACGGGGCAGGATGGTCGGTGTTGCTGCGCCGAAAGGCCCAAGAGCGTGGACGGTGTCGCCACCGAGGCGCACCTCGATGACCTGGCAGCAACCGTCCACCTCGATCGCCTGGCGGGTGAGCCCGCATCGGCTGGGTCGTGGACCGGCTCGTCGGCGGGTTCGGTTGGGCCGGGCTCCAGCGTCGTCCAATTGAGGTGGGCAACGACCGACCTGATGATCCGCAGCGCATCGAGTTCGTCGACGGCCAGGTCGGGCAGGTCGCTGGTGCTGCTGTGCATCTCGGTGTGGAGCCGGCCAGGGTCTCCTCGTCGACGATCTCGAAGAGCCGCTCCAGCTTGGCGTGCGTGGTCGGGTTGACCGACCCGCCCTTGTAGGTCATGTCCGAGCCGTTGATGGCGCACTGCACGCCCTCGACCACGCCGATGCCCATGGCGACGCCCACTCCCACAGCGTCGTCGGTGCCCCAGCCGGCCAGCGGACTCAGCTCGATGAACGAGGTGGTGGGGTCCACCAGCGACTCGATGCGCTCCCGCACCAGGATCTTGCTCCGCTTGCGGTGTCGGTCGACGTAGCGCTGTCCGCTGATCGTGGGCACCGACGCCAGCTGCTCGGCGACCTCGTCCCACAGCGCCTCCATTGCCGCCCGGTTGGCGAGCGCCTCGTCGGAGCGCTGGTCAAGGCGGCGGAGCCAACGGGCCGCCCCGGTTGTCGTCGTGCGCCAGAATGCACCAATGGCTCTTCCGGTAGTCCTCGTCCATGGTTTCGGTACGTCGTTCGAGCTCACCTGGGTGGCCAACGGGTGGGTCGACCTGCTGGGCGACGACGGCCGAGAGGCGATCGGCGTGGACCTGCTCGGTCACGGGACCGGCCCCAAGCCCCATGACGTTGCCGCCTACGACGACCTCGGCGCCCCGGTGGTCGAGGCGCTTCCCCCCGATGGGCAGGTCGACGCCATCGGCTTCTCGCTGGGCGCCAAAACGTTGCTGAAGGTTGCGGCGGCCCACCCCGACCGCTTCCGCTCGCTGATCGTCGCCGGGGTTGGGGCCAACCTGTTTCGTTCCGACGACATGTCGGCGGTGGTCCAGGCGGTGCGCAGCGGTGAGGACGGCGACATCCCGGCCCTCGGGTACTTCTCCGGCCTGGCCCAGCTGCCGGGCAACGACCGGGAGGCGCTGGCGGCCTGTATGACCAACGGCGGCGGTCGGGTGAGCTCCGAGGAGCTCGCTGCCATCTCCTGCCCCGTGTTGGTGGTGCTCGGTGAGCACGACTTCGTTCAACCGGCCGATCGGCTCATCGACTCACTGGCCAATGCCCGCCTGGTCACCCTGCCTCGCACCGACCACGCCCGCACGCCCAAGTCGTTCGACTTCATCGACGCCGCGCTGGGCTTCCTCAAGGCTCAGGACTGACGGCGGGGCGGACCCGCCGAGGTGAAGCGGGTGCCGGGCGGGTCCTCCGCCCACCGTGCGGGTTGCTCCCAGCCGTCGTCGAAGACCAGCTCGTCAACCGGTCGTCGGCGGACGGGCCCGTGCCCACCCTCGGGTCGACCGAGCGTCAGCGTGGCCGAGATGGCGACGTCGTCGGGGATGTCGAGCAGTTCCCGCAACTCGTCCTCGACGTAGGCGTGCCACATCGTCATCACCCCGCCGTAGCCGAGCGCCCGGGCGGCGAGCAGCTGGTTCTGGCACGCCGGGTACACCGAGGCGCCCTCGGTAGGGGTCGGACTGCGATGGCGGATCAGGCAGGCCAACACGACGACCGGGGTGGTCTCGAAGTGATCGACGAAGTGCTCCATCGTGGCGGCCATGCGCGCTTTGGGCGTGTCGGACTGCGTGCCGCTGCCGGCGTCGTAGCCGTCCCGGCGACGCTTCTCGGCCCACAGGGTGCGGAAGCTCTCGCCGAGCAGCGCCTTGGCCTGTCGGGCGCGAGGACCATCGCGCAGCACGACGAACCGGAACGGCTGGCGATTGCTGCCCGACGGGGCGCGGGTGGCGTGCCACATGATCGTCGCCAGGTCGTCCTCGAGGACCGGCTCGTCGCGGTACCGACGGATCGCGCGGGTGGTGGCCAGCCCGTCGAGCAGCGCAACCTCGTCGGAGGGGCCGCTCTCGCCCGATCCGGCCACCTCGTCCGAGGCCATCAATCGCTCTCGTCCGTCGTGTCCGTCAACGTGTCCGAGGGCTCGTTGTCCGGCTGGTCCGGCATGCCGACGACCTCGGTCGGAAGCTGATGTCGGTAGATCAGGTCCGGATCATCGACCGCCATCTTCAGGTACTGCCGCGACTCGTCGTAGGCGCCGCTGATCAGCTCGCTGGTGTGGTCGAGCTCAAGGTGGGAGAAGTCGGCCCGGGGCGGTCCGGGCAGGTAGAGCACCGGCACGTCGGAGGGGATGAACGGCAGCGCTGCGCTGGCCTGGCTGTTCTGGGTGAGCGCCATCGCCCACTCCATCACCTGCCACAGGTTGGTCGGCCGCGGCGCGGGTTGCCCGGGGAAGGTGCAGTCGAGGAGCACCAGCGTGCTCGCACCCATCGACAGCGCCTGGCCGATCGGCAACTTGGCGACCAGGCCACCGTCGTAGAGCAAGTGATCGTCGCGCTCGACCGCCGGCAGAAAACCGGGCATCGACGCGCTGGCGAGGAGCGCCGACTTGGCAGAACCCGAATCGAGAGCGACGGCGGCGCCGGTGTCGACGTCGGTGGCCATCGCAGCGAACGGCACCTCGAGGTCGTCGATGTCGACGACCGGCAGGTGGGTATCGATGAACTCGGCCAGACCCTCGTTGGAGTACAGATGGGTCTTGTCGAGCCGAAGCGTGCGGATCGACTGCCACGGCGAACCGGGAAAGATCTGCTCCTTGGTGATCGTGGGCCAGATGTGCGAAAGCCGGTTGGCGCCCCCTGCCGGGTCGGAGGCCAAGAACGCCCCGTTGAGAGCACCGACCGACGTCCCGACGATCAGGTCCGGCGTCACGCCGTACTCGGACAGCGCCTGCAACATGCCCACCTGGGCAGCTCCCAGGCTGGCGCCGCCCCCCATGACGAAGGCGATCGGGCCGGGCAGGTCCAAGCGGCCGTTGCCGTTGGCGTTGGCGTTGCCGTTCGCCGCAGTGGAGTCGGTGCCAGAGGTTGAAGAACTCACCCCTGGAGTTTGGCACCCTGCCCTGGCTCGTCGAACCTTTGGACGAAACTCATCGCCCGCCGCGTCCCGCCAGGTAGCGGGCCGCAGCAGCGCGTGCCCCGGGGTCCGCAAGGGCCACCGCCAGGTGCGCCGAGGCGGTCCAACCCGATTGCGTCGACACCAGGTCCTCGGCTGCATCGTGGACCTGGCGCTTGGTGGTGCGCAGCAGCGAGACCGGCTTGGCCGCCAACGATGAGGCCAGCTCGTCGGTTTCGGCCCGCAGCCGATCGCGTGGCACCACCCGGTTGACCATCCCGAGGCCCTGCGCCTCCACGGCATCGAAAGGACGGCAGGTCATCACCAGCTCTCGGGTGACAGCGGGGCCCACCTCGCGAACCAGGCGAGGGATGCCTCCCCAGGCCAGGGGAATGCCCAGGTCCACTTCGGGAATGGAGAAGCGGGTGTTGTCGGCGGCGATGCGCAGGTCGCATCCGACCGCCAACAGGATGCCGCCACCGACGCAGTGCCCGTGGATGGCGGCGATCGTGATGGCCTCCATCCGCTCGATGGCGTCGACCATCCGATAGCCGAGGTCGACATCGGGTGGTTCATCCGACGGCCCGCTGATCTCACGCAGGTCGAAGCCCGCCGAGAAGGCACGGTCGCCGGCCGAGGTAACCACCACCACCCGAGCGCCCTCGTCGTCGAACCAACGAGCGGCCTCTGCGATCTCGGTCAGGGTGTCGGAGCCCAGCGGGTTGAGGCGGTCCGGCTGGTTGAGGGTGAGCCGCCCGATGCCATCGGACAGCTCGACGACGAGCGTGACGAAGGTTGCCCCTGCTGATGCCATCGGCCGATCCTCCCAGATCCGAGGCGGCGAAATGTGCGCGATCGAGCGATTGCTCGGCCCTGGATGCCCTGCCGAGGTGAGCGGCGTAGGCTCCTGGCAGCCGTGCCACGAGGCGGCCAGCGGTCAGCAGGGGGACACGAACGATGAGCACACTCGACCATCGCCACACCGGACACTCCGGCCCGGAGGGCACCGAACCGACGCACTACGACGTCGTGATCGTCGGCGCCGGCATCTCCGGGATCGGCGCTGCGTACCACCTGGGGGCGCTCAGCCCGGACCGCAGCTATGTGATCCTCGAAGGCCGCGACGATCTGCTTGCGCTGTGCGCCGATATAGCGTTCAACGATGGCGCGCATGTCGTTGTGCAGGATGGTGAGCAACAAGTCGGCGGCCTCATTGGGTGACAACCCGTCCACCGCCTCGTTGATGTGCCGCGTAAAGCTCTCCTGCTTGGCCTTGAGCTGCTTCTTGACGACGGCGAGTTCCTTCTTCCAGGCCTTGAGCTGGACCTCGTCCGCTGCGTTCTCCTCGCCGTCTTCGTCGCCCTGCTCAATGTGCTCGTGGTCTGGGGCCTCATCCTCTTTGCCTGAGTGCACACCATGACCTCTCCCACCGGCAAGAAGCCCTGCGTCAATTGCACCTGCGCCACCACCGGCTTCTGCCCCCGGGGCGTGGGGGCTAACATCCCGCCTGAACTGGCGGCACAGCAGCCGGCGGCAGCAGCAGCAGCAGCAGCAGCACCACCAGCGGCAGCGACAGCAGCAG
>OFQV01000453.1_pt1 | contig 10584 bp, 16 predicted proteins | sample 1542971 | NCBI WGS metagenome assembly OFQV01 (sample SAMN07774229, study PRJEB24372) | wastewater metagenome | isolation source: WWTP Cannobio (Effluent) | place: Italy: Cannobio | collected 2016-01
GCGGAGTGCCTTGTGCAGGCGGCCGCAATCGGCGTCTCTCCCGTCGTGTACGGCCATCGAGTAGTCCTCGGCGACCAGCATCACCTCGTCGATGCTCATGGCTTCACCTCCAGCGCTTTAATCGCTTGCTCTGGCGTATCACCAAACCCGGCCGGCGATTCCTGCAAGTTGGTGAAATCGGGATGCACTGCGCACCATGCGGCGCCGTCCTTAAACGTGCGCACCTGTGGCCCACCGTGATGCGGGCATGCCAGCTCAGGGACATACCCGGAATATCGTCCGTCTTCCGGGTATTGCCGGCCAGAAGCGTCCCGGCGCCACGTCGTTGGCATGCGCCGTCCATATGCAGGGGCGTCGCAGAATCCGGCAGGCCCGCCACCTGACCACATCGGCACGGAACACTTTCCGACGCCGTAGGCGTCTAGTTCTTCGTGTTGCTTGGACGTTCTCATGGCTGGGTCTCCGTGGCGGCAATTTTGATGACCTCGTTGATGGTTCTCATGGTTCGAGGTCAATAGCCGGATCGCGCGGGGAATAGTAGTCCTGGCTCCACCAGGTGATACAAGCCCCGACGAACAAGATAATTGCCATGGTGAAGAACACCCCCCAACCGAACGGGCTGAGCAGGTTGAACCGATCCAGGACCAGAGACCAGATGGCAAAGACGTGGATAAATCGCTGGGGGAAGAACGGCAAGTACCTCGCCCCGATGACCTTATGCTTTTTCATTCAGACCTCCAGTGTTGATAGAACTCGGGATTCTTACGGTAAAGCAACTGCCGGTGCTCGCGAGCGAAGGCTTCATCCAACCATAGCGGTGAGTTTGGGGCCGGGGACGGCTGAGTTGGGACCGGCATCGTGTTCAGGTAGCCCCGAGCAATCCACTCCTGGACCACGCAACGATAGTAGTACCTGAGCGAGTCCTCGTAGCCCTTCCACCGGAGGGTGAACGGGTGACGCTGCCAGCCGGTGCCAGGTTCCTTCCCGTGACGCTCAACGTAGGTCTGCACAGACCATGGATCGCGAAGCGCTACCAGGATCTGATAGGCCTCCACGCGCTGCTTTCCCAGACGCTTGTAGTCCAGCAGCTCGGCAGACCTGACGAAGTTCGTATCGGGAAGGAAGGTTTGCACGGCGAGTTACTCCTCGGGGGCGCTCATCAGGTCGAGCAGGTCACGGATGTCGTTCTCAGGTCCATGCCAGTCCACCGGCTTGATGACATCGAGAGTACTGCCGCGCTTGGATTGCTCAGCACTCTGGGCACGTTCCTTTCGCATGTTTGCCATGTGGACCAGGGTGTGGATGTCGTCGTGCGGCAGTCCCATTCGAGCGGAGGTCCCGAGCACGACGTATGCCAAGTCTACCAAAGAGTCGGCAGCCTTGACCATGTCCTTCGCCGTCACGGCATCCTGAAACTCCTGCAACTCCTCCATCATGAACTTCACCCGGAACTGCATCTCCTCGAAAGTGAGCCAAGTCGGAGTGTTGGGATCCTCCAGGCCGAACTTCTTGTGGAACTCACGGACGTCCTCGTAAGCGGACGTCATCGACGGGTAGGGACGAGTCGACTTGCCGATGGAGCTCAGGTAGACCATCGACTGGTGCCGGATGGTCAACGCTTCGGTGAGTTGGGCCTCCTCCTGCAGGTTCATCTTGCCCCCTTCCTCGAGTTGCTTGCGACGGTGGACCGTCCACAGGTAGATGAGAAACGGGGTCAACGGGTCCCTTCCCAGAAGAGTGAACCTGGGCTCATCCGGGAGAGCCCTGTCGTAGCAGTCGTTGACACTGGGATTGTTCTTGGTGTTCATCTGGTGTTTTCCCTTCAGGTTGAGAATATGACGGATGTCGCTGGCGGGGACCATCTTCACAGATGAGCGAGCAACCAGGTTGTAGACCAAGATGATCTTGGCCTGAGAGAACAACAGCCGGGTGTGATACTCCCGGATCCTCATCTCCTTCAGATCGATCACGGAACGGTAGTATCGGCGAGTAGACCACATGCCGATGAGGAAAGTCAAGGCCACGTACAACATGATCATGGCAAGGTTGACAGCTGAACCTGTGTCGAGAAAGCTCATGGTTGTACCCCCGCGTGGCAGCGTCGGATGTACTCGGCCAGGCGATCGAACTCATCAACCGAGACTGTCCAGTCGTACTCAACTCGAGACAAGCTGCCCAATCGTGGAGTCTGGTCCTTCCACCACTGGTCATAGGCATCTACCAGCTCGTTGGCCTCGTCGATCACACCGGCCATCTGCTCCCGATCCCCGAAGTTCAGAATGTTGTCCCTCGGCGGACGACAGTAGACCACGTTGTAGTACTGCGACATCCCCAAGCAGAATCCCGGGCTCAACATCGACTGCGTCTTGCGGACCACCGTCCCGTAGATGGGATCGCTGACTACCGGATGTCGATCGCAGATGATCAGACGACTGCCGGGCGACTCCCTCAGCCAGGCGTGAAGACGGATCACCTCCACTTCAGGTTGGTTGACGTACTCCCCTTTGACGTAGATGCCTCCCAGTTTCTTGGCAAGGCGTTGGGCTAACGTGGTCTTGCCTGAGTTGTCGGGCCCCTCGATCACCCAGATCTTTGGATAGCTCATCGATTGTTCTCCTTCATGATTGCCCCCATGATGGTCACAGGGATTTGCTTGAACCAGTAGAGCACTCTCTTCTCCACGTGTTGCTTGGCCTCCTCCGGTGTCGGGAAGTTCACTGCAGCATCCATGTCAGGCATCGACACGTGAGCTGCCCACCTGTTGGGGTTCCCCCTGGCGACTACGGCGATGGACACAGTGCCCACCTGCCAAGGGCCAACATGGCAACCGTATCGGAATGCATCCCCGAAGGTTGTTTGTCTCTTCCAAGTAAACATCACTCCTCCTTAGTGAATTCCCCGAACGGGGGAATGTACTTCTCGTTGAACTGCTCACGGCGCATTTCGACGTACACCTTCGACTCATAACCGACCAGCTCTCGGCTGGAGGGGTTGAAGAAGAACCGTCCATCCACGGCCGGATCATCTACGACTTCCACCTCGCCGAGGAACTTGTGGATGATGATTCTTGGCTCAGACATGATTCAAAGGCAGAACCAAGCTGGCTACATACTGGGCATCCATGGTCGAGTAGGCTTTCACCAACGTCCAACCCGGAATCGGGCCAGCTGGGAAGTCCTTGGCCAAAATCGCCTCAGGGTATCCTTTGGCGTTGCGGTGCACATAGTACTCGTCAGCTTCCACCAACACCCAGTTAGCAGCTCGATGACGAGCTTGAACGTGACCCTCGTAACAAGTAGCCACAAGGCCTACCCGCTCCACGACCCGCCAGGTACTGTCGAAGTGGACACTGTAGGCCTGACGATTGACTGCGGACTTCGCCTGCTCCATGCTATCGTACCTCGAGAAAACCCTAACCCATTGCGGGTTGTGGGAGTCTCCAGCAGTCATCTTCCGGAAAACTGAGATCTCTGGTTGCTTCATCATCCCCCCCAAGGTGAATGACCATTCTACCCGGCAGGGCCGGGATCCAAATGGCTTTCTCAGTTCAGCTCGCGCTTGTCGAGTTCCTCCAGGCTACCCGCCAAGAACTTCCCGGTGCGCTCGTCGTAGACGGACAGCTTGCGGTAGGCAGCTCCGATCACCAGAAGCTCAGCAGCTTCGGCAGTGACGTGACCCAGGATGATAGTCTTCCCATACAGGGTGATCCGGGTTCCTACGTCCTTCACCGGGGCAAAGATGACGACATCGGCGAGAAGTGCGGACATGGTGCGTTCCTCCAGGCTGGTTGGGGGCCGAAGCCCCCAGTTGAGGTTAGACGCGGCGAGTGGGCCACTGGTTGAAGAGCTTGCCGAGGGAAGAGACGTTGATGATCATCTTCGTCTTCCACTGCTCGGTGGTTCCGTCGGGCTTGGTGACGGTCAGCACCGACCCGTTCCAGAGGGGCGAGTTGTTGATTGAGGCGGCAGTCGTTTCGCCGATCTTGCCGGTGAGCTTGCCGATGTAGGCGTCGAACTGTTCGCTGGCTTCGCGTTCGACTCGGGCCAGGACGATGGAGATGCGTTCGTCAGAGGCGATCACGGGGCGGGGGTCGGTCATCCGGATGCGGCGGGGAGCGTTGGGGTGTGCGACAGTGATCGAGGTGTAGAAGTCGCGCTTCGCCTGGGCCATCTTGTAGGCCACCCGAGACATCCGCCCGTTCGGTCCAGGTGCCGCCTTGTCCAGGTCCCAGTCGTTAACGGCGAGGTCCAGGTAAGCGCGGCAGATGTTCTCGTTGGCGAGGTTGCGGGCCCGTTCGATCGAGGCAGCGCGGCGGGGTTCGACGGCTTGTGCGATGTGGTTCATGTTTCTGCTCCTGGTTGGTAGTGCGTTGTCGATGGATTCCATTCTACGGTGATCTAGAGGTATGTAAATGGGGTACGTGAGAAAAGTCATTTAAGTTTTCCGACTGAGGTACGATGGACAAGTAGTTCAACCTGGAGGTCAACATGGCACGAAGTTTGGTAAGTCGACTGGCCGAGGAGTTCAAGGTCACTCGGATGCATGTCCGCAACGTCATCTTCTACAACAAGGACAGGATCGGCGCAACGCAGGGTGAGAACGGGCGATGGAGTGTGGCCAGCGATGAGGGAATGGCTGCTCTTCGTACCTTGATTCAAGGTACTCTCCCTAACGTGGCCACGAGGAAGCGCAACCATGGCAAGGAAGCGACCAGCTGAGACAGCACTCGCTACTGCCAGGAAACTCTATGACCTCGGGTACGACATCCATTGGATCAAGGCCGCTGTACCGGGTAACAAGAAAACCGGGAAAGCACCAATCGGTGAGAACAAGGGGGTCTGGGGGAGAACTGAGCGGTACGAATGGGTTGAGCTTGAGAAGAGATACAAGGAAGGGCTGAACCTCGGATTCCAACCCGGATCGACATCAGGTGGAATCTTCGTCATTGACTTCGACTGGACCAACGAGGAGGACAAAGCTGAGGGCCGTGCGCTGCTACGCAACTGGCTGGGAGACCTGGAACCGACAGCCTACTCAGGCGGTGGGGGAGAGCACTACCACCTGCGTTCGTCCAAGGACATTCCGAATGTCGTCCTGTGGAAGGGCAAGAATGCTCACAACGAAATCCGCATCATTGCTGACGGCGGGAACTGTGTCCTGCCGCCTTCGATTCACTGGCAGGGTGGAACCTATCGGTGGGGAACCCGCGAGGTCACTAAGGCATCCAGGAAGCTGCTATCGGCGATCGAATCCGTCCGACCGGTGGATCACGGCGATGCTGACATCGAAGTCGGCAAGCCTGTATCGCTGAAGGGTCTGCCGCGTGAGCTCGTGGACCTCATCCAGGAAGAAGGACAGGAAGGCTCCAGGAGCGAGCGCCTCTACCAGGTGATCGCCAAGCTCCACCGTCGTCAAGTGCGACCGGAGAACATCCTGGCAACGATCATGCACAAGGATTGGGGTTGCTCGTCGAAGCCTGTGGCTCAAGGACTACGATGGGCGAAGACCGAAGTTGCTCGCGTGATTGCAAAGGTCACCGAAGAGGACAAGGTCAAGCAAGAGATCCTGGCAAAGACCATCGAAGAGATGAACGAGCAGTTCTTCATCGTTGGCCTGGGCAGCTCAGTACGTATTGGCCGCTTCCACAAGGGCAACCTGCTGACATTGTCTCAACGGGACTTCGACTTGCTCTACGCTGGCCAGGTAGTCGACGTGGAAGACAAGCAAGTGCCACTCGCCAAGATCTGGCTCAACAACACCGGCAAGGAGGTCTTTCAAACTGTCGTCTTCGCCCCCGGTGAGGAAGTCGATCCCGAGACCCTGAACCTCTGGTCTGGCTTCGACCTGGAGCCCTCGGCTAAGGGCACGTGCGATCGGTTCTTGGAGTACATGCGAGAGATCGTTTGCGCCGGTGATGAGTCGAATTTCAAGTGGCTGTGGAATTGGTGTGCTCACTTGTTCCAGAACCCGAACGAGAAACCAGGTACCGTTCCTGTCTTGCGCGGCCCCACCGGCACGGGAAAGTCGTTCTTCACTGATGCGCTGCGCACGATCATCGGCAAGCGACACTCGTTGAAGATCTCCCAGCGCAATCAATTGGTGGGCCGTTTCAATTCCCACCTGGCGAACAAGCTGCTGGTGGTCGCGGAGGAAGTAACCTGGGGCGGTAACCGGGAAATGGAAGCGACGTTGCGCGACTTCGTCACAGCACCGCAGCTGCCTGTTGAGGGCAAGGGTCTGGACCTGTACGAAGTGGACAGCTACCATCGACTGGTGATCATCTCGAACGAGCGGTGGGTAGTGCACGCCCAAGACAACGAGCGTCGCTATGTGATCTTGGACATCAGTCCGGCTCGACAGAAGGACCTGAAGTACTTCCGCGCGCTCGATCAGGAACTGACACACGGCGGCTATGAGCGTCTGATGTACTTGCTGATGCAGCATCCGGTGAACCGGGAAATGGCGCTGACCCGACACGATACCGCCGGTGCACATGAGCAGCAAATTCACTCGCTGTCCCCAATCGATCGCTGGTGGTTCGAGGTCCTGGACCGCGGGGAGATCATCAAGGGTCAGGGCTGGCCGAGGACCATCGAGTCGTCCAAGCTGGCTGCGGCGTTCCGCATGAAATACCCTAAGGCGGCCGAGTACGAACTGACGCACACCTTCATCAAATCGCTGCGGGAACGTACAAGTGCTGCTGGACTTGTACTGAGTCGTCGCCGCGTTCACGGCAGCGTTCACAGGATGGTCCTTTTTCGGGACCTAGCGTTCACAAGGGACGCCTTCGCGAAATCGTTGGGCTGGAATGCGTTTGACGACATGGTTGACGAAGGAACATGAGCGTGCACAAGCGTTCACAAGCGTTCACAGGTAACTTGCTGTTTTATATATTGTAGTGTTGCTGTGAACACTGTGAACGGTACTTATAACTTCAGTAGCATATTTCAAAAATTTTTTATGGACATCGAAATGCTAGCGACTGGACCAAAAGCAGCGTTCACAGCGTTCACAGCGTTCACATTCTTGATTTTTGGAGCGATTGCCGGTGAAAGAAAGCAGCCTGTGGAACAAGGTCAGGAAATACAGCAGGGCATGGGGTCGAGTGGACCGGATCGAGAACCTGGCGGGTACCGGTCAGTTTGACGTCAATTACTGCATCGATGGTCGGGAGGGATGGATAGAGCTGAAGGTCTGGCCGAGGAAGTACCGGCCGTCACAAGCTGAGTTCGCTCGGCAGCAGCATGAGAATGGTGGAATTGCCTATGTGCTGGTGCAGGTTGATCGGGAAGTGTACCTGGTGCGAGCGATGGACTACCTGACGATTTGCGAGGCACTCCGCATGGATCGAAAGGTGTTGCATGAAGTGGCCATCTGGAGGCTGAAGGGTAGTAGCTGGGACATGCTGAGGGTTTATCTGACATCAAAGCTGCACGCAGGTGTGGCGAAAAGGAGCTGACATGAAGAAGAACTGTGTGAAGTGTGGTGGTACGGGTCGCGGGATCATCAAGGCTAACAAGATCGCTTGGACGATTTCCAAGATGGGTGGGCTTCAGGGTCTGCCGCCGTTCATCGTCAAGGTCTGTGATAACTGCCGTGGATCCGGGACAAGGTAGGATTTGACTTCCCAACCGGTGTCTGGGCGAGACTGAGATATGATGAAAGGAAAACTTCACGGAGACTCTATAAACGAGGCGGAATATGGCATCGAAACGAATCCCAGGTGAAACCAAGGAAGAAGCCAAGCATCGTCGTGCGCTGCAACGCAGGCGGGACAAGGCTGCGGTCAAGCAAAAAGTCGAAGGCGTCCGGGTAGATGGAACTCGAGGGTTGAAGGCCGGCACCAACAAGAATCCTCAGCGGTTCCTCCCCGGCCAACCCGGTGGACCTGGGCGGCCCAAGGGCAGCTTGGATCGGAAGACCATCTTGACCAAAGAGATGGAACAACAGCTGGCTGAGCGGGCAGAGCAGGGTATTCCGATCACGCCCCTGGAGTACTTCCTCAAGACGCTCACGGATCCGATGACGACGAAGCGGGACAAGCAGTGGGCTGCTGCAGCTGCTGCTCCCTACTTGCATCGGAAGATGCCAATCGCCATCGAGGGCGGAGACCAGAAGAGGCCTGTCCTGTTTGCAACCATGGAGCAGCTTGCGAAGCTGAACAACGATGAGCTCGAAACGCTCTACTCAGTCCTTGATCGAATCAGCCCGGATGAGGGCGGCCAAGTTGGAGCAACAACTACTCGGACCATCGAAGGAGAAGCCGGACGGGTCGATACCTCTGCCGAGGAAGAGTGAGGTCCGAGCGGAGATCTATCGCCGTAGCCTGAAGCGATACTTCAAGGGGGCATGGCCTACCCTTGAGCCGGGCACACCCTTCGTCGACAACTGGCATATCGACGTCATCTGTGAGCACCTGCAGGCGGTGTCCGAAGGCCGGATCAAGAATCTCATCATCAACGTGCCTCCGCGGACGCTCAAGTCGAGCATCGTCTCAGTGGCGTGGCCAACATGGGAGTGGGTTGATCGTCCCCACTTGAAGTACCTGACGGCTTCCCACGCGGATGAGCTGGCTACTCGCGATGCCGTGGCTTCTCGGAACCTCATCCAGTCGCCGTGGTATCAGGAGCACTTCGGTGGCCGATTCAGGCTCTCGTCCGATCAGAACGTCAAATCTCGATACACCAACGACCACACAGGCCATCGGATCACCACGTCTACCCAATCCGGTGTCGTTGGCGAAGGGGGCAACCGGGGATTGATCGACGATCCGCACGATCCGAAGAAGGCGCTCAGCGACACCTACAGGAACGGGGCCTTGACTTGGCATGACCAGTCGTTCTCTTCCCGCCTGAACGATCAGCGCAAGGACTCGTTCGTCATCATCATGCAGCGGGTCCACTACCAAGACATGACCGGTCACCTGCTGAGCAAGGGAGGGTACGAGCATTTGTGTCTACCGATGGAGTTCGATGGTGTACGTCGCAAGACGTCACTGGGGTACTACGACCAGCGGACAAAGATGGGTGAGCTCCTGTTCCCTGAGCGCTTCCCGCGTGACGTGGTTGACCGCCTGAAGGAACTGCTCGGGTCCTACGCCTATTCAGCTCAGTACCAACAGTCTCCATCCCCAGTCGGTGGAGGTATCTTCGAGCGTGGCAACTGGCAGTACTACCTTGCTCTGCCGACCATGGAAGAGTTCGTCATGTCGGTTGACTGTGCCTTCAAGGACCTGGCGTCTTCAGACTTCGTGGCCATCCAGGTATGGGGCCGACGTGGTGCTGACAAGTACCTCATCCATCGGGTGAAGGATCGCCTGGGCTTCGGAGCTACTGTCCGGGCTGTCCGGTCCGTGAAGGCAAAGTTCCCCCAGGTCAGTGCGATCCTGGTGGAAGACAAAGCCAACGGTCCTGCAGTGATCGAGACCCTGAGGCAGGAGATTCCGGGCATCATTCCCGTGGAGCCTGATGGGGGAAAGATCGCACGAGCCTATGCTGCTCAGCCCGAACATGAGGCGGGCAATCTGTGGATCCCCGACCCGTCAATCGATCCAGACATCGAGACCTTCATCGTTGAGCATGCTCAGTTCCCCAACGGGGCAAATGACGATGAGGTTGATGCCCAAACGCAAATGGTAAATTATTTCAGGAAAAAGTATGGTTTAATGGGACTGCTCGAGTATTACAAGGCGGGAGTTCATGAGGAAGCTATCCGCGAGGATCATCGCCGCGAGGCCGAAAAGAACGACCCAAAGAACGTGACCAAGTTCTTTCACACTTCCTAGGAGAATGGTATGCTTTTCAAGGCCAGCGACACCAACAAGCGATTCTTCGATCGCTCCGGAAACCTTTACCGACCGAATGCTGAGGGACGGTTCGATATTCCCGAACAGTACCTCGAAGAAGCTCTGAGCGCTGGGTTCACCCCCGTCACCTTCTCCAACTCGGGAACCATCTCCGGTATGAGGGCTGTGCTTTTCGGTCATTCCTATTTCGATCAGGAAGCCGACAATGCCGCTCCCTACCATCGGCCTGTGTTCCTGATTCGGGGAACGATCAACTGGGCCAACTTCTTGCTGGGCAAGCCCATCCGTACGATCTACAACGCCGGCATGGGGGGTGAACGGATCCAGGACTGGGCCAAGCGATTCGACGAGCAGGTCAAGAAGTACTCCCCCCATATCGTGTTCATCAGCGATCCGGTCAACGATGCCAAGTTGTCGAACAACGCCTGGCAGACGGCCGACCCCACGGCCAGCCAGTTGTCCAAGATGATCTCCGGGTATGAGTCCTTGGTCCTCCGGTGTTTGGACATCGGGGCAATGGTGTTCTGTTTCACGATGACGGTCCCCAACCCAGCAGAAACGGCTTCCCTCGGAGCTCGAGCTGTTCAGTTCAACCAGTGGCTTTCCCGGCTCCCCTCGAGGTATCCCAACGTCCGCGTAGTTCCTGTTCACCTGGCAACGACCGATCCCGCTTCCACGTCGGGAATCTCTCTCTCCGGTGCATACGCTGATGCCATCCACCCTGGAGTAGCCAACTCGTATGCCAGGGGAAAGATCCTGGCAACCGTGTTGCAGCCTTT
>OFQV01000459.1_pt1 | contig 10517 bp, 5 predicted proteins | sample 1542971 | NCBI WGS metagenome assembly OFQV01 (sample SAMN07774229, study PRJEB24372) | wastewater metagenome | isolation source: WWTP Cannobio (Effluent) | place: Italy: Cannobio | collected 2016-01
GGATGCACCCAAGCGAGAGAAGGGCGGTCCATCCGACGTTGTGCAACTGCCGTTCGGCGCGAAACCCACGGGAACGGGGCCAAAGAGCTATGACGGTATGGATGGCTTTCAGCGCACGCCAGCTACCGGCAAGCCTGTCCCGGTTATCGGCTCGATGGCGGACGGTGTTCGACCGACGACCCGCGAATTGCAGGCCGCTGATGTTGGCATCGAGATCGCCAAAGTGGATGCGCAGATTAACCACGTCAATCAGACCGTCGATTCACGCGGCTATGCCACGGACGCAGACCGGGCGGCCATCGTCGCGCTGCAAATCCAGAAGGAACAACTACTAGAACACCACGGAGCGCTCACCAACTACAACCCGCAATCCATCGCAGGCGGTATTGGCAACATCCTCGACACACCGGGCCCAGGCGGATCACCGCTCGACGTGGCGAGCGAAGTCGCTGGCTATGCCAAGTCTGCGTGGGGTGCTGTGCCCGATCCAGCCAAGGAAGTGCTGGGTGACGCCTACGAAGAATTCAAGTCCATCGCCGTGCCGATCACCGACAAGGCCAAATGGACCGCCATGATGATGGGCAACCTCGCTGCCGAAAACATGGCGAAGATCGAATACCTGGAGAAGAACTACCCGGAAGTCCGGCAAACACTTGAATCGTTTACAACCGATAAGAAGAAACCGTGGCGCGAGATTTTCGCAGAAGTTATGAACGCGCTCGATAAGCCGCGACAAGAGAACGTTGGCACCGTTGGCGATGCCCTGTACCTCAACGCTACCGGCACTGCGCCGTGGCAGAAGGACAACCCGGACGATCATCTGCCGTCATTCCTGAACTGGACACAGGCATCTCCGGTTGATATGGCATATCTGATCGTCACGAACCAGGTTGGCAAAGATGTTGTCGATGCCGCGATCAAGGATGCGCACGACAACGGCTATTCCAGTCCGAACTACATCGCCCAGATGGAAGCCAACGGTGTCACCGATTACCCGCCCGAGTTCACCGGAGGTCGCGCTGTCTGGGAAGCGATGGTCGGGCAGATGGACAACCTTTCCACAGGGCAGCGCATGGTGGTGCTTGGCATCCTCGATACCGTATTCGATCCTTTCACCTATCTTGCCCCGTGGGCCAAAGCAGGCGAAGGGTTGTCACTTGCCGGTCGTGCGCTCCGAGAGGGTAGCGACAACATCCTTATTAAGGGCGCAGGATTGCTGACCGAAGGCGCAGGTATCGGGATCAAGACCGCTGCCGAACTCCCCGACGCCCCGTTCATTGCGGCTGGCGCGGTCGGTGGCGCGGCGTTGCGGCAGACCGGCAATATCGGCGGCATCCTCAGCGAGTCGAATGTCAGCTTGGCGCGTGGCGCGGCTGGCGATTTGAACGACTATGAACGTAGCCTCGCACGCGGCGAAGATACCTACGCAGAGATGCTGGCGAATGGCACCGCCGCGCCAGCCAGTGCCACCGCGCCTACAGCACCCACGGCCGCCGCCGCAGCACCCGCTCCTGCATCAACAGCACCAGCGGCAGCGGCAACCACGGCAGCAACGGCCCGCCCCGGATCAACCATCATTTCCAGCAGAACGACCGGCGTTGTCGCAGTGGAATCGCCATCGGGCCGCATATACGTCTACGACCACCGGATTGGCGACCCAAATCAGGGTTATTCGATTCTCGAAGAAACGGATGGCTCATGGACGGTGCGCGCTGGAACAGGCGGCGCGGTACTCGAAACGGCATACAGCAAGGATGAAGCTATTGCCCTTGCCGAAAGCTACGTTGTGTACGACAACACATCGGGGCGTCGTGCAGGCAACACGGCATCCGCGCCAGCATCCCCAGCGCCGCCATCAAACGTGTCGCCGGACATTCAGGACGAAATGGATTGGGTCACCAACTACGCGAACGACTGGATAGCACGACGCGACGGGGCCGCCACCACCACGACAACGACGGTGCATGGCACGACCGTCACCACCGGCGCACCCCCGCCGCCACCGGCACCGACACGCGCAGGAACGCCAACCGAGGCTGCACCCACCGTCACTACGGAAACACCAACTCGTACCACTGCACCAACAGGCGGCGAACGAACCACGACGCCGACCCGCACCACAGCTGCGGCCACCGAAGCCAATGCGGACTACCCCGCACTCGCAGCAGCCGAAACACGCGCGACGGACACTGCCGAACGGCGACCGGGCTGGCGCGGGCTAGACGGCACACGCACGCCACCTGAGTCCCGTGATACCCCACTGGCCGCATCGACTGGGGGCGATCAGGGCTTCCTCGACGATCTCGCCACCGATGCAGCCGCATTGCCGAACACTGCCGAGAACATCCCAGTCAAGACGCAAGCCAACGACTTCCTGCAAGCGGTGGAGGATGGGCCGCAGGTCCAGGTTCGCTCCGATCCGTGGTACCAGAACTTCGATGAAGGCGGTACACCCGTTCGCACTCCGGGTAATGCCATTACGCCTGAGGTGATGGACGCGTACAACCGCATGAACCCAGACACCTTTATCGGGAATAGCAACGCACCTGGTGGCGCTCAGGCGCTCACAGCGGCACGCGCCGATCCCACGGTGCGACGTGTCTACGATGTGGCAGTACGCAAAGAGCTTGACGCCATTCCGATCAACTCCTATGGCAAGAGCGTGCTCACCAACACGGCCATCATGCAGGGCAAGGTGGACGCCGCTGCGCTGTATCGCACGATCTATCAAGACGCGCCTCGTGGGGAAATCCTGAAGGAGCCGCTACGATCGCCAACTCGTAACTTCCGGGACGAATCCGCTGAGTGGCTGGCTTGGCGCTATGTCACCAGTGGCGACGAGAACGCGCTGCGTGTGCTGAAATCACCCGGCCCCATGTTCACGACCGCGAATGGCGATCTGGTGGTACGTAAATTCCCACCGACCGGCGTTGCGAATGAACTCGATGTGCGCCTCGCGGGTATGCGTGACCGCTATATCTTCGCCACCCATCCCGGCACGACCCCGGTTCCTGAGTCGGTAGCGCGACGTGTCTACGATGCACTCTTCAATCCACGTATCGGCATTGTCGCACCGGGAACCATGATGCCCGGCATCAGTCTCGGTGGGCGTGGGCAGAAGTTCGGTGACTGGTTCAAGCATCTCAACGAACTCTCCACCCGATCCGTGGATGACACTGCCATCCATGTGCAGGATGATTGGCTGCGCGTGCTGTACTCCGCCACGGCCATTGACGATAAGACTGCCGAGTACGGCAGCCGCATCATCAACTACAGCCCCGACGTGAACTACAGCGGCATCGCCCCCGGTTCCGCCAATCAGTTCACGGTGCAGGAAGCACTGGAGTTCGTCGCATGGCGCGAAGAGGCCGACGCTCAGAAGATCAAGAACATGACGCCATCGAAGGCCGAAGCGTATATCAAGAGCGGCGCGGCGTTCAACGGCAAAGCCGAACGAACGAAGATCGGGTTACTCGCCGCAGACTTGCCGCTCAACACCCGGCCATCCAGTAAGGCGGGAGCAGCCGCGAGTCGCGGTCTACGGCTCTACGACAAGGGCATGTCCTACTACCGGAACGCAAAACTCGCCGGTCCCGTTATGGGCATCGGTGGGGCGATCAACGACATCATCGGCAACTCGTTCATCAAGGTCATCTCCGGCAACGCAACGCCGCGTGACATTATGAACATCTCACCGTGGCGCATCGCAACGCAGACCAAGGTGTACAAGGACTTGGGCCGGGACGAGATGGCGTTCGCAATCACCCGGCAGAGCCAGTACCTCACCGATACCGGACTCATCATTCCATCGAAGCTCCTTCCTGGGTTCCGAGGAATGGAAGATGTGGCCGGTGGCCTGCCGCCAATCAACGCAGCGGTCGCCAATAAGCCGTGGGCGGTCAGGGCGGTAGCCAACACGCTTTCGGTGCCATCGCTCATGGACGCACGCATGACTTCCGAAGTCATGGGGCGCATGACCATCTACGACAACATCGCCAAGAGCGAAATGGAAGCGTCCCTCTCACACGGTATCCGAGGCGCTGATACCAGCACAGGCGGTGCGTTCTTCACCTACCTCGAAGGACGCAAGCCGGGACAGGCCGCCGATCTCATCGACCAGATAAGAACCGAAGCCAACACCCGTGCCGGCAAGATGTGGGACGGTGGCATCTCACCCGCCGATGTGAAGAAAGTGGTGGACGAGGACGCCGCTCGTGCATGGCAGCGGGAGATGAACGCGGCCAGCGATAAGGGGCTACTGGAATCGAACCGGGTTTACTTCTCTGGTAAGACCACCAATGCCGATGAGATCGCCCGTCGTGCCTTCACGTTCCACTACTGGCAATCACGCGCATCCATCTTCCACCTGCGCACGGCCACCCGTAACCCGTTCCTGCTCAACGCCTACTGGAAGCTTTGGCAGGATATTCAGGATCGCTCCGAGGGACTGCCAGCCTACATGAACTCCATGATTAAGGTGTTCACCAGCGGGGCGGGTATCAGCGCGGCGGTCAACCCGTTCGGGTATCTCTTCCCAACGACGGTACTCGATGCTACCGATGAGCACGGCAATCGCTTCTCGGCCCTGTTCCACTTGCTTGCGCCACTGCTGCAAGGAGCGCTGGCGGTGGGTGGCGCGGATCAATCCCCGCAATTCGATCCCTTCCGAGGAACCGAGCGATTGATTACGGCGCTCATCAATCAGTCCAGAACCGACGGGACCGACGTGACGCAAATCCCCATCATTGGGAAGTATCTGGGCGGCCTCGAAGGTGACACGCTGGTCAACGGCCACATCACTGAGGACGTTATCAATGCCATCGTCGGGGAAGTGAACGATGCCGCCAAGACGATGCTCGGGAAGTTCGGCATCGAGGTCAATGACTTCGAGCCGTTCGACCGAGGAGGCTATGACTACGATCTCGGTGTCTCCGCCGTGCAGCAGGTCGCGGAAGGTATCTATGGCCCCCGCGAGACGTGGACCGCAGACGAAATCAAGGTCTACGAAGATGCCGTCGATGCCTACTTCAATGGCTCCGAAGGCAACGCGATCGCACAGGAAGCACAGTCCATCGAGACGCAACGGCAACTCACCAGCGCCGGACTGAACGCCATCGCGCCAGGAAGCACGTCTTGGAACGATTGGCGCTACCAGACATCACAAGATGCGGCGGCCGGATACACGGCGCTCACCAACGGGCAAGAACTCACCCCAGCCCAGCAGGGCGCGATCGACAACCGGCAAGATGCGAAGGGCGCGAACATCCTCTGGAACACCATGAGCGATGCGTACCACGATCTCGGCACCCCGGAGTCCCAACAACTCTGGTCTACCGCGCAGAAGATCATCAACAACGATCCCAGCATCGTTGGACAATCGTTCCTCGCCTACAAGCCGGACGGCAGCAAGGTCTACGTGTCCGGCACCCAACTTGCACGAATGACCGACGAAGAACGTAAGGATTGGGTCGATCAATGGCTGTATACGTGGCCGGACGGCAAGACCCAGTTCGATGCCTACGACACAGCCCGCAAGGATTTCCTCGCCGCCAACCCCGAGTATCAGGATTACAAGACCTATCAGGGCGCGGTGGGTGACGATCCCCGTGAGTTCCGTACCGGGCTGGCCGAGACGAATCCCAACTTTGCACGGGCGATGGAAGCACAGCAGGAGTACCTGGAGAGCCAGGGCATCACCGGCGAGAAGCTACAACAGGAACTCGATAGCTGGGCATTCAAGGAGCCAGCCTACTTCGCCGCCATCGGGGAGCCGTACAAGCAAGGGGATAAGGTTGGGCCGGTGTACGATCCGACCGCCGATGTCACCGCCAACCCGAACTACTGGGGCGATCAACCCGGATCAGGGCAGGGCGGATCGAGCGGCGGTGGCAAGAAAGACATCACGCAGATGCAATCCATCGGGCACGGATTCTATCAAGACACGGACGGCAAGACCTACAACAAGGACGGCGTATTCGTCGGCAAGCAGAACGATCTCGATACCCACGACAAGCAGTGGGCCGCGCTGAACAAGATGCTGGAGCAACTCCCGGAGTACCGCACGTCGGAACGCGGCATCGTCATCAACGCGATTGCCAATATCGACAAGCCGGAACTCCTAGCGAAGTTCGAGCAGGATCAACTCGAATGGCAGACCACGAACCAGAACAACGAGCAACTGTACGGCGACAACTGGAACGACCAAACCGGCCAATGGGAATCGTGGGCCGACAGCGAGAAGGAACGTACCGCGCTCGGACTGCCGCAATGGATTCCCTTCCCCGGCAACAGTGACATGTTCAAGACCTATCAGTGGTGGGTCGCCACCTACGGCGATACGGATGTCAACGCCTTCATCGACTACTACTACAAGAACAAGGTCCATCCTGAGTATTACCAGTAATCTCCGTATGCACATATCGCGATAGGGTGATATGATGGCAACGGTATTCGTTTCGTATGAGGTAGCCAGTGGACGTATCCGAGTTGATGGGGTTTCCCGCCGCAGAAGTTGACGGTGCCGAGGCATCGCCACCAGAGATGAATGCGCCGGATGAGGTGCTGGACCAAGCAGTTGCTCCAGTGGACTCCCAACCTGTCCATACCGATCCCGCTGTAGACGTTGATGCCATCGTGCAAGCCCGACTCGCAGAGATCGAGACGCAACGACAGGCACAGGAGCAGCGTGCGGAAGAGGCGCGACAAGCGCAAATCCGAACGCAGATGCGACAACAGGAGAATCAGAATTGGCTCGGTGTCCGCAAGGAACTGACCGATGAAGGACTCGTGGCGGTCGCGGACAAGATTCAGGCCCACCGATCGTTCCTTTCGCAAGAGCGGGACGAAGCCATGATGGAGCGTGATCTGATGGCGAAAGCCAACGATGCGCTGGTGGCGATTCTCCAGGATCGTTTTCCCGGAGACTTCGAGGGGATCGTGGCAGATGCCAAGACCCTCATGCCGTATAGCTCCTACGACGAAATGCAAGGCTCTCTCGGACAACGGCGAAACCTGACCTCCGCGAAGGACGCGGAGATCGCCCGGCTGAACCAGCAACTCAATGAAATCCAGACCCAACTTGGCGTGACACAACGCCCGGAGTCTGCGGATCGCGTCGAGTCGGGAGGTACCGGAATCCCGGTACAGTCTGGCGTGAGCGACTACCGCAAGGCAGGAAGTCTGGACGAATGGGCCGCGCTGGTGAACGCCCAACGTCGATAGGACGCAACTGCAATGGCCTCTTTGACTGAAATCGGCGCGATTACCTCGCGCTCTACCGCCCTCGCTGGCGGTTCCGTGGACTCCAACCTGATCCACGTCGCCCTTCCTGATAACTACCTTGGCTTTACGTCCGAACCCGTCGTGGACCTCGTGCCCATGCTCGGCAAGGAAGGCCCACAGAAGAACACCTCCATCATCCGAACGTGGATCTGGAACAGTGACGTGCCGATTGTCGATACCCTCTCGGGCAGCATCGACAACTCGCCAGCCACCATTACCCTGACCGTCGCTCACCCGGAGTACTACCAGGTCGGGGCGCAGATCACGATTGGCACTGAGAACATGAACGTGACCGGGCGTGGCACCACGACCATCACGGTTGATCGCGCCGCACAGGGCACCACGATTGCCAACCATACGGCAGCCGACTCGATCTTCATTGCGGCCCCAGCGGTCGCAGAAAACGCCGACGATGCTGAGGCGCCGTTCAGCCAGGGAGCGAAGGACTACAACGCCTACCAGACTGTGACGATGGCATGGCCGATGTCGCACCGTGCCGAGACGGTCGTCACCGAAGAGCACCCGAACGGGGGCTGGTTCAACGACATTCTCAAACAGGCGCTCGACCGCGAGATTCCACGCCGGTTGGAGATGGCGCTGTTCAAGAACCGCCGCTCCCTCGGTACTGGCGTCACTGCCTCGACCTTCGGTGGCTTTGCCGAGCCGGACTTCATCACCACGCGCACATCAGTCTCCGGCCTGTTGACGGAAACCCATATCAATGACGCCTTGTCTGCGGTGGACGCGCTCAACACGCGCCGCCCGAAGGTGGCAATGGGTTCCCCGAACGTGCTGCGTATCCTCTCTAGCATCTACGCTGGGTCGCGCTGGATCACCGGAGATGCCACGTCCGTGACCAACTACGTCGATATGTTCAAGACGCAGTTTGGCGACATCAAGTTCGTGCCGAACCGGAACATGGCAACGTGGGCGCCAGACAAGCTGTACTTCTTCGATCCTGCCGACATCAAGCAGTCGCCATACGACAGCCAGTCGAATTGGCAGACCGGCATGTATGAGACGCAGGGATGGCACAAGCGACAGTACGTGCGCGGTGACATCACCTACACCTTCCCGTTCGCTGACTCTCGTGTTGAGCTGTACGGCTTCACCACGAACGGTTCGTACTACGGGGGCTATGCATGACGTTGGAAGCTACTTCCAAGTCTTGAAGCGGACTATGCAATGAATGCTGACAGCATGAACACCAAACTCAGCGCCAAGATCGACCTGGGTGACACTGCCCTCGGCGTAGCGTCGCCTGATTTCGGATACCTGTTCGGCTGTCAGTTTGGCTCCGCTCCCACGCCTGAGATTCTCAGCGTGGGAGACGGGCTCCAAATGGTCCGGGTTCACGCAACGTCGATTCCGGCACAGGTGGTCGAGATACAGTCCATCAGGGATCGAATCTCGTCCGAACTTCCGTTCATAAAAAATCCGATGGGCGGCTTCGTAGCGATGGTCTTGGGTGTATATTCTGCCGTACCCCTTGACCAGCGATCTTTGCCAATTCCAACATCCGGTCTCTTCGTCCACAATATATTCGAGGGGAGAGGAGCGGCGATGGTGGCCAATCACGTAGCAGACAAACTCGCCTCTAACATAACCACGTTCCGTGCGCTTGGAAAGGGGCGTAGGGCTGCCGCAGCCGCACAGGCAGAGGCCACTTGGATTGAGCGGAATTCGGTTACTATTGGTTTGCATTCTGGTCGCCTCCTCAACAGGCTGATTGGAGTGTCGCGCCCCTGGCGGTTACAGCCGAGCAGGGGTATCTACGTAGCCTGAATTATAGCAGGCTGGAGGAATTACATGGTCGCAACTGCACCGTCACCAGGATTGGAACAAGCCGAGGAACTGACCGGGCGGGATGCCGCTCGTGCCATGCAGCGGTCCGAAGCGTCGCACGACCAGATGGAAGCGCAACGCATCGAGGCCATCGCCAAGGGCATCGGCGCACCGCAGCAGCCGCTCAATCTCGGTATCGCCGGGGATGGCGTCTATCGGTTTCGTTCCGACGTGCGTAAAACGTCCATCTATCTCCGGCATCCCCACCAAACGGGAGATGTCGATACCGATGTCAAGACACGCAAAAAGTTCGAGATGTGGGCCTCCAACGAATTCGGCCCCACATGGAAGTCCCAACTGAAGATGGACGAGAAGTTGTGGGACAAAGGTATCCGCATGTTCGAGTTCAAGGAGGTTGCCGGGCAGCATGAGTCGTGGTTCGAGACGAAGGACGCGACCGACGCCGCCTACATTCGATCCCGACTCAATGAGCCAGGGATGCAACACATCTACGAAGAGGCGCGACCGATGTTCGCCACCCTACCAGACGGAACGCAAATCGAAGTCACACCGACGACGCGGGACGGGCAGATTGCCGCCGCCAATGCACAGGCGATGAGCTGAGATGGCTGTCCTTGTCACGCTTGGCACCAAGATTCGTCCCGGCTATCCCGGCCTGAAATGTGGCAAGGGATTCAAATGCGGACAGCCCTACCGAGTCATCGGTAAGCGTGTCCCAGGAGCGAAGTAATCATGGCTGGGAATCTCAAACGGAACGGGGTGATCGTATTCCCCGATGTCTCGCTGGTGGACATCAGCGTTGACGACGATCTCAGCGCGGCTATCGACATCCGCGAGTACGCCTTCGGGGGGATCTCGGTTCCTGCCACCCATAACGGCACGTCGATTGGCTTCACCGTCTCGGTGGACGGCACGACCTACGCCACCCTGAAAGACTCTGCCAACGGGGCAATCACTATCGTGACCTCTGACGCGACTGCTTCGGCCCATCCGTTGCCGGCCGAACTCTTCGCGTTCAACTACTTCAAGATTTCACCGGGCACGCAGTCCACCACTGACACGCAGTATCTCGTCGCCCTCCAGTCCTAATCATGGCGCTCTCGCAGTTCGTTGACGGCGTAACGGATCTCGATGCCCTCCACCTGAACCAGATGGTCGATGCTATCGGTGGATCGGCGGAGTACCCCATCGCCCTCGCGGGCATCGCGGATGCGCTGGGGGCGTATACCGGCGACGGATTCGTTAATGTCCAAGGCAAAGGCGCGACTGGGAATGGCATTGACGACGACACTGCCGCAATACTGGCGGCTCGGACTGGGTTAGGCGATCGTACGCTGTATTTTCCTCCAGGCACATACGCAATGACTCGGCAGTCAATTACGGCTCCAGAGCGATGGGTTCCCCATCCAAACGCAACGTTGAAACTTACC
>OFQV01000461.1_pt1 | contig 10428 bp, 13 predicted proteins | sample 1542971 | NCBI WGS metagenome assembly OFQV01 (sample SAMN07774229, study PRJEB24372) | wastewater metagenome | isolation source: WWTP Cannobio (Effluent) | place: Italy: Cannobio | collected 2016-01
CGCCAGCGTTTGGCACGTTCCAGATCGTCAGTAGGCATTCCCTTTTTAACCAAGCGGGAAACCATCGCCGGGCTTATGTCCAGCAGCTTTGCAAGTTCGTTTTGTTGCATGAATTGACCTATTGTGAAAAATGAACCTTGACGGCTTGATTGATGAAACGAATTAACCTATTCCCAAAAATGGCCGCTAGATTTTTGAAGCGGTGCGCATTACCCTCATTTGAAAAAGCCCCAGAAGAACCTAATGCCCCGGGGGGTACCCCATGCCCCAAAAACCAGCCGCCGGGCAGGTTTTGCAGGACTTCGGGCGGGCGTTGGCTTCGGGGGGGTGCTTTTTGGACTGCGACAACTGAAGGCACTGCGACAACCGCATGGATAAAGGGTTTGCGTGTTCTCAGTCTGCCCTCAGTTTGAAAAAAAGTGAGGGCAGTCAGTTCCGCAATGGTTCGCGGCCGTGTGGTCATTGGCCGGGTGTTTTGCTTGGTGCCATGCAAAGGCAGGTTTTGCAGCGCGGGTGAAGCTCTACCGCACCGCCGCCCACACGCGGCCCGGCACACGCTCACGCGGGCCATGCTGGCACCCGCTGGCCATGTGTCGCAGGGCATTGAACGGGCGGTCATAGGTCAACTTCAAAGATGGCGGGCGTAACCCGGTAACACGTGGCAGGGCCAATGCCGGGCAGGCGCGGCCTACAGTCGAACGGGCGGCCGTTGTCAGGGGTAAGACAGCCATGATCCAGCAACACGCGGGCCACCGCCTTGTAATCAAAGCCTTGACACACTTCAGCTCTGAAGGTCTCAGCCAAAATGAAATATTCAAAGCTGACGCCTTCACCCAGGGCAGTCGGCATCCTGTCGCCAAACTCTGCCCCGAATTGGCTATTCGTCTTGACGGGTTCGCCGTCCGCGTTCAACATGCGCCGCACGCCTGCCCGCTGCAAGGTCTTGGGGGCGTGGTCATCACTGCCACGGTGCCACATGGCAAAGCGGCCTTCAGCGTGCAGTTCCAGAAAGCGCCGCACTTGCCGCAGCATGGCCACTATCTCGCCGTTCCCGTTGCCACCGCGTGCAGTCAGCCAGGCATTGAAGCAGGCACGGGCGGCCCGTTCGCTCTCACCCACTGGCCAGCCTGTCAAACCCGCTTGTGTGGCAATTTCACCCGCAGCGCCCACCAGTGCAAAGCGTGCCCCGACACGTTCAACCTGCCCGCTTGAATGCGCGGGGATCATGGCTGCTGCCAATTGGTTTGATGCGTTGCGAATGCCTGCCTTCAGAGTGTCAGCATGGTCACAGCACCATTGCAGCCAGGCGCGGCCGGGTGCACCGTACACCGCTTGCGCTTGGTGCGTGATGTGTTTTGCAAAGGCAGCGCCGCCATCCATGCCGTGCAGGTTCTCGAACGCACCTAGGCCAGCGCCCGCATCGGCGGCAATGTCAACCATGCGCACTTCCTGCCCGACACGTGTTCGCTTTTGGCCCTCGGCCATATGGTCAGCAAGACCCAGTTCACCAGCGGACAGAAACAGCAGCCGCCATGCCTGCCGGGCGCGTGGCGTGCCCGTGCGGGTTGCCCGGGCCTTGCCTTGTTCATTCGCCAGCATGTAGGCGCATTCGCCCGCCGTCTTGGGGTCAATCTGTGCCAGCTCGTCAAGGATCAGCAGGCCGTCACAGTGTTGGGCTGCTATGGCTTCAAGGGCGTTATCAGTAGCCCGCCACCGCTGCAAGTAGCTGGCACCGCCGTACACGCTGGCAGCCAGCTTTAAGGCCGTGGTCTTGCCGCTTGAACTGTCGCCACGGTAATGAAACCCGCCGGACTCCATGCCCGCAGGGCGCAGCAGCGGCCCCGCAAAGGCACAAGCCACGGCAAACACCATGCGGCTATTGCCCACACACAGAGCGCCTACACGGTCGCGCCATTGTTCGGGCGTGCCCTTGCTTTTGAAGGTGTTTTCTATCGGGGCATCACTTTGGAAAACAATGCGTTCAGCTTCGCCGCTTGTGATGGTTTCGCGTGGCAGCACAAAGGCGCGGCCGTGCCAGCCGATACGGTCGGTGCAGCTTGCGAATTCTTCAGGCGTACGGCTCTGCAAATACTGGGTCAGCAGGTTTCGGGCGCGGGGGGTGGTCGCAATGCGAAGGCCCATATTCAAAAGCGTGGCGCGGTATTCGCCGCCGTCAGCGGACAACATGCGGGCGGGCATGGCCCAATTTTTGGGATGGCCCAGCGGATCAGCGAAGGCCAAGTAATAACCCCAGCCGCCGCCGTCTTGGTCACGGGTGAAGGCTTCCACGGTCAAGGGGCTGCATATCCATTCGGGGGGCTTGCGTTTGCCGTCTTGGTCAGCACCCGTAAACCACACGCCTGAACCATCAAGGGCAAAGGGTTCATAGGCGCGGCCGCTGTCGCCGTCACTTGCGCCGCTGGCAACGTGGCCAGCATTCGGCCCGCTGGCCTTGCTTCTTTTGGCTTGCGTGCGATTGCCTTGCTTTGTGCCTTGCGTGGCCTGTGCGGCCGTTTGTGCCGTTGCTTGGTGCGCATCAATGGCGGCCTCGATCAAAAGCCTCACCGCCTCAAGGCCCGCCGCCGCGTGCAGGTCGTTGAAATCACTGGCACCAGTGGGCAAACCCTCGGGGAAAACTGCCAGCCCTTGCACCGCACGGGCGGCCGCCGTGGCTTTATCACGGCCGGGATTGTGGCCAGTGCGGGCGTAGGTGTCTGCATCGTCATCGCCGCAAACCACGATCAAGGCGGCCGGGTGTGCCTGTTGCAACGCTTTGGCCACGGGTGCCAGGTTGCCAGCGTCAAACGCCACCGCAACGGGGCGGCCCGTGGCTTGGTGCAAGCTTGCGGCCGTGGCGTAGCCCTCGCAGACAAGTAGCACTGCAGCCCCCGCCGGATCACCGCACCAGTGCCACAGCCCGGCCTTTCGCCCGCCCTTTAAAAAAAGTTTGTCGGTGCCGTTGAATGGTTTTGCTGGGGCAATGGTTTGGACGTTCCACAAACGGCCCGCAGCATCACGCAAAGGCACCAACAGCACGCCATCAGGCGTAAACCGCACGCTGTGGCCTTGCACGCCTTTTCTAGCGAGATAGCCACTTTGCCCCGTGTCGCTGGCAGCGTCCCACTGTGCAAGGGCTTCATCACTTGCGGCCGCGTGGCGTGATGCGGTCAACTCGTTTTGCAGGCGGTCACGCTCTGCCCGTTCAGCAGTCAGCCGGGCAGTGGTTGCGGGGTCGGGTTGGGTAGCGGGCTGGTCGGGTTTTGGTAGCGTGAATCCGTTTTGTTTGGCCATGAAGAACAATGTGCCAATGGTCACGCCGCCGCTGGCCTTAACGCTTTTCCATGTGTCACGGGTAGATTCTGCGTTGTAGTTTTCGGCGGCCGTCGCGCTCCATTGATCGGCCAATGTGAACCCCGTTTCATTGTCAAACTCGCTTTTGATAGCGGCAAGAACCCGCGCCCAGTCGTCACGGGAACAATTTGCCGGGATGTGATTTAAAAGTGTTTCAACCAAGTCGGGGGTGATGTTGTGCCGGATCATTTGTGCAGCCCCAATCCTTGGAGTAGTGGCGCACGTTGCGCCGATACTCTTGGTGATGTTGTGCCGGATCATTTGTGCAGCCCCAATCCTTTTTCTAGGGTTGCCAGCAACCCCGTTACAAAACCGCTTAATGCGGCCTCACCGCCGGGGCTTGAGCTGAAAATATCAATAAAGGCATCAAACAAGATTTCTAACCGTGCGGCCTGAGTGGGTGATTTCTGCATTGCTTCAAGTGCGGCCCTTGCGGTGTGGTTGCCCGCTTGTTCAGCAAGTTGATCGCTGGTGATGTTGATTTTTGTCATAGGGGGCGGAATAGATCGGGCTGGGTTGTGGGTCGGTGCAACAGTGCATAAGTGCGCACGTTGCGGGTGTGGTTGCCGCTGGCACAGGTCACATAACGCCAGCCCTTGCGCACGCCGTAGCCCATGCGGGGCATATCTGAAAGAACCTTTGATGTGCAGCCCGCATCACACGCCGCGTCAATCTCTTTTGCAGTGCTGTCGGGGTGCAGTTCCAGAAAGTCGGCAACGCGTTCGGCTTGTGCCGGCCGGGTGTCAGCTTGTGGCCTGCCCATTGCGGCCGCCTTGAAAGTTGCCGCCACTGCCAGCACCAGCAAGGGCAGGAACTGTGGGCATAAAGGTTTTGCACAAATTGCCGGGTTGGCCCGGTTCAGACACTGCCAACACTTCGCCCGATTCGGGGCAAATCACCGACAAAATGCCGGGCAATTCGAATCGAACAAAAACGGATGTGGCACCCTTGCCCATGCGCTTTTGAAACAGCGGGTTTTTGATGTTCAGTGCCGTGAAAGTGGCCGCCTGCTTCAGCCGCTTTTCAGCGGCTTTCAGGGCTTGGGTTTTGAGGTATGAGGGGCCTTGTTCCATGATTAAGCCCCCACGGTTGAACGGGATTCAATCCACTGCATAACCTCGCTCAGTCGCCAGCCCACAGCACGCCGGCTCAAAACTACTCTTTTTGGAAAATCGGGGATGCTGTAAACGCTGGTTTTGCCCAGCGCCGTTAACTCGCACACAGTTTTTATGCGGATCAACTTGTCGGGTTGGGCGGGTGTGACGGTTACGCGGCCGTTGAATGGCTTGGGGGTTGCGCCGTGTGTGTTCGGGGTGGGGTGTTGTGGGGTGTTTGTTTTCATGGAAGTCACCTAGTGGTTGTGGTGACTTCGATGATCGCGGGCCTTGCTCCCTTTGTATTCCCGCTATTTTTTGAGTTTTCCCGGTAGGGATTTATTGTTCATACCTCTTGATTTTTTTGATTGAGGCAATTTCACTCGAAATTCATAATAAAGCTCTTCGGCTAAGGTGGCACCAAGCCCCAGGGGTTTGCCTATTTGTTGAAACAATCCCTTGTCAATGGCGGTTTCTGGGTTTGATTCAAGTAGGGCTTCAACCGCTTTAACAACTTTCGGCCCGTTCTTAAGTCCTTTACGCAAAGCGGCTATGTGTGTGCCTTTTGGATAGGGTGTGCCGAACGCAAGCGGATCGCCCCATGATCCAACCTCTGCATTAAACACTGCGTCAAACCTAGTGGAAAACGCGTCTGCCAGCCATTCCGGGGCAATGATTCGATGACTTAAACAAACTCTGACGCACCATAATATTTCTCTGGCTTTTTCGTCTGTCGCGCCCGGAAGTGTGATTTTTACTCGCCGTGCCGCAATATTTGCCACCGCCCAAAATTGAGAAGCTGGATCTTCTGGACTGCCGTTCTTGCCGGAAGCAAGCCATGCGGTTTGTGCAGCTTCCATTTCTGAAGTATTTGCATGCCATGGGTCAAACATCGCCACCCCTTCAGGTGCGGCCTTCATTGGGGATGCCAGCCAGGTCGGTGAAGGTGTCCGACTTTTTGCCCTTGGGGATCAGCCGCAGGCTAGGCGTGGCAAAACTTTTGCAGCTTAAAGCAGGCCGTGTTCTGCCATGCTCAGGGCTTCGCCCGGCGCTACTATGACGTGATCCAACACCCGCACATCAACCAGCAATAGCGCCGCTTTGAGGGTTTGCGTAAGCGTTATATCGGCTGTGCTGGGTTTCACGCTGCCGCTGGGGTGGTTGTGCGCCAGGATCACAGCCGCCGCACCATGTGCCAAGGCAGCGCGGGCAACTTCACGGGGGTAAACGCTGGTTTGCGTCAGGGTGCCAGTGAACATCACTTCAAAGGCAATGAGGCAGTTTTGTACATCCAAAAACAGCACCGCGAATTGTTCCACGGCCTCGCCAGCCAAGTGCAATTGAAGGTACAGCTTCACCGCGTGCGGGGATGCAAAGGTGTGCCGGGGTACCTGCAAGAATCGGCCCACGATGGCCAGCGCCTTATCAATCGCCCGGCACTCACGGGCGGCCAATCCATGCCGGAATGACAACACGCCCGCACTTGCCCCATAAGCGGGAATGCATTCGCTAGCCTTGGTGGTTGCCCGCCGCTTGGTTGGGCGTGGTGTTGGTGTAGAGTTCACAGCAGCCATTTTCAAACCTCGTTTTTGATGGTGGTCAGGCGGGCAAAGTGATTCGTACTCACGTTGCCCGTCGCCTATTTGCCTTGGTTGAATCGCGCCAAGGCTTCGCGTTTTCTCATTCGCTGGCAGTGTCCTTTGTGGTCGCCAGATACTTCGTGTGCAGGGCTGCAAGGTCTTGCATTGCGCCTAGGTACGCCCCCACCCATAGCGGTATCGGTGTCTTGTGTGTCATCCAGTTGCTAGGCGTTGACTTGTTGACGCCCGTTTTTCGACAAAAGTCGGACTGTTTCCAGTGCAGGGCATCCAGCGCAGCAGCGAAGGTTTCAGGGGTCATCGTATGGCGTCCTATTTGGTTGCTTAAATTATGACATAAATTCCGTTTATTCGTACAATAAATGTATAAACGTACGATCTTGTTAACATAACGCCCGTCGTATAAAGTAGAGAAAATGAACAACTTTGTATGATTTTACGGAAACTTCAATGAAATCAATCAGTTGCAAACCTTATGCACATCGCCTATTTTTTAGGCATTCGTCAAACGGCACGCTACAGAAAAGTTATCCACAGTCCATTTCACCATTGCCCGGCCCCGCCTTTGTGCCTTGGATAGATCGCGTCAGGGCTTCGCGTTAAGGGTATTTCGTAACGATCACATAATTCATTGATGATTTGTGCAGCCAGGTCGCGGGCAGTGTCCGCATGGTCTGGATCAGCCGTCCCTCGCAGTTGACGCGCAAGGCCAGCCAGTAGCACGGGCGTTTTAGCATCCTTCAAATTTTCATGCGCCATGCTGGCAGCCTCAAAGCGCCGGGCACGGTAGGCGGCCGCCCGTTGCTTGTCGCTCATAGGTGCCCCCAGCTTGGCAGGACGGCCGGGCTTCCTTTGGGTTTCAGGTGTTTGCATGGTGTTGGTTTGATTGTGTGACGGTCACGTGATTATATTTTGTGATTGTCACATAAATAAAGACGTGAACAAAATGCGGCCGGGTTATGGGTTCCAAGGGGAGGCCCCTTTGCGCTCAAATTTGGCAGCGTGCGCAGCAACCCGGCAAAGCTCAGGGCTTCGATCACATCCTGAAAGTTCAGGAGGTGTTCGGCCCGGCGTTGGGGTGCAGCGGGGGGCAAAGGGTATGAATGAATGATTGAATTTTCTTTCATCATATAAAAGTGTCCTCACTTTGCCTTCAGTTTGTCCGCACTTTGTCATCAGTCCCTATTCGGCCGCTAACCCGCATGGTTGCTGGGTTCTTGCCGTTTGTCCTCACTGTCGCAGTGTTTTCCGGCTTTAGCAGCTTGGAAACATGGCAAAACGTGCCGGGCGTGGGCATCAGGCGGCCCGCTGGGGCATCTTCACCACGTTGCCAGCCTTGCGGCCGTCAAGGTAATCAGCCCACCACTGCATCAGCTTTTCGCGGTCTTTCAGGTACGTGCTACGGTGGTAAGCCGCCCTGATTTCATTGGCCTCCTTGTGGGCTAGCTGGCGTTCGATCACATCAGGATTCCAGCCGCATTCATTGGCCACCGTGGAAAACAGCGCCCGGAAGCCGTGGGCGGTTGCCGTGTTTTTGTAGCCCATGCGGGCTAGGGCCGAATTGAAGGTGTTTTCGCTCAGGGGCTTGCTGGGGTAATACGGGCTGGGAAACACCAACGCCCGCCCGCCGCTGAAGGCTTGCATGGTGCGCAGCACTTCAACCGCTTGCCTTGACAGTGGAACCCGGTGTTCAGTGCGCATCTTCATGCGTTCGGCTGGAATGATCCACAGCGCCGCGTCAAGGTCAAATTCTGCCCACAGAGCGCCCCGCGTTTCGCCGGGGCGGGTGGCAGTCAGGATCAACAGCGTCAAAGCGTGCCGGGTGTGGGGGTCGCCGTCATAGGCTGCCAGCTTCGCCAGAAATTCGGGCAATTCTTTGTCATCCATTGCGGCCCGGTGTTTCACCTCGCGGGGTTTGAGAATTTCAGACGGCACGAGGTCAAGCATGGGGTTTGTCGCAATCCGTTCATGGATCATGGCCCAGCGGTAAACCGCCTTCACCCGTTGCAACACCCGGCCCGCTTGGTCGGCTGCGCCGCGTGCCTCGATCTTTTTGACTGCGGCCATGATTTCGCCGGGCTTGATGGATGCCAACGGCCGGGCACCCAAGGGCTTGAAAATGTCCGCCTCAAGGGATGCACAGATCCGGGCCGCTGTCTCAGTGTCCCAGCGTGACGCTTGGTGCGCCATCCAGTCACGGGATACCGCCTCCAAGGTGTTGGCTGTCTCGTGGGCAGTTTTGGCCTTTTCAGCCCGGCGCAGTTCGCCGGGGTCGCCGCCATCCTTGAGCACTTGCCGGGCCTTGGCAGCCAGCTCGCGGGCATCTTTGAGGCTTACGCCGGGGTAAACGCCGCAGGCCAATAGTTTTTCTTTGCCGCCATAGCGGTATTTCAAACGCCAGTACTTGCCGCCCGCCTTGGTCAGTTCCAAGTAAAGGCCGCCGCCGTCAAAGTGGCGGCCCGGTTCGGTCAGGTTGCGTAATTGGGCATCAGTTAGCGCCATGGTGCGGGGTATCCTTCACAGTTTGGGGGTACAAATGGGGGTATTTTTCACCATCTTACTTTCAAACTCTAGGATTCATGCGGGTTAGCGGCCTGACTGCGGGTGCGACCCCGGGCACCACAGATAAGGCCGCAACGTTCCAAAGACGTGCGGCCTTTTTCTTTTTCCCTATGAAACCCTAGTGTTTGTTGTTCGATGGCGTTCGCCAGAGTGTGCCACGTTCCGGGGTATCTCGGGGGTATTTTTGGGGGTAGGATTTCGAGAAATGGGGGTATCAGCCCCAAAAGCCAGATACCCCATGCGTTGGGGGTAGATGCTGCCCAATTCGGGGGGTACGACGCCGGAGATAAGCCGCCGCAGGTCGGCCTTGATTGACCTGTTATGCAGAAAACTTTTACGGAGAAAACAAATGACTGAGTACCACAAAATTCAAAGCATTTTCAAGCGAGACATGACCAGCAAGCGCAAGACGTTGATTGAAGGCGAATGGACATTGCCTGAGTTTGAATACTTGGCTGGCAATGCATGGACATTCACCGAGAAGGTGGACGGTACAAACATCCGTGTGATCTTCAAAGATGGAGGGGTGACGTTCGGCGGGCGCACCGAAGACGCACAGATACCCGCAAAGCTGGTAGAGCGCCTGAACGAAAGATTCCTGCCACTCGCCGTGAAGTTTGGCGAGGTGTTTGCCGATGGTTCTGCCGTGTTGTACGGCGAGGGTTATGGGGCAAAGATTCAAAAAGGCGGTGGCAACTACCGAGCCGATCAAGACTTCGTTTTGTTTGACGTGCGAGTTGGCCCGTGGTGGCTACAACGTGCCGACGTTGATGACGTTGCGCAGAAGCTGGGCATTGATGTTGTGCCGGTGATCGGCGAAGGCACGCTGCATGACGCAGTAGCCTGGGCCAAGCGCGGAATTCGCTCGACATGGGGCGACTTCGAGGCCGAGGGCATCGTAGCGCGGCCAAAAACCGAACTGAACACACGCGCCGGTCATCGACTGGTGGCAAAGATCAAGTGCCGCGACTTTGCTGCATAACTTGGAATTCAGACTGCCCACTGTGACCACCCGGCCGCCCGACTGTTGAGCGTCACCAGCAAACAACAAAACCCGGCACTTGGTCACGCTATCGATATAACCCCCTTGAGTGTTGGTTTCAAAGTAGCGGATCACCGACGCCGAATTCACCCGCCCGGCAAAGCGCCCGGGAGTACCTTGGAAAACATCAGCACTGGTTTGCCGGGCGTGGATTTTGGTTCAGGTTTTTATTTCGTGATGATCACAAAAAAAAGCCCGGCGGGTTGGGCCGGGCGTTTGGTGTTGGCTTGGGTGTTTGTGGTCAATCGTCTGGTTCACCTTCGCCATCAGGCCAGCCGTTGATTGCGTTGTTGTCAAAGTCGCAGCATTCCCACATCACCGTGTGGGCGGCCCATGTTCCAATTTCTCCGGGTGTCAAATATGCCCCCATGTTTGGGGCGTGCCGTATTTCGGCCGTCTGGTGAATCGCGTAGTCCAGTAACGCCACCCATACCCGAACCGTCAAACGAATGCTTTCATCATTGGCCGGATCGGTTGACTGCCTAAACATCGTGCGAAGCTGCATGATCCGGAATGCAGCCGCTTCCTGATTTCCACGGTTCAAAGCACCGTCGATCAAATCGCCCACGGCTTCCATGTCTGCCACCGACACGCCAGGCGGGGGCGCGGCCGGGGCGGGTTGGCTTGCGTGGCCTGCCGCCTCTTTTGGTTTGGCGGTGCCCGCCCGTGAACCTTTGACGCGGCCGGGTTCAAGGTGTCGCTTGCGCCAGCGTTTGGCACGTTCCAGATCGTCAGTAGGCATTCCCTTTTTAACCAAGCGGGAAACCATCGCCGGGCTTAT
>OFQV01000465.1_pt1 | contig 10360 bp, 19 predicted proteins | sample 1542971 | NCBI WGS metagenome assembly OFQV01 (sample SAMN07774229, study PRJEB24372) | wastewater metagenome | isolation source: WWTP Cannobio (Effluent) | place: Italy: Cannobio | collected 2016-01
ACTCCACTGCGGCTAGGGTCCATACTGTGTTGCTAGGTCTTTCCCGCCCCTGGCGACTTGTTCCTACAAAGTGCAAAATTCGTGATTAATCCGTTTTGCTTTTACATAGGCTTCATATGCAATCTCTGGTTTGTCGAAAGTTCCTATGTGTCTATGCGTTCCATTGATACTTATTGTTGCTACGTATTTGCTTCCACTCTTGGAAACGCCTCTAAACCCTGTTTTGTTTCGTTTTGAATCTCTCTTGTTGTGGCTGTTTTGCGCAACTGTTGCTTCTCTCAAATTCGACAAAGAGTTGTTTTTCCTGTCGCAATCAATGTGGTCAATTTGATCTTTTGGGAAACTTCCATGAACAAACAGCCAAACAAGCCTATGCGCCCAATAAGTCTTCCTGTTAATCTTTATTTCTACGTAACCATGCCAAGTTACATATCCAGCAATTGAGCCAATCGTCTTATTCCCACGCGCAACTTTCCATCTAAAAACACCAGTCAATTCGTCGTAATCCAACAGTTGTTTTAGTGTTTCCTGGCTTAACGATTGGCTCAATTTCACTTAATTTGCTCCTGTTTATTAATTCCGATTGCTGTTAGCTGATCCTCTTTCGCATACCCATATCAAACTGACTACTCTCTGCGTTTCGGGCTATCCCCGCTCTCGGCGGATTTGCTTTCGGTTTGCTGCGAGTTCATCAAAGCCCTCTGTTCGAGTTGCCCACCGCCTGTTCGCGGCTGCATTGACTCCGGCCAGATGCCGATGCTGCGGGCTTTGATTTACTTGCTGCGTGATTTCTGACGAACTTCGTAGGTCGCCGGGTGCGGATACTTGATCTGCGAGACAAACTCGACCGCCCGCATTGCCTGTTCCATGCGTGCATCTTGTTCGGCGCGGTCGTTGGCGATTGCCAGGGCTTCGATCTCGGCTAGGCGTTGTTCGGTCATCTCGTTCTCCGCTCGTTGTTGTGTTGCAGTGACTACAGATTAACCGAACAGTTACAGCATGTCAATAACTATGCAGTTAATTTTTTAGGTATAATTCGCCTCATTGGGTTGGCACCCATAGAGTTACTTGGCAGAGGTAGGGGGAAGCCCTATCGGCGTTTCAGTTTCCAAGTAGCTGAAGTCGCCGCCAAGCTGCCATGACTCTGAACAAAATGCTCAAAGCCCTGGACAGCTCACAAAGCTCTCCGGGGCTTTGTCTTTGGCGGCTAGCCAGTAGTCAATGCTTGGACTCCTGCTAAACCGGAGCAAGCGAAGCAACGCCGGGCAAGTGCGTTGCGGCATTGGCGAGTAATGCGGTATTGCCGGGGAATATGAACACTGGCGGCAATGTCGAACGCTCTACCAGGGTGCGAGTGGTGCAATAGAGCAAGTCGCGGCGAAGCTGGCACGACTCCACGTAAGGCCGGCGGGTCATTGCATGTCCGAATACGGGTGTGATGTGAAGGCTCCAGTACAAAAGCTGGAGTCTTGCGAACCGATCCGGGTATAGGGGTTAAGGATGATTACAGTAAGAGACTACCTTTCTAGTAGGTTCTCTAAGTCGTATGCGCTAACTAGGAAAGAGGCGATTGAGATTGGCTTGAAATGGCCGTTACTCAAGGGATGGGTTGATCGCTATGGATCGGTCGAAATAAGCGACTCCGTTGCGGAAAGATTGAAGGTGTTGGCGGATGCGAGGAAGGGCAAAAATGATTTTGATCGAATAGAACGAAAAGAGAGGAAGCGCCTTAATCGGCTTGTTTCTGCTGGCGCGATTGATAAAAAAGACGCCGACAGAATGTTGGCTGAGTTTTGCAAAGATGCCAAAAACAAGAGGCCAGAAGTCAAAGCATCAACAATCAAGGTGCAAAAGAGAAACGACGGCTTCTACGAATCAAGGGAGTGGCGAGAACTACGATACAAGGCGCTCGTCTTGCATGGGGCTACGTGCCAGTGCTGCGGCACAAGCCGCAAAGACGGCGCCAGGCTGCATGTAGATCACATTAAGCCGCGCTCGAAGTTCCCGAAGCTTCAGCTTGACCTGTCAAATCTTCAGGTGCTTTGTGAGGACTGCAATCTGGGCAAAAGCAACAAAGACAGCACGGACTGGAGAGGATTAAATGATCGAAAAGACCTGTAAGCACTGCAAGGCATCAAAGCCATTTGGCGAATTCTTCTCGCAGCCGCAAGACGCTCGCGCAAATTCAGTCGGAAGCAGCGCGTTTTGCAAACAGTGCCATGATGATGGAAAAATAGAGCATGGCTATGGCTGGTATGGCGACCGATACAAGTCACCAGATGATGTTTTGCCGGGATGACGGCAATAACCGCTTGGGAATTCCCTAAGAAGTTATTGCAATTGATTAACCGCTCAGTTATCATCTGTTGCATGGAACTAAAAACTTACTTCATGGCTATGACGGTAAGCGACCGCGATGAATTTTCCGCTCGTTGCGAAACCTCTAGGCAGCACATCACGAACATCGCATACGGGAACAAGCCGTGTGCTGAAAAGCTGGCGATTGCGATAGACCGCGAATCTGGCGGCGTCGTCAAAGCTGAAACTCTCCGCGCAGATGTTGATTTCGCATATCTGCGCGGCACAGCGAAGAACGCAGCATGAACCGTGTCTCCCTCCCTCCCGGACGAAATGCCGGGTTTCGCCACGTAGATGCTTCGGCATCCGTGGCTTTTTTATTCCATCGGTGAGCGCATGACGCGCTTGGGATTGAAAGCTAAAGACAGTGAGTGACAGGAAATGACCGCTATCGGCTGGCTTCTTCTCGCAATGCTCTGGGTTGCAATCAGCATTGAAGTAACGCTATGGCTATGCCCGCGCATCTTTCGCTTCATGCCGCAGGATGACGAATGACCGAAGCAATCATCATTCTGCAATCGGTCGTCATCTATGCAAGCGATCTAATGCTTTGTATCGGTGCGCTGGTGTTTCTCGGGCTTGTGTTTATGGAAGATGGTCTATGACCTACTCAGCCGAACCAGGCCACGTCGAGTCATTCCGCGATGCCACGGACAACCACAAGAAGATGCTCGGCGCTTGCCGCACCCCGAAGAAAACCAAGTGCGTGTCATGCCAGGAATGGCGCACTACCGAAACCGGCAAGACGACGGCAAGCGGATTTGTCTGCCATCGCTGCCATTCACCGAGAACTGTTGTATGAGCGCCAGCGTTCAACTGGCAAAGAAAAACCCGTCCTTGAATGGCTGGCAGGCCGGACGGGTTGTCAATCGAAACTCGGAGTAAGTATGACTGACACGCAGCATTATAGTCAATCTTCAGGACATGCGCTTTCATCCTATGCATCGTTTATTGCGAAAAAGAAACACTCGCTAGGAGATCATGGATTTGAAGCGTCATGGACCCCTGAAGGTGCTTTTGACTTTCAAGAATGGATCATTCGAAAAGCCGTCAAGAAGGGACGTATTGGTGTATTTGCCGATACTGGACTTGGCAAGACGCTTATCCAGCTTTCTATCGCTGAAAACATCATCCGAAAGACGAACGGCCGCGTTCTTATCCTGACGCCTATAGCTGTTGCTTTCCAGTTCATCAATGAAGCTACGCGCATCGGCATTGATGATATCGAGCATATCCGCGACGGTTCGCACATGACGAAGAAAATTGTCGTATGCAACTATGAGCGGCTGCACCTGCTTAACCCGGATGACTTTGAATGCGTGATGTTGGACGAGTCAAGCATCCTCAAAAACTTCGCCGGTAAAACTCGCGATCAGATCGTCGCATTCATCAAGCGCGTTCCGTATCGGTTCCTTTCTACAGCCACGCCAAGCCCGAATGACTTTATCGAGCTAGGAAACAGTTCAGAAGCCCTGGGATACATGGGTTACATGGACATGCTGACCAAGTTTTTCCGGTCGAATCAAAACAGCGTTGATAGCAACAACAGAAACATCGGCGAGAAGTTCTATCTCAAGCCACATGCTGAGCGCGATTTCTTTGCCTGGGTGAATCAGTGGTCAGTGATGATTAAACGGCCTTCTGACATTGGCTTTTCAGATGATCGTTATGTACTTCCAGAATTGAAGGTAAATCAACACCTTGTGCATAACTCAAATACATTGTGCATTGATGGTCAAACATCATTGTTCGCCATGCCAGCTAAGTCTATTACTGAAGTTCGCGAAGAACAGAAACTAACAGTTAAAGAGCGATGCGAAAAAGCTGTGTCGCTTGCCGACAAAAAGACTTCTGTTTATTGGTGCAATCTGAACGAAGAAAGCTCGCTTCTTAAGCAGCTAGACCGTGATGCGGTTGAAATTATCGGCGGCATGTCGATTGACCAAAAAGAAGAAATTCTCGTCGCTTTCGCTAATGGTGAAATCAATCGCCTTATTACCAAAGCCAAGATGACATCGATGGGCCTTAACTGGCAACACTGTAACCATACGGTGTTTTTCCCGACATGGAGTTATGAGCAGTATTACCAAGCAATCCGGCGTTTCTGGCGGTTCGGACAGAAGGTCGACGTGGTTTGCGACATGGTTATTTCTGATGGTCAAGAGCGAGTGATAGAAGCGCTGAGTCAGAAGATGGATAAGGCCATTGAGCTTTACGGAAACCTGGTCGCTTCTGCTAATCGTGAATTTAGCCATAAAACAAAAGAATTTAACCAATACGCAAAACTTCCGGAGTTCCTGCAATGAACGCTAAAGACCAAGTCGTTAATAGCCAATACGCCATTTACAACTCGGATTGCATGGAAGTGTTGCCAACGCTTCCGGACAACTCTATTGACCTGTCAATTTATAGCCCACCGTTTGCCGGTTTGTACAACTACTCATCCAGCGAGAGAGATTTCTCTAACTGCGAGAGCAAAGAGCAATTCCTAGAGCAATACGATTTCCTTGTTTCTGAAATTGCTCGCGTAACAAAGCCAGGACGTATTACGGCTGTTCATTGTACAGACGTATTCGACAACTCTTGCCGACTGTGGGATTTCCCGAACGAAATTATCCGCATTCATGAGAAGTACGGTTTTCAGTATCGAAACCGTATCACAATCTGGAAAGAGCCGCTAAAGGTTCGGATGCGTACTATGGTCAAGAGCCTGATGCATAAGCTGATCGTGGAAGACTCTACGCAATGCTTTACGGCAATGCCTGACTATGTGTTGATCCTTACCAAAAAAGGTGAGAACGCTGTACCTGTCACTCATCCTAATGGGCTGAATCGGTACTTTGGCGACACGCCGATTCTTCCTAACATCTTGCAGGCATGGAATAACGCGAACGAAACAAAGATGACCGCAGAAGAATTGTGGGAACACCTGAATACTTCGTATGCCGACCACGAAGACCCAAAGAGCAATAAGCTGTCACATTATATCTGGCAGCGTTATGCCTCTAGCGTTTGGGACGATATCAGGATTGATAACGTGCTCCCATTTCGTGACAGCAAAGAAGAGGACGACGAGAAGCACGTTCATCCTTTGCAACTTGATGTAATTGATCGCTTGGTTGAGTTGTATAGCAATCAAGGTGAGGTTGTTTTGACTCCGTTTATGGGAGTTGGCAGCGAAGTATATAGCCCTGTTTCGCTCGGAAGAAAAGCCATTGGAATTGAGCTAAAGGACAGCTACTTCAAGCAGGCAAAAATAAACCTTGGGTTGGCAGCAGTACGCTTTGCTGACGAAAACAATAACAAGCAGGGTTCATTGTTTGAACTGGTGGAAGCATGAGCCTAGCCATCGCCTTGGCGCAAATCCAGATGCGCCCGAAATACCACCCGTCGTATGACGAGCAACTGCCACGCAATACCGCAGGCCGTCCGGTCACTAAGCTGCATATCGAGCGCAAGGAAAAGCTTCTCGCTATCAGCAAAGAAATCGGCGAAGCGCAGCTATGCGACCTGATTGCCGTCATGCACAAGACGGATGCCAAGTTGCACAAAGACGATTGCCGCAAGCTGCTGAATGAACTGGTCGAAGAAAAGAAGCTAGACAAGCGCATTCTGTATGTCGGCGGCAAGAAGGCGCTCTACAAGTGGAGGCAAGCATGACGCCCGCAAGCCTGACTCAGCATGTCCTATTCGGATTCCCGTTCCATGTCGATGGTGTGAAGCACAAGCACGTCATGGACAAGGTGCCAGCCAACCCGATCAAGGCTTCGCGCACGAACCAGAAGCAGAGCAAGAAGCGGGCAACCGAGCGTTCCATGTCCCGCGTTATTTCTGCGATGGAGAAGGGTGCGAATAACCCGGCAAAAATCCGCGAATTGACCGGCATGGACCTCAAGGCCATCCGCATGGCGCTGGCAGTGCTTATCAAGGAAAAGAAAGTCAGCAAGAAGCGGGTCGGGGTGGCGTTCGTTTATGCGGTGGTATCAGCATGACTACTAGCCAATGTGACCGCCTGCTAAAGCGCCTAGAGGTCGGCCCGGTCGATCCGATGACTGCGCTCAATGAATTGAGCATAGCCAGATTGGCCGCGAGAATTTTTGATTTGCGCGAAGCCGGCCATGCCGTCGACCGCGAGTTGATCGAAGTCACAAACCGTTTCGGCGAACCGTGCCGGGTTGCGCAGTATCGGCTAGGAGCGAAGTAATGGCTAATCAATGGCTGCGGCTCTATGCAGAGTTCGCTAACGACCCAAAGATTCAAATGATGAGCGAGTCAAATCAACGCCGTTACATCATGTTGCTCTGCATTAGATGTAACGGCGATGTAACGTTACAAGATGAAGAAGTGGCGTTTCAGTTACGCATAAGTAACGAAGAGTGGGCAACAACAAAGGCACTTTTCGTCAGTAAATCACTCATTACCGATGACAACAAACCAGCCGCATGGGATAAGCGTCAATTCGCCTCAGACTCAAGCGCCGCAAGGGTTTCAAAGCATCGCGCAAAGAAGAAAGCGGAATGTAACGTTACAGTAACGCCACAGATACAGAACAGAACAGATACAGATACAGAACAGAAAGAACAAAAACAACGCTCTCCGCGCTTTGATGCGCAAGCGCATCTTGTCGGCATCGGCATTGATCCGATCATTGCATCTGATTGGGTCAGTCATCGTAATGCGATGAAGGCCAAGCCGAGTATGACGGCCATTGACGGTATAGCGAAAGAATCAGCAAGAGCAGGAATAAGCCTTGCTGACGCACTTGCGATTTGCTGCCAGCGGGGATGGCGCGGATTCAAAGCGGAATGGATTCGTAACGGTGAGCAGGAACACGCCACCCGAAAGACTCAGCACCAACTCAACCAGGAAGCGACAACACGCGCTATTTTCGGCAATCCGTCCGAGTTCGCTTTCACTGAAAAACTCATTTCCGGCGAGGTGATTTCGTGAGACTGCCTGACAATTGGGTTAATAAAATCGTCCTCGAATTGCAGGGGATTTACGGCCAGCAATTCACCGGCAAGTATTCCAAGATCGAATCCGGGACGGATATTGGAATTGCAAACTTCAAGGAATCGCTGGCTAACCGATTGGGCGGATTCCGCGATCATCCGGAAGCCATTGGATATGCGCTGAAGAACCTGCCAACAACGCACTGCCCGAACGTGTTGGAGTTTCAGGCCATTGCCAACCTTGCGCCGAAAAAAGATGTGCCAGCGATTGAATACAAGCCGACCGCCGAAGACATTGAGCGCAATCGCCGGATGGCAGAGAAGGCGACCAAGGCCGTAACAAATCACGTTGATCCAATGCATTGCTGGCGGCGTCCGAAGTCGCAGATTGTTGCGGATTACTTGTTTGATGCGCACAAAAACCCGTCAAGGTTTCGTCAGCTTGCCGAGATATTCGACAAGCACGTTGCGAATGAAGTGATTTCACCGGAAGGCAAATTACTGCACAAGTGGAACGGACTCGGGTGGCAAAAAGCATGAACGATCTATTCACAACAATCGAAGAAGCCGCAGACGAGCGCCAGGCCATCATGGAAGAATCCGGCCAGCCGCATGAAGCGATTGCTGCAGAGTTGTTCCGCTGCGAGGTGCAATCCGTTATCCGCAAGTGCTACCCGGACGGAAACAAGGCCGCCGAGTATTTCGTAATGGTCGAAGCCAAGCGCGGCAAGCCGGCCGCCGACAAGCTGCGCGACGCCTGCCGGGAAGCGTGGAAGAACAGGAAGATTGCGGATTCTATGGCTGTGCAATGTTGATTTATAACGCTTGAATTAACCGGCTGGCCGGCTTTTCGGCCAGTCCTGGTTGAATGATTTGTTGGGCGCGACTACGGAGAAAGGATATTGCGATGGAAGCCAACCACTACAGGACTACGGCCTACGCGATACGCATTGGCGACGAATGGTTCGCCGGCTTCGGCGGCAAACCAGGGCAGGAGGGCTTGACCAAGGTTAGACCGGGGCTGTGCGACGCAAAGCTAGTGTGGGACGACAGGAAGGCGGCCGCTTACGTTGAGCGCCTGCGAGTGCGCGGATACGCGGGCGAAATTGTGAAGGTGACGGCATGAACAGAGACGACAGCGACCGGCTGAAGCCGTGCCCATTCTGCGGCGCAGAGGCGGAAATAATCACGCTCGAAGGCGAGACCGACGAGCCGAGCATTGGCGCTCAGTGTGTGCAATGCACAAGCAGCGCATGCGGCGCGGCCAGCGGCTTGATTTATCCGCTGATGGACGATGTGACTGACCTGCTGCGCGAGCGCTGGAACAAGAGGAATAACCAATACTACACGGCTGATGAAATCAATCGGATGCGCGAACTGGCCGACAGCGAAGGTACTCGGGCCGTCGAATATATGCGCCGAGCCAGGAAGGCAGAAGCAGATGTCGCGCACCTCATGCTGGCCGATGAAGGCGCAAAGGAAGCATTCGGTCACGTGGTGCAGCAGAAGCGCGACCTTGATGACGAGTGCAAACGACTGCGCCGCTTGCTTGATGACGCATACGAAACCATCCGGCGGCAAGCGGTGACGCCCAACGCCGCCTTAACCGAGCGCGGCGACGGGAAGTGATTACGGAGGATGCAGGTTCACCGCGTCCGGTTGAAGTCACAGTTATACGTGGAGGAAACAATGAAAGTACGAGAACTGATTGAATGGCTGAAAGCACTTGAAGACCAGGACGCAGAGGTTTTTGTGGTGGTGCACGAATCTGGGCGCGGCTATTACGACCAGGGCGGGAATGCTTGCGAGACAGAGTTCGACCCGGAACAGCATGCGGAATACACGGACATGAGGGGAAACCCACATGTTCCGCCAGGCGCTCCGTATGAAAACAAACGGTCGCTGCTGCTTGGCGCCATGAACGTATAACGCATAGTAGACGTCAAAAACGCCACCTAAGTACGGATTAACCATAAATTATGTCAATGCGCCCACTCATCATTACCGGAGAAGTCGCCCGCCGGGCCATCTGCCGCTATGTGATGGAAGCGCCGCTTGGCGAAGTCGTGACAATTTGTCCCGAGACCAGAACGCAGCAGCAGAACCGCCTGTTGCATCCGTTGCTGACCGACATTTCCCAGCAAGCCGAATGGATGGGCAAGCCGCGCCCAATGCTGCAATGGAAAACCATCATGGTATCCGCCCATGCCATTGCAACCGGCCAGCCTGCTGAAATGGTGATTGGCATTGAGGGCGAGGTAGTAAATCTTCGTGAATCAACCGCAGCCATGAGCAAGAAGCGGTTTAACAGTCTGATCGAATACGTGCTGGCATGGGGCGCCATGAATGGCGTTCGATTCACGGATGGCGATGCACCGGAAAGGTTCGCAGCGTGAGCCTACCAAAGAAACAGCGCGCATGCCGCATATGCAAATCACTTTTCCAGCCCCGCAAGGCACTGCAAAACGTATGCAGTTTCGAGTGCGAAGTAAAGCTCGGGATCGTCATGGCAGAACGCTCCAAGAATCGCCGCGAGAAGGCAGAGCGCGTCGCTGAAGTAGCCAGCCGGAAGATTCTAAAGCTGAAGCTGAAAACACGTGGCGAATGGATCAAAGAAACCCAGGCCGTATTCAACGCTTTCATCAGGACACGGGATCAACTGGCTGGCCATAACTGCATTTCATCTGGCAGGCCGCTGGACTGGTCTGGAAACAACGTTGATGCCGGTCATTATCGGAGCAGGGGAAGTGCGCCGCACCTAAGATTTGACGAGCGCAACTGCCACGCCCAATCGAAGAAAGATAACCGTTATCTGTCAGGCAATGCCGTTGATTACCGTATCGGCCTAATCGCCAGAATCGGCCTAGAAGCCGTTGAATCACTAGAGGCTGACCATACACCAAAGAAATACACGATAGCCGAACTTAAGGCCATCAAAGCGCATTACGTGGCGAAACTAAAGGAACTGAAGAATGGAAATTGACCGCGATATTTCCCCAGGCGATGAAGCAGACCGCGAACTATTGCGTCTTGCTGCCAATGCGGCTGGA
>OFQV01000466.1_pt1 | contig 10343 bp, 10 predicted proteins | sample 1542971 | NCBI WGS metagenome assembly OFQV01 (sample SAMN07774229, study PRJEB24372) | wastewater metagenome | isolation source: WWTP Cannobio (Effluent) | place: Italy: Cannobio | collected 2016-01
AAGCACATTAAAGGCGTGGCTGGGCGAAGTACTCGGATTCACCGCATACGAGGGCGCGCGCGAGCCCAGGCAGGGCGACCTTGCCAAGTCCGATGTGGTAGGCGTCGAGACCACTTACACGACATGCGGGTGGACGATTGCCCGTGTGCAGTGCGCACTAGAGGCGCTTGATCGTGGCGAGATGGCAGAGCCTTATGCTCTCTACCTTGCCATGACTCGGCACCCGCTGATCAAGCACGGCCTAAAGCTGCGCCGCGACACGCTCTCACAGGTGCGCTGGTATCACGACAAGCCCGAGGGTCTTGATGATGCCTTTTTCGAGCAATGGGTTAATCGCTGGCCGCAGACCTGGAATAAGGCGGAGCAGCTACTAGCCAACGGCTACAAGATCCCGCTCGGCCTGTGCCCCGTAAATGTCGTCTGGTCGCGCTCACGCGATGGCCGATGGCTGCAGCCTACTGCACACACCAAAGACCCCGGATCGGTGCAGTGGTACGAGATGCAGCGCATTTACAAGTTCTGGCACTTGGCCGGGGCGCTCGATGAGTACGGAAACAAGCTGCCAGAACCGCCGATGTCCAAAACCGGCGCGCTCGACATGTGGCCGCTCAATGGCCAGCGCTGGCTCATGTTGCAAGAGGAGCCGCTGCGCCCGCACTTGTTCGGCGCGTTTCGCTCGCTGGCCGTGGCGTGGTTCCTTAGTGCCGAGTCTGCGCGCTGGCACTCGGCGCACAACCGCAAGCACGCTCTTGATTGGATCGGCGTCAAGATGCCGTATCAAGAGCGAGAGAGCGCAGAAACTCGGGCGCTACTAGACGCATGTGTGGCACTGGAAAACGGCGGCGTGATTCCGCTTCCTCAGCATGAAAAGGATATGCCGAGCTGGGGCCTGGAAGTGTTCGCGGCCAAAACCGACGCAAGCAAATCCATGGTCAGCTTGCGCGAAGCCGCAGACGACTACATTACGCTGGTGCTGCTGGGCGTGCTGGAGACAACCGGCGGAGGAAGTGCAAGCAATGCCAAGGCAAGCACCCAAGACCGGGTGGCGCTTCGGCTCACCAAGGCCGATGCCGCGTGCATTCAAGAATTGCACGACGAACTGGCCCGCACGGCTTGCAGCGTCAATGGGCGCGATCCTGCCAATGCGCCGCGCCTTATGTGCATCGTTGACGACCCAGAGGAGCAAGCGCTACTGGCCGAGAAGCAAGAGCGCGCGGCAAAAGCTGGGCTCACGGTGGCGCAGCAGCTGGCTATGCTCGAAGACGTAAACGCTAAGCGCCTGCTCGCTAAGCTGCGCCCAATTGAGTACGACCCCGACCACCTGTATGCGCAAGCGGGCGTACAACTGACACCTGGCGTTGACGGTCTGCAAAGCGCGCCACGGTAGGCCCGTATACTTTCGACGTGGCCCGAAAAATAATCGAACTGTATCAGCCCATTGATAAGTGGGAGATGTCCGGCGAGCTATTCGCGCGCATGTTGCGCGAAGCCGATGGCAGCGTTGTGGAGCTGCGCATTAACTCCCCCGGTGGCGATGTCGGCGAAGGCTTTTCGATTGCCAACCAGATTAAGCAGTACTCGGGCAAGGTGGTCGCGGTAATCGAGGGCTACTGCGCAAGCGTGGCCACCATAATCGCACTGGCATGCTCCGAGGTCCACATGCACGAGCTAAGCGCGTGGATGATGCACCGGTCCAGCGGTGGCGCTCGCGGCAATTCCGAGGATATGACCAGCGCAGCGAAGGCGCTCGCCATTATCGACCAGATGATCGCAGACACCTACAAGGCGAAATCCGGCGCTAGCGATGAACAGGTCGCGCAGTGGCTGGCCGTTGATACTTGGATGGCCCCCAGCGAAGCGCTGGCCGCAAAGCTAATCGACAAGGTGATCACCGACAAGCGCAGCAAAGCCACCGCGTCCGCTCGGGCGTTTCAAATCATGGCTTCGTGCGCAACTATCCCCGATGACGTTCGCGCTCGCGTCGAGCAAGCCGAGCAAGATCCACCAAAACCACAGGCCGCTGCGACACCGCAACCGGCTCCAAAAACACGAGGGAACATGATCAAGAATCCCAAGATCCAAGCGCTTCTTGCGCTCGGACTGTCTGCGTTTGCTCAGGCTGGCGCGCTGGCCAAAGCTGGCGATGATGACGAAAAAGCGCTAGGAACCATGCTTGACGGCATCGACGTTGCACCGCTTGCGACTGCAGCCGGTGACGTAAAGCAGGACGCGGGCGAGCTGCTGAGCATCAAAGCCGCGCTGGTATCCGCCACCGGTAAGACCGTGGGCCTGCCCGGCGTTGTCGATGCGCTGGCCATGACTGCGGCCATGCACAACGAGCTTGGCACTGAGACGCGCGCGGCCAAGGTCAAACGATTGCTTGATGAGGCCGTGACGCCAACCAAGGCAACCGGCGCCAATGCGATGCAAAAGCCGCGCAAGCTCACTCCCGAGCAAGCGATTGCTATTGAAGCGCAGTACGCAACCAACGGGCGACCGCTGGCGGATCTTGTTGCGTTTATTGACCAGATGCCCGCGCTGCCCGAGTTGAACATGGCCCAAGACCACGGAGTTACCGCGCCGGGCTCCGATTCCGCAGCCCCAGGCATGACCGCCGATGAGCAAAAGCAGCTGGAAGCCGAGATCCTAGCCAGCATCAACCGCAACAAGATTCACGGAGTCGCCTAACATGGCTGCAACTACTGTACAGCGCCGACCGAAATGGCTTGGCGAACACTGCACGCGCCACGGCGTAAACAACATCCTGCGCGGCACTAAGTTTGAGGCCGGGTGGTTGATTGCGTCTCACGATGACCGCTTGATGGCTTACCCGGATGGCGGCTTTAACAACGCCACGACCGCAATCAATGGCGGACCGCTACAGGTGCCAGGCGCTGACGCTAACGGCGGGCTTCGCCTCATTGCCAAGCGTCGCAATGTCGATTTCACACTGGTCAATGGAACGCTAGGCGTATCGGTCACGAATCATTCAATCGTGCTGACCTGCCCCGTTGCATCGACCACCGCATTGGCCGCAAAGCAGTACCTGCTAGAGCGTCAATCCGTAGCCGAGTTGGCCGATGTCGGGTTCTCAGGAACTGGCAGCGGCTTCGTTGCCGCCATTGCATCAACCGCGGTCCCATGTGTGCGGCTGTTTGGCGTGTCTAAGGTTCCGGTCGATGCCTCGACGATGGCAACCGATACGCCGATCGTTGTCGGCTCGGCACTGGAAGCGCAGGGAGACACGGGAGTTTTCGGACTCATCTACAGCGGCGCACCATTTCCGGGCTGCAAAGTCGCAATCATTAACAACAACGAGATTTCAGTGACTCGCACGCCGCTTTGTCTGGAGGTTGAGTGCGTGTCAGTGCTGGATGATCTAGCCTTTTGCGAAGTGGGTGAATAGTCATGCCGATTTACTCGGGCGTAAGCCAAGGCGCACTAGACGCCAAATTTAACGCAGCATGCACGTCGCTTTCGCGAGTCTGGTTGCAGCAGGGCTTTGCGATGTACAACAGCACGCTGATTAGCGATATCGCGCGCGTCGAGACGGGAAACCGCAAGGCGCTTGTGCAACAGAAGCTGATCATCAATGCCAGCAATTACAAGATCGTCGGCCTCACCGACCCGACTGAGTACACCAAGAATCCGCCGAAGATCATCGCAGAGTGCGGTTACAGCCGCGTCGATTTGTTCGGTATCGACTGGGGCGATCTTGAGGATGACGACAGCAAAATGTCGACCCTCGCTTCGATTCCCGAGCTTGGCGGATATCCCGCGCTAGTGCCGCTCACTGAGTCGCTGCGCGTGCTGGCCAATAACAAGGTTACGCTGTATGATGACAAGCCGCTGTTTGATGCGACGCACAACATCGACCCGTTTGGCACTAGCGCAGGCACCGGCTCCAATATCATCAGCCAAGCACTGACTGGCGATGGCTGGAATAAGGCGCTGCAGCAGATCATTACGCGCAAAGATCCGGGCTCGAAGAACAACAAGCCGCAGCTGCCAAACGGCAACTTAAACGGGCGTAACCTCACGATCCTTTGCGGTCATGTGGGCGTTGCGTCGGCACTGGTCAAGATCTTTGACCCTGCCAGTCAGTGGGCAACGCAAGTCGAGGCCGGTATCAGCGCAGCCAGTGAATCGCGCCGGGTTTACACCCAGGCCACGATCCAGCTGGTGCCAGAGATGGCCGCAATTGGCACTGACGCGGGCGTGATTACCGACCCTGCGACCTACTGCTACATCATGGTCAACAACACGCCGAACCGCGGGCTATTCTGTCGCATCCCAGACCTGCCCACGGTATCCGAGCCCGAGCGCATCGCTGACAAGCACATGACGCGCCGCAAGGGATTCCAGACCTTCGGTATTGAACCGTCGTGGCCGTGGGCGCTCTACAAATGGACGTTCACCTAAGCTCATGCTGCTACCTCCTGTTACCGTTGCCGAGTTGGTCGATGATGGACCAACTCTTGTAGCTGCTGGCAAGGCAGAAAACGTGCTTTGCCAGGGCTATCTGGGCGTGCGCGTTTACAACAACGGCGCCGCGGCTGTGGCCGTGCGCCCGTGGATCTATCGCGATGGCAGGTGGTGGGCTTGGCGCTATGACGCAGCCGGGGCCGGGGTTGAACCGGTCACAGCAGATCCGGCGCAGATGACCGGCACTGCCACGGGCCAATTCATTGGCAACGGCCTATCTTGCCCGGTTGCGCTGGTCGTCGAATCCGGCGACGGTGACGACATAGCAGAACTACACCTAGACATCCTCTAAATGCTCTACCTATCCGCAGATGGTCGCGAACTTTGGGTCTTGGCCGCACCGCCTAGCCTGCTTTTTGGCACAGCTGACAACGGCGCGCAAGGCATCGACCAGGGCACGATTGCGGCACCGGTGCGCATCATCGGCACCGGTAGCGGCGTCGTAACCTGCGGCGGCATCCCGCGTCAGGACATGACGGTGCGCGTGCGCTGTACTGTCGGCGGCGAGATCAACGACAACAGCACGGTCAACCCAAGCGCGACCGCGCTGCCAGCGTTTGAGGTGTCCGCAGATGACGGCGTAACGTGGCTTCCAGTGCAGACCGTGAGCGACCACCGCAACAGGGCGGAGATCTTGGTCGCCAAGCTGGGCCTAACGGTGCGCTTCGCAAATGGCAGCGTCGCGCCCTCGTTTGTCATTGGCGACGTGTGGCAGTTTGCGTGCTCGGCCAGTGAGACGGTTAAGGCGCTGGTGCCCGCAGTGTGCGCCGACATGGACGATTATCTAAACGCGACCTACGATCTGCCGCTGTCTGCCGCCGCGCCGAACTTCGTTTTGAAGGCGTGCGAGCTGCTGCGGTGGTACATCATCAAGCAGCTGGGCCTCGCTCACGATCAAAGCATGGCGGCTTATGAGCCAAAAGAGGTGACGCAGTGGCTGGCGAATCACCAAGCCGGGCGCATGTCGCGGCCTAAAGACCTCGGCATCACGGAAAAGCCACCCGGCACCAGCTTTGTCTACAGTCCAGCTCCGCGCGTTCTGCGCAACGAGTTCCCGATCTAACTACCGAGGATTCCTCGGTAGTTCGCCCCGTATACTTTCAAGCATGGGCGTCACTGGCGACTTTGCACGAGCTGACAGACTGGCGGGCGCGTTTGCTGCCATGTCTGCAGATGCGCGCGGGCTCACGGCCAAGGCCATGGTCGCAACTCAGGATGCGACTGATGACTCATTCGCTCGCGAGTCCACTGTTGACGCTGTGCGCTGGGCACCGCTGGCACCGTCCACGCTAAGACGCAGGCCGCCGGGGCCGATTCTGCGCGGGCTGCAGTCTGATTTGCTTTGGACGTTGCACACCAATGGCCGCTGGTCGGTTCGCTCGCGGCAAAAGCCGTACGCGGTTTATCACCTCGGTCCGGATAGGCGCACGGGCAGACCAGCGCGTCCGTACCTGCCGCAGACACCAGCCGAAGCGCAAGCCGTGGCCGAGCGCGTTGGTCGCGCCGTTGCGCTGTGGCAGCTGCAGCATTTGCAGGCGGCGCGATGAGCAACTTTGATCAGCGCACGATGCGGGATGCCTGGGAGTGCTGGCGCGCGTCGGAGCACTTGCGCGACGTGCTGACCACCTACGGCGGGCGTGAGCAGCAGCAGGCTATGGCGCTACCTCGTATCCGCTGGGAGCCCACAGCTGACGGCTACTCAAAAGCAGCGCGCGGAGAGATGTCGGTACAGCCGCGCCCAGGTGGGCCGACCAACAAGCTCGCCTATGTCAAAGCTGCCCACATTTGCGCAGCTGGTGCGGTGCTCATGATCTTTGGCGTCGATGAGGTCACGGTCGAAGACCTGCGCAGCCGCGCGATCCTTGCCTTAGAAGACACCTTCGGCGCGAAGGCTAACTGCGAGATCAACGGCGGGCGCTGGATTCTTGCGCGCGACGCCGCTACGAATGCCGACGCCTACGAACTATCAATCACAATCCGACTGCCCATTGTGCGCGTGCTGCCTGCGGTAGTTGCTGAGACGGTAAACCTAACCACTACGGTGCTGCAACAATGACGACCCCGAACGTAACTATCAACCTGCGCAGCAGCTCCAATCGGGTGAATCCTCAGGATTTGTCCGCGATTGGCTGCGTGTTTGGCTATTCCAGCGCAGGCACCCGCAACCAAGTGGCCACGCTTGGAAACCTTGCCGCATGCTCTGCATACGGGTTTGGCGAGGGCATCGAGCATGCCGCCGAAATTGGCGTGCAAGCTGGCTGGCCGGTGTACTTCTGCCCTGTCGAGGGCACGCAGCAGGCACCGAGCGCGGTCACAAAGACCCCCATCAGCGCAGGCGTGGCCACGTTGCTCTATGGCTCCGCGCTGGCTCCGGGCGCTGCTCCGCCTGCTGGTGGGCTGCTTTATGTTGCCAAGACCGCTGGCGTCTCGGTTGTCCAAGTGGCTGGCGGTGCTAACGGCGTAGTCGTAACCGGAAGCGTCGGCGCACAGGTGATCACCATCACCTTTAGCGGCGCAACCACTAACGGCGCCATCGCCACGCTGGTCAATGCCGATGTGACTGCCAACTTGCTGGTCACGGCGTCGGCTGTTGGCGGCTCGGGCCTGCCTGCGGTGCTTGCCTCCACCTCGCTGGATAACGGAGCGCTAACTGCCACGGCGCTGTCCGCGGGCGTCACCATTGCCATTGTGTACGCCGGCAGTGGTACCGCTCTCAGCATCCCCGCCGTGGTGGGCTCGGCGGTCATTATCAACGGCGCGACCGACGCAAACGGCTTGCCCGCTAGCACGGCGACCGATATCGCGGCGTACTTGGCGGCAAACGGCGGCGCGGGAGCGACTGCGGCCCGTCTGCTGCTGACTCTTACCGCGGGCGGCACGGGCCTTGGTTTGGCTGCTGCTAAGGCGACCACCGCGCTGCAGTTTGGCAGCACGGGCGCGGCTACCGTGGCCGGCACCGGTACCGATGCCTACACCTTCAAGGTTCGCGTTCTGTCGTCCGGCACCATTGGCGGTTCACCAGCTCCGGCGATTGAATGGTCGCCAGACAACGGGAACACATATAGCAGCCGCCGACTCGTACCCGGTACCGGTATCGTTGCGCTGGCTGACAACCTGCTGACGACCGGCATCACGATCACTTTCACCGGGGCACTCGAGGAAGGCGACGTATTCACGTTCGCCGTTGCCAAGCCGGTGGTCGCGTCGGCTGACTTGCTGGCGGCGCTCGATGCGGTCATTGCGGACACGTCTCGGGACTTCGGCTTTGTCGCCACCCCGACCAGCTGCAGCCGTAGCTTGGCGGCGCAGATCAACGCCAAGATCCAAGCGGTCAAGACTACGCGCGGCCTTCGCTGTTTTCTGAACACGCGAGGCATTGCGGAAGGCGTGCCAGGCGAGACGCGGGCTCAGTGGATCAACGCACTGATCGCCGACTTTGACGGCTTCGAGTCTGTCAGCGGGCCGCTATGGGTGGTCGCTGGCCGCTTCTCGCATATCAGCAGCTACACTGGTAGGACTTACACGCTCGGGCGCCCTGGTGTGTTTCAGGCTGCGGCCCGGCGCGCGTCTTCGTGCTTGCATGCGTCGCTTGGTGAGGTAGCGCTAGGCGCACTGCTGAATATCAACTTTGCGCGCGATGCTACAACCGGTGTGGTTACAGACCCCGGCATCGATCATGATGAACTGACATTGCCTGGTCTAAACGAGCGCCGATTTATCACGCTGCGCACATTTGGCGAGTTCGGCAGCGGAAGTTTCTACATCACCCGATTTCCGACGATGGCGGGCGAGAATGACCCAAGTTACAAACTTGGGATGAAAGTCAATCTTGCGCTGGAAATTGCGCGGGTTGTGCGTCCGATCCTTGTGCGTCAGATTCAATCCGGCGTTACCACGATCCCTGTCGCGGAGTCGGCATTGATTCCAGCTGGCGCAATCTCGGCGGCTGACGCGAATAGCATCGGCGGCATCTGCAGCAAGGCGGTCGCGGCGCTACTATTCAAGACCAAGTCCGACGGCAAGCCTAGCGCATCGCCAAACCCCCCAGGTGTGCCGCTCTGCCGTATCCTGCGCACTAACAACGTCGAGGCCGATGAGACCCTGTATGCACAGGTCAAGTTTAAGCCGCTGAACTATCCGAACTTCATCGTGGTCGACATCACTCCCGAGGTGGCGTAATGGGCAAGCGTTTTTCAGCTAACGGCGATTACGTCGATTTTGCATCGCTAGAACTTGGCATCCTGGGGCTAACCCGACTGCCTAACGAGTTGTCAGCCGTCAACTTTGGCGACAGCATCAGTCGCGCGGACATCGAGGGCACCGGCCAAGTGCCGCTAGGCCAGGCGCGCGGGCGGTACAAGTGCGACAACTTCCAGATCAAATGCACCCTGGAGGCGGCCAAGGAAATCTACGACAAGCTAGCAGCTGAGGCCGAAGGTCGCGGCGCTGGCAATGTCATCATTTCGGCCACGCTCACGATCATTCGCACTGCCGGCGAGGAGCCGATTGTCTACGAGTTCCCGGAAATCTCGCTGATGACGGTCAAGGAAGCGTTTGCACAGCAAGACGCCTCGCTAAACTCGACGCTCGATTTCAAGTGCCGCTACATGCTGCGGGATGGTAACTGCCTGGGTGACATTCAATGAGCGCGTTACAGCTGACCGATAAGCAGATTGACGAGCTGCGCGCCAAGCACGGGCGCGTGTACGCCGTCGATTTTACCGCTGACGGCGAGGCTGTCACGTTCGTGATGCGCGCGCCGGTCTTTAGCCGCACCGATGCCAAGGTCGACGAGTTCCATAAGATCTGGCCGTCCATGGCCAACGGGACCATTCCGAGCGCGTCTGCTGAATTGCTGGCACTGGTTGTGCATCCCGAAGTGGCCGACGCTCAGAAGCATATGGCTGCATACCCGAGCGATATCTACGAGCTGGCGACAGCAGTCGAGGAATTGGCCGGGCATAACGAGTTTGCCGAAAACGAAGCCGCTGTAAGTCAAGAGCAGCGAGCAAAGTACGGCAAGCGCGTTTTTGGATTCTCGATTGGTGGCGGCTTGTTTGCGGCGCGTGCGATGAGCAAGCCGGAGTACAGCAAATTTGCAGACGACTGCGGCGGCAAGCCACATCGGCCCACCGCTGCGGCGCTGCTGACCGTAGCCTGGAACTGCGTACTTGAACCGCTGACTGACAGCAAAAAGCCAGTATTTGAGGCGGCCATGCAAGCCCACCCATGGGCGGCGCTTAAGATTGGCTTGGCGCTATTCAGCGCAACCAGCACCGAGGCTACGGTGCGCGCAAAAAAATAGATGACCTCCTCGACGCGGCGCAGCGCGAGAGCAAGCAAGGGGTCGTCAAGTCCGCTGGTGAGTTACTGGCTGCGCTCTATCACTCGCCAAACTCGCGCAAGGGCCTTGCTGGCGGCGTGTACTTAGCTGCGCAGCTGGAGCGCCAAAATGCGCTACTTGAGGCTATCCTGAAGGCCACTCTTAGGAGACCGATTTAGTGGACGCGCTACACTTTGTTTACTCGCTGGATGTGCGCGCCGCTACCGGTCCGGCTGGCGAGCTTGCGCGCAGTCTCGGCGCGCTAAACAAGGCACTTGGCACCTCGCAAAAGATGCTTGCTGCCCTGGAGTCAAACCCAGGCGGCGGCATGGGCAAAGCCGCGAAAGCAGCTGAGGCCGCAGCGTCATCTGTTGGCAAGTTCGCAGCATCGTCTCAGCGCGCGGCCACCGCATCAACTAGCAGCGGGCGCAAGATCGCCGATGAATGGCAGCGCATGGCTGAACGCGCGGAGAAGGCAGAGCAGCGCAAGACTGCGGCGGTCGAGCGCGAAGGAGCGCGCCAATTAGCAGCAGCA
>OFQV01000467.1_pt1 | contig 10328 bp, 14 predicted proteins | sample 1542971 | NCBI WGS metagenome assembly OFQV01 (sample SAMN07774229, study PRJEB24372) | wastewater metagenome | isolation source: WWTP Cannobio (Effluent) | place: Italy: Cannobio | collected 2016-01
TAAAAAGTCCCCGCTACTTTCCCGAGGTGGTCATCGGGTCTCGCATCCCGACTGCGCCCAATACCTGGCGTGCGGTTGACGGCGGCCACGTTCCCGCAACCAGACGCATTGCTGCGCTTGACCATCACATCGGCCTGCTGCATCCATCGCACATCCGGTGCGTGGTCGCGCCCGGCAAATCGAGAGAAGGCTGTTGTGCGCGCGGCTTGATCGGAGCCGCGCCAACAGGCCGATGTGATGGCCCCGGACTACTCCGGGCACTCCCGGCCCCTGGTGTAGGGGCGGGGTGGGGTTAGTCACTCAGGCCACGCTGCCGCAGGGCTTCTCGTATTGCTGTGTCGGCTTGCAGCCCCTCGTTGGAGATGGTTTCGCAGGCTTCAAGCATCATTTGCTCATCGCCCTGTGCTGCGGTTTCGGCTTCTACCTTCATGCTGTTGATCGCGCGTTGCGCATTGATGAGCGCCATGGTTAGTGCCTCAACATCGACAGCCTTGGCGGCCATGACCGCCCATTCGTCCGATAGTTTTTGCGCGATCTCCCCATGCATCCCGCTTGCCGCCTCCAGGATCAGGCGCGCCTCTTTGATTAGTCCTGATGTGTTCATGTCTATCTCCTGTTGAATGTCAAAACACCGGCCCGCGATGCTTTGAGATGCCCTGATCTCGCTCAGGGCGGCGCCGATTGCTCGGGAGTTTGTGAATGGCTTGACTGATTGCGTTAAGGGCTCGCCACACCCAAGTACCCCGTGCGCTCTTTGCGCCGCTTGTGTCCGGGTAACTCGCCTATCGACAACTTTGCAGGCATATCCCCGTTGCCGGGTTCCCGCTGCACCGCTGGCCGGTGCTTTGCTGATCTCTATCAGTGCCGTGTCCGTCAGTTGTTGCGCCCACCTGAGCGCCCCTGACGTTTGGCAGCTTGTTGTTCTTGGCGCCGCCGCCTCACCCCTGGTCACGCTTCGGGGCTGCGCCTGCTGTCGTCTGCTCCGTAGAGCGCGAACCGCAGGGTGCTGTTTCAGCAAGCGCATGAGAAAGGTGCCCAGCTTCTGTTGCCAACCGCTGGGCGGGTCCGACTTAGGCGTTAGCCGTCATCAAGTAAGAGCTGTCATTGGCAGTTCTTGGTTTTTGCTCTGCTTACGGCAGTCGCCTCTCGGATCGTCGGCATCCATTTCCTCGCGCTGTCGAAACCATGTCAGCCCCATCAGGTGTGGCACTGCAGGCAATTCCAGACCCTAGAGTCCTGGCGTCGGTCCCCCGAACGCGCTTTGCAATGCCCACCTGGTGGAGCTGGGCGGAATCGAACCGCCGTCCAGCACGCACCTACTTCAGCTTCTGTGAGGGAATCTCGCCCCCACCACGATCATGTTCACTGCGGGCCGACGAAAGCCCCCTCGTGTTCACCTCTCTCATGCGCTCGCTTTTTAATGATCCTGTCGGTGGCCTGCTCGATGGCTTGTCACCCTGTCGCTGCTTTGTGTGCTGCGACACTTGAATACTATCAAAAGCCTGAGAGCTTGTGCAATCTTTGTAATGAAAATAAAACTATCGAGCAGATGATTGCGATAGTTAAAATCAATCGACATTAGCGTGGCATAGCATTGCCAGATGGCGCTAAAATGCACCGCATGACTAAACCACTCGACACCGAAATGCGGGAATACTTGGAAGGTTCGCGAGGCTCATGGCCGGCCATCGCAGAGCAAGCTGGCGTGTCTTATTCATGGATCACCAAGTTTGCGCAAAACCGCATTCCCCGCCCTGCTTACGCTACGCTGGTTAAGTTGCAGCTAACACAGACAGCAGCTAACAAGCGCAAGCGGGCAGCAGCATGAACGCCTTCCAGCTCGCTCGCCCCCGTGGCACTAATGCCCCCGCCAAGCTGCCAGTGCAGCGCAAGAAGGCCGCGCCAATCACCGTTCGCGGCACCACCCGCGTGCTGAATGCCCGTGGGGTGTGGCAAGCAAAGCTGGCGCCATCGCATCACTCGATTGTTGTCGAGTCGCGCGAGCAGGCCCAGGCAAGCGCGGACAAGACCAGGCGCATCAGCCGCAGCGGGGTGCAGTGATGGCCCGCATCGCCCGCTTCATCAAGTCCTGCATTCGCCTGCGCTCTGTGTCGCTGGCGCTGTGGTTAGACCAGTACGACAACGCCAAAACCAAGAACTGAACATGTACCAACAGCACCCACTTAGCGCAGCGATCTATCAAATTCGTAACACGTCCAATGGGCGCGTTTATGTCGGCTCCGCTGTTCGATTGGCGAAGCGTTGGAAGGAGCATCTGCGCGACTTGCGCGTCGGGAGGCACCACAGCCAGAAGCTGCAAAACGCCTGGAATAAGTATGGAGAGGCGGCGTTCTGCTTCGAGGTGTTGGAACACGTCGAGGACAAGGATGTGCTTTTGCAGAGAGAGCAGGCATGGATCGATTCGCTGAACGCTTCTAGCCGCACCAACTACAACGTCTGCGGCACGGCTGGCAGCCAACTCGGCATGAAGGCATCGGAGGCGACGCGCAAGAAGCTGTCTGCAGCTTTGGCCGGCAACACGCGTTGTCTTGGGTTCCGCCACTCGCCGGAGGCGCGCGAGCGCATGGGCGCAGGGAAGCGTGGGCAGATGCGCACCGATGAGCAGAAAGCGCGCATGTCCGCTGCGCAGATCGGGAACGCCAAGAAGAGAGGCTACGTAACGCCAGACGAGACCAAGCAACGTCTTGCGCTGGCGTTGCGAGGCAACAAGAACGCGGCCGGCGCCATTCGCTCCGAAGAAACGCGGCGCTTAATTGGTGAGGCGAACAAGGCACGCTGGGCCGCTCGCAGGGAGGCACAGGCATGAAAGCGCTTGCCCAACACCCCCTTTCCGCAGCATTCCCGGCTATGTCTGCCGAGGATTTCCAAGGCCTGAAAGACAGCATCGAAAACATCGGTGTGCAAAACCCGATCACCATCTTCGAGGGAATGGTTGTTGACGGTTGGAACCGCTACAAAGCGGCGAACGAATTGGGCATGGATTGCCCAAGCAAAGACTTGGACAATTGGATTGATCCGGTTGCGTTCGTCCGCGCACAGAACAAGGACCGCCGCCATCTGCCGCTTTCTGCATGGGCGCTGATCGAGGTATCGCTGCGCGAGTGGAAGCCTTCGCATCGCCCAGATAAGGGTGAACTCAGTTCACCCTTACAGGCTAGCAATCAAGAGATGGCCGATGCGGTTGGTGTGACGAAACGCACGATCCAGCAGGCCAAGGCGGTGCAATCCAACGCCACAGCTGAAGTCATTGCCGCCGTGAAGTCCGGGGAGATTGGCCTACCAAAAGCCGCAGCCATCGCCAAGCTGCCCAAGGAAGAGCAGGCCGCAGCCATCCACAAGCCAGCACCCAAGGCCACGCCCGAAGAAACCCCCGAGGACGATGGCCCAAGCGCCGAGGAAATCGCGGCACAAGTAGCAGCCGAGGAAGCAGACCGCGCCCTGGTGGCAAAACTGCTTGATTCCAATGAGCCGCTGGCAGAGCTGGCCGAGGAAAACAAGCAACTGAAGGCCGAGATTGCGCAATTGAAGCTGGCGCGGGACGGCTACATGAACCGCTGCAATGAGGCAATCGCGCTGGTGAAGTCGCGTGATCGCCAGATTGCCAAGCTGGAAAAGATGCTGAAGGCCGAAGCATGAGCGCCGTCATGTCTCGTTTGTTTGCCGATGACGCTCCAAATTACGCGAGCACGTCGTTCCCTGATCCGCGCCCGTTCCAGCAGGCCGCGCATGAATCGCTGCGCCAGGGGTTCCGGGAAGGCCACAAGAACCAGCTCATCATGGCCCCGACCGGTGCGGGCAAGACGTACCTGGGCCACCGCATCGCGCATGAGGCGCTGGTGAAGGGCCGAAAGGTGGTTTTCCTGTGCGACCGCACGACCCTGATCAACCAGACCAGCAAGGCGGCAGACGCCTACGGACTGGCAGCACACGGCATCGTGCAGGCGAACCACTGGCGCCGCAATACGGACATGCCGTACCAGATCGCCAGCGCGCAGACATTGGCAAAGCGTGGCTACTGGCCTGACGCGGACGTCATCATCATCGATGAAGCCCATACGCAATTGAAGGTGTGGACTGAGTTCATTCAGAACACAAAGGCCGCGTGCATTGGCCTGTCTGCAACCCCGTTTTCTCCCGGCCTGGGCAAGCTGTTCACGAACCTGATCAACGCTACCACCATGCACGCCCTCACGCAATCTGGCGTGCTGGTGCCGATGCGGGTGTTCAGTTGCAAGCGTGCCGACATGACCGGCGCTGCAACGTCCGGCGGCGAATGGACGGACACCGCAGCCGAAGAGCGCGGCATGGAGATCATTGGCGACGTGGTTTCCGAGTGGGTGAAGTTTGGCGAGAACCGCAAGACCATCGTGTTCGGCGCCACCATCAAGCATTGCCAGGAGATGGCCCGCCAATTCCTTGACGCTGGCGTGATGGCCGCAGTGTTCACCAGCGAAACCACCGCAGCAGAGCGTGAATTGCTGTTGAAGGAATACAGCAAGCGCGATTCCGCACTGCGCGTGCTTATCAGTGTCGAGGCACTTGCCAAGGGGTTTGATGTGCCTGACGTTGGGTGTGTCGTGGATTGCCGCCCCCTTCGCAAGTCCCTTTCCACTGCAATCCAGATGTGGGGCCGTGGCCTGCGCTCTTCGCCAGACACCGGAAAGAAGGATTGTTTGCTGTTGGATCACTCCGGGAACATCACCCGCTTTGCCGAAGACTACACCGGCATTTTCTTTGACGGCCTGGATGCCCTGGACATGGGCGAGAAGCTGGATAAGGCCATCCGCAAGGAACCCGAGGACTTTGAGGCGAAGGGGTGCCCATCGTGCGGTTTCAAGCCTTTTGCAAAGCGCTGCATGTCTTGCGGTTTCGAGAAGCAAGCCGCCGCCCTGGTGGAAGCTGTACCGGGCGAAATGCAGGAAGTGATGCTTGGGAAAAAGAAGCTGGCAGACGATCACTCGCACCTGTGGGCGCAACTGTGCACCTACGCACGCGCCCACAGCGCGCCAGAAAAGCAGGCGGGCCGCGCATGGCACCTGTTCCAGAAAATCATCGGTTCGCCGCCGCCTAAAAGCTACCAGTTCGCCAGCACGCCGAACACGGAAATCACGCGCAACGTTCAGAACAAGATCACCAGCCTGAACGTGGCATTTTCTCGCGGGCGGGCTGCATGAGCTTCATTGCATTTGCCCGCGCCCACGGTGTCGAAATCGACCCGGCAAAGCTGTACGCATCCGAGCGCATCAAGCGCTGCGGCACGACCGAAAAGCCCAAGGGCAAGAACGGCGCTTACTTTTGGGATGGCGAACGTGGGTGGATCTGGAACTGGTCTGGCGACGCCCGCGTGCAATGGTTCCACGACGACAAGGCCACGCCATGGACAGAAGCCGAGAAGGCCGCATGGAAGGCCAAGCGCCAGGCCGCGCAGGCATCGCAGGAGCAGGACTATCAGCGGGCCGCTGTACGCGCCGCAGAAATGATGCGCAGCGCTTCGCCCAATGTGCACGACTACCTGCACCGCAAGGGCTTCCCAGACGCTCAGGGGCTTGTTTCCGAGGATGGCGCGCTGCTCATTCCCATGCGGCACCTAGTCACGAACAACGTGCAGGGCGTGCAAGTGATTCGCTGGGACGAAGAGACACGCACATTCACAAAAAAGATGAATCCCGGGATGCGCGCAAAGGGCGCCGTATTCCGCATGGGCGACAAAACCGCTCCAGAGACGATTTTGTGTGAAGGGTATGCCACGGGCCTATCCATCGTCGCCGCGCTGCGTAGCGTGGGCCTGCGGGCCTCCGTGCTGGTGTGTTTCAGCGCACACAACCTCGAATTGATCGCGCCCCAACTCAAGGGCCGCGCATACGTCTTTGCCGATCACGACAAGTCTGGCACTGGCGAGAAATCCGCACAAGCAACTGGCCTCCCGTACTGCATGAGCGATGCGGTAGGAAATGACGCGAACGACGATCACATGCAGTTCGGACTGTTCAGCGTCGCCCGAAAAATCATGGAAGTGCGGAGGCAATGCAAGCCATGAAGAAATGCTGGAAATGCGGTTGCGAAAAGCCGCTTGATGCTTTTGGCCGGGACGCCGCGAGGCACGACGGAAAGAACCCGAAATGCAAGGCGTGCGTGAACCTCGCGTCTGCGCAGTACCGTCAAGAAAACCCAGAGAAGCGGCGCGAGATATGCGCCCAGTACCGCAAGAACAACCAGGAGAAATGCCAAGCGGCCTATCAGGCTTGGTACTCCAAGGACAAAGAAGCGACGCGCGCCAAAAAGCGTGAGTACGACGCCGCCAATCCAGAGCAGTCCCGCGCCCGACGCGCGAAGTGGCGCAGCGAAAACAGGGAAGTCATTGCCGAGATAGGGCGCTCGCGCAAGTCAGCGGCAGGCGCGCACACGGCTGCGGATATTCGCAGGCTGAAGGAGATGCAGCGCGGCAAATGCGCGCACTGTGCAGTGTCGCTTGATGTGTCCGGTTATCACGTTGATCACATCGTCCCTTTGAAGCTGGGCGGGACGAATGGCGCCGACAACATCCAGCTGCTGTGCCCGTCCTGCAACCTGAGCAAAGGGGCGAAGCACCCGATTGCGTTTGCACAAGAAGTGGGGCGCCTGCTGTGAGCAACGACCTCCATGCACGCGCCGGGCTGTTTGCTGTGTGTCAGTTGCTGATGGAGGTGCGCCGCCGCTAGAGGAAATAGCGGGCCTGCACGGGCCTAAAGCGTGCCGCCTGGATGCGTCGGTAATGGTTTAACGACAGGCGCCAGGGGATAGCTGAACTGTGGGATTAGGGGCTGAGATACAGCAAGGGGTGGCGAAGCCAGAGCCCCTGCCCCGAGCGTCTGGCGGGTCATGGCGGCTCCGAAGGGCAGACATGTGAAGGCCGTGCCAGGAATGGCTAGGTCTTGCTCACCAAAGGGCAGATAGGGACTAAGAGATGGTTACTACAGGGAGACAGGTGGATGACGGTTTACGACAAAGCACTAGCCCACCTCATCAAGTTGGCAAAAACACCAGGATGGAAGGAATACGCATGGCACCGAGCAAAGGAACTGGAGAGTTGCAGAACAGGCATGTGGCAGGGCATCGCTGCGGATTTGAAGCATGCCATGCTGTCATCAGCCGCACCGCGCAAGAGTGGGGGGTGAAGACATGAACACAATCATGGGCATAGACCCTGGCGCATCTACGGGTGTCGCAATCTACATCGGCGGCAAGCTGACGCACCTCTACACCATCGCGCCGGTGGACATTGCAGGCCGCATCGAGGCCGTGCGTCCAGGCCGCGTGGTGTTTGAGGACTCGCGCCTGCAGTCGTTCATGTGGACGACATCCACCAGCAAACCCGCCGCGGCAAAGATGGCGCGAAATGTCGGAGAGGTGGATGCCTGGTGCAAGCTGATCGTGGCCGTATGCGAAAAGCTGGACATTCCGGCGCACAGCGTAAGCCCGCTGGGCAAGGGCTGCAAGATGGCAGCAGACCAGTTCCTGCGCATTACTGGCTGGGACAAGCCCAGCAATCAGCACGAGCGCGATGCGGCGATGGTGTCGTGGCTGTTCAGGGGGGTGAAATGACTGAAACCCTCACCGTTGAATTGCACAATCGTCAGCAGGCATGGGCGGCTATCAAGGCGCAAGTGTTCCCATTTCTCGCCCAGGTGCTGCAAGGCGGGCACCGCTGGGTGCTGACCATCACCCGCCGCAAGCGCACCAGCAAGCAAAACCGCAGGTATTGGGGCAATGGTGTGCTGAAACAGATTGCCGAACAGGCCGCGCCAGGCGGAAAGCTCTACAGCGCCGAAATCTGGCATGAGCAATTCAAGCGCATGTTCATCGGCGTGATCGAATTGCCAGACGGCACCTTTCAGGGCATGAGCAGCACCGAGCTGGACACGGCGCAGTTCTGCGAGTTCTCGGACAAGGTAGAGGCATACGCCGCCACTGAGCTCGGCGTGACGTTCTATGACTTGCAGGCGCACGCATGACCTTCCGCCGCACAACATGCCCCCACTTCCACAAAACCCCGATATAATTGGCACCGTCACCGTAGGAAGTGATAGACAGAAGCCGACTTCTCATGCGTCCGCCCTCCGTAACTGGGGGTTCCTACCGGGCGCAGCAGAAGTCGGCTTTTTTCGTTCCTACCCTGACCGTACTCCGCACGATAGTAGGGGCCGCAACTGGGGCCGCTCGGAGTTAAACCGGGAATCAGACACGCCGAAAGGCACCGGGCAACTACCCGCATGTGAGCTGGTGGGCTGGCTGAAGATCGAAGCCCAGGGGTGTACAGAGGGTCCAACGGCTGTACACATACGATCTACCCGCAAGGGGGTGAAGCCGAATCCTTCTTTCCTCTCAATGGGGAAGGGGGGCTTTCGGGTGAATTTAATGAATTGGAGCGTTTCGATGACATTCCGTAAAGTGCTGTGCCCCCACTGCCGGGGAAAGCTCGAAACAGGCCAGCGCATTCACCCGGCCTGCATCGATGGCTATGCAGAGGCCCAGGACGAGAAGGTAAAACGTGCCGAAGCAAAGATGGCCCGCGCTGCTGCCAAGGTAGAGAGAGCAGAGACACGCCGCAGGAAGGAAGCAATCAAGACGATCCCCGACTACATCAAGGAGGCCCAAATTGCATTCAATGCATTCATCCGGGAGCGAGACGCCGACAAGCCGTGCATTTGTTGTGGACGGCCACTTGGTGATGGTGACGTTGGAGGGGCCTTTGACTGCGGACATTACCGAAGCACAGGGAGCGCTTCACATCTCCGTTTCAACGAAGACAACGCCCACGCCCAACGAAAGCAATGCAATCGGTGGGGCGCGGGCCGCGCTGTTGACTACCGCATTGGCCTTGTGGCCCGCATTGGGCTGGAGGCTGTGGAGGCGCTGGAGTCGGACAACGACCCGCGCAAATGGACGCGCGATGGGTTGATAGAGGTGCGCGACACCTACCGGGCCAAGCTGAAAGAACTGAAAGGGAGAGCATGCTGATGCGCGTTACTGAAATCGTTGACTACAACCACGTCCAAGACCGTCACCAGGCCATCCATGCGAGGCTGGATAACTGGCGCCGCTGGGTTATCGTTCGCCCGAATGGCTGGCAGGTAGCCCCGATGTTTCGCATGTACCAGAGCAAGGCCAGGCAGTGGCATGCGCCCGTGATTCAGACGCCCGTTGATACGCTTGATGCGTTGCTGGTGGAAAAGGCAGTAGCGACCCTGCCTGAGAAGCACCGCGCCGCTATCCGCTGGAGCTATGTGCACTGCGGCAACCCGGTAGCGATGGCGCGCAGTCTCGCAGTGAGCAAGCAAGGATTGGCTGAGCTGGTGGATGCGGGTAGGACGATGTTACAAAACAGGCTCTGCAAATAAATGTTGCACACATGGTTTATCTGTGGCATATTCGCCGCCATTAGTCAGCATCAGCATTAGGACTTGCCCTGTTTGCGCAGGGCGACCCGCCTGAAAATGAAGCCGACACAAGCCCCGCCCGGTTCGCCGCGTGGGGCTTTTTCGTTCGTGGGCCGCAGCGTCACCATCTATGGCTTTTGTCCACTGGCTGCGCGCCCACAACCTACAACTTCCCCCGGAAGCTGAACGGGTCTCCTGCGGCTGCCCAGCCGTTATCAGCAGAGGAAGCGACCGGCAAGCCCTGCCCACGTTGGGTAGTCCGAAGGGCTCTTAACTGGGTAATTGCATGGAACTGCTGACAATCCACCACATCGGAGAAGCTGCGCCACGGCACATCATCACCGCGTGCGATCACGACGACACATGCCCGAGCTGTGGTGCTGGGTATCGGGTCGGGCTGAGTGAGTGCGAGTATTGCAGGGTGCCGGTGAAGCCATGGCATACGACAACTCAGACGGGCGACTAAGGGGCAGGAAGCTGCAGGCCGCACGGTTGCGGATATGGAGCGCCGATCCACACTGCGCACGCTGCGGAAAGCTTGTGGCATACCCGAACGGGTTCGAGCTGGACCACATCAAGGCGCTGCACAAGGATGGCAGCACCAACGACGACGACAACATGCAGGTGCTGTGTGTCGAGTTGCGGGATGGGATCAAGACCGGATGTCACGTCATCAAGACCAACGAAGACCTTGGCCGCAAGGAGCGGGCGAAGTTCGACGCGCAAGGGCGGGTGGTGTGGTGAGGATGGGGCAGGTTGAGAATTGCTCGCATTTAGCCTGGAAACTTCCAGAAACCATATATTCGAATAATTTTCCTGGAATAATGCTCTTAGTATCTTCGGAATTGATTTCGATAAGCAACAAAACCTGCGATTTTCTTTGATGCGCAA
>OFQV01000473.1_pt1 | contig 10219 bp, 7 predicted proteins | sample 1542971 | NCBI WGS metagenome assembly OFQV01 (sample SAMN07774229, study PRJEB24372) | wastewater metagenome | isolation source: WWTP Cannobio (Effluent) | place: Italy: Cannobio | collected 2016-01
CAGATCAGTATCTTTCTGCTGAAATGTTTCCTGATCCTGTATTAGCTCTTGCTCGACAGAATAACCAAGTAGTTGTTTTAGGTGAATCCTCAACAGAGTTCTTTTACGATGCTGCTAATGCTGCTGGTTCTCCTCTTAGCAGAAACGATGCTGGTGTGATTCAGTTTGGTATTGCGGCTCCTCATGCTATTTATCAGAATGAACAGTTCTGTGCATGGGTGGGTCAGTCAGCTTCTGGTGGTCGTGCTGTGTGGAGTCTATCTGGTTTTAAACCTAACAAGATTTCAGATGAGTTCATTGAACGTATTATTGATGCTGAAACAAATATTGAACAGATTTCTGGATATGGTTTTCGCACTAAGGGTCATCTATTCTTCTTAATTAATTTACCATCACAACATCGCACACTTGTGTATGATATGGATGAAAAGATGTGGCATGAATGGTCATCTTGGACAGCTTCACTAGAACATGAAGTGTTCTTGTATAACCATGTTGCAGATAAAGGTGATGGTGCTGCATATCTACTAAGTTCTGTTCATGGTGATATTTATAGATTGGACCCTAATGCATACCGTGATGAACTCGATCCGATCACTGTTGAAATTGTTACAAACAAATATGATATGGATACCTACAATCGCAAGTTTGGTTCTGTCGTTCGTTTGGTTGGTGATAGTTATACTACAACAAATCTTGTAGGACTGTCTTGGACAAATGATGACTATCAAACATGGTCAACTGAAGTAAACATTGATATGAGTGATGGTTATCCAGCATTCCAGCGACTGGGTTCTTTTAGACGACGTGCTTGGAAACTTCGTCACAACTCTAACCAACCGTTGCGACTAGAATCGTTGGAACTTGTTTATGATGAAGGAACTTCGTAATGGCTACTGGATTACCTCCACCTCCGATCAATGATCAACCGGGTTCCTTCACATGGCTTGAGTGGTATCGCCAACTTCGTAACTACATTTCAACAAACGGTTCTGTTCCTTGGTATGTGATTAACTTCGCTGGTTCCAACATCACAGACATTGCTACAAGAGATCATGACCAGTTACAGAACCTAGATGGTGGCACGGCAGGCGAGCATTATCACCTTACCGCTGCACAACACTCTGCACTAACAGCAGGACCACATAATACATTGTCTGGTCTACAGGGCGGTACAAGTGGTGAGTATTATCACCTAACTGCAAATGAAGTTAGAAATGCTAGGAATACGCTGGAACGAGTTGTTCCAACAACGGGGTTTACAAATACTATTGCAAACACAACTTCGTATTATATACTTGAACCCGCTGGAACACTTGCAACTGGTACACTAACAATGCCCGCTTCTCCTGTAAATGAACAGGTGGTTACAATTGCTTCTACACAAATAATTACAGCTTTAACACATAGTCCTAATACTGGACAAACACTTAAAGGTGCATTAACTACTATAGCAGTTGATGGAAATGCGTCTTGGATATATAGAACAGCGAACACTACTTGGTATCGAGTGTCTTGACACTTTGTTCTATTTATGTTAATATAACAATATAGTAGTTAATAAAAGGAAATAAATATGGATGAAGAATATCAATACAATCCAGAGGACTACGGTTCTTATGGAATGTCTTATGATCCAAATAGTAGTTTTAGTCAAGCAGGGTTTGCTCCAACACCACAATATGATCAGTCTCAAGTAGACTTTAGTAACATGCCGTCATTTGATTCAATGCCCTCATATCAAGAATCTAGTGGTGGTCAATCTTCTTTTGGTGATTTGTGGGGCAATGGAAGTAATTATGGATTCTCTCCTGATCCGTCCTTAGCAACTTCTCAATTTATGCCCGAACAGTATGGTCAATCTACTCTATTTAATCCACAGGCACAACAACAATCTGCTGGAACTGACTGGGCCGGGATGCTTAAAGGTGGCACGGATTTTTTAGGGAAGCTGTTTTCCAGTGGGACTGGGGGGTATGGTGGCAGTGGTGGTTCAACTAATACCTTCCTAAAGGGTCTTGCTGGTTTGCTAGCCGCACAACAAGAAAAGAAATCCAATCAACAGATGTATCAACAAATTCCACAAACAGTTAACTCTGTTCGTCAATTTGCTGCTCCATATGATGTATCTTCTACTGGTGCTGGTATGATGACTCCGGGTGCTACCACAATGCGCGATGCTGCTCAGCAACAAGCTGCTCTGTCTAATCAACGACTACAGAACTTTCGTAATAATCCTAATTCAGATGCTGGTTATAAAGCAACGAATGATCAGATCGAACAGGTTCTAAATCGTCAAGCTGCTATGCACGGTAATCGTAATAACTTCAATGCTACTGCTCCTGCAATGCTAGCTGCTAAAGCGGCTGCTCAACTAAAGTATGATCAGAACTATCAACAAGATTTGAATAATTGGGATACACGTTCTGGTGCTAATATTAGTCCAGTCCAAGCAGGTGGTCTAGAAGCATTGATGCGTGGACAGCAGTATGGTGCACAAGGAAACTCTCCTTACTACGACGCTCTTGGTAAGATTCTTAATACTAATAGTTATGAGAACAATCCACAGATTCAAGAACTGCTACAAGCAATTAAGGGTCGATAATGGGAATTGAAAACATTGCAACAGGATACAAACCTGAGTTTGCTCTTGGGGCTTTGTATCACGGGTTTAATGCTGGGAGTGCAGACAACGCCTCTCAGCTTTCTAATCTAATTCAAGAACAAGCACTGCAAAAATCACGTATTGCTGATCCACTTGATCTAATCAAGAAGCAATATGAGGCTATGGTTGCCAATGCTCAGATGCAAAATCCAAATTACATTCCTGCACAAATGCAAGGAGATATGGGTAGGTTTGCTTCTTCTGCTGCTAAGGGTAAGATTGATTCGAGTTCTGTGGATGAACAGATTAAAGCACTACTTGCAGAATTGGCACAGAAAACTGGTAAGAGCAATCTTCTTTCTCAGTTCCAAGGTCAACAACAAGCAGACATTAATGCTCTTGGAAATCCACAACCTGAACAACCTCAAATGGCTGCACCACAACCTGAATATCAATCCCCCATTAATCCTAACTATGGAAATGAAGGACGCGGTTTAACACCTCTTCCTATCCTAAAGAATGAAGCTGCTATGAAAGCTTCTATGGGAAATGATTATCGGTTTGGTGATCGTCAATATGATCTAGAAACTCTTGACAAAGAGATTCGTCTACATGGTGATAAGACTGGACAACTTGCTAAAGAGCGTGAACGTTTGGTTGCATCATTAGCTGGTGGTCAATCTACAGGTGAACAACCCTCACCAATTCAATCACCTGCTCCACAAACATCTGCACCTCTTGGTTCTAAACTTCGTCAGATGGCTAAGATTCTTGGTACTACTCCTGAACATCTTAACCGTATGGAAGAAATTAAAGCACAGAGTGATGCTCGTCTTGAAATGGCAAACATTGCCGCTAACGCACGTCTACAAGCTGTTCATGATGCTCAACAGAAGGGTGATACTACCAAGGTAGCAGAACTCAACCTAGCTGCAAAGAACGATGCTGAAGCCGGTCGCTATGAAGCTCTTATTAACAAGCAAGATATTGCACGTCAAGAGCGTGAAATTCTTGAGAAGATTGTAGATAAGACAAAGCAGAAAGCTGCAATGGCAGAATTGTCTGCAACTGTCAAGCGATATGAACAACTAGCAAAAGCCTATCGTGATCAGGCTAGTGTAATTTATAAGAAACATGGTCTAGCCGTTCCGACTGCTACTGATCTTGTTCCTGCACCTGTTCAACCACAACAAGGTGTTATTAAACTCGATTAAGGATATGTATGCCAATCTATGAATACCAAGGTCAGCAATATGATATTGAAACAACTGACCCACAAGAAGCCAAGAGCAAAATCTTAAAGCACCTTGGTACTTCATCAGTTGAGGAACCTGTCCAAGAACCTAGTCAAGCTAAAGCGTTTGGTAAAAGTTTTGTTGAGAGTATTGTTCCCTCTGCCACTGGTCTAGCTGCCGGTGTCAAGGGAGCCGCTCTAGGCGCTTCTATTACTCCGCCTGTACTCCCAGTAGTCGGACCTTTTGCAAAGCCAATAGGAGGCCTTGTAGGTGGTATAGCGGGTGGTGTTCTGGGTGGGATGGCTGGACAAACTGCACAGGACTTTGCAACTAAGTTTGTACCAGACGAGTGGAAGCAAGCGATGGGTATGGATGAAGCAACTCGTGCTGCTGAAAATGAAGCACACCCACTCACTTCTTTTGCTGGTCATCTAGCACCAAACCTTGCAGCTTTCCGTCCGGGAGCATTACCTGCTCTTGTCGATGATGCTGGTAAGGTTGTCTTGTCTTCTGGTGCACAACGTGCTGGTATGGCAGGTGTGGGGGGTGGCATGGAGGCTGGTGCTGAACTTCTACAAGAAGGTAAGATTGATCCTGCCAAGGTTGCAATGGCCGCAGGCTTTCAGGGTATTGCTGCTACACCAACAAAGTTCGGTAAGAAGTTTATGGGTGCTATTCATCCTGAGCTTAAGACTGAGAATATTGATCCGTTTAAGGATGCTCCTACTACAGATACAAATAATATGGATGCTGTCAACAAGGCAGTGTTCTTAAACAATAGTATCGAACGTATCCAAAAAGAAATCGTAGAACATAATCTTGTTATTGATAAGATTTCTGCTATTGCTGATGATATTCGAGCAGTTGCTAATCCAACGGAAAGACAACGTGAAGCCTTAACTAAGATTGAAAAGACTATTGCTTCTAAGGTAGAGAAGATTGAAGAGTTACAGAAAACTGTAGATGAACATAATGTAGGTATTGACGAACTTCTGAAATTCGCAGATGTGCGTAAAGAAGATGTTATGCCTGTTAAGGATGAACCTGTTCTTACTGATGCTGTATTAGAAACACCTCCACAAGAACATCTAATTCGTGGTAGTGCTGCTGATCGCGCAATGGAAAGTATCGAACAGGCTCAACGTGCAGGAGAAGTTCCAACTGAACTTCCTCCACCTGACATTGATACTGTAGAAAATATCAGTAGAATTCCTAAGCCAGTTGAAGGTGATTCACTAGCAAATTCGCGTAACTTCACTACGGATACTGGCGACATTGGTTTTCATTCTTCTAATGAGTTTCTAAATAAAGTTATTAATATTCCACTAGAGTTTGGTAAACGCTTCCTGAATCCTTGGGCACTGAAGAATTTCTTCCCAAAGAATCGTCTGATTAACGAAGTGTCTGATATGGCATATCGTGGACGCAATGAAGCTACCCAACTAAAGAATGAACTTTTGTATGGTAAGGTTAGTGAAGAACAATTTAAAGCTGACTTTGGAGACAAACCATTAAAGTTATTTAAACTTGATAAGATCAAGACTAGTGATAGTCTTCTTCAAGCAATCGAACAGGTCAAGTTTAAAGACATTTCCAAGATGATTGAAGGTTTCGTGGATGCTTACCGTGATGGGGTTTCACCATATCAGAATGTAGATAAGTATTTTCCAAACGCTACAGCAGAACAAAAGAATTTTGTCCGTGTTGTTGAACTTGTATCTAAGAAGATGGTAGAAAAAGTCAATCAAGATTTGTCTACCAGAAAACTTCCACCAATTAAAGAAGTACCCGGATACTTTCCAATTTCAAATGTTGGTAAGTATTATGTAGACCATGTAGCAAATGGTCAGTTACTTGAGCGTAACTTTACTTTCTTCTCAAAGAAGGAAGCACAAGCTTACGCAGATCGTTTAATGAGTAATGATCCACGTACTACTGCACACGTTGGTGAACGTGAACAGGATGTAGATTATAAATCTATTATGGATGTTCTCAATGAAATTATTGATAGTGGAAAACCTGCTCCTGCCTATGCTCAATATGTTAAAACACAAATTGAAACTAAGGCTAGTCAAGTTGGTAAACATAAAGAACATCGTAGTCTTATTCGTGGATTTAGTGGTGAGCGTATTGGTAATGAAGAGGAACGTGGTAGAAATTTCGCACAGGGTCTAGTTAACTGGGTCAATGAATATTCCAATTCTGCTCGTGTGCGAAAGCTCATGTTCGATTCATCTGAGTATATGTCTCGTGCGGAAATCGCAGAACTAATTCAGAAACAACCAAATGCAAATGCAGTTGTAAAACATTTCCTAGATAATGAACTAAACGTCTTTGGAACAAAGCCACTAACAAAGTCTGTAAATGATTTTGGTTCTGTATTTCAAGATGTGGTTAATGAAACATCCTATCTTTCTTCTGGCAAACACATTCCTAAAGATGAGATAGAGAGTGCTTTTAATATAATGCGTAGGTTAGGTTATAACATGAATCTAACTTCTGCGCCTGTTACATGGGTATCACAGGCAATTGCTCCACTACAAGCGGGTCGTATGCTTCTTAAGGAAGGTGCAAATCCAATAGAAGCTCTTGCTGCAAGTTTTAGAGGTATTGCTAAAACTTTCTTTAAGTCAATGCATGATGAAGATTCTATGCGTGGATTTTTACATGTGTCTCAAACACTAGACACTGTGCATAAAACTATACATGCTGATCTTGGTGGTATTGATGCTGCTTCTGTAAACAAATCTAAGCTTGAGAAGTGGTATGCTCGTTTGGTTGGTGAAAAACTAACAGAAGGTGCTGATACATTCAGTCGTGTTGTGTCTTATAACATGGCGTATGAATTCTTAAAGAATCAAGGCATGTCTGGTAAAGCTTTATGGGAAGAAGCTGGTCGTATTGCGAATGAGAATATGATTCCGATGGGACGTGAAAATCTACCAACCTTATATAAGGAACTAGGTTGGTTTGGTACATCCATGTCTCCACTTAAGGGATTTATTCATGGACAAATGTCCAATCTCGCAGTAGATGTGAAAGGAATGGTGCAGGGTACGGTTGATTTTGCGAAAAATCCAAATGCCCAAACCTTTTCAAAAGCTACTGGAGAAAGTCTTGCTCTTATTGCAAACATGCTTTCTATGATGATTATGGGTGGTCTACTTGGTTTACCATTCTTAGCAGACTATGAATATATTAGACAGTTACTTGTTAAGTCTCAATCTATTGGTGCTGACACTCTACCTAGTTGGACGAAGGTCGCAGAGCAACACTCTACTTTAGTATCGCGTGGTTTGATTTCAGGTCTAACTGGAATTGATATGAGTGCTTCCACTCGTTATCAATCAATCATGAAACCTTTTGGTGATATTGCACAAGCACCTTCTTGGGCTGATGCCTCTCTTCCATTCTCTGCAACTAAGAATTTAATTGTAGGTGGTGTTGGTGTTGCTAAGGATGTGTATGGAAATGTACATGATCCAGAAGCACAGAAGAATTGGGACAAGGTTCTACCTCGTGGTATTGCTCGTGGTATCAAGGATGATGTATACGATCAACATGGTTTTACTCAGTTTGGTAAACGAGGTGAAGCTATGATTGAGAGAACCCCTCTAGAACGCACAGCAAAGTACCTAGGATCGTCTTCTGTAGCTGAGTCCAAGGCACGTAACCAACGTAATGAAATTGAAGCAACCAAGATGAGTACAACACAGCGCAAGCAGTATGCTATTAATCTGATGTTGAGTTCAAATCAAAGTGACAAAGATGCAGGACAGCAAATGATTAAAGACTTGTATCTTAATGGTGATATATCTTCTGATGAACTGAAGACTATGTTAAAGAACGAAGTCTTTAAACAGAACAGACCAGTCTTTGAGCGTATGATTACAAACAACCAAGGTAAATTTAAAACCAAAACACAAGCACGTAATCTACGTGAACTGATGGAGATGGGATATGGAGATAATCAGTAATGGATAATATTCCTAAACAACAGTTTGGTGTGTATGGAAATCCACGAGAAGATTTTGAAACTACCAAGGCAGGTCTTTCTGGTTTCTTTGGTTTACCAAATGAAACTAGTGTAATGAATCCGTCGGCTGGAAATGCTTATCATAACTCAGAACTTGCTAGTTTGTTCTCAGATTTGATTCCGGGCAAAGCACCATTAGCTGTTGGTGCTGGTATCCTGAAGAAGTTCCATACCATTCCCAGTTATCTCAAAGAGTCTATTGCTAATGGTCGAACTGCTAGACAACTATTTGATGATCACAATGCTGTTAAAGTTGGTGACGATTATTTTCAATTCTTAAAAGACGATATTAAATCAGTTCCAAAAGGAACTACTGGTACATACACAGTAAATGATTTAACAAATGGTCTATCTAAAGATGTAGGACATATTCCAGTTTCTTTTGAACCCATACGAAGTACTTTATGGGGTAGAGCGGAACGACATGGAGATGGGCGAAGAGTATTAACTGTTAATAATGGATTGTCTGATATATCTCAACGAGAAACAATTGGACATGAAATTCAACACCCATATGACGAACTTTATAATGGTCTTGGTGGTGGAACTACAGTAGCAAAATCCAACAATTCTGCTCTTGAATACCAACATAACCTTGGTGAAGTTCGCGCAAGACTAAATGCATTACTAAATAACGATCCTGACCATTATCAAGGATTGCACTCAGTGTTTAAGAAAAATGAATTTGATCCACGACTTTTGTGGGAGGATTAATGGCCGATTTAAAAGCACCAGAAAGAAACCCAGTAATTGGGAGATTAGCAGATATTCTTTTGTCTGGAAAAAAATCTGCTAACACATATGAAATGAAAGACTGGGTTCCACTTGTAGGTGGAATGGGTCTTGGTGATATGTTCATGGGCAAAGCACCTGAACTAGCTGATGATGCTTCTTATAATCTACGTTCGTTAATTCGTGGAGGCAATCAAGCAACAGGAGGTTTGGGTACTTACACACTTGATCCACGCACAGCAGATGCTGCGATGTTAGGAACAGATGTGGCAGGTATCGGTGCAGGTCTTGGTGGATTAAGCAAGCGATCTGCGTCTGCTATCTACGATAAACTGTCTAGTGGTGGAACATCCTTGTCTCGTAGAGATGCGCTAAAGAAACTGGGGGCTATTACAGGTGGTGCTGCTGTTACTGGAGGTACCCTTGGAGTGGCTAGAAAGTTACTAGACAACGTAGCCACAGATGTTGCACCAAAGATTGCTGATAATGTTGCAGTACAAGCAGCCAAAAAATATAAGTTTAATTCTATTGCAGATTATTTAGCATATATTAGAAATCGTGCTACAGATGAAGCACACATAGAAGCTAGTGAACTGGGTGGTGGATTTTCAGAAGATGATTTATTAGGCATGACTGATAAATGGACACGTAAATTATTAAAGACAGAGGAAAACTTTTATAATACACATAAACAAAATGTGCAACAAGGAATAGAACCCACTCCTTGGTCTATTGAACGAAATCCAAAAACAAATCAATTTGAATCTATTTTTGCAGATGAAGTATTCAGTCCACAAGCTAAACAAGAAATGAAAGATTGGAAGGCTGGTGTGGATAAATTAAATGCCGATTATAGTGGTAGAACTCATCATACAAATGATTGGACTCAGTGGATGGTAAATGCAGCAGATCGTGATAATAAAACATTAGATTTTTTACGTTCATATCAAGATGGAGATGTCTTTTAAAGACGAAAATAAATGTAAAAATAAAAAGGCCGGAAGGGATAAAACCCAACCGGCCTTTTTGTTTAGTGCGTTACAACAGTCTCTTTGTCTTTAGGTCGAAAGATTAAAGCGACCTCCCATTCAGGTTCTTCATCGTAGGTAGTAACAAATGCTACACCTTCTTTACCTTCTGGATGTTGCTTAACTTCTTTAAGAGTTTCTAACAGTAGTTGTTTAAATTCTGGATTCATTTTATCTTTCTTATTATTTAGATTCCGCAGACCCCGGAGACACAAGCACGATCAATATTTTCTTCGTATGTAATACCCTTATGTTTAATTGCCTCTTCATAAGGAACTTCTGTTAATGGTTGACCTCCACGACTTCCATCTGGATAACAGGTGAAGCCCCGTAGACGTGGCGCATAGCGTGAAAGTGTCTCTGCAAACTTTGACACGTGCCCTTCATTATTCTCTTTTGATCCCCAACTTGGAAGGTTGATTGTGGATGAGATTGACATGTCAACGTAATCTTGAATGTCAGCTTGGAACTTGAGTCGTTTTTCGTAGTCATGGCTGAGTCCGTATGCAGTCTCAATCTTGTTAGGATCAAGACCATATTCCTTGATTAGTTGATCGGCAGTTGTGTCAATAACATATTCATA
>OFQV01000477.1_pt1 | contig 10188 bp, 17 predicted proteins | sample 1542971 | NCBI WGS metagenome assembly OFQV01 (sample SAMN07774229, study PRJEB24372) | wastewater metagenome | isolation source: WWTP Cannobio (Effluent) | place: Italy: Cannobio | collected 2016-01
GCCAACGGCGAAAGGTACAACGAAAAGGCGCTCACATGCGCGCTCCGCTCACGCGACTGGAACGGCCTGTACCGCGTCACGAACCTGGCCAACGGGCGATCGGTGATCGTACGGCACAATGACTACGGCCCAGGCCGTAAGCCGACCGCGCGCGGTGTTGTGATTGACTTGAGCCCGGCGGCGTTCGATGCCCTGGGCGGGAAACGTGGGGAAACTTGGGGTGAAATTAAAGTATCCGTGGAAAGGATAAAATAAAATGCGAAAATTACCGATATTTGAAGGCTGGATAGTTGATTGCCGACTGCGCGAATTTCGCGCGGAAACCTGGGGCGATGCCCTGGATGAAAATGTGATACCGTTCGACAGTGACAAGGGAGAATTGATGTTGTGCGATTATATCGCGAGCCTCGATAAAAATAGTCCGGAATTTAAAAATATCGCGGACGCGATTTTATAAAAACAAGAAAGGATCACACCATGACCAAAAACGAACACGCTCAGGCCCTCGGGCGCCTGGGCGGAAGTAAAAAATCCGAGAAAAAAACCGCTGCCAACAAGTTGAACGGGAAGAAGGGAGGCTATCCAAAAGGGCGCCCGCGAGTAAAACAAACAGGGCAAAATTTACAAGAACCGCTCGCCCCTTGCCCATAGCTTAATATTTTTTCCTTCGGTAAACTTTTGAACTCGCTCGCAGCCAATTCGTTTCAGGTTGCGGGCGATTCTTATTTGGGAGCCCTTGTCCAGCCTATCAATAGAAATTTTCAGGCACTCGCATCCGATCTCGCGCACTGAGAACTCTGTGCGGTACGGATTGTTCTTGATCCACTCGTAAATTTCTGTTTCCCACTCATCGGATTGCCGGTACGCCTCTTGAACGGCCTCGGTTTCCTCGGTCGGCATGATATGCCAGTTTTCGCCGGTTTTGTAACGCGCGACCGCCTCGGCAAACAGCTGATCACGATCGCGGATGATTAAATTATGGTCGATCTTGCCGATCTCGACCGGCCAGAAGCGCGTCCCGCCGGTATCGTCACGCAGGAAATGCCCCTCGTTGGTTGTCGAAACGAGAACACACTGACGCGGATGATCCTGCGGGCTGCGGTCATACGGCGCGCGGAAGCTGTCCACACGGCACGAAATAACCTGTTTGATACGGTTTAAATCAGAGCGGTCAAGGCCGGACATATCCGCGAACTCCAAGAGTAACTTGCCCTGCAAGGACTGTAAAAAGTTGTTTGAGTCGATGGACTCCAAGACCTCGGCGTACCATTTGCCCCCAATAATAGAGAACGCGGTCGACTTTCCGGTCCACTGTTTGCCCTGCAAGACGATCATGGTGCGCATAATACAGCCGGGATCGTAGATGCGCGCGATTATGGAAATCCAGAAATTCTTGGACGCGCTGATGGTATAGGCCGATGCCTGCGCGCCTAAATGAGTTGTCAGGAAGTTTTCAATGCGCGGCGTTCCGTCCCACGTCAGCGACTCCATCCAGTCCTTGGGCTCGTTCTTGGTTGACCGTCCAGATAATACCGTTATTGCCCGGCGCACGATGGCGTCCGTAAGGCGGCTCATGCCGTAATGACGCTGGAGGTGCATGGTCAGGCGGTAGGTGTCCTCGTCAACCCACTTGCGCGGGCCGGTTTGTGGATCGTTAACCATGATCGCCCGGTAAAATACGTCACGCCACAACGTGCGCGCCAGCTCCGGCGTGCCTTCGAATATCCGCGCCACGTTGTCCTCGTTCATAATCGGATTGCCCTGGCCGGTGCAGGATATGCCAAGCCGATCCCACATCACGATGTTGGATTCCGTTGGAACCGCCGGCGGATCGTCGACCTGTACCGTTACCTGCGGCGCGGTGATTGTTGTGTTGTTGACCGTGTTGTTAACCGTGACTGTTAAGTTGATGACTTGGGCGCGTGGCTTGGCCCACAAGATGGTTTGTTGTGTCGTCATGCCATCAGAAACAGCGTCCCAAGCGTCCCAACCCTTGGGCCGGTCTGATACGTCGATGATCTTGATCTCGTGACAGTATTGGGATAGTATCGCGGCGACTCCTTTCATGGCCTTGAGGCCGGGCTCGTCCGCGTCCGGCCATAACAGAACTGATTTGACCCCGTATATGGGCGACCAGTCGGTTTTCCGGTACGCGTTCGAACCGCCCGACCATGTAACCACGTCGTAATGCTCGCCCAGCAGGTCACGCGCGCCGTCGGCCGACTTCTCGCCCTCGACCACTAAGACAGGCCGACCGGATAACCGGTCAAGCCCGTACAATGGGCGCGGATCAGGGTATGACTTGGCGTGCCAGCCGGAACCGTTTGGCGTCCAGGGCATGAACTCCTTGCCGTCCTTGGTTTCATACCGCGCCACATAAAACAGAGTTTTACCGGATCGGTCACGGTACGGCCACGTTTGAACAGGCGCGCCGTGTGATGGGTGTCTCATAGACGGGATTGATGCTGGCGGTGGTGGCGGTGAAAAGCTGTACTGCTGGGAGAGTTGCGATGCGGCCTCGGACTGTTTGAGGTTGTGGATCTCGGCCCAGAGCGCGATTAAGTCTCCGCCCTGCTGACCGGCAGCGAAGTCCGCCCACAAACCGGTGTCGAGGTTGATCTTAAACGACTTGCCCTGACCGCCGTTGACCGAGGCGCACTCGTATTCACGGCCTTGGATTCGACCCCCGGGTAGCCACACCGGTATTATTTCACGTATTCGGTTTAATAAATGTGCGGAAAGTCCTTCAAAATCGGGCATGGTGGCGTCCTATTGGATGAGTTGACGGTATTGTTTGATCGCTGACTCCTCGGAATCAGCCCAGAACGCGATCCCGTGGGCAGCATGGACGGCGTTCAACCAGTTGAATTGCTCCGGTGTCGGTTGCTTGCCGGGAACCTTGACCTCGCAGGAGATGAACTTGCCGTTCTGTGTAGAAAAACCAACAAGGTCAGCCGTGTCCGGTCCAAGACCTGCGTGTATTGGTCGGGCGTTGCGGATAACTACATCACACGGATTGACAGTTACGGTCGTTGGCTCGGGGTAGCGGTGAACGTGACCAGCCCAGGCAAGGGCGTTGTTGTTGCGGAATAAACGCGCCCCGCACTTGGCCAGAACGATTTGAATACGTTTCATAATTTCGATTTCGTTCATCGTGCCTTGCTCCACTTGTCGATTTGTTCACGGATACGGTTGAGTTGTCTCTCCAAGAGCGTGACCTGTTCGCGTAACTTGGCGTTTTCCTGTTTCAGCGCGAGGCACTGGATGACCTTACGATGATATTTCTCGTTCGTCGTCGTCGTCACAAGAACACCTCCCTCTGCAACCGCACTCAAGTCTTTTGCTGGTGTAATATTCAATTAACATGCTGTTTTCGATCATGCCCATAGATAAGCCTCCTTATCGTTTTATGTTCGTCCATTTCCAAAGCCTCAAGAATTTTCAACGTGAGATACAGACTCGGCAGATACGCGCCGGACTCGATCTTGGCGATATTCGCCCGCGTCGTCCCTGCATAGTATGCCAGTTGCTGTTGCGTCAAGTGTTGTTTATTGCGGTTTTGTTTGATCGTTTTTCCGAACATTTTCGAGTTCCTTAACGGTTAACGGATTCGGCGCATGGCCTAAATGCCAGCCTGAACACACCGGACAGAGATAAACATGCGCGTCCGGCGGTACGATGATGCCCTTCTTGCGGATGGATTTTAAACGCGCCTCGGCGTGTTTTTTGACGGAGAAACGTTTCTTGCGTTCGCACATGAAGAATTTGGTTTCGTCTTTCACGATATGCCACCACCGCGATACGCGCCGCGCCAGTCCTTCGGGTCAATGACGACCTTGTTATTTTTAATACGCCATACCCAAAACAGCACATGACACCAATCAATAATATTCCACCATCTTGTCGGTTTTAATTCAACTTTCACGCCGTTCTTACTGCGGATAATCATCACGCCACCCCCTGCAATTTCTTCGCCTGTCTCGCCTTGAAAACAAAATCAGCCCAGGCGTGCGGTTTCTTATATCCTCGACGGTATCCCTCGGCGACAAGTTCTTCTTTGGTTTTGCAACGTCCTTGTGCTATGAGCCTGTTCCGACGGATAACAGCCTGATCGACTTCAATCAGTTCGCCGTCTTTTTGGTCGACTTGCCGGGATTCAACGGCGAAAACGAATCCGCAGTATTTGCACGATGGGACGCCGGAGTATTGAGCGGCGAAACATTTCGGGCAGATTTTGACGGAAATTCCGACCGCGCCGTCTCTCCGGCGTTCAATCCCGTCCAAACTCCATTCTCTTTCCTCGTCCGGCAAGCCGTGTCTCTCACAATTTCCAGCATGATCAAGGATGATCGCATGAGATTTTCCACTCGACGGACGCAACGCTCGTCCGCATTGCTGAAGATAATTTCCGACTGACATTGTAGGTCGGAGCATGATAACAGCTTCGAGCGAAGGTAGATTAAATCCTTCTCCAAAGAGTTCAACGTTAGAGAGAACCTTGATTTCCCCATTTTTAAACCTCCTGATTGCGTGATCCCGTTGTTCGATTGGTGTTTCCCCGTCGACGTGTTCGGCGACTATCCCGGCCTGATTAAATTGACTGACAACGTGTTTGCTGTGTTCGATGGATACGCAGAACACAACAGCGCGTTTGCCGGATGCGTATTTAATATAGTGTTTGATCGCGTCTCCGGTGATGGACGGTTTATCAGCGACCTGGGCGAGTTCCTTTTTCTGAAAATCGCCCATCTGTGTGTGGACACCCACAACGTTAATACTCGACGGAGCGTATATCTTATAGGGAACAAGATATTCGTTTTCAATGAGCCAATTCATTGTCGGACCCTGAACCATGACATCGAAAAATTTATTTAACGGCGAACCGTCAAGTCGGCGCGGTGTCGCGGATAATCCGATATGATATGCCTTGGGATAACACGAATATATTTTTGCCCACGTTTTCGCGCCAAGGTGATGAAATTCATCCCACACAATAAACTTGGGCGGTTTCAAATTTGTGTGCCTGTGCATGAGCGTTTGAATAGAACATATCTGGATCGGGAATCCCTTGGCTTGCGGAAAACCGGCGGCGATAACACCGAATTTATTAATGCCCGTATCAGAGAACGCGATTATTGTTTGTTTGACTAATTCTCGACGGTGAACGATGAACCACGAGTTGAACCCCTTGGATGCGGACGTGTTCAACATCTGCGCCGCGAGCGAAGTTTTCCCCCCGCCGGTTGCGAGTTGCAAAGCGACAGATCGGACGCCGTTTTTAAAATGTACGCGCGTTTCATCTATTATATCGTTTTGGTATTGGCGAAGCTGGAAGGGCATGAGAAGATTATACTCACGGCGTTTGATTTGTCAATAACAAAAAAACAAATGTTGACATTGAAAACTTGCTGTGGTAATATTGGGGCATGAAAAAAATCATATCAAAAATCCACGTAGACATCGACCCCGAATTGAAAAGACAATTCAAAGTGATCGCCGCGCAAAAAGGAAAAAAGATACGCGGGCTTATTACCATGCTCGTCGCTGATTATGTCAAAAAAAATAAGAGTTGACAAAAATGTTGTTTTGTTGTAATATTCCCCTATCGTTCGGCAATCAAGCCGGACACAAAAAAGGACGCCACCAATGGACAGTATCGACGAGTACCTCACCCAAATTGAGATCCAAGAAGAACAAGAAATCCGCCTAAATGATAACCCGCTGGAATTTATCTAAAAACCCTGCGCCCGTGGAATGTGGCGTTCTCGGCTGGCTCGCATTTATGCGGGCTGGCTGGGGCGCGGGGCGCAAGAAAGGAACGCCATGAACCTATTAAACGAATACATTAAGGAAATTTTTGTTGACCGTCCGACGTTCGAACCGACACCAATCGACCCGAAGCTGGCACATCAGAAGTTGGACTGCATCCGCGCCAAGGAAAACGAAGGAGAATCATGAAAACATCAATAAACCAATCCAGCAGGAGTTTCATAGCCGTTTACATGGCTTTTTGCGCGGTAATGGCGTTCCTGTTGATATTTTGTGCCATAGGGAGGCCGTAAATGATCGAGATAATTAACCCAACAGACAAACAGCATTGGCTTGAGTGCCGGACGAAATAAAATGCCTAATGCATACACCATAAAAGATCGAATTTTAAAAAGAATAGAAATCGACAGCGCTAGTGGTTGTTGGTTATGGACACGCGAAAAAGACAAAAAAGGATATGCCAGATTACATATTTGGTATCCAGATCGTGGGATATATGTTCCAAAATTAGCACATAGATTATCAATCAAAGAATTCAAAAACATAGATATTGAAAATAAGGTTGTCTGTCATTCTTGCGATACGCCATCTTGCGTCAACCCAGACCACTTATTTATAGGGAGTACAGTAGACAATCTAAACGATATGCGAATCAAGGGCAGGGAGCGTGGCGTTGGTTTTATCAATAGGAATAAAACGCATTGTAACAAAGGTCATTCATTATCCGGCGATAATCTAAGAATAGAAGGAAAGAAAAAGGCACGACGCTGTCGGGAATGTGAACGAAAAAGAAAGGCTAAGAGATGATTGAAATAATTAAACCAGAAAGCAAAGAAGCATGGCTACAAGCACGAACAAAAGATATTACTTCCACGGAAATATCAGCTTTATTTGGGTTCTCTCCTTATATTACGGAGTTTGAAATTTTCCACCAAAAAAAGTCCGGAACCGTTGTCACTATTAAAGAACACGAACGTCTCCGCTGGGGAACCGCGCTCCAGGACGCCATCGCCGCCGAGATCGCCAAGGAACAGGACTGGACTATTCGTCGTATGGATGAGTATATGCGCGATACGGATTTGAGGGCGGGCGCGAGTTTTGATTTTAGTATCGAACAAACCGGAATCGGAACGAATGAGGGAACGCTAACACTTGGCCTCTTAGAAATCAAAAACGTCGATTCGTTGGCCTTCCGCGACGGATGGACAGAGGACGACGCCGGGAACATCGAGGCTCCGCTCCATATCGAGATACAGGTTCAGCACCAGTTGATGGTCAGCGGTCGGGCGTTCGCGTACCTCGGAGCCTTAGTCGGTGGCAACCGCCTCGTCCTCATCAAACGCGACCGCAACGAGGCCGTCATCAACTCGATTAAACAGAAAATTCAAGCGTTCTGGGCATCCATCGAATCCAACACACCGCCCAAACCGAATTTCGAGCGTGACGCCAAATTCATATCGTCGCTGTATAACTACGCCGACCCCGGCAAGCTGTTGGACGTTCGCGAAAACGAGGATTTTATGAACATGGCCCGCGAGCATAAACGCCTGGGCGATATTGCCAAGGACGCCGAAACCAAACGTGAAGCGTTGAAGGCTCAAATGCTCATGGTCATCGGTGACGCTGAGAAGATCGAAGGCGGTGAGTTCTCGATCAGCGCGGGGATTATCGGTGAGTGTGAAGTTGCGTATACACGGAAGGCATATCGTAATTTTAAACCGACGTGGAGAAAACCCAAAGGAGAGAAGTAATGGCAACCGAACTAGAAGCATTAAAAACCAGTATCACAAATTTAAAAGAGCAACTCACGCCGTTACTCGGCGCGGACACCGACAAATTCATCCAGATCGCGTGCAATTTTTTAGATGGCAAGCCGAAGCTGCTGGCGGCGAATCGGGCGAGCCTGTTTGCCGAGATCACCAAGGCCGCTCAATCACGGCTGTTTCTGGACGGCCAAGAGGCGTCCCTTGTACCGTTCAAAGACCAAGTGAAGCTGATGGTCGGATATAAGGGTATCCTGAAGATGGTTCGCAATTCCGGCGAACTCGCCTCGATCAACGCCGGCGTCGTTTACGAGAAGGACACGTTCGAATATTTCGTGGATGAGAAGGGAGAACACATCAAGCACATGCCGACGCTCGGCAAAGACCGTGGTAAGCCATCCCAGACGTACTGTATCGCCAGGATTAAGGGCGGCAACGAACCGTACATCGAGGTCATGAGCGAGGAAGAAGTTATGTCCTGTAAAAAAGTCAGCCGAGCCGGTGACGATTCCCCCTGGAACGGCCCGTTCGCTGATGAAATGCGTAAGAAAACCGTGATCCGCAGGATCTCAAAACGCCTGCCCATGAGTACCGATCTGAACATGGCGATCAATGACGAGGAGTTTGAGGAGCCCGTTGCGGAGCCGGTACAGGAGCCCAAAACCACATCGACACGTTTGGAACAGGCTGTCGCGCCGGTCGCACCGGCAACGGATAAGCCCGACCATCCGCAAGCCCCACAACTTGAACAGGCGTTATCGCAGACCGTCCGTGGTTTCATCGAGGCGGTCGGCGCGAAGCCAATGGACAAGGGAGGATTCCGCTACTGGGTAAAATTATCCGGCGTATTCTACGGCACATTTAGCGAGACGGATTTCAGGAAGTGTGAGGACTTGTTCAATAAGAAAGTACCTGTTATCGTCATGTTTGTGACCAAATTAACCAAGGATAAAAAAGAGTTTAACGACCTGCTGAACATCATGGAGGACGTTAAAGAGGACGGCCCGAGCGATAATGATGTTCCGATTTAATTAAGGAGAACCATGAGCAAAGTAACCATCACCATCGAAGATACCCCGCAAGGCGTCAAAACAACCATCGAACCGACCTACGAAACGCTGGCATTTAAACTCACCGGTGGCCAGTCAGCGTTAACCGCTGCCGAAGGTTACGCCATCATAGCCGTAAATGCGATCCGTACAGAATCAAAACGTCGTGACAGTAAACTAAACGTGATCATCCCAAGAAAAAGGAGAATGTAATGAAGGGCAAAGTCAAATTTTTCAATGAGCAAAAAGGTTTCGGGTTCATCGCTCCGTTGGACGGCAGCAAGGATCTATTCTTCCATTTCACAAGCATAAAGGACAACAACAAAGAAATTTCCGAAGGCGAAGTTGTCGAGTTTGAATCAGAGAAAACAGATCGCGGACCGGCTGCGACAAATATTAGGCGAGCTTGAGTGAGTATTTAACGGAGCGTCCGTGGCGTAATGAATACGCGAAAATTGGATGGTTTCAGGGTATAGCCACGGTTAAGAACCAAAGTATACCTTAGCAGGTAAAAATCCTGCCGGACGTTCCCCAATATGAGGTCGGTTCGCAACCGAATGATCTGTGGAGCCGATTACGGTGCAAGCGTCCATCCCACAGAGAGAATGACAAAAACGGGCGCACAAATATGACGGGTCGGGTGGCGTGGTAGCCTGATAATCACGAGGTCGGCTCCATTATGGATTATCGCAGACCAACTGCCCCGGCCCAAAATTAAGAGGAAGGGAAGATGTCATCAGAAATAAAACTTTATAACATGGACTGTATGGAAGCCATGAAGCAGATGCCGGATAAAGCGTTTGATTTGGCGATTGTTGATCCGCCGTATGGGATAAAGATTGGTGGCGAATCGGGAAAAATCGGTGGCGATAAACCGTTTGGGAAACGAGGATTTGCTAAAAAAGGGCCGAATAAGAAAGTAGACGCCACGGTTTATCACTGCTTTGACGACATTAAGCCGCCGGATGAGATTTACTTTCAAGAGGTAATAAGGGTTAGTAAACAGCAGGTGGTATTTGGAGCAAATCACTTTATTTCCAAAATCCCGATTGATTCAAGTTGTTGGGTTGTGTGGGACAAGGATAACTCCGGCAATTTTGCTGATTGTGAACTGGCATGGACGAGTTTTAAGACCGCCGTTCGGATCTTCAAGTATCGATGGAACGGGATGCTTCAAGAGCACATGGCTCATAAAGAAATAAGGATTCATCCGACTCAAAAACCAGTTGCCCTGTATACATGGATTTTAAAAAATTACGCTACCCCCCCCATGAGGATATTAGACACCCACCTCGGTTCCGGCAGTATCGCCATCGCCTGTTACGACATGGGCTTTGACTTGACGGGGTATGAGATAGACAAGGAATACTTCGATGCGGCGGTTAAGAGACTTGATAATCACAAAAAACAATTAACATTTATTTAACACCGCCCAACCCAAAACCAAGCAAGGGGGAGATGATGCCAAGTTGCGGTAGAAAAGATTGTTTCTGGTTTCAACGTTCGTGTCTTGGCATACAAGCCATAGCTGAATTTAAGGACATATACAACAAGGAAAGATATTTAGTCCACCCATGCAATGAATGTAAATTTGATGAGAAATATCT
>OFQV01000479.1_pt1 | contig 10172 bp, 9 predicted proteins | sample 1542971 | NCBI WGS metagenome assembly OFQV01 (sample SAMN07774229, study PRJEB24372) | wastewater metagenome | isolation source: WWTP Cannobio (Effluent) | place: Italy: Cannobio | collected 2016-01
CGACACTCGACCCCGCCGGGGCGGTCGGCAGTGGCCGGGCACCCGCCGTCACCGCCCCGGCACCTATCGGGGGCGCTCTCGGATCCGGCACCGCCTCGGCGGTCGTCGTGGCCGTCGAGCGGGCCGGCGCGCTCGCGGGCGGGATCATCCCGAGCGACGGGTTCACCTCGGGAGACACGGCGGACGTCGGCGGCGCGGTGGCCGGTGGGTTCGGCCCGGCCGCTCGGGTGGCGGTCGCCGCCGGTGGCGCGCTCGGCGGTGGCAACTCGCCCGACGTCGGCGGCACGAGCGAGACCCCCGACCGGGGCGGGGCGGTCGGTGTTGGCCGGGCACCCGCGCCTCGCGTCACCGCGACGATCACCGGCGCGCTCGGCGCGGGCCGCTCGAGCAGCCCGCGCGTCACCGTCGGGACCGCCGGCGCGAGCGCGGGCGGAACGTCACCGAACGAGGGCGAGTCGCAGGTCGCCGGGCGAGGCGGTGCGACAGGGGCAGGAGTCGCCCCGAGCGCATGGGCGAGCGCCGCGACCGGTGGCGCAGCTGCGGGCGGGCGCGCGCCGACGGCACGGTTCGGTGCGGTGTCGCCGGGCGGGGCGCTCGGCGGAGGGTTGACCGACTCGGGCGCGCTCGTGCCGGTCGATGTCGGGGGAGGGGTTGCGGGTGGTCGCCCGATCACCGAACCTGACGGCGGACTGCACGTCGCGGGCGGGGGCGTTCCCCGCATGGGGCTCGGGACTCTGGAGGTCGTCTAGTGGCGCGGTACGCAAGGCCGGGTGCGGCGCTCACCCTCACGTTCGACTCGCCGACGTCCGGGCTCGTGGGCACCTTCGGGATCGAGTTCCGCGAGGCGACCTCGGGCGACGTGGTCGTCGCCAGGTCGACGGCGGGCATCGCCGAGATCCCGGCGGGCACGGGGCTGTACCGGTGGCAGGGGTTCGCACCTGGCATCGGCGATTACCTCGTCGTCGCCGACGACGGCACCGGCACCCCGGCCGGAACGACCGCAGAGACCCTCATCGTCACGACGTCGGGGCTGCCCGACCTTGAGGCGGCACCGGCCGGGCTCGGGCCCTGCTCGCTGTGGACGACCGAGCAGGCCGTGCTCGACTGCGGCGGTCTGCCGGATGACGCCGACATCGGGTACGCCGTGCAGGTCGCGAGCGCGATCCTCTGGGAACTGAGCGGTCGGATCTACTCGGGCGAGTGCACCGCGACCGTGCGACCGCAGTCGCGCTACGTCACGTGCGGCCGGTTCGGGTGGTGGCGGCGCGACGCATGGCCCGCCGGATGCCGGTCGCTCGACCGCATCACCCTCGCGGGCTACCCGGTGCGCTCGATCGAAGAGGTCCGCATCGACGGCGTCGTGCTCGACCCGAGCGAGTACGTCCTGCTCGGACGACGGCACCTCGTGCGCCGCGACCCGTTCTCGTCGTGGTGGCCGTCGTGCCAGTACGTCGAGCGGCCGTTGACCGACGAGGGCACGTTCGGGATCACCTACACCTACGGGGCCGATCCGCCGCTCTCGGGGATCTACGCCGCGACCGCGCTCGCCCGCGAGGTCGTGAAGTCGTGCGCCGGCGGTCCGTGCGCGCTGCCGTCGAACGTGTCGCGTGTGCTGCGGCAGGGGGTCGAGGCGACCATCGACGCGAGCAAGGCGGCGTCGAAGGGGCTCGGGCTCGCCGAGGTCGCGGCGTTCCTCGGCGCGACTCCCCGGCCCCGCCGCCGCACCGCCATCGTGTCGCCGGACTCGCGGCGATACCCTCTCGTCATCGACAACCCGGAATAGGGGGCAGCATGGGCGACAACCCGACCGCGACCGACGAGCACTACCACGGCGACTCGCCGCTCGGTCGACGGAACTCGTACCTCGCGACCGCTGCCGGACGCGGCGCGCACACGCTCAAGGCCGAGCCCGAGCAGGTGAACGATCACGGCGTTCCGACCGACCTCGACGCCTACGCGACCGGCGGGCGGTACGAGTACCTCATCGACGGCGAGACCGTGCAGGGGAAGGGCAAGGCGCAGGAGGCGCTCGTCGCCTACCTCGCGAAGATCGAGGCGGGCGCGATCGGCGAGGGTGCGGGCGAGGGATCGGGCTCGGGCGAGTAGGTGCCCGCGCTCGACCTCGCCGTTCTGGCCGACCACCTGCTCGAGCAGGCGACCGAGGCGCTCGACGCCGGTGCCGAGCCCGGCGTTCCGGGCGCGCCGGCGCGCCGCCTCATCACCATCGGCGCGCCCGCATTCGACTTCGACTCGTGCGCGATGCTGGCCGTGTCGGTCATGCCGAGCGTGCGGCTCGGCCAGGTCGGCGATCAGTCGGACGTCGGTCGGGGGGTCGCGTGCCTCACGATGACCCTCGCCGAACTCCGGGTCACGCTCATCGGATGCATCCCCTCGATCGACGACGCCGGGCGCTCGCCGAGCGCGGCCGACATCACCGCCGCCTCGACGCCGCTGCTCGGGCAGGGGTGGGTCATGTGGTGCGGACTGCACAACCTGCGGCGCTCGGGGATCCTCTTCCCGCCGTCCGTACCTGGCGACGACCGGGTCGTGTCGATCGGACCGCTCACCGCGATCGACGCGCAGGGCGGCGCGCTCGGATGGTTCGTGAGCGTGCTCGTGCAGATCGACCTCGACCGAGACCTCGGGACGTGACGTGGCCGGTGCTGCGGTGGTGCTCTACCCCGCCGCCCTGCAGGCGATGCTCAACGGCCCCGGCGGGCTCGTCGCGAAGGACCTCGCCCGGCGAGCGATCCGCGTCGAGTCGGCGGCGAAGCGGCTCGCGCCGGTGGACACCGGCCGACTGCGCGCCTCGATCACGTGGGCGCTGTACGTCGATGGCGGGGGGATCCACGCCCGCATCGGCACGAACGTGCTCTATGCGATCTTCCAAGAGCTCGGGACGCGGTACATGGCCGCGCACCCGTTCCTCGTGCCCGCCCTGCGGGCCGCTGCGTAGCAACCTCCCGAAAGGACACACCGCATGACCGACTCACTCTCACCGATCGCCACCATCCCCTTCCGCATCGGCGGGCACACGTTCGCGATGGCCCCGCGCGCCGGCGCTCGGTTCATGGCCTCGGCCCTGTCGCCCCCGCCGGGGGAGTCGAACCTTGAGGCCGTCGAGCGTGTGATCGACACGATCGCGCGCCTCATGGTGGACCCGCAGCAGGGGGCCGAGTTCCGCGCCATGTGGGGCAGCACCGACGACCCGACCTCGGGGCTCGATCAGGGGGCGTTGCTCGAGGCGTGGGAAGAGATGGCGGTGCACTACACCGCCCGCCCTACCGACGGGCGGTCGCCCTATTCGTCTGGGTTTGGGACCCCGAACGATGGCTCGCCCTCGACGCCCGCCTCACCCTCGCCGGTGGCCCCGGACTCGGTCCCCTCGCCGCCGACCTCGGGAGGCTACTAGCGGTGGCGTGGGCGACCCTCACCGAAGGGATGACGGAACGCGAGGTGCGCGAGGTCGAGCAGGCGATGACGCTCGACCTCGACCCGTTCCCGCGCCCGTCGTTCGGTGAGGGTCGCCCGGCCCCGCGCTCGCCCGGCGTGCCCGAGGTGGACACGACGTCGCCGGGCACGAACGTGCCTGCGCTCATGGCGGCGATGCGTACCGGCCGAGTCGGGTAGGGGGTCGCAGTGTCGAGCGACGTGATCGGCGAGGCTCGGGTACTCGTACGCCCGGACTCAACGGGGTTCGACGCGCAGGTGCGCGACAAGGTCGGCGGCAGTCTGCGGACGGCCGCGAAGGTCGCGGGCGGGGCTCTCCTGGCGGGGGGCCTCGTCCGCAGCATCGCGCAGCAGGTCGGCGCGGCCGGTGCGCTACAGCAGAACCTCCGCGAGTCGGTCGGTCTGCTCGGCCAGGTCGGACCCGCTGCCGACCGCACGTTCGGCCAGTTTCAGACGCAGGTCGCGGCGCTCTCGCGCGAGGTCGGGATCGCGCAGCAGGAGATCAGCGGCGGGCTCTACGAAGCCCTCGGCGCGGGCGTGCCGAAGGGTAACGCCGTCGAGTTCCTGCGGGTCGCATCGAAGGCGTCGATCGCGGGCGTCACCGAGCTCGGCACGACCGTCGACGGCCTCACCACGATTATCAACGCCTACGGCCTCAAGGCGTCCGACGCTCAGAGAGTAAGCGACTCGCTCTTTCAGACCGTCAACGCCGGTAAGTTGACGTTTGCCGAACTCTCGCAGTCGGTGTTCAACGTGGCCCCGGTGGCAGCGGCAGCGGGCGTCGGGCTGGAAACCGTCGGGGCCGCGCTCGCCACCCTCACCGCCGGCGGTGTGCCCGCCTCGGTCGCGACGACGCAGCTGCGATACGCGATTCAGTCGCTCGTGGCCCCGAGCGTGAAGGCCGAGAAACTGCTCGCGCCGGTGTTCAAAGAGGCGGGGTACGAGAGCGGGCAGGCCGCGCTCAAGACGCTCGGTCTGCAAAAGACCCTGAAGCTCGTGACCGACGCGGCCGGTGGGTCGTCGACGAAGTTGACCCGCCTGCTCGGATCGAGCGAGGCGCTCAACGCCGTCCTGACGCTCACCGGCAAGGGGTCCAAGCTCTTCGCCGACCAGTTGATCGCGCAGGCCGACGCGGCGGGCGTCACCGACAAGTCGCTCGCGCAGATCGAGAAGTCGGCCGGTCGCTCGTTCTCGCGGGCGAAGGTCGCGGCCGAGAACTTCGGGCTCGCGATCGGCGACGCCGCAGCACCCGCCGTGGCGCGCCTCGCCGACGACCTCACGACCGGCCTCAACCGCATCTCGGGATCGTCCGGGTTCCGGCAGGGGACGCTCGCGATCGCCGACGGCATCGCGAACGCGATCACCGACCCGCAGACCATCGCGACCGCGCAGACCTTCGGTGCCCTGGCCGTGGACGTGTTTGGCGCGGTGCGACAGGCGGCGGCGGCGACCGCGCCGGCGGTGCAGGCCGTCGCCTCGGCGCTCGGTGCGATCGCGTCGAGCCCGGCCGGGCCCGCCCTCCTGCTCACCGCGACGGCGTACTCGGTGCTCGGGCGCTCGGCCTCGGCGGTCATCCCGAAGATCGTCGCCGTCCGGGCCGCGCAGCAGGCGAGCGCCGCCGCGACCGCCGCGAGCGTTGCGTCGCAGGTCTCGGCGATCGGGCTCGTCGGTCCGTCCACTGCTCGAGCAGCGGCGACCTCGGCCTCGTCCTTCGGCCGCATCGCCGGGGCCTCGCGCGCCGCCGGTGCCGGGCTGCTCGCGCTCTCGGGCGGGCCGGTCGGCGCAGCGATCCTCGGCGTGTCCGCCCTCGCTGCCGGTGCCTTCATCCTCAGCAACCGCGAGAGCGACGCCGAGCGCCACGCCCGCGAGTTCTCGTCGGCCCTGCGCGATCAGGCGGCAGCGGCCGACGTCGCGAGCGCCGCGCTCGACCGGCAGCGGCAGGCGCTCACCGGCGTCATCGACGCGAGGGTCGGTGTCGATCAGGCGCGCACGGCCGTCGGCACGGCCCGGACCGAGGTGCAGCGCGTGCAGGCCGCGCCGGCGTCGTCCTTCGATGGTGGCGAGGCCGGGAAGAGGCAGGCGCTCACCGCCGCGACGAACGCGCTCACGCAGGCCGAGAACAACCTACGGAACGCCCGGCAGTCGAGCGCCTCAGCCGGGCGCGTGGCGCTCACGCAGGCGCAGGCCGAGCAGGCGGCGCAGGCAAAGAACCTCGACACCGCGAACCGCGCCGCGCAGGCGACGGGCAACCTGTCGCGGGAGCAGGTGCGGACCGCGCTCACCACGAACCTCGGCCGGGCGAACGCGCTCAACTTCGCGACCGCGCTCTCGCGGCAGGCTCGGGCGCAGGGCGAGGCGTCGTCGAAGTTGCAGGCGTCCGCCGCCGTCGCTCGGCAGTCGGCCGCAGCGGTGGACACGACGACCGCGTCCGGCCGGAAGCTGGCCGCGCAGTTGCGGACCGAGGCGACCGAGAGCGCGAAGTCGGCGGGGGCGGCGCGAGTCGCGGCGATCGCCACTGCCGAGCGCGCCATCGCGACCGACAAGGCGATTGCCTCGTCGAAGTCGTCGAGCAAGGCCGAAAAGACTGCGGCGCAGACCCGGATCAAGGCAGCCGAGGGGCTCGTCGGCTCGCTGCGCGCGGCCGGGCTCAAGGCCGGGCAGGCGCAGGCAAACGGGTTCGCCGCCGGGCTGCGCTCGCGCGACGGGGAGATCCGCACGGCCGGTCGCCAGGGCGGCGAGAAAGGGGCCGATGGCGGGCGCGCTGCGGCACCGTCCGCCGACGCGGCGGGCCAGGTCGTCGGCTCATCGCTCGGCACCGGGATCATCACGGGCATCGACTCCCGCGCGAGCGAGGTCTACGCCGCCAGTCTGCGCCTCGGCGCTCGTAGCGCGCAGGGCGTGAAGGATGGGGCAAAGGTCAAGTCGCCCTCGCGCATCACGATCGAGGCCGGGAAGGACGTCGCTCGCGGCCTTGAGGTCGGCGTCAAGTCCGAGCAGGGCAATGTGCAGTCGACGATCGCCGCGTCGATCGCCGCCGCCGGCGCGGCCGGGGTGCGGAACGCAAAGACTCAGGGCAAGTTCGCGGCCATCGCGTTCGGCGAGGGGTTCCGGGTCACCGGCCCGACCTTCCGGGGCGTCATCTCCACGACCGTGTCGGCCGCGCTGCGCGACTCGATCACGACGGCGCAGTCGAACCTCGCAGGGTTCGGCTCGGCGCTCGCCGACCTGGCGGGCCGGGCGATCGACGCGGCAGCCCCGCAGTTCGCCTCGCGGGTGGCCGCGCTCGACTCCCGCTCGGCTGCGCTCGACGCCGCCTCGGCGCAGGATCAGGAGCGCGAGTTGCGGAACGCGGTCGCGCTGGCCGAGGCAGGGAAGGATCAGGCGACGAAGCGGTATCAGGCGCTACAGGCAGCGGCAGCGCGGCGCACCCCGGCGCAGACCGCCGCGCTCTCGCCACTGCAGGCAGAACGCGAGCGACAGCGGCTCGAGGCAGCCCGCCTCGCGGCCGAGGACCCCGCTCGGGCGCAGCGCCTCGCGCTCGATCAGTTCCTCGTGCAGCAGGATCAGAACCGGCTCTCGGCCGAGCAGGCGGCGGCGCAGCAGGTGACGGACGCGAAGAAAGCGGCGCTCGATCAGCAGCTCGCCGACCTCACCGCCAACCTCAACGCCGGGTCGATCAAGGCCGGCGCGTTCAACACGCAAGTTGCGGCGGCGCTCGCGGCGAACGGGGTCAACATCGCCGCCGTCGGCGGGCAGTTGGGCACGGCCTACGTCGCCGCCTTCAACCTCGCGCTACGGCAGTTGAAGGTGCAGGGCGCGGCCGTCGGCGCTGCGCCCGCGCTGCCCGCGAACTTCACGCCGGGGATCGAGCGGCCGAATCAGGTCGCGATCGCGCAGGCCGTCGAGACCCGCAACACGATCCGGCAGTCGCTCGCGACCGAACTCGGCCGCGTGCGCGCCTCGCAGGAGGCGAACCGGCAGGCGTTGCAGGCGACGTTCACGAAAGAGTCGAGCGCCGGCGGCACGCGCATCGTCGCGAGCGAGCAGCGGCAACTCACCGCGAGGGCGAAAGAGCACCGCGAGCAGATCGCCGCGATCACCGCGCTCGGCAAGGCGATCGCCGACGCACCGCCGCAGGTGCTCATCGAGCGCCTCATCGCGGGCGCGCCAGGTTCCGACCCCTCGGTGGTGGGCGACGCGGTCGCGCGCTCGATCACGAGGGCGACCACCCGCAAGGCGAAGCGATGACCAATGGCCGTTCGTGACACAATCGCGCCGGGGCGCGACCGACGAAAGGGCGGGGCGAGTGGGCAGTGAGGGCACGCCGTACACGAGCAAGCCGAAGGGTGCGATAACGCGCCTGATCGAGCGCGTCGCCGCCGACGTCCTGGCCGCGAATCACGCCGGGCCGCGCCCGGACTTCGACGAGGTGCCGGGGTGGCGACGCGCCGCCGTGATGAGCCTCGTCGGTGGGATCCTCGTCGAGTCGAACGACGACCCGGCCGCGTACGACCCCGCTCGCCTGCGGCGCGACTACCTCGCGATGCTGCCGGGGCTCGAGCGGGGCGTGATCGAGTCGGTCGCGCAGGCCGACCGCGAGGGCAAGCCCGTCCACGACCGCGAGGTTCCGCCCGGCCCCGTGGACCTCGACCGCACCGAGCCCGACGAGCGCGACGCGCAGGCGCTCGCGATCATCCTCGCCGCTCTCCCCGAGTACGCCGTGCTCCGGGCCGAGCAGGTCGCCGCAAGGGGGAACCGCTAGTGCCGCGCCTCGCCGAACGTCACACCCTGTCGAAGTGGACGAGCGACGTAATCCACATCGCCTTCGACGGGTCGTCGATCACCGACTCGGCGACCTACCTGCCGCCGACGGGCGTCGTCACGGCCTCGGGCACGCGACCGACGACGGCCGTGCGGATCAACTACCTCGGCGGCGACTGGAACGGGAACGACCGGTGCGAGCGCGGTATCGGCATGACGTCCGGCAACGGCCTGCAGATGGTCGAGGGCGGCGTGTATTGGGCCGACTACTGGCAGCGTGTCGAGACCTTCGCGAACTCCGGCCAGTACCACAACGATTTCTCGCAGGTCCGCGATTCCAACACGAACCCCGGCGACCCGAGCCCGTCGCCCGCGTGGGCGTGCGTGAACGGCGGGGCGATGATGCTCCGCAACCTGTGGACCAAGACGACGGGCACGATCGGCCCGACGCTGCCGTTCCCCGCCGGGTCGATGAGCATCGGAACCGCGACGTGGATCCACTGGCAGGTCGGGTTCAAGTGGACGACCGGAACGACCGGTTGGTTTCAGGTCTGGCGGAACGACGTCAAGACGGTCGACCAGACCGGGATCCGCACCGCACGAGCGACCTCGTCGGGCGCGTCCTGGCGGTTCGGGATCTACCGCGACGTCAACTCTTTCGGCGACCAGGACGTCGAGTGGTACCTGTGGGGGCTGGAAATCTGGAATGAGCGGCCGTCGTCCACGACGCCGCCGCCGGTGGACCCCCCGCCGACCACGCGCCCGGCGCTGCCGACCCCGCCCGAGGTCGCAGGTCGCAGGTTCGGCAACCTGCCGACGGCGAGCGGGCAGGATTGGGTCGCCTCGGGCAACGGCAAGAAACGATCGACCCCGCCGTTCACGATGGCCGAGGCCTTTCGGTCGTCGCTCATGCGGGTCGGCCTGCGAGGCACCCTCACGAACGTCGGCTCAGGAGAGCAGGACCACCGAGCGATCCTGTACCGGGTCGTCGATCCGGTAGACCGATCGCAGGACGTGATCGCCGTTCAGTCGGCGCTTGGCTCGGTCGCCTTCGACGATGAGGCGACGTGGTTCTCGTTCCCCTTCATCGAGGGCGAGTTCCCGGCCGGCACGTATCAGATCACCCTCCACGGAGGACCCGACGAGGTCGGCGAGTGGGCGAGGAACCCGGTCGGCGGTCTGATCTTCGGCGTCGACGCTTTCGCCGACGGGGCGTCAACCCCGTTCGGCACCTACACGACCGACACCGTGAGCCTCGTCGCCTACCTCGTGGCGGACCCGGTCGCGGCGGTCGCCGACATCCCGCTCGAGGGGAACTCGACGGCGGGCTCGTCGTCGCGCGGCGACCTGTCCTATGCCGACATCACCGACGTGTTCATCGACCCCGACGACGTGACGTGGCGCATCCCCGAGGTCGTCTACACCGACGTCATCGTCGAGGCGATCGGTTTGCTCTCGGGCGTCGGCTTCATCGTGTCGCTGCGCCCGGTGCCGTACTCGGAAGTGACCGGCGAGCGCCTGCAGTTGAACGCCGACGGCACGTACTCGCCCTATGACCCCACGGAGGACCCCGAGCCATGAGCCTTACCGCCACCGTCGCCCGCAACGTCGAGGACGCGCTGTTTCGGCAGACGTCGTTCGTCGGCCCCGCGAAGTTCTGGGTTGCCCTCTTCGACGGCACCGATACCGAGCTCAGTTACTCGGGGTATGGTCGCCAGGAGGTCGACAACAACTCGGCCACGTGGGGGGCAAACGACACGATCCCGACGAACGTCGTCCCGATCACCTTCGTCGGCCCCACCACGGCCGGGCCGCACACCCCCGCGACCGCGTGGAAGCTCATGTCTGCATCGACGGGCGGGTTCGCCTACGTGCAGCACGCGCTCGTCACACCGCGCACCCCGCAGCAGTCGGTCGACATGGTGTTCAACGCGGGCGACCTGTCGCACGCGCAGCTGCCG
>OFQV01000480.1_pt1 | contig 10172 bp, 7 predicted proteins | sample 1542971 | NCBI WGS metagenome assembly OFQV01 (sample SAMN07774229, study PRJEB24372) | wastewater metagenome | isolation source: WWTP Cannobio (Effluent) | place: Italy: Cannobio | collected 2016-01
GCCACACGGCGCGGGCTGTTGGACAAGGGCGGTGCGGAGGTCGCAGGCGGTGTGGTGATCGCGCGCTATGGAGCCAACCCCATGGCCACCATCCATGCGGTAAAGGCGAAGATCGCGCAGATCGCGCCCGGACTACCCTCCAAAGTACTGGCCGATGGCACCAAGAGCCAGCTCACCATCGTGCCGTTCTACGATCGGACGCAACTGATCCACGAAACGCTCGGCACCTTGGAGGAGGCGCTCTCGCTGGAGATCCTTATCACCATCATCGTGATCCTCATCATGGTGATGGAATTGCGCAGTTCGTTGATCATCGCTTCGTTATTGCCGATCGCCGTGCTCATGGTCTTCATCGCCATGCGCTATTTCCATGTGGACGCCAACATCGTGGCGCTCTCCGGTATTGCGATCGCCATCGGTACCATGGTCGATCTGGGCATCATCCTTTCGGAGAACGTGATCCGGCACATGGACGAGGACAAGGGTCGTAGCCCATTGTTCGATGTGGTCCAGAACGCGTGCATCGAAGTAGGCCCTGCGATCCTTACCGCTGTCTCCACCACCATCGTCAGTTTCATTCCGGTGTTCACCATGGAGGCTGCGGAAGGCAAATTGTTCCGCCCCTTGGCGTTCACGAAATCGTTCGCGCTGCTGGGTGCGGTGATCGTGGCGCTCTTCATCCTGCCCACCTTCATCCACCTGATCTTCGGGATCAACGCACGCAAGCGGTGGACGCGCATCGCGCTGTATGCGGTGATGGGCATCGGTGGTGTGACGGCATTGCTGTTCGGACATGGTTGGGCGGGCATCACCCTGCTGGCGCTATTCGTCGCGCACGGCGTGCAGGAGCGCGTGAAGTCCGATCATTTCCTTATCCGCAACCTGGTCCTCAGCGTGGTGTTGGTCATGGCCGGTTGGTTGCTCAGCGACCTCTGGCGGCCCTTGGGTGTGGAGCGATCCCTGACCCTCAACTTCCTCTTCGTTGGGTCGTGGATCGCGCTGATCCTTTCCGTGTTCTGGCTGATCCAGCATTCCTATGAGCGCATCCTGCACTGGTGCCTTCGGAACAAGCGCGCCTTCCTTTCCATCCCGCTCCTTATCGTGCTCTTCGGGGCCATGATCTGGCTGGGTACCGCGAAGGTCTTCTCGCCATTGGCCAGCGCCACGCGCATCATTGGTTGGGACATCACGCGGACCGCACCATGGCAGGGCTTGGCGTCCGTGTTCCCCGGTGTGGGTCGGGAATTCATGCCCTCCTTGGATGAAGGCAGCTTCCTGCTGATGCCCACTTCGATGCCGCACGCGGGCGTGGACCAGAACCACCGCGTGGTACAACAACTGGACATGCGCGTATCGGCGATACCGGAAGTGGAAATGGTGGTGGGCAAGATGGGACGTGCAGAGACCGCGTTGGATCCAGCACCGATCAGCATGTACGAGAACATCATCAACTACCGTCCGGAATTCGAGGTGGATGAGAAGGGCCACCGCCGCACCTTCAAAGTGGATCGGCAGGATCGCTTCATCCTCACTACAGGCGATACGCTTTCACAGGCAGAAGCGCTGACGCCGGGCTTCGATCGCAGCGCATTGATCCCTGCGGACCGTGGTCGCTACTTCCGCAACTGGCGTCCGCACATCCATCGCACCGATGACATCTGGCAGGAGATCGTGCAGGCCACGGAACTTCCCGGGGTCACCTCCGCACCCAAATTGCAACCGATCGAAACGCGGCTGGTGATGTTGCAGACCGGCATGCGCGCGCCCATGGGCATCAAGGTCTTCGGGCCGGACCTGCCCACCATCGAAGCCTTCGGTCGCGAGTTGGAGAGCATCCTCAAGCAGGTTCCCACGGTGAAGGCCGAAGCGGTATTCGCCGATCGCATCGTGGGCAAACCCTACTTGCAATTGCGCATCGACCGCGAAGCGATCGCACGATACGGCCTTACGGTCGAGGACATGCAGCGCACTGTTGAGACCGCGATCGGCGGTATGGTGAACACGACGACGGTGGAAGGCCGCGAACGATATCCTGTGCGCGTCCGCTATCCGCGCGAATTGCGTGATGACCCGGAGAAGCTCGCCCGCGTGCGCATCCCTACACCCACCGGTGTGCAAGTGCCGCTCAGTGAACTCGTTTCCATCGAATACGAACGTGGCCCGCAAATGATCAAGAGCGAGGACACCTTCCTGGTGGGCTATGTGCTGTTCGACAAGGTGGCGGATGCGGCGGAAGTGGATGTGGTGAACGCCGCGCAGCTCGCGATCCAGAAGCATATCGATCAGGGCCACTTGACCCTGCCCGCCGGTGTCAGCTATCACTTCTCGGGCAGTTATGAGAACTCCGTTCGTGCCGAAAAGCGACTGGCATTGGTGGTTCCCTTGGTGATGATGATCATCTTCCTCATCCTCTATTTCCAGTTCCGGAACGTGCTCACATCGCTCATGGTGTTCTCCGGGATCGCGGTCGCTTTCGCTGGTGGCTTCCTGATGATCTGGCTCTATGGCCAAGGATGGTTCATGAACATGGAACTGTTCGGCACCAACATGCGCGACCTGTTCCAGATGCACACGGTGAACCTGAGCGTGGCCGTGTGGGTGGGCTTCATCGCCCTCTTCGGCATCGCAACGGACGATGGTGTGCTCATGGCCACCTACCTCGATCAGCAATTCACGACCACCGCTCCAAAGGACCGTGACGATATCCGGAAGGCCGTGGTGGCAGCAGGCAAGAAGCGTGTGCGCCCTGCATTGATGACCAATGCGACCACGCTGATCGCGTTGCTTCCCGTGCTCACTTCAACTGGGCGCGGAGCGGATATCCTGGTACCCATGGCCATCCCTTCGTTCGGTGGCATGACGGTCGCGATCATCACCATTTTCGTTGTTCCCGTGCTCTACAGCGCGCGCATGGAATGGCGGCTCAACAAGAAGAAGCCATGAGGAACGCACTTCTTTTCATAGCGCTTCTTGGAATAACGACTTTGTCCTTCGGTCAAACGCTCGATGAGCACCTGCGCCAGGCCGCGACCTTGAACCCGGGCCTGCAAGCGCGCTACGCGGAGTTCGAAGCAGCTCTTACGCGCAGTGCGCAAATGCGAGGCTTGCCCGATCCATCGCTCAGCATCGGCTATTTCATCAGTCCGGTGGAAACACGCCTCGGCCCGCAACGCGTGCGCTTCTCGCTCACGCAGATGTTCCCCTGGTTCGGTACGCTGGGTGCGCAGGCGCGGGCTGCCGACCTACAGGCCGAGGCACGGTATGAAGCTTTCCTCGAAGCACGGAACGAACTCTTCTTCAAGGTGCGTGCGGCCTACTATCCCTTGCATGAATTGGAACGCACCATTGTACTGGAGCAGGCCGATCTGGCGATCCTGCAAAGCCACCGCGAATTGGCGCTCGCGCGTTTCGAAGGTGGCAAGGGGCGTATGGTGGATGTGTTGCGCACGGACCTCATGATCAACGAGGAACGCACCGATATCGAAGTGCTTGAAGAGCGTCGGAAACCCTTGCAAGTGGCCTTCTCCCGGGCCGTTGGATATACCGACGTGGTGCAAGTGAACATCAGCGACAGCCTGATGCTCGTAGATCTGGCCGCGAACTATTCCACCGATAGTCTGCTTCGTAGTCCGCGACTATCAGAGTTGGAGCGACGTGCGGATGCGGCCATGGCACAGGCAGAGGCTGCCCGCAAACAAGGTCTGCCGCGATTCGGGCTCGGATTGGACTACGTGGTGGTGGACCCCCGCACGGACATGGAGCTTCCGGAGAACGGTCGCGATGCGATCATGCCGATGCTCAGTGTGAGCCTGCCCATTTACCGAAGCAAATACAGGGGCGCGGTGGAAGAGGCGCAAGCGATGGAACGCGTGTTCCAAGAAATGCGCGCGCAGGTGGAGAACGACCTGAACAGCGCCTACGAAAGCGCCTGGTTCGATGCTTACAAAGCCGCGCGCACGGTGCAATTGCTGGATACGCAGATCACGGTCGCCCAACAGATCCTCGAACTCTTGCTCACCGCATACGCCAACAGCGGATCCGAATTCGAGGAAGTCTTGCGCATGCAACAACAAGTGCTGCGCTACCGTCTGATGCGCCTCGCGGCCATGCGCGAACACCACACGGCCGTTGCCAAGCTCGATCACATCACTGCTAAACAACCTTGACAATTGAACAACCAAAAACCAATGAACATGAAGACCAACATCCTTTCTACCGGCTTGATCGCCGCAGCACTTCTCGCTTTCACCGCGTGTGGATCGAACGACCAACAGGAACACAGCGCAGGAGAGCACCAAGAGCACATGCACAGCGATTCCGCAAGTACCATGCACGAGGAGCACGCGGCCGCCTACCACTGCTCGATGAACTGCGAAGGCGACAAGACCTATGCGGAACCCGGCAAGTGCCCGGTGTGCAACATGGACCTCGTGGTGGTGGAATGAACCCACCGTCGTGCGGTTCGGGTGACTTGAAACAATGAAGTCCAAACACGAACGATCATGAAAACGCTTGATGCTAACCGACTGGGAATGGCGGTCGGTCTCACGGCCGGACTGCTCTATGTGGGCTGTGCCCTGATCATGCTGATCGCGGGCCACGAGGGCACGACCTACTTCTTCAACAGCCTTCTGCACGGCTTGGATGTGAGCGGCATCGTGCGCATGGAGATGTCCATGTGGCAGACCTGCACGGGCTTCCTGGCCACGCTGGTCCTCGGCTGGCTGACGGGGGCTTGTGTGGCATGGATCTACAATATGGGCCAGCGGCGCGGATCGGCGTAAGCGAATTGAACACGATGACGACAAGCAATACATCCATCACGCGCCGCAACGGGGAGGTCGTGCCGTTCGATCCGGAACGGTTGCGCAGATCGCTCGTGCGCAGTGGCGCTGGCAAGCCGGAGGTCGAACGCACCGTGGCCCAGGTGGAAGCACAGCTTCACGAAGGCATGAGCACCCAAGCGATCTACAAGACCGCCTTCCGCATGCTGCGCAAGCACGCGCGTGGGGTGGCTGCCCGCTACTCCCTGAAGCAGGCGATCTTCCAGTTAGGTCCGACGGGATTCCCCTTCGAGAAATACGTGGCCGCATTGCTCGCTCACCAAGGGTGCAGAACGCAGGTCGGTGTCATCGTTCAAGGAGCTTGTGTGGATCATGAGGTGGATGTGATCGCGGAGCAGGGAGAGAAGCACTTCATGGTCGAGTGCAAATTCCACAGCGACCCCAAGCGCAAGTGCGATGTGAAGGTCCCGCTGTACATCCAAGCGCGCTTCAAGGATGTCGAAGCGAGCTGGGTGCAACGGCCGGGTCATCAGCACAAGTTCCACCAGGGCTGGTTGGTCACCAACACGCGCTTCACGAGCGACGCGATCGCGTTCGGCGAATGCGCCGGCCTGCACCTGATCAGTTGGGACCATCCGCGCAACGGGTCCCTGCGTGAGTTGATCGATCGAAGTGCCTTGCACCCGATCACCTGTCTTACCTCACTGTCACGTGCTGATAAGCAACGCATCCTTGACCATGGGACGGTCCTGTGCGCCGATGTGCTCCGCGACCCTACCATCCTGTCCCGTTCCTCCGTCGATCCGCGCAAGACCGATAAGGTGTTGAAGGAGATCGATGAGTTGTGTAGCATCGGGCATTCCGGTACAGCATGAAACCACGATCCCGAAATGAGCTCCCGAATGAAGCAGAAAGAGATCATCACGAATTGGAACGTCATTACCGGTGGCCCATGCACCGGCAAGACGACGGTCGTAGAGATGTTGGGAGGATCGGGTTACACAACGACCATCGAGCATGCGCGGCATTACATCGATTCACACAAGGAACAAGGAAGAACCGTTGACGAGATCCGGGCGAACAAGCGAAAGCTCCAACGCGGTATCCTTCAAATGCAGATGGAAGAGGAGAACGGACTTGATCCGAACGAGATGGTCTTCCTTGATAGGGCACTTCCGGATGCCTTGGCGTACTACCGATTCCTGGGACTGGACTACGACGAGGACGTTGTGGAGATGAGCGCTCGGTATTGCTATCGGACGGTATTCATCCTTGCGCGCTTGCCGTTGATCAACGACTATGCACGGCTGGAGGACGTGGAAAGCCAGATCCGGATCCACAACCTGATCATCGAGGTGTACAACACATATCCGTGCCCCGTTGTGCATGTTCCGGTACTCCCTCCTCAAGAGCGCGTGGAGTTCATCCTGAAGAACGTCAGCCGATCATGAAGCGCTGGAACATTTGATCATGGAGAAGCACGAACATCATCACAGCCCAGCGCAACAGTCCCATACAGGGCACATGCACGGCGATCACCATGGTGCGGCTGCGCATGGTATGCCCGGTCACGACCATCACGCCATGATGATCGCCGACTTCAAGAAGCGTTTCTGGATCTCCGTGGTGCTCACTGTCCCGGTCCTTCTGCTTTCGCCGATGATCCAGGACGCCCTGGGGCTGGACTTCGTCTTCACGGGTTCCATGTACGTGCTTTTCGTGCTGTCGTCGGTGGTCTATTTCCACGGCGGCTGGCCTTTCCTGAAAGGTGCCATCGGAGAGTTGAAGAAAGGCGCTCCCGGCATGATGACCTTGATATCGGTCGCGATCTCGGTGGCCTATCTGTACAGTTCGGCAGTGGTCTTCGGGCTGGAAGGCAAGCTCTTCTTCTGGGAACTCGTCACCTTGATCGACATCATGTTGCTCGGGCATTGGATCGAGATGCGTTCCGTGTTGGGCGCTTCCAAAGCCTTGCAACTCCTGGTGAGCATGATGCCGGACGAAGCGCATTTGGTGGAAGGCGATGCAGTGCGGCAAGTGAAGCTCGCGGATCTCAACGCCAACGATCACATCCTGGTGAAACCGGGTGAGAAGGTCCCGGCCGATGGTGTGATCGTGAAAGGGGAAAGCTACCTGAACGAGAGCATGCTCACCGGTGAATCGAAACCCGTGCAAAAGGGAAAGGGACAGCAGGTGATCGGGGGCGCATTGAACGGCAATGGCGTGCTGGAAGTGAAGGTGGAACACACCGGCAAGGACAGCTACCTCAACAAGGTGATCGACATGGTGCAGGAAGCACAGAAGACCAAGTCGAGAACACAGCACCTTGCGGATCGTGCCGCCAAGTGGCTCACCTATATCGCGTTGCTCTCTGGTGTGGCAACGCTGGTTATCTGGCTGGCGGTCGGGCAGGAGTTCGTGTTCGCCTTGGAGCGCATGGTCACCGTGATGGTGATCTCGTGCCCGCATGCGCTTGGTCTTGCGATCCCCTTGGTGGTGGCCATTTCCACAGCGGTCAGTGCGAGCAACGGGCTCTTGATCCGCAACCGCACGGCCTTCGAGAATTCACGGAAGATCACCGTCATGGTCTTCGATAAGACCGGTACGCTCACCACCGGTGATTTCGGTGTAACGCGCGTTGTAGCCGCATCCGGCACGTACGATGAGAAACAGCTCATCAGACTGGCATCCGCGTTGGAGCAAAGTTCAGAGCATCCGATCGCCGTAGGGGTGATGCAACGTGCGAAGCACGACGGCACGATCACTCCATCAGCGATCGGATTCGAGGCCATTACGGGCAAAGGCGTTCAAGCGACAGTGGACGGACAGAACATCAAGGTCGTTAGTCCGGGATACCTGCGCGAGAACAAGATCCCGATCCCGGAGGGAGCATATTCCGATGCCGCAGAGACGGTGGTCTTCGTGATCGTGGATGATCATCTGGCCGGCTACATCGCATTGGCCGACGCGATCCGTGACAGCTCAGTGGCAGCGATCGAGAAGTTCCATCAAGAAGGCATCAAGGTGTACATGGCCACTGGCGACAATGCGATCGTGGGCAAGGCCGTCAGCGATGAGCTTCATCTCGATGGATACTTCGCAGAGGTGCTTCCCCATCAAAAAGTGGAACTGATCAAGGACCTACAGGCAAAGGGCGAATTCGTGGCCATGACCGGCGATGGCGTGAACGATGCCCCGGCGCTTGCACAAGCCGATGTGGGTATCGCCGTGGGCTCCGGTACGGACGTGGCAGCTGAGACCGCTGACATCATCCTCGTTCGTAGCGATCCGGGGGACATCCTCGGGCTGATCCGTTTCGGCAAGGCCACCTATTCGAAGATGATCCAGAACCTGATCTGGGCCACCGGGTACAATGCCATCGCGATCCCACTTGCCGCGGGTGTACTTGCACCCGTCGGCTTCCTGATGAGCCCGGCGGTCGGCGCTGCGCTCATGTCGCTCAGCACCATCGTGGTCGCGATCAATGCGCAACTGCTCAAACGCAAACTTCATCTTGCTTCATCATGAGGATCCCCTCCATCATCCTTCGCTTTCGCACACCGCTGATCGTGATCGTTACGCTTGCCGTTGGGCTGCTGCTCGGTCGCGCATTCTACGGATCGCCTCGTTCCAACTCCACCATGGAAGGTATGGAACACCAGGGCCACGGTGAGGTATGGACCTGCTCCATGCACCCGCAGATCCGGATGCCTGAACCGGGCCAATGCCCGATCTGCGGCATGGACCTGATCCCTGCGGCGACCGCCGGTGGCAAGGCGGCGGACATGGAAGGCATGGATGACATGACCGCCGTTCACCTTTCGGAACATGCCATGAAGCTGGCGAATGTGCAGACCATGATAGTGGGCGATGGCAGCTCCGAAGGCCTGCTGAGGCTAACGGGAAAAGTGCAGGCCGATGAGCGGCGCGTGTTCGCACAAGCCACGCACGTGGCCGGGAGGGTGGAAGAATTGTTGGTGAACTTCACCGGTGAGAAGGTCGCAAAAGGACAGGCCCTCGCAAAGCTCTATGCACCGGAACTGGTGACCGCCCAGGAGGAGTTGTTACAAGCACATCGGGTTCGTGAAATGCAGCCAGCCTTGTACAAAGCGGCGCGCGAGAAACTCCGGAACTGGAAGCTTAGCGATGCGCAGATCGACGCTGTGGTAAGCTCCGGTGCGACAAGCGGACTCGTGACCATCCAAGCCGATGTCTCCGGCGTCGTGGTGGAGAAACGCGCGGAACTCGGGGACTATCTCCAACGCGGGGAGGCGTTGTACCAAGTGGCCGACCTCTCTCAAGTGTGGGTGCTCTTCGATGTGTATGAAAGCGATCTCAGCGCGGTACGGAAAGGGGATGTCGTGTCCTTCGCGATCCGTTCGCTGCCTGGTGGGACATTCGAGGGCGCGATCTCCTTCGTGGATCCGATCGTGGACCCCAAAGCTCGCGTTGCGCGAGCACGCGTGGAAGTGCGGAATGACAAGGAGCACTTGAAACCGGGCATGTTCGTAACGGGCGAGATCAGGACGACTTCGAAAGGAGCGGATGGGCACTTGGTCGTTCCACGATCCGCAGTGCTCTGGACAGGTCCGAGGTCGGTGGTGTACGTGATGGACAGCACAGCGGAACATGGCCTGTTCCGTATGCGCGAAGTGACATTGGGTCCAGTGATGGGCGATGACCAGGTGATCGCTTCGGGTCTGCGTGCCGGTGATGAAGTGGTGGTGAACGGAACCTTCATGGTGGATGCCGCTGCACAGTTAGCCGGCGCGCCCAGTATGATGTCACCGGAAGGTGGACCGGCTCCTACAGGCCATCAACACGGATCATCCGGGCATCCAGCAGAGCAGTGAGAGATTCCTTTAGAGCGAACCGGGGCAATTGTCAGCCCGAGGCGCAGCGCTCATACTACCGTCCCAACCAGATCTTTTTCGGCGTTCCCGTGGGATCCCCCGGGAACCGGTACCGGTGATGCATCCATGCACAACAAGGTGCAGCGAACCCCAAGCCCTCACGCCCAGAACGCATCCTCCACCTGATCGCGCACTTCCGCCGCGTCCAGCGACGAATGGATCAGGTCGATGCGATCAAGCTCCTTGTCCGTCGCCACCTCCTCGATCGCGGTGAACAGCACGCGCTCCTCGAAGCGGATGTGCGTTTCCAGTTCCTCCTCGATCTGAGAGATGCTGGTGATCGGGTCGTCCGTGCCTGTGAAGAGCCGGGTCAAGCGGCGATGCTCCGCCAGAGCGCGCTTCACCAACTCGTGGTCGTTGCCCAAGATCGGGAAGATCGCTTCCTCCTCCAGGCCGAAGTGCGGCACGAGGTGTTGCGTATGGAAGCGGTGGCAGTACGCCATCATGCGGGCCGGGTCCACGTTCTTCTGCAGTC
>OFQV01000481.1_pt1 | contig 10164 bp, 11 predicted proteins | sample 1542971 | NCBI WGS metagenome assembly OFQV01 (sample SAMN07774229, study PRJEB24372) | wastewater metagenome | isolation source: WWTP Cannobio (Effluent) | place: Italy: Cannobio | collected 2016-01
GCACGCGCAACTGGGTCGCGATGGTGCCGATCGGCCACTTCTCGGCGTAATGCAGGCGCTCGATCTCGGCTTCGATAGCCGCGATGGCGGAGGGCTTGTCCGTCACCGGCTCATCGGTCAGCTTGGCGGCGAGCGACTTGATCGCGAACCACGGCATGTCCGACCAGCCCTCGGGGATGTCCACCAGAGCGCGCTCTTCGGGGGTCTCGGAGGTGCGCGGATGGGGGTTCTCGGCAGGTTCAGGAGCCGGCGTCACTTCAGCCTTCACGGCCTTGGCGGGCTTGTCCTTCTCGACTTCGAACACCGGGTTGCCGAGGAGCTTGTGGGCGCCGTCAGAGACGGTCACCCACTCGCCCTTCGGGAACACATGACCGAACGCCTCGCAGATCGCGGAGTCGGTCGGATCACCCGTGCCCATGTAGCGCAGACGCATTAGGAGGCCTGACCTTCGACCGTGTAGAAGACGGTGAGGTAGAGGGTCCCCGCCGCGCCGGTAGTGGCGTTGGCCGCCGCGACGCCGGTAATCAGCGTCTTGGCGGTGTAGAGGTAGTCGTTGCCGGCGACCGCTAGTGCTTGCGACAGGGTGCCGGCCTGGCCCACGGTGGAAGCCGCGAACAGGCGGTTGGCCGAGCCCGCGTCACCCACGTTGAGGGTCAGGGTCGGCGACGCATCGGTGTCCATGTCGGTGGACTCCAGCACCGCCATGACGACGCGGGCGCCGGCAGGCAGGTAGCCGAAGTTGATGGTGTCCGTGGTGGCCGGCGACGCCGTGCAGGCGACGGTGAAGCGGGCGCTCTTGGTGTTGCCCGAGAGGCCGTGGCTCGCGACGGGCGAGGCGGCGGTATACTGGGTGGAATTGTACGTGGCCATTTGGCCCTCCTATGTGCGAAGGGCGGCCACTGAGGACCGCCCTATCGCGTTTTCAGGTTGTGGTGGGAAGGGCCGGCTTAGGAGTCCGAGGCCGCCGCGAAGAAGCAGGAGACGATGCCCTGCTGGACGCCGTTGAAGCAGAGCTTTTTTACGCCCAACAATTCTTCTATCGCCACGCCGGGACGGAAACCGTAGTCCTTGACGTTGTCGGTCTTCGGAGTGGGTTCCTGGCCCCAGGCGACACCCACGGCTTGGGCGCCGCAGAGGAATACCGGGCGAACGTCGCAGGTGCCGTTGCCTTGACCGTCGAAGCCGCCGAGACCGCCGTTGCCGGTTTGGGCGATGGCGTCGATCTCGGGAACCTCGCGGTGGACGATGCCATCATAGATGATGTCGCCGTCCTGGAAGAGCGGGTTCTTCTCGAAGCCATTGCCCTCGCGGGAACGGGCGTCCTTGTTGGCGGCGACGATGGTGGCGTCACCCTTGATGTCCCGGAACGTCCGCGAACCGTGGAAGGCCACATAGAACTCGCGGCCATCTTCGGTCATGTAGGGGCGGATGTGCGGGTCGGCGTTCTTGGCGATGCGCTTGGCCAGCGACATGGAAGCCGAGGTGCAGCGGTCGTCCGTGGTGTCGATGTTGCCCAGCGCGGAGGCGAAGGTGGCCGAATAGTTGGACTTCAGCTTGCCGAACAGAACGCGGTCGGAGTTGGCGACAACCCAGGCGTTCTTGTTGCCGGCGGTGGCGTCAGCCCAGTTGACGACGGTGGAGCCCGTGGTGACGACTTGCAGCATCGCCTTGGTGATGTCGTCGCGCATCTTCTCGGCTTCCCACACCTTCAGAGCGGAGCGGGCGGCGTTGAGAAGGTCGATCTCGGACTTGAACGAGGACGACTTCGGCACGCGGACGCCGTTGCGGCGCCAGTCGATGGAGATGTCGCAGTTGTAGTTGCCGAGTTCTTCTTCGGCGCCGTCGAGGGTGGCCGAGCCGGTGACACCGGAGCCCTTCAGCCGCGTGATCAGCGGAATGTTGATCGTCTTGCCGGCTTCTTCTTGAAGCTCGTACTTGATGATAATGATGTTATCGTTCGACTTGCCCATGTAGGGCTTGTAGCCGGACAGACGAACGTACTCGCTGAAGTACGTGTTGATCCACTTTTGCTTCTCCGAAGCAGTGGCGAGGGTCGTTTCGGCCATCTAAGGCCTCCTGTTACTTGAAGGTTTGATCGAACGCCTGCCCTGGTCCGGTCGGGACGTGCGCGACACCGCCGGCTGAAGAGGCCGTGGCGAGGCTTGGGGAGGGCGCTTGCGGGATGACGACCGCCGGAGCGGTTGGAGCCGGGGCTTGGGGCGCGGTGACGCCGCCAGAGGCTTTCCAGGCGAGGTAGCTTTCGAGTTCCGAGGGGTCTTGAAGCTGAGAGAGCGCCTGATCGCGCTTGTGGGCTTGGACCGTGTACTCGTAGGGATTCCGCTGGCTGATCACTTCCTGGTAGAAGGCCGGCGACTGCGCGAAGCGCTGAAGCGCCCACGCCTTGGCGGCGTCCACCAGTTCCTCACCGTGCCGGCTGCGCGCCATGTCCTCAGACAGATCCAGGCGCGTGTTGAGCGCGGCTTGGGCGATCTGGGATTGGACGTAGTCGGAGTATCCGGCCTCGTCTTCGAAGACGGAGGGCGGCTGGTAAGGCTCGGGAGCTTGCTGCTGCTGTTGAGCGCGCTCGAACTCCTGAATCCTCGCTTCCAGCGCCTTGCGCTTGTCCCGTTCGTCCAACAGAGCCGCAACCGGCACGTGGCCGGGTTCGGGTCTGGCGGGCTCAGGGGCGGCTTGGGCGATTTGGGCGACCGGAGCGGGCTCTGCGATAGGCGCAGGGGCCGGTTCCGGTTGAGCTTCCGCCGAGGCGGGGGCGAACTTGCCATCGGGACCGCGAGCGGGGCCGGTGTTGGGTTCAAGCTCAGGGGCTTGGGGTTCAGGCGTGGTCACAGCCTCGGGGGTTTCCCCGAGCACTCCGTCTAGGATGTCCATTGGTTGTCCCTGTGCGCCCGGTATCAGCGGCGGCCTGGCTCACTGGTCAGCGTGAGCGACTGAAAACACGCCCGGTTAGAAGCCCGGCGGCGGCTCTTGGTTGTCTGGGTAGGGTTGCGGCATCGGCGGGCCTGGAGGCCCCTGAGGCGGCATGGGGAGGCCTTGCGGCCCCATCGGCGGTGCGCCCGGCATAGCCCCGGCGGCGGGCATGAGAGACTGCTGCTGCGCCGCAATGGCGAGGTGGCCGTCTAGCATTTCGGTTTCGGCGCGAGCCCTGTTGAGGTCGGCCTGGGAATTGGACTTGTTGATGTCGGCGCCGGCCTTGGCTTCGGCGATCTGCCGCGCCTGTTCGGCCATCTGCATCTGCATCTGGGCCTGTTGGGCCTGCTGCGCCTGGGCTTCCTCGCGGAACTTCTTGAGCTTGTCGATCAACTGACGCTTGTGCGGGACCGCCGACATTTCCAGCATGACCTCGAACGGGATTTGCTGCGCGTAAGCCGGGTTGGACCCGACGAGCTGCATCAGGTCTTGGAACTGTTCCTGTTGGATGTTGGCGGTGTCGGGCGTGGCGTCGAGGATGATGTCCACATCCATCTCGGCCACGGCGTTCTTGTAGCCAAAGACCGAGCCCCCGGTGTTCGGGTCGATCACGGGCGGGCCTTCGACGGGCTGTCCGGTGTTCGGGTCCATCGCGGGCTGGCCGGTGTTAGGGTCGATGACCGGCTGGCCCTTGGGGACGTTGAGCCCCACGAACTCCGGCGCACCCTCGTCGTCGGTGACGCGGATGTAGGTCTCGGCCTTCCAGAACTGTTTCGCCCGCGCCCAGCACTGGCGGTAAACGCGAAGCTCCCAGTCCTCCAGGCCGCCAAACAGGATCGCCAGTTCGACAAGGCCGCCTGCGAGCTGGCCAGGAGGGCTCGCCCAGAACTGTCGGCCCCTTGGCGTCCGAGGATCGCGGGGTTCGGCCCCAGCAGATCCATTTCGGCCTTGGCGTCTTGCAGCAACTCCCGTTGGCCGTTGACCATGTCATTGGTCCCGGCGATCTGTAGGCCGGTCGGGATGATGCCATCAGGGCGGGCGGCCTCTGACCGGGCGATGTCGGGGTCTGTCTGACCGGCGCCGGGGATCGTCTCTTGAAGCTGGCGGCTGTTGGCGTGGTGAAGCAGTCGCGACCGACGCTGATTGACCTCGTCCTGAGGCCCGATCATGTCGCGAACCGCGCCGTAGCGTTGGTTTTCCCGGTCGATATAGGCCGAGATCGCCTCGATGGGGCACGACGGGCGGCCCTTAGCGTCGAGGTATTCGCTGACGCCGTCCTTCAGCAGGCCGCCGGCATGGAACACGCCGCGCATCCACGTATCGCCCTCGCGATAGTAGAGGTCCACCACCATCATGCGGCGGTTGCGGCGGTCGATCCACGACAGGTTGTTAGGCCGGTCATCGAAGGAGGCGTCAACTATGCTCAGAGAGCCATCAGAGACCGTCTGGTTGATGTCCGAACGGCTATCGGGATACATCGCCGCCACGTCATCGGCGAACATCCACTTGGCCACGCCCTTGAAGCGGGCGTCGGTGAAGTCCAGCTTGCGAGAGCGGGGATCGTGACAGAACTCTTCCCACTTGATCTGCGCGATGGTGACTTGAAGGTTGCCGTCCACCTCGACAATCGCCGCGCCCGTGCCGGGGACCAGCATGTCCCAGAACACGCCGTTGCCGCTGGCCTTGATGGCGTTGAGGCGATTTTGCTCGGCGATGAAGCGCAGGACATCGGTGGCGACGTCGGCGCTGCCCTCGTCCTTCGGGGTGCGGGGATAGGCGCGGGGCTCGGACTTACCGCGCTCCACGACACCGATGGTCCCGTTGATCGCCCGCTTGACGTGGTTATAGGTGACGACAGGCTGCTTGCGCTTCTTCAGCACCCGCTTCTCAGCCGCCGTCCATTGCTCGCTGTGGTAATAGTCGATGGCCGTCATGCCCAGCGTGCGGGCGCGTTCGGTGGCGTCGCGCCACTCCTCGAACATGCCCTTCAGCTTGGTGAGATCGGCGGGCGGGCGTTCGGAAGCGGGGCCGGCGGAGGCGGCTTGGTCTGGCGTCAAGCGGTCCTCCATGACTCTTCGGCTTCATGGCGGCTGTAGCCGTCATAGGGGCGGCCAGGCGGGGCCTTGGCGTGGATGATTGCGGGGTGGGCTTCGTCCAGGACGCGGCCAATCAGCGAGGCCGTATCAACGTCGTCGTCGTGCTTGCCTGCGGGGAAGTGCAGGAACTCGGAGATGTCAGCCCCAGGCTCAAGCCAGACCTTGCCCATCGCAGCGCGGGCCTGGAAGCCGCGCGCCCTGGTGGGCTTGTCGGCAATGCTCGAAACCCACTCCAACCGGCAGAAGGTCTTGCGCTCCCGCATCCGGCGGACCAGGGCGGGCTCAACGGCCTTCTGGATCACACCGGCTTCACCAAACCACGCCAACGGGCGCCACTTGGCGATGAGGTCGATCTTCTCCTCGATCCAGCGGTCGGAACTCGTCTGACCTCTCCAGCCGTCCAGCCGGTAGAGGTCGCCAAGATGATCGACGCCCCAGACGCGGTGAACGGTGTAGTCACCGCCACCTTCAGTCACGGCGTAGTCGCTGGAGCCGTAAATCCTCAGGTTGGCGGGCTTTTCGGTCCAGGACTTCAGCCAAGGCCGAAGGAAGTAGGTCCCGTCGTCGGGTTGTGGGCGCTGCTGGTAGAGCGCGCTCCAGGTTCTCGGGTTGGTGCGGAAGGAACTCCAATGGTCCTCATCGAACCATTCCGGCCAAAGCATCTCGCCGGGCTTGCGGCCTAGCGGGTCGTCTTCGTGGATCGCCTCCGCCGGGATGCTGATGACAAACCAGCGCTCGCCGTCCTTGCCGACAACCCAGCCGCTTTCGCCGTTGTAGGTCTCAGGCAGTAGTGAGCCCGCCAGGTCATCCATGTGCCAGCGGGTCTGGATCAGCACAATGCGCCCGCCGGGCTTCAGGCGGGTCTTGAGGTCGTCGTCGTAAGCGGCCCGCGTCGTCTTGCGGATTGTCTCGCTGTCGGCTTGCTGGCGGCCTTTGATCGGGTCGTCAATGATGATGCAGTTATGGACTAGGACGCCATCTGCGAAAAAGCAGTGGGTTCCCTCCACTTGGATGTCGAAGACCTCGGTTGGCTCGCGTACTCGCTCAACCAAGGCCACAGGATCAGCTTCGGTATCGAACGCTCCGCCCCATGCCACTTCATGTGACACGCTGCACAAAGGGTCGCCAGATTGCGCCAGCGGTTGTTCGAGGCATCCATGTCGATGTGGTGGACGTGAAGGGCTTCCGTCGCCGCGCAAACCACACAGCGAAAGCCATCCCGCCGGATAATCTCCGGTTTCGCCTTCCTGAATGATCGGGCGGAGTGCTTCTGTAGGCGCGCGGAGTTCGCCCCGTTGCGCCACCCAGGATTCTGCTCCCCGACCATGTCCATCGAGTGACCGCGATCCTTGCAGACCCGCGAGCAAAAGCGCCCCGGCGTCGCGCGGTTCGGCGGCTTGAACTCCAAGCTGCACACCTCGCAAAGCCTTGCCTGAACCAGATTTAGGCGCGGCTTGCGTGGCCGAACTTTCCTGGTTCTGGGGTGCGCGGCGTTGAACGCCTCCATCTGACAGCGATGCCCGCAAAACAGATGGATCGCGCCCACCTTCTCGGCCTTCCGCATCTGGTAGACCGGCCTGCGGTTCAGCGCTCCGCACCACTCGCAAGAGAACGTCATCGCGGGCCAGAAGGCGCGCCTGGACATATCCTCGGGCGGTGTAGATGCGATGATCGCCCGTACACTCGACCACTCGGCCAGAGGTAGTTCGCACGCGATAGAAATCCGGCGATGAACGCCGCGCCACGGCTTGGACGGGTCGATAAACCACTCGCTTGGCGTGTTCGTCATAGCTGAGAACATTACCGGCAAACGCGCCGCCCACCAACTCCTCAATGCGTTTAGGGCCTTGATCTGTCAGGATAATCGAGTCGCCCCGAAGACAGTCCGCCCGATTTCCGGTAATCCCAGAAAGTATCCCGCCACCCATGAACTCGTTTTCATTGGTCAACGCCCACTCATCAGCGGCGGCGCTGTCAGGCGAAAGCCCGGTGTCGAACACCTCCGCGTAAACCGGCTGGCGCAGGATGGATCTAGCCCGGCGCCCGATCTTGCGGGCCAGGTCGCTGGCGTAGGTGGCGACGATGACGTTCCGGCGCTTGGCCCGCCCCATGAACCACACCGGGAAGATGACGCTGGCGAAGGTGGATTTGGCCGAGCCCGGCGGCATGAAGACCATCAGGCGCTTGATCGAACCGCGCTCTACAGCCTCCAAGCTTTCAATGAGGAGCTTGTGGTGTTCGGCTGGAGGCCGCTTGATCGGGGTGAAGGCGACGCCCTCGCTATCGTCGTCGTCCTCAATCGGAGCGCCGGGAACCTCGATCAGGCCGCAGAAGTCTAACAGGCTGTCCTTGGCGTCCGCGCAATCAAGCGCCCGCCACGTCGCTTTCGGGTTCGCCAGCAGCAGACCTAAGGATGCCTCGGAGTTGGTCACGCTGCTCCCTCGTCAATTTCGTCAGGTCGGGAGCTGAAGCTGTGCGGATAGGCGGGTCGTCTGGGCCGCCGCCGACGTGGGTGTGCTGGTGCTCCTGCTTGTCGGACTGGCCGAGGTAGTTCTTGCCCAGGAAGATCGCCATCGCGGCGTTCTTGTCGGCGAGCTTGAACTGCTTGCGGCGCAGGCTCATCTGGCCCGCCCCGAACCCGTCCTCATAGGCGGCGAGCACCTCGGGGTTGTCAGCAAAGAAGCGGTCGAGCGTGGGCCGGCTGACGCGCAGGACTGCGCAGACTTCCGACTTCGTGCAGAAGATCGCGGCCATGCCGGTGATCTGGTTGATGGTGGCCTCGTCCGCCGTCAGTTTGCGGGGGCGGCCGCCTTTATTGGGCTGTAACGAAACGCCGTCCTGCAGATCGTCGGTCACGCGGCCTCCAAGGCGGCCAGTCGCCGCTCGTCTGCGACCTCTCGGAAGGTCTGGCCGGTCGCTTCAAGTGTGGCGACGCGGCCGGTGAAGGCCTCCCAGCGGCGGACGGCGACGTCGACGTAAGCGGGGTCGAGTTCGATGCTGAAACACCTGCGCCCTGACATTTCGGCGCCTATCAGGGTTGAGCCGGAGCCGGCGAAGGGCTCGACGACGATTGCGCCTGGCGGGCAACTGGACTTGATCGCGCGCACCATCATGGCGGCGGGCTTCGGGGTGGCGTGGCCGTGGCGCTCGGCGCCGACGACGCGGGGGAACTCCCAGACATCGCGCATGGCCTCGTGGCCGTTGTCGAAGTAGGAGCGCATCTCCTCGAGCTTGCCGTTGATGATGTCCTTCACGCGGTCCCAGGCGGCCTTGATCTGGCTCCAGGGGGTGACGAAGCGGCCAGGGTAGGCGGCGGCGAGCGCGTCGTAGTGCTTCCTGGGGATCAGCGTGAACTGCGAGCGGGTGAACCAGTGGCCGTACATGCCACAGCCGCAGACCCGTTTGATGTCGTCCTGCTTGATCCCGGCGAGGTCGGCCTCTGCGGCCAGCGGCCCGCGAACGCTCTCCCATGCCTCCGGGTAGTCGTCGGCGCTGATGTTTCCCAGGAACTGACTGCCGAACTGGAAGAACAGGCAGTGCTCGCTGGCCTCGGGGTACTGGGTCAGAAGCGGCGACGCCATGCCGGCGATCGCCTTCTTGTCCCAGACGATCTGATTGCGGAACTCGAACCGCTCGCTGGCTTCCAGGCCCCCGCGATGCCAGAGCCGCCAAAGGTCGGGTGCGTTCCCCCAGATATAGGCGCTGCCGGTGTCGGCGATGTGCGGCCGGAAGGTCGTCCACCAGGCCATCTGGAAGCGGTCCAGCTTCTCCCGGTAGATGTTGTCGTTCAGCACGCCGTCGGCGGCCTTTCCCATCCCATAAGGCGGGTCGGCGTGGAGCAGTTGGGCCGTCTCGCCTCCCATGAGCAGCGCAACGCTTTCCGGCGAGGTGCTGTCCCCGCAGGCGATGCGATGGCCGCCCATAAGCCACACGTCCCCAAGGACGGTGACGGGCTGCGCTGGCGCCTCGGGCGTTTCGTCGGGGTCGCGCTCGCTATCCGACGGCGGGTTGAGCAGCGCGTCGAGCTCGTCGTCGTCGAAGCCCAGCAGCCCGAGGTCGATGTCCTCGGCGCCCAAGGCCTCGATCTCCGCCCGCAGGACGTCCTCGTCCCACCCGGCGTTCAGGGCCAGCTTATTGTCGGCGATGACGTAGGCGCGACGCTGGGCGGCGGTGAGGTGGTCGAGGACGAGGACCGGGACGGAGGCCAGGCCGAGGGCCTTTGCAGCCAGAACCCTACCGTGACCGGCAATTATCCCGCCCTCCCCGTCGATCAGCACGGGGTTGGTGAACCCGAACTCGGTGATGGAGGCGGCGATCTGCGCGACTTGCGCGTCGCTATGGGTCCGCGAGTTGGCGGCGTAGGGGATAAGCTCGGCGACCGGGCGGGTCGCGAGGTCACTGGGGCGCATGGGGCCTCGGGGTTATTGCTTGCGTGACGCGTGCTTGCTACAAGAAAGCATGACCGAAACACCTAGCAGGCATTCAGCGGGCGGACGGGCGAGAGCGGAGAAGCTGTCGCCCGAGGATCGAAAGGCCATCGCGTCCAAGGCGGCGCAGGCCAGGTGGGCGAAGGATCGGCCAGCGACATCTGGCAAGCCGCGCTGGGCGGACCTTGAGGCCGAGGGCTGGCGCCGGATCTCGGTGCGACTATCGCCTTCGGCTGCGGCACGGCTGGACGCGCTGATCGCGGCTTATGGCTGGGATGCGGACGAAGCGATCCGGCGCCTGTTGAATATGGGCGAGCCGCCGGAGATTGCGCCGCCGACGGTGGCGAGCCTTATGCAGGCGTCGTTGGCGTCGGGGAAGAAGCCCGAGCCGGGCTTGCCGAAGGTTCGGCCTATCGTCTCGCGGCTCAAGGGCGAGTGGAAACCGAGATGACCAACAAAGAGAAAGCCCGGTCGCTGCTCAATGCGGCCAGGATATTCGCCACCGGCTGCGGCAACCCGGGTCTACCCGAGGACTGCGAGGAGTGCCGGAAGGCCTACCTCGATGTCTGCGCGCGCCTTGTGCGCGGCGAAGGCGAGCCCGTGCCGGACTATGAGCCGGCCGTCGCGTTCTAGGGTATCGCGCCGAAGCGGTCGGCCTCGGGAACGGGGGGGCTCAGCGGTGTTCGAGCATGGAAGCCCGGCGCTGGCCTTGC
>OFQV01000483.1_pt1 | contig 10155 bp, 12 predicted proteins | sample 1542971 | NCBI WGS metagenome assembly OFQV01 (sample SAMN07774229, study PRJEB24372) | wastewater metagenome | isolation source: WWTP Cannobio (Effluent) | place: Italy: Cannobio | collected 2016-01
ATAGAATCCTCTAATGTAAAACTCTGCTCATATTCCGCCCTTCGGCTAAGCTGCGATTGTACCCAATCAGCGGTACGTTTAACTGCCATCTTTTCATATTTCCGTTCACCTGAAAACGCCATTAGTTTACCTCCATTAATCCAGAACGGCTCGCCCGTTCTTTTGCAAGATGTAGTTGATTAGTATTGATACCTAGAATATTATAGTCACCACCACGAGTAACATCTGAGAATTCGATACATTGATAATTATTGTGTAGCCAAATCGCAATTGCCTTACTTGGGTCGATCATGTTCCTAAAACCAAACGAAGGAATCACGGTAAAAGTAATTCGAGAATACTTCTCTCCTACAACGGGTGCAAAATCAATGGTGATTTCCTTATCTAGAGTAGGCGATTCTTTCCCACCCAATTTACATACGATCTTACTCCCTTCATACGTGCATTCAGATTCCATATCACGAAAGATGATACCAGAGCTTTTCATAAAGTCGTGTTGGAATCGCTTCACGTTCGTTGTGGGTACTACTGTTGAAATTTTCATTCGTTTGTCTCCTATAGAATTCATTAAATTTTGCATAAATTAACCTTAATTTTATACCGTCAAACTACAATAATATGTTGCATCATTCCCCATTCAGCGGAGGAAAAGGGCGGATGCCAATGGTAAATGACGGTAAACCTGGCGGTAAAAAAATGCTTGCCGTTATCCTAAATACACCTATAAAAACAGTAAAAATGGTGATGACGGTAAAAGCGGTTTGGGACTTTATTTTTACTTTTTTATAGGCTATTACAAGCTTACGTGTAAGGTATATAGTAAGCTTACGTATTACCTTACACACTCCCTATTGTATATCTATTTTCTCTCTATTCTATTACTTTAGAAGAAAATACCGTCATTACCGTTATTACTGTCATTTACACGAGTGAAAAGGATGACGGTAAGCGAAAAAATACCGTCATTTACCGTCATCCCTCTCATTTTTACCGTCATGACCTAGGCATCACGAAGGGAGTAAATCTTTCCATCTTAGTAATTGTTATAGTTTTTTTATCGTCATTCCGTTCATATGAAATATCTAGGGTTTTACTACTCCGCAGATTAGTAGAAATTTCTTTTAGTCTGCGAGTAGTCCACACTTCGTTTTTTGGCATCCGCTGTAGTACCTCCCTTGCTTGGGGAATACCAGTCATATTACATGGTGCAACCAATAACCGCAGTAGATCAGTGGCTGATCCTGTCCATGTATTTTGATGACTCATAAACCGCTGTAATGGTTGCCAGATGGGCGATGCTTCAATTGCATGTTGATCTGTCTCGTATTGATTACCAGTCATTCTACTATCAAAACTATTATCGGAACCGACAATCTTAAAGATAATGTCCAATGTTCTACCTAAAACAGCGAAATCAGCCATTCTAGGTAAGTTTTCTTTGCTTGCCAGATGGGTATTCGCAATTACTAGGGATGATAGAGAAAGTAAAGCTCCTAAAATCCTCGGCTGTGCCTCATTAAATGTTGATAACCACTGCTCTTCTGTCAACCTTTTTTCTTTTGGAATCGTCGGTAAGTTAATGGAAACAATTCTACTCGCCAAGTCACCGGCATTAACTACGGAGGAAACACCGGCAATTATCTGCGGAGTGCAAGCAATCTTTATTGATTCCTCCGCATCTTCATATAATTGTCTACTCCCCGTTCCTCCTCCGGTTGCGATAGTACAAAGTGTATTCGATACCTCCGCTGAAATACTGGAGAGATTATCATAAGCAATAACCCAATCATTCATGGCGGCCACATACATGTCATCGGTAGATTTTGGGGATGATCTAACATCAGTGGTATATGGCGAAATTAACCTTTTAAATGCTTTAGCTGTAGATGTTTTTGCGCTACCAGCTTCCGCAAAACACGTTAGGACAGGAAACGGTCCATCTGGCCGATAAGCAGAAAGTATCCACGCCAGTGCTAAAATACGATCTTCAGGAGCGATATTTGCAAGATTAAAAAATTCACTGATTGCGGCATTAATTTCTTTCATTCCGTTCGGCTGAATAGGAGTAGGTAATTCCTTCATACCCTTAGTACGATTAAATGCAACCGGTGGATTAGAAACAATTTCCCACCCTTTAGCGGTAACGTGTACTACGCTGCGTTCGCTGTTACAAAGATCCAAATAGAAATCTGAATTATTTCCACCCGTTCGCAAGTAAATAGGAGCTACTTGATTTGATGCTTGGTAAGCAGCAATATTTAAAATCTGTTTACATGTAGATTCTGAGACTGTACTACCTGTCTGTGCGTAGAATTTGGATTGCAAATATCCAGAAAAAATTGCTGATCTGATATTTGCGATTTCCTCATGTCCATCCCGTTGGAATTTTGCGTAAACAATTCCATTACTTCCCGTAAAAATTTCGCAACCAGTCAATAGCTCTGATATAACAGCGGTTTTATTTAGTTTTCTATCCGGCCTTTTGATTCCTTTTTCTTCTGCCATCTCATTTAAAATATCGGTGAAATCCGCCCTAGTGCGATTCGTGCAGTAGGCCCAGGCATCGATAATGTCTCCTCCTATACTTGCTGAATGGTGATCCCAAACACCGCAGCCCTTTCCCTCATTAACTAACAAACCACCGTAACCCTTAATCCGGATCTCATCACCCTCAGGATTTATACCATCTTTTACCCAATTATGTCGCTTAAAAACTTCCATAATTGTCCATGACTTTTTTACTTTTTCTATGAACTCGCGATCTTGTTTATTTTTCGCTGTTTTCGATTCATCTCTTGGATAGAGATGCCCACCGGTTAGGAGTCGCCAAATATAATCAAGTTCATTTTGCGTTACTTTTTTAATGCCGAAATGTTCATCGACCAGAGAATAAAATCCGCCCTTGCTTGTGCCATGAATACAGATGGCCGAACCGGTTGATTTTAGTTCAACGTGTAGATCTTCTTCTCCCGCTGGTTTCCATCCTACGCTTGCTTTGGGTGGTAACTCCCCAACCACCTGATAAAATAACGCTATTCGATCTGGAGCGTTTGATCGCATTCTTTTAACTGTATCAGCCGATTCGCCAATTAACGCAATCTTGGTAGGTGCATCATTATCAATGTCTAGAGCTACTAAACCAGCGCTGTGTTTACCAAGTGTTGCGCAGACATTCCCACCCTTGCTTGCATGTTCCTCCGCTTCCTCTTTAGATTTCGGATCGTTCGGCCAATTTTTAGTGGTTGGGAATCTATTACCTTTTTCTGCCAATGCAAATTTAACGCCATTAGATGCAAAAAATTCTAGTGTATGATTTTGTTCTTTTTGTGAATTCATGGTATACTTTCAGTACGTCTGGATTGTAGGTAAGTGAAAGCCCACAAAAATTTACGGTTTTTGTGGGTGTTTTTTTACCTACGTTTAGATTGTTACGGTGTGCAGGTAGGATGATAAGTCGCTAACCTGTACAGCCTACCTGCACAAATCCTCTTTTTACTTCTCAGTTACCTCTACTTTTATCTTTGCATTTTTTACCAAAGTCTCCAGAACTTTTGCTCTAGATAGTTTTGTTTGTGTCGCTAATTCCTCCAGTTTTTTGTGAGTCTCATTTGAAAAACGAAATGATGTAGTTTTAAGGTAGTTTTTTGTTTCAGTTTTTTGCATAAAATTTATCCTTTTTATTTATATTTTCAAACATAGTTTTTGCATAAAAAAATTATTAGTCACTATTAAGTACATTGTAACACATGTTCATCGGGATAGGTATCGTGCGTTAGATCAAATCGTGTGTTCAACCGCTCTAAACCCGTTGGCAGTGTAGGCAACTACGGCGAAAGCACATATTTTTAAGGTTACTCCTTTAGATTTTACTTATGCTAACTATGATAAGTGCTACCTATACTTGCTCCAAAGATAATTGATAGCAGCTTTCTTGCTGGATAGGGGATGACCATCAATGAACCATTTTCGGCCATTGAGCAACGCCTCTGCTAAGATTATCCAGCGTCTACCTACTCTCTGTTTAAGTACTAGCCGACCATCTAGACTATCGATCTTACACTCGCTTTCCGTTGCATCATTGAACATTGTTTTCATAGTTACCTCCGATCATACATACACCCCCTTTGGCGTTGCGTCCAGTGTAATGAAGGGTTCCGGTATAGTTGGGAACCCTAGCCGGAACCCTACACGGAACCCTTATCATCCAACAGAATGTCCCGGTAGGATTGTGCTTTCTCAACTCCACAACCCTTACCAAAGTATGATTTGTGCGATTGCTGAATTGTCTTAACCCCCGTCGCATTGATTAATTTGCAGTATGCGATAAAACCGTCTGTTGTTTTCGTTTCGGGCTGTGCAGAAATCTCATCTTCAGTCTGCGCAACGAGTGGGCCAACCCCATCTACATGATAACGTGATTCGACACCCAACCAACCGTAAGAGATTGAATTCACAAACCACGCAATGTCTAGTTGGTATCGTTCGCTTTTATCATCGGCAATGAAAAATCCCTTCAAACGCTCATTTGTTGGGTGTATCTCAAATTCCCCCACTGCAAGCTTAGTTAGATCCAGCCCACTTTGCCCAGTGGCCGCAAACGCATCATTATTGTTGCCACTTCTACCAGCGATTTTAAGTTCTAATTTATTACGGATATTTTCTGGCACTTCGTACGCTCTTTGGCTTGAACCAATTAGAAAGATTCCAAAACTTCTGCCTTTCTGACCTATCCGCTTCACAATTTTTTCAAGTTCTGCTGATTCTTCTTTGTCCAGAGCGTCAACTAAATCAGCGAGTTCATCCAGACAAACAATAATGGGTTTGTAGTTTGGTAGTCGCTGTTTTCTTCTATTTTCAAGTTCTGCCATAACCAATCGCAGAGTAACGATGGCTTGCGAATATTCGTAAATAATCGGACAAGCAAGATGAGGCAAATTTTCCAGTGCAGGAAAATCGCGCTCTTTCGGATCTACGATGATCAGCGATAAGTAATCAGGTGAATTCAACCGGCATAGCGTTAGCAATGTTGAGAGCAGCAATTGAGTTTTACCGAACCCTGATTTAGCCATCACTGACAAACCTACATGATTCAATAACTTCAACTGGTAAAAAGAAATATCGTCGCCAATACTATACCCAGGTACACACAAACCAATGTTCTTTTCTAAAAGTGAAATAGTGTTCCACGATTCCCTAAGCAAGAATCGCTTTTCGCTATTACGATCCACAATGATACGCAGTGGTTTGAATGCAACTCTTATATTCACATTGCCCAGCACCTTATACAGCGATTCTTCTAAATCAGTCTCAAACGCTTTTACTGTTTCCGGTTTAGCAGATGGATGTCTCCCCACTTGCAAGGCATAGCTGAATTCTGTTGTGCTGCAAGCTTCTCTTTTAATAAAGTAGGATTGCGCCCCATCAATTTCCCCCCCACGATTACGTAAAACGCCTTCAATTGCATTGAAAACGTTAGATGGTACATCAGGTTTAATCATTCCGTAACGCCATTCACGTAAGCGTTGCGCAATGTTTAGAAAGATTTCACCCGTGCGGAAGTCAGCTTTAGCACTTGGGTTCCATAGAATTTTACATAGGCTGATTGCATCATGTAGTAGAATACTTGAAACCGGTGTTTTTTTGTTATAAAACAGAATGTTGCGTGATACTTTATTAATTGTCATGGCAGCACCAAAATCATATTACGATAGATAACATTGCAGTTAGGAATATTGTTGATCTGGCAAAGTTGGGTAATTGTAGCTCCGTTTGCCTTAGCAATCTTAGCCAAGCTATCACCTGATTTGACTGTGTACGTTTTGTTGGGCCCACCCCCACCCAAAGCATTCACAGCTTCTAAAGCCTTCTGCGCATCACTCGATTGCTGTTGTGCTGCGTTCAATTTTTTCTGTTCAGCTAAGAAAGCATCGATGTATGCTTGCCCTCCCCCCGGAATTGTTGGGGTCGGCACTGGCTGATTGATAGAGTGAACAGCTTGCAGCGCTTGTTGAGCGTCAACAATGACATTAGATTGTGCCGGCTTTGCAACACTGGCTTGTGTAGCTGTCTGCGCTGCTGATCTGTTTGTCGTTGTGGTTGCGCTTGCTGCGCTGTTGGCCGCACTTGCAGCGTTTTTAACAGTCGTTTCAGCTTCAGTAACAGCGCTGTCAAAGTCCTTTTGTTCAATATCTAGCGCTAGTGGTTCACCTGATACCTCGCTGTTCTTCACTAGAGAAATAGTATCTTGAGCTAGCTGTAACGCACTTTGGGCAAACAAATTGTCACCCATGTTTGACTGTGACTTGATGAAAAGCCAGTTAAGAAACGGGTTCCAAAGTTGAACAAATACCGCAACCACTAACAAAAAGGCAATGCCTCGTGATAGTGCTTGACGTAACCCCCCCGCACTTACCATCAAACCGATTTTAATCGCAGCATACGCACCAATGATCGTGAAAATTAATGTACTGTACTTAGATAGAATTTGCGTCAAGATATCCATAGTTTTTCCTTTTATAGACTGAAGAACCAAATAACGATTACTGCGCAACCACCAAAACCCAACCGCAGAAATAATTGAAAAGCATTCTGCGATAATCCACATAAGATCAGCCACACAACCACCGAACAAATTACTATCATGACTCCCCTTTTAGATAACTCGTGCTATCGTTTAGGCGATTGAACCAAGCTGCACAATAAATTCTGCAATTCCTTGCACTCCGGTAGAATGAAGCCCTATAAGAAACGTAACACCGGTAATCACTAACACAAGCATTTTTCATTGCTACACCTACACCAACCCCAGCATTGACCGACATGTCGAATACTTGAAGAGCGATTTCAGCAGGTAACTTATCAGCACCACTAGCCAGATAATAACGATGATAGTAGATATCCTTTGCTTGCCCTAGTGATAGCTCTCTGCACACATCAGCGTTAGGCCATCCCTTTGAACGTAGATAACTGCTGTACGATTGCTGGGTGATTCCGTTCATAGTTCTAATCGGATCATGAACGCACTTGTTACCAGTACCCTCCCATCTTTGGATGAATTGATACGTGAAATCAAACTTTTCACTAGTAGGAACGTTATCAATACTTGTCACTGAATTCACCAGCAATGCCGGTAATAGGGGTATAGAGCCAACAGCAAGCACTAGCCCGAAAGCATTTACAACGATTGCTACAGACGTTCGCTTAGGTTCCCATAGCACCCAAATCAACAGTAGAGTGAACCAAATCATCCCTAACCAGCCAAAACTAAGATTAGGTAATGACGTTGCTGTTTGGTTCCATTTCGTCGGGTGTCGGTCAACATCCTGTATCTTGGCGTAGTTCATCTTTGAGAAGTCAAACAACGTTTCTAAGGCGATTCGTTCGCCATCCTTACTCAATTCCCAATGGGTATGATACCAACTCGTAATACCCGTTTTAGCAATGGTTCCTAGCACATCTGATTGCCTAACAATATCGCCTGGCTTGAATTGCAAAGTAGTAGGATTGAAATGGGCTAAGATATGTCTATAGCCGTACTTATCTTGGAGCAAGTACCAACAACCATACCCACCGGCATTATTACAACCAGAGTAGATAACTTTGCTATCAGCCGGGGGATATACGTAAGATCCTTTGTATCCAGTCCAGTCGATTGCCATCACAGAACCCCTGTTTAAGTGATCTTGTGAAGTACTACCAATCGTCTTAGTAGCAACCGGAGCCATCCACTTACCATTAAGACTAAGTAGTCTTGGCAATGGTAACAACGACTGTAAAATCACTGCACTGATCACAAGCAACAAATCTACTCTCCTCACTTGGGATACGTGACATAGGCATAACCGGCCACAATAGCCAAACCAACGAAAAACATGGGATAGGTCATGCAAAAGGCCGCAAAGCACACAGCGGCCGCTGTAGCAGCCACAGAGGTCTTGTAATGCCATAGCAGCCCGAACAATGCCCATAGCAGCCCTAAGATCAGCTGGATAGGCAAGGCAATAGCGAAGGATGTAAGATCTAGCAAACTGTTTTCAAAATATTTAGTTGTGGTCATGAGAGAGGATCCTTTTTAGCTTGGGGAAAAGCATTAAGCTAAAATGGTATTAGCCTAAAGCCATTCCTATACAATGGTTTTATGGTTAACAGGTAAGAAATGCTGGAATCATTTCTTACCTGTGTTACTACCTATAAGTTGTCTGCATAATTCTCTAATCTTTTCTTACCGTATCTCTCTAGCGCTTTATCACGTAATTTTCTTTTATGCTCTTCGGTTAAAGGTTTTCTGCCCAGATCAACGGGGTTGCTGATAACTGCGTATTGCTTTGGGTCAACAAGTTCCCAAGCACCCCCATGTAATGAATGATGGCAAGACTTACACAAAGGTATTACATTAAGCCAGTGCTCTTTTTCATAGCTCCAATGATGGTAATGTTGTGCTTGCTTTGAACACTCTGGATTAACACACGTAAAAGCATTTGGCGGTTTTAGTCGTCCTATTTTTACAGCTTGCCCAACAGCTCTTTTTGCTGCTATCTTTTGCCTGTTGTTTTTTCGATATTTCTCAACCTTTCTTCTCCCAACATCAGGATTTCGTTCTCTAGCCGTGCGTTCATACTCAACAAGCTTTTGCCTGTTTTTACTTCTCCATTCTTTTGTGTTCATGTTTTACCTCCAATGCTTGGAACCATCTACATAGAGCGGTACTACCTATAAATTATCTGCGGTCAAAAGCCTTGCGTATATCTCTGGATTACACGGAATAGGAATTACGATCTCGTTCCAATCCTCATCAAAATCATAGTCATTTTCGTGCTTTTGTCCTGTCGGCATTTTTCTGTCTAGCAAACTTTGTAATGATGTACTAATCATATCATCACCCATGTCTCTCTAAATTAAATTTAATACCGTCACTGGGTGAATTCTGCAAATCAAGCTCACTACCTATATATCGTTGTGTTGTCTCAATACTATCATGGCCTAACGATAGTTGAATTTGAGTAAGTGTAGATGATTTAGTAGCGAATTTAGCGAAGGATCGACGCAAGTCATGGGGCGCAAGATTAGCGACAGGGGAATAATCTTGTACAATATTCCAAATAGCTTGGCTAGTCATGCCGGAATCTTGGATATGTCCACCTTTTCGCATCTGGCGAAATAGCACACCGGAGGAAACACCAGCATACTTTGACCACGTATCTATTCTTGCCTTGATCCAAGAGGCAATAGGTACCGTACGGGTTTTGTTGCGCTTGCCCACAAGATCAAGAATCACCCAACGTCCTTCACGTTGCTGGATATGTTCAACGGTTAGATTTACTACCTCCTCACGTCGCAATCCAGACCCAAGCATAATCGCCAGTACAGCCCGATCCCGTATACCTTTGGCTGTATTCTCATCAGGTGCATTCAACATTTGTTCAGCTTGGGACATGGTCAACCAGTTACCTAGCTTCTTTCCTCTGATCTGAATGTTCTTTATGCTTTTGATCGTACTGGCAATAGAATGGTCAAGATACCCATTATCAGCCGATTCTACCGCCAACTTGCGTACAGCGGCCATACGTTGATTGATAGAGCTATCGGTCACACCTTGCCCTTTGAGATAAGCCACATAGGCATTCACGGTTGCTCTATTCAATCCTGTTCGCTGTGTAGCCATCCAAGGTAGGAATCCGAGTACATCCCCATTACTAAGTAATGCCCTACGATAATCACGTTGGGTACGCACATCAACTGTGTTTAGTACCATATCGGCTACACGTTGCAGGGGATCGGCTGCAATAATTTCGGCTGACTCTATCTTAATAATATCGTTCATCGTTACCCCATCTCATCAAAATACTGTTCACTAAGTTCCCTTAGCATAACCTATTTTACACGAAAAAACAAGTTTCTGTAGCTTGCAATCGTTACAGAAACCTGTCAATTTACATCGCTTCGTGAGCACTTACAACAGAATCCAGCAAACTTTGCGCCTCTGTTTTTAGCTCTTGCGCTACGGTGGTTAACTCAGTAAATCCCTCTAGATTATCTTTTACAGTCTGAACCATAGATACGATTTTTAATAGAGTAGATTTTGTTACCAAAAGCTTTGTTTCATTTACCATTAAATCCACCCATCATCTTTCAGAAATTCAGCTAATCGTCTTTGCT
>OFQV01000484.1_pt1 | contig 10152 bp, 7 predicted proteins | sample 1542971 | NCBI WGS metagenome assembly OFQV01 (sample SAMN07774229, study PRJEB24372) | wastewater metagenome | isolation source: WWTP Cannobio (Effluent) | place: Italy: Cannobio | collected 2016-01
CACCTAGGATGGTCGTCAATCACTGCCAATCCATAAGGGACGAACACTGTCCTGTCGAAGTTGCTGCGCCTCGGTGAAGGTCGCATGGTCAAGCGCCTCAGGGGAGTGGCCGATTATGTCAACACCCTCTCCGACGAGACCGAGAAGCTGACCGACGAGCAGCTGCGGGCCAAGACCGCCGAGTTCAAGGGCCGCATCGACAACGGTGCCGATCTCGACGATCTGCTGCCCGAGGCCTTCGCCGTCGCCCGCGAGGCGGCCTGGCGAGTGCTGTCCCAGCGGCACTTCGACGTGCAGGTGATGGGTGGCGCCGCCCTGCACTTCGGCAATGTCGCGGAGATGAAGACCGGTGAGGGCAAGACCCTGGTCTCCACCCTGCCGGTGTACCTCAACGGACTGACCGGCAAGGGCGTCCACGTGGTGACGGTCAACGAGTACCTCGCCAAACGCGATGCCGAGTGGATGGGCCAGGTCCACGGCTTTCTCGGCCTCGACATCGGCATGGTGTTGCCGAATCAGAACGACCCGGTGCACAAGCGGGCACAGTATGCCTGCGACATCACCTATGGCACCAACAACGAGTTTGGTTTCGACTATCTGCGCGACAACATGGCGCTGTCCCGTGGCGAGCAGGTGCAGCGGGGGTTCAACTACTGCATCGTGGATGAGGTGGACTCGATCCTCATCGACGAGGCCAGGACGCCGCTGATCATCTCCGGGCAGGTCACCGACGCGGCCAAGCTGTACTACCGCTTCGCAGCGGTGGTGCGCGCGCTGAAGCGCGACGAGGACTACGAGGTGGACGAAGAGAAGCGGCAGGTGTCGCCCCTCGAACCCGGCATCGAAAAGGTGGAGAAGGCGCTGGGCGTCGAGAACCTGTACGACGACCCCACCGCCAACTTTGTGCACCAATTGACCGTGGCGCTGAAGGCCAAGGAGCTGTACCACCGCGATAAGGACTACCTGGTGTCGCAGGGCCAGGTGAAGATCGTCGACGAGTTCACCGGCCGTGTGCTGGAGGGCCGTCGCTGGTCTGAGGGCCTCCACCAGGCGGTCGAAGCCAAGGAGGGGGTGCGCATCAAGGAGGAAAACCAGACCTTGGCCACCGTCACCCTGCAGAACTACTTCCGCATGTACGAAAAGCTGGGCGGCATGACCGGTACTGCGGTCACCGAGGCTGCCGAGTTCATGGGTACCTATGGGCTGCAGGTGGTTCCGATTCCGACCCACAAGCCGCTCGCCCGAGCAGATGAGGGCGACCTGATCTTCAAGGGTGAGGCCGGCAAGTTTTCGGCGGTGGCCGACGACATCGAGGAGCGCATCGCCACCGGGCAGCCGGTGTTGGTGGGCACCGTCTCGGTGGAGAAGTCGGAGGTGCTTTCACGAGAACTTGAAAAGCGGGGCATCGCTCACGAGGTGCTCAACGCCAAGCAGCACACCCGTGAGGCCGAGGTGGTGGCACAGGCCGGCCGGCTCGGCGGGGTGACCGTGGCCACCAACATGGCCGGTCGAGGCGTGGACATCATCCTCGGTGGTAACCCCGAGGGCCTGGCCGAGCGTGATCTGGCAGGGAAGGAACTCGATCCTGACTCGGAGGAGGGCCAGGCCTTCCTGCAGGAGCGTGTCGACCATTGGGCCGCCGAGGTCAAGGCCGAGGGCGACAAGGTGCGTGAGCTGGGTGGCCTGTATGTGCTGGGCACCGAGCGACACGAAAGCCGCCGCATCGACAACCAGCTGCGCGGCCGTTCCGGCCGTCAGGGTGACCCGGGGGAGAGCCGCTTCTACCTGTCGCTCGAGGACGAGCTGATGCGCATCTTCGCCACCGGCGCCATCCAGTTCGTGATGGGTAAGGACTGGCCCGAGGACGTCCCGATCGAGGCCAAAATGGTCTCGAAGGCAATCGAGCGGGCCCAGAACACCGTGGAGACCCGCAACGGTGAGATCCGCAAGAACGTGCTGAAGTACGACGAGGTGATGAACGAACAGCGGAAGGTGATCTACCGCCGCCGTGACCAGGTGCTCGATGGCCTGGATCTCCGCGACGAGGCGCTTGAGGCACTGGCCGACGCCGTCGACACCTCGATCCGCACGTATTGCGTGTCGGAGTTCTCCGAGGAGTGGGACCTGAAGGGTCTGTTGGCTGAGATCGGCACGTTCTGGCCCACAGAGCTGACCGAGGATGCACTCGGGGCGGCCGTTTCCACCGATGAGGTGTACGACCTGTTGATGGGTGAGGCCAACGGGCAGTACCACGCCCGCGAGGAGAGCCTCGGCGAAGACACGATGCGCGATATTGAGCGTCAGGTGATGCTGCGCATCATCGACGCCCGCTGGCGTGACCACCTGCGCGAAATGGATCACTTGGAGGACGGCATCGGCCTGCGCGCCATGGGCCAGCGCGACCCGCTCACCGAGTGGCAGCGTGAGGGCTACGGGATGTTCGAGCAGCTGATCCACACGATTGCTCAAGAGTTCGTCAAGTACCTGATGCACGTCAACGTGGTGCGTGAAGAGCCCACAGAGGCACAGGTCGGCAACATCCAGACGCAGGGACCAAGCGACCCAAGCGACACCTCCGGCACCCCCAAGGTGGCCACGATGGCAAGCGGCGAAGGCGCCAACACTGCTCAGGAACAGGGCGAAGGTGCTGCGCAGGCAGAGCCGGAGCAGGCTCAGCCCGTGGTGAAGAGTGAGTGGGACAAGACACCTCGCAACGGTCCTTGCCCGTGCGGCAGCGGCAAGAAGTTCAAGAAGTGTCACGGGTCGCCCGCAGGCGCCGGCTGATGCCCGGGTTCCACCTCAGTTCAATCGATCAGCACATCGTGGCGGGAGGGTAGAGCCCCCGTGCAGGATCTCACCGACGCGCTTCGGAGACTGGCCGCTGAGCGAGATGAGGCGGCCGAGTATCTGCGCGTCGAAGAACTACGTCGACGCATGCCGCAGTTGGAGGTGGAGCTCGCACGGCCCGACCTGTGGGATGACGCCGAGACGGCCCAAAGCATCCAACGGGAGTTCGCCGAGGCAAGCGACGACCTGAAGCTGTTCGACCGCTTGGACAGCACACTCGACGACCTGATCACGCTGCATGAACTGGCGCGGGAGGAAGGCGACGAGTCGCTGGAAGGCGAGCTTCAGGCGGGCGTCGACACGCTGAGCGACGACTTTGCCAAGCTGGAGCTTCGCGCGCTGTTCACCGGTGAATACGACTCGGGTGACGCCATCATCGAGTTAAATTCGGGTGCCGGGGGCGTTGATGCGCAGGACTGGACCGAGATGCTGCTGCGTATGTATCAGCGCTGGGCTGAGCGCCACGGATTCTCGCTCGAGTTGCAAGAGGTGTCGGAGGGCACCGAGGCCGGGCTGTCCTCGGCCACCTTCCTCCTGAAAGGCCGAAACGCATACGGCTGGTTCCGATCCGAGCACGGTGTGCACCGCCTGGTGCGCATCTCGCCCTTCGACAACAACGCCCGACGCCAGACCAGCTTCGCCTCGGTGCGGGTCACCCCGTTCATCGATGATGTGGGTAAGGACGTGGAGATCGAGGACAAGGATCTGCGAATCGATGTGTACCGATCATCGGGGGCGGGCGGCCAGCACGTGAACACCACCGACTCGGCGGTACGCATCACACACCTTCCGAGCGGCACGGTGGTAGCGGTGCAGAACGAGCGATCGCAGTTCCAGAACAAGGACAAGGCAATGCAGATCCTCAAGGCCAAGTTGCTGGAGCTGGAGCGTCGCAAGCGGATGGATCAGATCAACGACCTCTCCGGTGGGGGCGCCGCCGTGGACTTTGGCAGCCAGGACCGCAACTACGTGCTGCAGCCCTATCAGCAGGTGAAGGATCTTCGCTCCGGCCTGGAGCTCAGCCAGCCCGAAGCGGTCTTGGATGGTGAGCTGGACCCCCTGATGGAGGCGTGGCTGCGCTGGAATCGCACCGTTGGCGGGTAGTTTCACCGGGTGGCACCGCGCCGGTGTTGCGGCTTTGTAACATCTTTGGGTCGAGTCCGTCACAGTGATGCCCAGGCCGGGCTTGCGTTTGTGAATCCCCAGTTCGAGAGGCGACCACGTGATCAAGTTTGAAAGCGTCACCAAGGCCTACAGGTCTGATTCGGTGGCGTTGCGCGATGCCAACGTGGACATCGCCAAGGGAGAGTTCGTCTTCCTCGTGGGCCCGTCCGGGTCTGGTAAGTCCACGTTCATGCGTTTGGTGAACAAGTCCGAGAAGCCCGAAGAGGGTCGAATCTTTGTGGCGGGAAAGGACATCGGAGAGCTTCCCGGCTACAAGGTGCCGTATCTGCGACGCAATATCGGGGCGGTGTTCCAGGACTTCAAGCTGCTGCCGAACAAGACGGTCTCCGAGAACGTGGCCTTTGCGCTGGAGGCGATCGGGCGGCCGCGTCACGTGGTGCGCACCCAGGTGCCGGCCATCCTCGACCTGGTGGGACTCTCCAAAAAATCCGAGAACTATCCCCACGAGCTCTCGGGCGGCGAACAACAGCGGGTCTCGATCGCTCGGGCGTTCGTCAACCGTCCGCTCATCCTGTTGGCCGACGAACCCACCGGCAACCTCGACCCCGCGACCTCGGTGGGCATCATGAAGCTGCTGGATCGAATCAACCGCACCGGCACCACCGTGGTGATGGCCACACACGACCGAGGCATCGTCGACACCATGCGACGTCGGGTGATCGAGCTGGACCGTGGCCGCATCGTGCGGGACCAGGCCCGCGGCGTGTACGAGTGAGGCGGCTCGCTGCAATGCACCGCCACCCACGAGGGAACGAGTGTGAACGCATGACCGAGAACCGAGGCTGAACCATGGCAATGCGACTCGACTACGTCGTACGAGAGACATCCAACAACCTGTTGCGCAACCTGCTGTTGACCGTTGCCAGCATCATCACCTTCGGTGTGTCGCTGGGCATTCTTGGTGGCGCCCTGTTGTTTGTGGCCGGTGTTGACCACGCGTTTGAACGGTGGAAGGACGGTGTGGAGTTCATCGTCTACATGCAGCCCGGCGCCGACCAGGAAAAGATCGATCAGGTCAAAGGCAAGCTGGCAGCGTCGCCGCAGGTCTCCGACATCAAGTTCGTAGACACTGGGGCGACGTTCAAGGAGTTTCAGCAACTGTTCCGAGACGACCCCGATATCGTGGCCTCGGTCAAGCCGCAGGACCTGCCGCAATCGTTCCGCGTGACGCCCACCAATCCCCAGTCCAACGTGGTGTCGGAGTTGGGGCAGAGCTTCCAGAACGAGCCGGGCGTGTACAAAGTGGAGTTCGCGCTCGACGCGGTGAAACAGATGGAGCGGTTCCTCAAGAACCTCTCGACCTTCTTCATCGTGTTGGCGGTCGTGTTGCTCATGGCCACCGCACTGCTCATCGTGTTCATGATCCAAACGGCGGTGTTTGCGCGCCGAAGAGAGATAGAAGTGCAGCGCCTGGTGGGGGCCACCAACTGGTTCATCCGAATACCCTTTATTTTGGAGGGGGTGGTGCACGCCATCATCGGCTGGGCAGCCGCCACCGCGGGCCTGTGGGGGCTCACCTGGGTATGGCGAACCAACTTCGTGAACAAGGACGTGCAATCGTTCTTCGGCGCCATCTGGTGGACCGATTTCAATGTGCTCGTGGTGATGGGGCTGCTGATCGTGGTGGCGCTGGTGGTTGGCGCCATCGGCTCGACCCTGTCGGTGTCCTGGTACCTGAAGACCTAGTTTTCGGGTTCGCTTCTCATCAGGTCGTCGCCCCGCTGGGCGGCGCCGCGTATCCGTTCCGTGCGGCTGAGGTGTTTGAGAACGGCCGCATTCAACCGCCGCTGCCAGCGGTGTGGCATGGGCCGCACGATGTCGATGAACAGCACCACCCGCTCCTCGTCGCTGTGATTCCAGGCGGTGTGGGGGTAGGTGTCGTCGAACACCAGAAGACCGCCGTTGCGCCAGTAGCGTCGTTGCCGACCAACCTGGATGCCGCACTGGCCGCCCGGGGGTACGTCGATGCCGAGGTGCACCCGCAACACGCCTGCGTAGGGGCCCATGTGCCACGGTAGGGACGCTTTGGGTGCGAGTGATGAATGAAGGGCTGTTTGCAGACCGTCGATGTGGCTGAGGACCTCGGCTGTTCTTGGACACTCGGCCAGGTTTGTGCGCGATGGTTGACCCCAGAACCAAAGGAGTACCGCCCTCCACCGGTCGGTGGCCAGCCTGGCCTGCCCCGGGTCGATGGCGCCGAACATCGGGGTGTGTGTCGCTGCCCGGAGGCGGTCGAACTCCTCGCGGATCTCGGGCCAGGCCTCTTCGAGTTCGGCGACCCCAGCGAACTCCGCCGGGTCTTCAAAGGGCCGCCGGTCGAGGGTGAGCCACCAGATGACGTTGACGCCGTACACCCAGGCAAACGGAAGATTGTGACGTAATGCGAGCCACCACTTGGTGACGAAGGCTTGGGCGCGTGAAAGTGCCATGGATCTCCGAAGCTGTGGGCCTGGACCCAGGATGGTACCGGTAGGGTGGCAAATATGGGCAGGTCAAGCAGGTCATGGTCGTACAGCCGATCGCTCCGACGGTTGGTGCTTGGTCTGCTGGCCCTCGGCGGCGGCATGGTGGTGGTTGGCGCCGGCACGGCGTCGGCCGCACCTCCGGCGGCGACACAGTTCGGCGAACGGATCGACTCCTACGACGTCAACGCGGTTGTGGGCAAGGACGGCACGGCCAGGGTTACCGAGACCATCGAGTACAACTTCGGCGCCAACAACAAGCACGGTATCGAGCGCTTCATCCAGGTGCGGTTCGAGCTGAACTCGGACGATCCGATCCTGGAGGGTCGGGACACCTCAAGCCGCTGGGAGCGGGTGACTCCATTGGAGAACCTGTCGGTGTCGAGCCCTACCGGCGCGCCGAGCGACGTGAAGGTCGAGCACCAGGGCGCCATCGAACTAATTCGAATCGGTGATCCGGACCAGACCATCTCAGGCACACAGACCTACGTCATCTCTTATGAGCTGAAGGGCGTGGTCAACGCGTTTGATGCCAATGGCGATTCTCCGGAACCCTACGAGGAGGTGCCGCTCAACATCGTGGGTGATCAGTGGACCGTCCCGATCTCAAATGCACGTGGCAGTGTCACGATGCCTGCCCCCGTGACCAAGGTGAACTGCTTCTCTGGACCGAACGGCGCCACGTCCCCGTGCGGCACGTCAGCGATCAGCGGCGACACCGGCACTGCCTCCAAGGACCAATTGGGGCCGGGGTCGGGAATGACGATGTACCTGAAGGTGCCTGCAGGTACATTCGCCTCCACAGAGCCGATCCTGGACGAGATGTGGAGCCTGCAGCGTGCATTCACCCTGTCGCCTGCGACGGTCGGCGCGGGCGCAGGCCTGGGTGCGCTGTTGGCCGCCCTCGTCGCTCTCGTCGGCTACCGCGTGGGTCGTGACCGGGCGTTTGTGGGCTCGGTGGTCGACCAGAGCTTCGGCACCGACACCGAGAGCGAGCACCGCCTGGGCTTGGGGCGTCACGAGGGCATCACGGTCGAGTTTGTGCCGCCGGCTCAGATTCTTGCTGGAGCTGCCGGCACCATCATCGACGAGCGGGCCGACAACATCGATGTATCAGCCACGCTGATCGACCTGGCGGTCAAGGGCTACCTGAGCATCGAGGATCTCACCGATGGCGACTATCGCCTCAGGCAACTCAACCAGGACCATGCCGGTCTGGTCGAGTACGAAAAGACCCTGTTGACGTCGTTGTTCGTGGCGGGATCGGAAACCACACTGAGCGAGCTGAAGTACAGCTTCAGTACTCGTCTCAAGCTTGTGCAGTCGCAGATGTACGACGACATGGTGGCGCGCGGCTGGTATCGCAGCCGCCCTGACCGCACCCGGGCCACCTGGCTGGGGGTGGGGTTCATGGCGCTGCTGGCCGCCGGGGCACTGTCGCTCGCACTGATTGCCTTCACCCGTTGGGCGCTGATTGGGGTCCCGCTGGTGCTGGCGGCGCTGGCGCTGATGGCGCTGTCGATCAACATGCCTGCGCGCACGGGCAAGGGCACGGCCATGTACCGGCGGGTGCTGGGCTTCCGCGAGATGTTTGTTGCGGGCGAGGGCGACCGTCAGAACTGGGCCGCCGAACAGAATCTATTCAGCCGTTACCTGCCCTATGCGATGGTGTTCGGGATGACGGAGCAGTGGGCGCGAACCTTTGCGCAGCTGAGTGCCGAGGGCGTTGTGCAGACCGAACAGATGGGCTGGTGGATGTCACCCCGGCCCTTCGATTGGATCATCTTCTCCCAAAGCGTGAACCACTTCGGCTCCTATGCCGCCGGTACGTTCTCAGCGGTGGTGCGCTCGAGCGCCGGGGGAGCGGGCGGCATGTCCGGCTTCGGTGGGGGCGGCTTCTCCGGCGGTGGCTTCGGCGGAGGCGGTGGCGGTAGCTGGTAGCCCACGTGGAGGGTCTGCCGGCCCGACTGCGCAAGTTTTGGTGGAGCTGGGGGGAATCGAACCCCCGTCCGCTAAGTGGTTACCGTCCGCGCTACGACCGTTCCCGACGTGTGGCTTGCGGTTGCCACGCTGGCGGGTCAACTGATCTTGCGATCTCCGCCGAGTCTTTCCTCGAAGTCAGCGTTCTTTCACACCGTCAGCGGTCTTTCCCTGCTGTCCATCCTCACTTCTGTTGCCGGGCTGTGAGGATCTGGCCCCGTGCGCCATTGCTGGTCACTATGACTCTCTTCAGACTGAACTAAATCAGGCTGCGAGAGCGAACTCGGAGTTGCCGGTTCTTTGGTTGCCCCGTTTAGCGAGTCTGAGCAACTCGGGTCGCACGAGCGACTTCCTGGTCTCAACGTCGAAACCGATCAGCCCCTGGTGTGGACCCTGCAGGCTATCGGATGGCGGGAGCGACAACCGGTCGGGGGAGTGCTGAGGTTGCGAAGCCTCTGGTGGCGGGGTGGCCGGTTGTTGCTCGGCCGGTGAAGTTGGTCACTTCAAGGGCGTGGTGTCGGTGGACGGCGGTGTCGTGACGGGTACCGGCGCCCCGAGTTCGGTCAGGGTAAGCGTGTAGGGCCCCGCCGGAGTGGTTCCCTTCGGATCGAAAACCACTTGGTCGATCAGCCCACCGTCGGTCAACGATGTCTTGACGACGATCTGGCGCTCCCCGCCTTTGCGGGCCCACAATCCGGCCCACGCAACAACGGCGCCTTGGTCCCGGGGGTTGACCTTGTCCATGTTCGACAGGTCGAGCCGTGCCCAGAGCGTGTCGTCCTTGCGGCTGGTTGCCTCGGTTGCCGTGCGCATTGCCGCCAGGGCCGGGCCGATGCCCGGCGGGGCGGCGCCGGCAAGGGCGGCCACCTCGTCGGCCAGGCCTGGGGAGCGGTTTTCCAAAGGCGCCAGGTTGGACAGGGGCACCGAGAGCCACGGTGTCCGAGCCGGTGCTTGAGGGAACCACGACGACTGGAGGTACACCTGGGTTCCCGCCACGAGGACCTCCGGGCCTCCGTCGGGCCGCACACTGAGCCTGCCCGAATCGTAAGCGCCGTTGGTGGAGCGCTTCTCCGAATCGGAGCGGTATCGTCCGGAAGGCTCGGCGCGGGTGGCGTCCACCGCGATGAACAACTCGTCCAGGGCCTGGGCGGTGGGCGGGGAGCCCAGGTCCGACACGGCGCCCGCCCCCTTCGGTGACGGTTCGTCGCTGCGGCAACCACCTGCAATCACCAGCGCACACAGCACCGCCACCGTGATGGAGAGGAGACCCCGATTGCATGACTGCCACCTGGCGTGCCGGCGGCCGAGGTGCCCACTCACCTGTGCTTGGCTGCTCGGGCCAACTCTCGCTCCGTGTCTCGTGCCACATCCCGAGCGGCGATATCCCGACGGCGATCCACGGTCTTCTTCGGCTTGCCCAAGGCAAACTCCAATTTCACCTTGGAGCCCTTGAAATAGATACGCAGTGGCACGATTGACAGCCGCTCCTGCGCCACCTTGGCCGCCAGCCGGTCGAGTTCGGTGCGGTGCAACAGCATCTTGCGCGGCCGGGTGGGTTCGTGCCCCGAATGGTCTTGTGAGTGGCTGTAAGCCGCGATGTGCAGCCCGCGCAGCCACATTTCGCCGGACCGGGTGAGGTCGGCGTAAGCCTCGGTGACCTGCGTGCCCTTGGCCTCGA
>OFQV01000485.1_pt1 | contig 10145 bp, 19 predicted proteins | sample 1542971 | NCBI WGS metagenome assembly OFQV01 (sample SAMN07774229, study PRJEB24372) | wastewater metagenome | isolation source: WWTP Cannobio (Effluent) | place: Italy: Cannobio | collected 2016-01
GTTTCCCGTGCCAGGCTGGAAAGTTTGAATCCCCCCCCGTCACCACACCACGCGCCCACTCGCGTCGAACCTGGCGCGATCCTTCTGCCCCAAGTCCCGCCGCGTCTTGTCGGCATGGCAGTCACGGCACAGTCCCTGCAGGTTGTCCGGATCATCCGTGCCACCCTTGTGCAGAGGCTTGATGTGATCGACCTCAGTAGCTGCTGTTGTCCTGCCATTGGCCTCGCATGAGACACAGAGCGGATTGCATCGCAGGACAGCAGCGCGGATGGTCATCCATCGCCTGCCTCTGGTGCGCTGTGTGTCCATAGTGTGCGGACTCAGAATGCAAAAAGCCCCGAGCATTGCTGCTAGAGGCTTTGTTTTGAAGTCGGCTCACCCGCCGCAAGGCAGATGAAACCGCGTATTCGCACCGCGATTATAGACGATTCATGCGCTTGTCAAGTGGTTTCTCATCCTGTTCACCAGCATATCCCGCGCATCCGTCAGCATTTGCTCTAACCCTTCTTTCGTCAGGGCAAGCTCTCGCCTGATGACGCTGGGGGCTATCCATGGGAACACATAGGCCCACCTGATAGCCGTCCGGTGCTTGTCCGGTAGCTGCGAAACCATCTTCTCAATCTCTACGCATTCGAGCGTGTTCAGTTCCGTCTTGATCTCTGGTGCGTGCCACTGCCAAGAATGCGAGCGGTACTGACGAAACATCGGTTGTACCTTCCACGGTTGCGGATGTACAGATACCCACTTTGCCCAATGCTCTAGCCTGAGATTGATGGCGTCGTGACGTGTCGGGATGCGGGAGAAATCAACCATCGTTCTGAACCCTTTCAATCGTCACAAATCGATTCATTTCATCAGCCCAGCGAACGGGTTTGCATAGTCCTTCCACCGTTTGCCGGACTTGATGCCCGTTATCACCGACCGATTCACGCCGAATTTCGCCGCCAGCACCGGCCCTGATTCATCGCTGACGCGAATTTCAAGCGCCTGCTCTAGCGTCAGCTTGCCGGTTTGTCGTTTGTAGGCTGCAATCTTTGCCCTCCTGGCGAGTCCCGAGAACGCGCCTCGCTTGGCCGCTTTAGTCGCAATCGCAGAATTGCTTGATGGGAACAAGTGCGCCGGGTTCACGCAGCGTCGTTCCCCGCAAGTCGAATCAACAGGCTGGCCAACATCCAGCGGTTTGCCGGCCAGTAGCACCACTTCACGGCGCACGTAACGGCACCCGCAACCTCGAACCTTCATGATTGGATAGCCGCCCTTGAGGGTTGCTCCTTGCCACATCCAGCACTCACCCTCTTCCTCGGTGCGCGCGATGATATCCCACATCAGATCCATTTCGGCAATCAGATGGGCGGTCAGGATTCGGGGCTGAGTCATTTGATTTCCAACTTCGGCAGGTTTGCCGGCCACTGGCCAGCGGCTTCGATTTGTCGGCGTGTATCCGCTGCCCACGCAATCCCGACCTTCATCGCAGCGGATCGCGGGAAAAGCCGGTACTGGTCGTAGTCAGCATGGCACCCGTGTATGCCGATGCGGGCGCAACAAAGCGGGAAAATTTGACGGTCGTCCTGCTTGATGCCTTTGCCGTCCGGTGGAAGGTGCGCGGCCTGGCTGAACCCGACAAGCTGGCAGTTGATGCAGGGCATAGCGGCCACCAGCCGGCGGTACGGCTCGCTTCTGATGGCCCGCTCTTTTTGTATCGCAGCGCCAACCCCTGAAATCACCGCCATGACTGCGCGCGCGGGCTGCGATGGAACTGATGGCGGTCGTGATCCGCGCATCGCCACACTCGATGTGACGGGCGAGCGCCTGGGCCAGCCGGTACGCTTCATTGCTGTTCGCCTCATGCCATCCACCCCGTGAATACCAGACTCCCGAAGTCGTCCACCACGCAATGCGCCTCGGGTCCAATCTGGCGCCAGCCGAACGGACCCCGCTGCATGTGCCAGTACCAGTAGCCGATGGGGGCGCGGCGCATCATGTGATCGTCCATTCGTCGCCTGGTGTCATCAAACCGTGACTCGGCGCCCATCTGGCTGCACGTACAGCAGCTCCCCGGTAAGCGGGTGCTTGTCAGGCGCGAGAAAATTCTTCACAAAATCGGCCCGGCGAATCATCGGGATTGCCAGTGCTACAGGCATTTCTACGCCGTCCTTGAGGCAGTAAGGGATGAAGCCCTCGCATGTCATGGTCCCGCCCTTTGTGGTGCGTGATTCCGGCGTGTATTCTTGTTGGCTTGTGTGGTTCATGTTGTTACCTTGGTTGTTGAAAAATCACTGACAGAAAGAATCTCACCCGTTTCCGGGTCAACTTCGCATTCGCCACGGCCAAGCGATATGCGGTATGCACTCATTGCGTAGCCCGATCAATACTGCGGTTGTTGGCTGACTCTGTGCGCCATATCTCGATTCGAGCCTGTGCAGCAGTCATCTGCCACTTCAGCGTTTCCTCTACCTCAATCGCGGCTTTCAACCCTTCCAGAAGGGCGATGTAGTCAGGATGGGCATAGGCGTATTGCTCTCGCGCGTTGACGGCCTTTTCAACGCATTCGCCCATCAGCAGCGCCTTTTTGCTTTTCCTGAACTCTTCCAGGTGCATTCGATTCGCCTTTGCTTGAGCGAAAATCGGCGCGTTGGAGTAGATGAAGCTGACGGCGGCGTCGTGAGGTGCTGTCATGCCAGATTCGCCCCTGACGAAATAGCCACGCCCACAGCCACGATGCAGCTACCCGGCTTGCTGCCCTCTACCCAATCCACAAGCACCGGCTTGAATCGGCTGTCATCAATGCCCAGCGCAGCGGCTATCCCATCTTGCGCTGCCTTGAATGCACCCGCCATGCCATCCCAGTCCCTGCGATGGCGGGTAGGCGTGACGAACACCACGGATAGCGGGATATAGCCGTCTGGTGGCGTGTAATCGCCCATTGCCTGCTTCGTCAGCCAGAAAGCGGCATCCTTCGCGGCTTCTTTTGCGTTGTTGGTTTTGCCCCAATGCTGGCCGTTGCGCCGGTTCGGGAAAAGCTCAGGCGCGGGGAATGGCAGGGTGACGATCATGCTATTGGCCCTCCAAGCAGTCGCCATGCCGCGGCTGCACAGGCTGGCACTTGGCCGTTACCGATGGCTTTAAGGCGGTGTGTCCGATGGGCCACCCCATGAGCCACTCTGTCCAATCCGCGCTCAGTTGCCCACCACTCACAGTCATCGTCAATGAAACTTGCTTCCCAATCGCTATACGCCGAGCGATTGCTGGTGTGTCCGCATTCCCGCGATTTCTGTTGTCGCTGGTTTGCGGTGTTGGATACATCTTCACGGCCGTCGCAAGGCCGTCGCCGCTCGTCGCGCTCGCTCCTTTGCGGTTGTGGTTGCCGCAGACTGTCGGCGTCGGCCATTTCAGAACCTGCGCCGATAGCTTCGGCTCGCCCCGGCTGTTGATCTTCCCGTTCGCCCGGTTCACCGAGTCGTCCGCTACTGGCGTTTGCCAGAATCCACAGCCTGTCCCGCTGGTGCGGCGCTCCAACATCGGCAGCTCCCAGCACTGTCCACCGGCAGTCATACCCGAGCGCGGCCAGGTCACTGAGGACAACTCCGAGTCCCCGAGTAATGAGAGCTGGGCTGTTTTCCACGAACGCGAAACGGGGTCGAACTTCGCCAATGATCCGAGCCATGTGGGTCCACATCCCGGATCGTTCGCCAGTGATTCCGACGCCTTTTCCGGCAACGCTGATGTCCTGGCACGGGAAGCCTCCAGCCACCACGTCAACAATTCCGCGCCACGGCTTTCCTCGAAAAGATTGCACGTCATCCCAAATCGGGAAAGGCGGGAAGCATCCATCGTTTTGTCGTGCCACAAGGACAGCTTGGGCGTAGGGTTCCCATTCGACTGCGCAGACGGTTCTGTGTCCGAGCAATTGGCCCGCGAGAATTCCGCCTCCCGCGCCTGCAAAGAGGTGCAATTCACGTAATCCGCCATCAGGGCGTGAGAAAAGATGTAGCTCATTCACGTCGCCCCCTCTTCGCAGCATCCCGCTCGGCTTCGCTTTTCAAAATCCACCATTCGCCCAATTCTTCGGGCGCCGGGCGAAACTTCGCTTCTGTAAGCCGTGTCCTGATGGCTTCGCGCAGCCCGATGTAAAGCCCGTGATCCTCGGCTTCTCGCTCTGCTGCCCGGTGCCGTGCGTGTGCCCACCAGCCAGGCGTCATCGCCAGCTTGGTTAGGTGATCCAGTTCGGTTGTGAATTCGCATGGCCTAGAACTCGCTTCGTTTGTCATGGTTGCTGTGCGGCCAGTGTTCGAAGTTCATCGGCCCGTCGCCTGGATTGCCGACAAACTGCCCGGCGTCTTTGTCGAACCACAGCTTGATGGTCGGTTCACCGTCGCCGCTTCCGTCGTAGTTGCGCTGTTTTCGGCACAGCAGCACCTGATCCGGTTCTTCGCGCTTTTTGGCGTGGAATCCGTTCTGCCGTGAATCCTCTTCTTTTGCTTTGTTGCGCCAAACCAAAAAAATGTTGTCCGGCTGATCGGTGATTGATCCGCTGCCCTTGTTGTCGTGCTTGTCCGGCAATGCGTTTTCGTTCGCTGGCTTTTTCAGGTGGTGGACAAGGTGTATATGCGCGGCGTAGTCCTTCGCAATCGCGCAAAGCTCATCAACGAAAGCCTTTTGCCCGTTGTAGTCATCCTCACCACGAACGCACTTCGCCAAGTTGTCCACGATGACGTGATTGATGCCGAGCTCTTTGGCGCAGTACCGGACCATTCCAAGCACCGTGTCACCGTCAGCCGTGCCCATCTGGTCATAGAGCCACAGCTTGCCGTCAGTCCACGCGCCGAAGTCGTCATAAAGCGCGTCCAGCGCAGCAATCCCGGCATCACCCTGGTACTCAGGGCTAAACGGGTTCGTACCAGCAAACATCCGGCCCATGCGCTGCATCGTCGTCACCGGCTTGCTCTCGAAGTTGGCGATGCACAGTTTCTGCCCCTGGCCCATCAGGCTCAGTGCCACCTGACTGGTAATCAGGCTTTTGCCGTGCCCGTTCTGCCCGGACCAGATCGAAACCTCACCAGGGCGAAACTCGAAACTGTCAATCACCTTGATCCACGGCAGGCTGATCTTTTTCACGCCAGTCTTTGCGCGCAGCCTGTCCTTCAAGTCCTGCACCCACTCCGATGCGGGCCGGACCTTCGTCTGGTGGTTGGTTTCGCGCAGGTATACGCTGAAATCAATTTCGTCTGAGATCATTTGCATAGCAGCTCCCGCGTACGGCTCAGAATCCGCTCATGCGCCTCGCTCACGCCGCTGATGCCGGCTTTGCAGGCCAGCCCCGTGCTTTTGGGTTTGGCAGCGTCTACAGCCGTCAAAACCTTGCCCAGCAATTCGGGGTAATCACCGCTCTCGAAAACGTCAACGTGCAGGCCAACCAGTGCGCGCAAGTCCAGCCGTGGAACATCGTCGCGTGGCGATACCGTCACCACGGACGGCGACTCAATCGCCACCTTTGGCGCATCTCCAGCAATCAGCCAAACGGCAGTCGGGGCTTTGCCGGACAGCCGCAGGTTTGTCAGGGCGTCCAAGCTCATATCGCCCCCGCAAAAACGGCTTCAGCCTGCGTTTGCCGCCCGTATCCGCTGCGCCCGCCCTTGTCCTGCTCTTTGCCAAGCCATCGGACAACGAAGGCGTTGACGCCTCTAGCGGTTTTTCGTTGAGCAGGATTTGCATTGCTCCACGTTCGCATTTCGCGAAGTTCCTGCAACACGTCAACAGCGGGGTAACTGCTTTGCCAGTCTTCAACCTGTTTTTGGTCAACCGGGTATTCGGTTCCATCGCAAAGCGGGATGGTGGCAACTGGCGGCGAGTCGCTTTGCGGCTCAACGCTCTCCCCCTCCTCTCCCTTCCCTTCCCTTCCCTTCCTAGCCGAATCGTCGCGAGGCTTCGCGAGCTTTCGCGAGGGCTTTCCGTTTTCAGGTAGTTTTGACTCAGATGGGCGGTCAATCTTCTGGTGTTCGCCCCATTGATTGATCTGGACATACCCCGAACCATCGACTTCGTACCTCGTAACGCACCCCTCTGCCGACAATTCCCCAAGCCAGCCATCAATCAGATTTTTGGCGTCGTCGTCGTATGGATAAAGAAGGCTCGCGAGCATTCGCGAATTGCCGCGAAGCCTCCCGGCATCGTCCGCAAGCGTCCACAGCATGATGAAGCACAATCTGGCGTCACGACTGACGCGCCCCATGCTCTCTGACTGAGGAAATTCCGGCTTGATCGTTCTGATTCGTGCCATTACGCTACCCTTTCTTCCATGCGCCTGATCTGATCCTGGCTGCGTGAAGCAATCGCCTTTTCCATCCGCACGCGCCAGTAATCAGCCTCGCCCCGGTCAGAAAAGCAACCAGACGCCTCGTAATCGTCCATTGCCTGCTGCATCAGCCGCCCGCAGTCGCGGATGTGGGCTTCTAGTTCGTCTGGTGTCATGCGGCCTCCAGGTCCAACTCTTCGTTCTCCTCAATGTCCTTCTTGCCAGCCGCTGCCATCTGCACGTTTTTAACGGCCTGCCTGTAATAGCTAGGCTTCAGTTCTGCACCGATGCCACGCCGACCCAGCAACACAGGTGAATAGACCTCAGACCCGACGCCCATGAATGGCGTGAATACCGTTTCACCGGGGTTGCTGAACAGTTCGACGCAACGGTCGATAACATCCAGCTGCAGCGGGTGAACGTGCTTTTCATCCTCTCCGTCGCGTGCTTCACGAAACGGCAGGACACGATTCATGCGAATGTCATCCCACATGCAATCGGCGTACTGGCGCCAGATCCATTGACTGAACCTGTTTTCCGTTTGTTTGCCAGTCCAGCCGCGATACTGCAAAACGTCATTCGGTGGCATACGCTCGCCTGCGTAGTCCAGCATTCCTACAGGGTGACGAACCGGCACAGGGTTTGCGCCTTTTTTCCTGAACGTCAGCAGAAAGTCGGCTGATGCAACCCCACAATCAATCGAATCCTCAACCAATGATTGATGTGCGAGATTCTTTTGCATCGTGCGAAGGCGAACGGCGAGCGGTTCTTTCCAGATGGCGCGGCGTCCGGTGTACGACCAGCCTTCGCGTTCGTGCAATCGCACGATGTCGCCGGGGAAGTCGATCAGTGAATCGGTGCCGCTATTGCTGCGCGGAACGTCCATGCAATGAACGGCGGTAATCCGTCCTGGCATCGTGATCCTTGCCAGCTCACGAACCACGAACGTGTAATGCTCGAAAAAAGCGTCGTAGTCATCGCAGTTAGAAAGGTCGCGCTCGTTGCTGCTGTAGTGATACAGGCCACCGAACGGCGGCGAATAGATCGAATGGTGGATGCTTCCGGAAGGCATCGCGGCCATAACGTCTACGCAATCTCCGTTATAGATTGCAAACTTGTCCGTTACGCATTGGTCAATTACAGCCATGATGGAATCTCCAGTTTTTGTGTCATGTTGTTCACGCGGTCGATGCTTCGTGCGTTGTTCATTTCTGCGACAAGGTTTGAAAACATCTTGTCGGCCTGCGTTGCCTTTCGTTGAAGGTTTCGCACGACGCCTAGACTTCCTTCGGTCGCCACCACATCCACCGTTACGGGCCGCTTTTGCCCAAAGCGCCAGCACCTGCGGACACCCTGGTAATACTGTTCAAATGAGTGCGTCGGGAAGAACGTCACATGGTTGCAGTGCTGAAAGTTCAATCCCCATGCGCCGATCTTTGGCTTCGTAATCAGGACGCGAGACTTGCCACTTGCAAATGATTCAAGTCGGTCCTCTTTTCGCTCGTCAGAGTCACTTCCTGATACCTGCACAGCATCCGGTATCAGCTTTTCGAGCATGTCGCCTTCGTCGTTCAGGTGACACCAGACAAGCGCAGGCTCGCCGGTGTTGTTCACAAGGCTTGCAACCTTTTCGCATCGATCCTGAAGGCTGCGGCGGGATTCCTCGCGTTGCTCCTTCAATCCTTGCGCTGGCATGGCAAAAAGCATCCCATCGGCCAACTCATTGACTTCGACAAGGTGTTCGACCTCGACCAACTCAGGCAACACGAACCGGCTGTCATCAAACCCAATATCTGACGGCCTGCGGATCGCTCGCGCCCATGAACAAACCCAGCGCCAGAAAGGAAGTTCAGCGTGACCCTTCAATCTCCACTTGATGACCTCGCCGCGCATCCGACCGGTTGCGCTGTTGTTCAAGTCGTTTTTGAAGAACCGGTTGAGCATGTCCATATGCCCCATGTATCCGAGTGCTTCTGATGACGTGCCAAGCTCGATAAAGTCGTTTGGCGCTGCTGTCGCTGTCTGCAGCAGTCGATACGGAACTTTCCGCATGAATGCCGTAATCTCGCCACGGCGTGACCCTGCGAATGATTTCAGGATGCTCGATTCATCACAGACAACCCCGCCAAAGTCATCAGGGTTGAAAAAATGCAGCTTTTCATAGTTAGCGACAACAACGTGGCCTTTGCTCGATCCGTCGCGTGAATGAACCGCTTCGACGCCAAACTTTTCAGCTTCGTTGATCGTCTGAACCGCCACAGCCAAAGGCGTCAGATACAGCACCGGCTTACCTGTCTTACGCGCTACGTTCGATGCCCAGGTCAACCCCATCGGCGTCTTACCAAGGCCACAGTCTGCGAAGATCGCAGCGCGGCCCTTTCTTACTGCCCACTCCACCATTTCAGCCTGAAAATCGAACAGAAAGTCAGGCATCCAAACGGGTTCAAACCCACTGTCTGCGCCGCCTTGCGTCTTTTTGTCCAGAAAATCCAGGTACTGCGATACACTCTCATCAGCCATATCAACTCCTTCTTAGTTGTCGTGGTTAGAAGCGCCGCACTTGATCTGCGGCGTTTTGCTTTGAGTCATGGAAGGTGCGCCCATGTCTCGCGCGCCAGCACTTTTTCAAGCGTCCGGCGGTGAATCCCGTGCTGTTTACACAAGGCTTCGTTGCTCAGGTTGTCGCGGATGTGGGCCAGCAATTTGTCACGCTGGCGCTTGGCGCTGCGAATGTCGATAACGTCAAGGTCGGTCAGCTTCGCCTGCGGCAAGTCCATGCCGCGCTGGGCAAACTCAGTGCGCCGCTGAAGGTATTCATCCCTCAGCACGACACACCCCGAGACTTGATGTGCACCAGCCCGTCATTGCGGTAATACGCCGATGGCGGCTGATAGGTGCCCTTGGCGTTAGCGTTGGTGATGCGCTGCGGGATGTATGCTTGTGCGGCTGCAAGGCGACTGGCGAACATGCGTGCGCGTTCGGCGTTCGTCGCAAAGACGTAGGAATTGGTTTTCATGCTTCTATTTCCACAACGCAACCGACACGGCTTTCAGCTTCCACGAAGCGGTTAAGCACGTAAACAGGATCAAGGGAAATGGCTCTGCACGTATTTACAAACCAATTCCCGAAGCTGCCAGAAATGTCTTCAACAGACGCAACCTGAAGCCCGCTATTGCGAATTGATTTGTGCTTGTCGCAAATGGCCTGCGCCACAACGGCACACAAAAGTCGCTTTTCTCCGCACTCTGGAAACTCGCTCCAACGTGAGAGCAACTTTTCCCATTGCGACATCGATGGGAATCTGAGTTCTTTTTTCATGATTGCGTGTCCACTGAGGTGGTAGGTATACGCTTGAACTCGCGCCTGATAAAAGACTCCAGCCATGCGCGGCCCTTGCGTGCTGCCATGATAGCCCGGAGTTTTTTCCAGTCCTCGTGCGACAGTCTGATGCCGCCGACTTTTGTTTCGCTGTTTGGTGTTTTCATGTTTGGCATAGTATCACTTCATAACGTACATTCATCATAAATAAATACTATTGCGATAGCTTCTGCGATAGTTTTTATTGTTTGGTTTTTCGCGCTGCACGGTGATACAGTTCACCACATCAGCAACCCAACAGGAGCAGCAGCATGAAATATGAGTTTGTACCCGGCGACGAGAAGGTGGTCGCGCCGGGGCGCACCGTAAAACGCATCCGCGCCATTGTCGCAATCGCAGCATTCGGCGTGGCTGCTGGAGAGGTCGGAGGGTACGTGGAATCTGAGAAAAATCTTCACCAGTCCGGCAACGCTTGGGTGTCCGGCAACGCTTGGGTGTCCGGCAACGCTTGGGTGTACGGCGACGCTAGATCGGA
>OFQV01000488.1_pt1 | contig 10088 bp, 23 predicted proteins | sample 1542971 | NCBI WGS metagenome assembly OFQV01 (sample SAMN07774229, study PRJEB24372) | wastewater metagenome | isolation source: WWTP Cannobio (Effluent) | place: Italy: Cannobio | collected 2016-01
TGCCTCTCCTGTGAAGCCACAGAGCACGCAGGTAAAGTCGTCGCGTTCGAACACTTCGGTTCGGATTTGTTGCCAACGCGAACCCGAACCGCCACGGGCATCGAGGTAGGTCGAGGCCTGGGCCTTAGAGCGTGGGCCGGGGCGATGCCCGACCGCACACGCAGCGCAATAGGTTGAGTGCGACGTGCCAGCGCAGCCAATGGTGGCACAGATGCGCTGCGCTCTCATGATGTCCACATCGCGCACGCCGCGCGGTTGCCGCCACCCCCCGAATGATGGCGTGTGCATGTGGTCCAGTGCGGAGAGCGGCAGCAGGTCATAGGTCTACGGTGTTCCTATCTTTATGCTGGATTCGCCGCCTTTGTCCACGATCTTTCCGTTCGCAATCGCAACCTCGAACGGGAACGTTGACATAGCACCACGGCTCAGGACGCCCCGCTGCCACCCATTGTCCCCACACCCGCATGTTGACCCCACGCGTCAGTCTGTTCGTCCAGCGGACATCCCTCACCTATCGCACCTCGATTCGCACTGGACACCTGCCCAGGTACCCGCACACAAGCATCATCCCTGCCTCCGACAAATCAAGTTGTGAGTGATTGCACCCAGGGCAGCTATCCGTTCGCACGACCTCGATGCTCCCGGCAGGCCCGGAGACGACGAACCGCGTGCCGCAGGGCCATTGCTGGTTGCGGCTCGGGTAGGGCACTGCGGCGATCGATGCGTCGCTACTCCAGTAGGTGCCGCCACACGCCATCGTCTGGCCGTTGAAGGACTCCCCGTAGTGGGTGATTTCGCCGGGGAAGCCGCCATACACGGGCGCGTCGCGGGTCGGCTCCGGGGTTATCGCAGGGGTCGGCGTGATTACCTCACCAGGGGTAGATAGCGTTACCTCGGGGGTGGCGATGCCGTCGGCTGCGAGGCCGTAAACACTAACGACATATGCGCTTCGCTCCTCACGTGCGCCGCGAGTTCCCTCCATGCCTTCTGATAGTCGTCCGTCCGGGCCCGTTCCCAGCCGCACAGGTCGCACTCCGGCCAATACTGGCGTTGAATTCGAAATACGGGCTTCGCTTCCATCCTGTCCTCCTCCTGATGTTGCTGCGACGCTAGCGAGCGCCAGTAGTGCGAGGCCGATGAGGCGCGTCATGAGCGCTCCCCAGGCGGGTCGTACGAGCCGGGGATGAGAATAAGCAACCCCGTGCCGTTGCAGCGCACGCAGTCGCGGGAGGGCCACTTGCCGGTGCCATCGCACGTTGGGCATTCCTTTGTCCCTGTCGCGCCAGCGGCCAGCATTAGCCGCTCGTTCTCCGCCAGCAGCCGGTCGATTTCGTCCACGGCGTCGGCGAGATCGATCAGTCCAACGCTAAACACCTCATCCCAGCCACGGATCTCGTCCCGTGCCAGCCGCAGTTCCGCCAGCCGCTCCTCGGGCATCTCGCTCATGCCAGCCTCTCAATCGTCACGCGCACGTGCGGCCCCGTTGTGTTGTCGAATGTCACGCTTCCACCTTCCAGTTGGTCGCGGCCGTCCCCGGCCAGTGCTCCGCCCCGGACAAGCCCGTCCTGCCCGGCCTTGAACGCAGCGACGGCGTTGTCCCAGTCGAACGGCCGATAGAGCCCGTCGCCTGGAGCTCCCCGCTTCCGTTTCGGCATGAGGACCGCCCAGTGCATCGAAATGCGCGCCCTGGCCGGCGGCTGCCATCCTTGCTCGCGCACCGCGTGCTCGGTCAATTCGCGCACCCGGTCGCGGTAGTCGGCGTGGATGACCGAGCGCTTCATGCGGTACACCCGCGCGTTCGGTGCCAACTCGTGCGGCGGCAGTGGCACAGTGACCGTGAAAACGCTCATAGCGGACACCTACAGCCTGTTGGGCGTGGGTAGTGAACCGGGTTCTTTTCCCCGATCGTTGCGGCGACATGGCGCATACGCATCGCCCACAACTCTTCGCATGTCAGTGATCGCAGCGTATACATGTTCACGACGCCACCTCCTTCGCCGCTCGCTTGGCCTGATGGCGCGGGGTGAGGATGTGCCGAACAGCGGCGGCGCGTGCCCTGGCTTCCGTGCGGTACTCAGCACTCCACCGCTCACAGGCGGCACATCCGTAGTACGGGTACTTGTCATCGATGATCTTGACGTCCTCTTCGAGAAGTTCCGCGTCGGTCATCACGAAGCCACCTCCACGAGCGGCTCCAACTCCAGCCAGTAGCCCCATTTCCACGAATGTCCGATACGCACGCCCTTCGCGCGCATGTTTGAGATGTGCATTCGGGCGATCCCCCCGTCGGCCGTTGCCAGTGGGATTCCGTTTGCCTGGGCGTGGATGTTGGCTGGCTTCATCGGCTTCCCCGGAGATGCTGCGAGCACGATCCAAACGGCCTGTTCCGTCCGCGTCAGCCCGGCTGGCCGCGGGGGGAGTTGTCCCGTGCCAACATCCCAGTACCACGGCTTTCGCCGCACCACGGGTCTGCCACAGCGCTCTACCGCGATATGCCGCCGGAGTAGCCCCGCGTCCTGCTCGTTGATTTTCAGCCGGGCCATCACATCCGCGACCGAAGGCACGTCCCCCCCTTTGCGGATTTCGTCGTAGAGGTCCAGGACGGCGATGTGCCGAGCGATGCGGGCCTCGCGTGTTGGGTGCGGCATCAGGAGCCACCTCCCGCGTCCATCGCTGCGAGGCGCTCGTCTGGGGGTGCTGCGAATTGGGTATAGTGGAGCGCGCCTTCCGTTGTCACCCAGCACTTCTCGCACACATCCCGGTGCCCGTTGGTGTAGGTTGCGGCGAACTCCCCGCATCCGTGGCACTGGTAGTTCAGTCGGTCGATGGGCGGCTGGTAGGCCGCGCTCGTAGCCGGTGACTTGGCCGATAGTTTGCCCGCGAGGGATTGGCACTCCTGCGCGAGTTTGCTGCGCCTGTCGCCCCGCAGGACGCGCTCGACGCGGAACAGCAGGTCGATGACATCCGCTGTTGTCGGCTCAGTCATCGCTGGCCTCCGGGTAGAGGGCGTCGAAGGCGAGGTCAGAGCACCATCCGTTGTCGCGCCGGGAGATGGCCGTTAGCGCCTTGCGGTAGCGTTCGTTCTCAGCACGCAGCCGGTCGATCTCGTCCACCGCGTCGGCGAGGTCAGTGAACACATCGTCCACTTCCCCCGGCAGGCCAGCCCATGACCTCGCCTTGTCCCTCGTCGATTGCAGTTCCGCCAGTCGCTCCTCGTTCATTGGCTCAGTCATCGTTTGTTCCAATCTGCGGGCAGCCAGTAGCCGGATGCGTCAGTCCCGCCAGACGCCTGGATGATGTCTGGGCCGAATTTCGCCCGGACGATCTGGACGGTGCGGTTGACCTTCGCGCGCTCCAGCCGTTGCCCGGCGACCCCGATGGCGTCCGCGAGGATCGACCAGTGGACCGGGCGGCCGGGAGTGCGGGCGAGTTCGCGCACGAGGCGGGCCTGCCGCTCGCTCAAGGTTGGCTCGCAGGTCATGGCTGGTCTCCCGGGTCCATCGCTGCCAGTCGCTCGGCGGGCGTGCGGTAGGCCGCGCTGCTGAGTCCCTCGGGAACTTCGGAGCGACGACGGAAGTGGTGATTGTCGCTTTCGCCGCAGCGGTGTTCTTCGCGGAACGCACACGTCTCGCACTCGCCCGCGCTGCTGGGCGCTGGTGGCTGCTGGAGCCGCCTCGCGAGGGATTGGCACTCCTGCGCGAGTTTGCTGCGCCTCGTGGCCCGTAGCTCGCGTGAGGCCCGGAACAGGAGGTCCGCCACCTCGGCTGCGGTTGGCTCGCTGGTCATAGCGGGCACCCGCAGTGAACCTGAACCCACGACACTCGTTCAGCCAGATTCGTTGGCCGTGGCAGCGGCATCCGCGTCCGAAATCTGGATTCGCCCAGGCAAACCGGGCAGAACTCTACCGTGGTAGACAACCAGAACTTGCGTCGCTCAATCACGAGGCACCCCCCCGACCCCGCATCCACTCGACGGCCTCGCGGAGGTCGATGACAAGCTGTTTCGCATCGCGCGAATTCACCGGCATCCGGTCGTCCAGCAAGAGAAGGTCAACCGCACTCAGCAGGTTCGCCGCGCGCGTCATCGTCTCCACGATGTGCCCCCACTGCTCTTGGTCGCCCTGGCGCATCTGGTCGAGCACCCGCACCGTCCGCTCCGCCGCATCGAGTACAGTGCCCGGGATGCGAATTGGCGCGACGTCCAGCTGGACGAAATAGGCCCGCAGGTGCGCCGCGATGAACGCCACGCTCGCGTAGCTGGTCTGGATGGCGAGCTGGTCGACGGCGTTGAGCGGGCGCGGTTCTCGCATCCGGTCGATTTCAGCCCGCAGGCGCTCCAATTCAGCCGCCGCCGCCATGTAGGTGGCACCAAAACTCAGCGGGTCGAGCGGCGTGCTCATATCCAGCGCGTAACTGTGGATCAGCCCAGCGTTCTTTCGAATTTCGGCTGTCATCTCTCCCGTCATCGGTTCGCTCACGACGCCCTCGCCATCTCGCGCCCGGCACGCACGTTCGCGGCCCACCCCATCGCCTTCGCGTGTTGCGTGCAAAACTGCTCCCCATCGAATTCGATCGTTCCCCGCATCCGGCACTGGTGTGTACCGCGCGGGCTATAGGTCAGCACCTCGGCTGCGCAGCGAACCGGGCGCGGCTTCGGCGCATGCTTCGTGTGGTAGCGGCACAATCCATCGGCGAGCATCGGGTATTTGCACGGGCGAGATTCGACGCGGGAAGACCGCGAGCGGACGTAGGCGGAACACTGGCGCGGGTCGTTCATGGCCGTGCCGCCATCGTATCGGCGTGGTCACGGCAGAAACTCGACTCTTCGATGCTGGGCGTCGTCACGAGCAGGTTCGCCCCGCCGTATTCAACGAGCAGGTGGGTCGCCGGAAGCTGGCACATCAGACGACCATCAGGCGCGCGGAATGCGCACATGATGGACAGCGGATACAGGCGCTTCATGACGCCAGCCGCCGGTCAGGGATGTTCGCGAAGTTCACCACTGAACCCGACGCGAGCCGCGATTTCACGCGCGCCGGCAGTTCCTGGAGTGTCATATTCGTCGTCACAATCAAGGTCTTCCTCGCGCTGTAGCGTTGGTCGATGAGATGGAACAGCCGCTCTTCTGCCCACTCACTGGACTTGTGGGCGCCGAAGTCATCGAGCACGAGCACCGGCACCTTTTGCAGCGCCTCCTCTGCCTGCTCGATGGTCTCCGTGGCCCGGTCGGCGTCGAAGGTGCGGCGGAAGCGTTCGAGCAAGTCGATGACCGGCCAGAAGCGCCCGCGGGCCTTGTCGCCGTGGATATCGCGCATCAGGAACAGCGCCCCGATCGCGAGGTGGGTTTTCCCCGTGCCCGGCAGCCCGGTCATCAGCATCACCGGCTCCACTGGCGGCCACTGCGAGCAGTAGTCGGCCACATGGCGCAGCACTGACGAACCCTTCGGCGGCTCCCAGTTGTCGGTCCGGCAGCGGGCGTAGTGCTGCGGGATGCGGGCAACTGTGGCGTATTCGCGGTTCGATTCCCGGATGACGTTTGCTTCGTGCGGGTAGATGCACGGGTCGAGCGTGTAGGCGCTCTTGGGTTCTCCTGGCTCGGAGTTCGTGACCGTGAGCGTCGAGCCGCAGATGGCGCAGAGTCCCCAGCGTTCAACGCACTCGGGACAGGGCATCACGCCGATTCGCCCAAAAGCGATAGCGCCGCGCTCATCCAGCGTCCTGACCAGACACGTCTGGCATTGGGAGGATGCCAAGTCTGCGTAGCGACCTCTGTTCGAGGCGGGCAGTAAGCTGCTCATTGGTTTCATCTCCGTCCGTGATTGCGACGGGTTTTCCGTTTCGGTTTCCATAGGATTTGCTCCTGTTTTCAGGGGCTGGCTTGCCGTTTTTCTTCCAGCCGTCGAGCACCGAGCGGGCGTATGCCAGCGAACCGGCGTTGTTCAACACGCCGATCTCGCAGGCTTCCTGAACCCACACCGGTTCGAATTCCTCGCACCAGGACGAGACGATTTCGTATTGCCGAGCGCTGAATCCGGTCCCGTGGAGCCGCTCGGCGGCATCGAAAGCACGGCGAAGCGGAGTAGGAATCTCCCCTCCCGGCGGTGCCAGCGGCATCGGCAGCGGTTGGAGGTGAGTTGTAGTTGCTTTGTCTTTGCTTTGAGTTGATATGAGTTGAGTTGTATAGGCATCGTTTTGGCATTGCTCAATCGATGCTGGCTGCATGCCGTTAGCATGCGTTTCGGATGCTAGTAGCATCGCTTTAGCATCCGGTTCTGGTGTGCTTGGGGATGCTGGCTGCTTGCGCCAGCGCTTGCTCGCGGCATTGCTCGCACGGGCACGGCGCTCCTCTGCGGATGCGTTGTGGACGGTGTAGTTGTGAATCTGCCAGCCGTCCTCAATCACATCCCAGGCGCGGGCAGCGACGAGCTCGGCCACCACTTTCGGAGCGCCTTCCAGGACGCGCAGTTGGCGCTTCGTAATCACTCCATCGGTGTTCAGCGCGGACGCGAACGAAATGCCCCGCACGTAGAGGCGGAACGCCTTATCACTCAGGCCGTCCACCTTCTCGTTCATCCAGAAGCTATCGTCGATGCGCGCGTATCCCATCGGTCAGGCCATGACCTTCTTGGCGCGGGCGAGCCACATGGCGTCGTACTGCTTGTCCAGGCAGGCGAACATCTGCTGATGCGGCACTACGGGCAGCCCCATCGCCTGCACGCGGGCCCGGAACTGGCGGTGCTCCTCTGCGGTCATCGGGATCTCTCCCGTGTCATCCGGGGTCACAGGAGCGACTCCTGGGCGGCTTCGGCGCTCGGGGCGATATACTCGGCCTCGTCGAACGGATCGGGCGCGGCGATGGCAGCGGGATGCTTGCGGCCGGCGTCTGCCCAGCGCCCGATGCTGGTCATGATGGTGGCCGGCGTGTCCCCGAACGCGATAAGCGCGTCGATGGCCGCTCCTGCCCCGTCGCGGTCGGTGTCCAGAAATGCGTAGACATCGGCCATCTCGAAGGGCGAATCCGCGAGCGCGGCCTTAAAGTCGGCACTCCATGGGTATGTCGGTTTGGCAGCCCGTTCTGGTGCGGGATCGACCGTGGCCCGGACAGGGTTGTCGGCCTGTCCCATCTCGTCCTCGGTGTAGATGCCGCTCATCTCGGCCGGGAACGCCTTGCGGAGTGCCAACGCCTCGGCGCATTTCGCGGTCTGGCCGGCTGGCATCTTGCCCCACATGGAGTTGAGCACCTGGCGCCCGGTCGATTGGCCGTTCTGCCATTCCTGCGTGTACTGAGCGAATTCCTCGAAGCGTGCGATGCCGGTGAAGCCGCGCCCCATGTCCTTGCGATAGACCGTGACCTTCGCGGCCACTGGCGGCTCAGCGGAGAGCCATACGTCCTTCCATGCGCCGTCTTCCCCGCACCAGTACGGGCCGTCCTGCCCGTCGTACTGCCCGGTGCGCTGCGCAAGCAGGCGGTAGCCGTCGATGCCGGTCTGGATGGTCATCTTGGCCTTGTTGCCCGAGCCACGCTTGATGGCGTGAATCTGGCGCATGAACGGGTTCAGGCCCGTCGCGGCGCACACTTCGATGAAGAGGTCGAACTCGGGCTGGGTCAGGTCGGTGGTGATGGTGTCGCGCAGGAGCTTCTGCTTCGAAGGGTCGTGGAGCTGCGCGGAGAGTCCGTCTTCGCGGTTCCGGGTGGCAAGGCCGCGGTCGATGACCGTCAGGCCGGTGGATTCGGGTGCGTTCATGGATGCTTCCTTCGGTGGTTCTGGAGCGCGCACAGGCGGCGCGGTGGGTTCGGCGAAGAAGTAGGCGCGCACTGGCGCGGGCGTGATGTCGTTCCATTCGTCCTTGGGCGCGGGCGCGGGCGTTGGCACCAGCGCGAGCATGTCGGCGAGTTCTTTGAGGTGGGCGCAGCGCTTCGTGGCGGGGCAGGCGCACCACATGTCTGGGTAGCCGACGCGTTCGATGCGGTAGGTGACGCCGGGCCGTGAGCGGCTTCCTGCGTACCAGACGGACGGGTCTTTCGTGGGCGTGAAGGTGGTTCGTTCGAGGGTCTTCGCGGTCACTTCGTACCTCCCGGCCAATCGAGTTCGTTCTGCTGTGCCACGCGCCGGAGCACGGCCACAAGGTCGTTGAGTTGCGCCTGGGCGTCGTCACGGCGGACGCGGGAGCGGTTGCGCCACGGGAGCACGAGCTTCCCGCAGTGCCCGCCATCCACCTCCACCACGTCGCAGTCGTCGCGCATGACGGTGTGACGGATTTGGCCGATGTAGACAGACATCAGCGAGCCTCCCGCGTGTCGTTCACATAGGCGTAGAAGTCCGCTGCGATAAGGTGTTCCCAGCGCCCGGATGGTGTCTTTCGTGCGCCACAAAGGGAACACTCCGTGCGCTCCTTATTTCGGAGCGAGTGCGGGCACTTCTTTTGGGCAACCACATCAGGAGTGGACGAGTAGGTGCTCATTCGTTAGCCAACTCCAACAACGTATCGGCGTGACACGGCTCGTCGAGCCGACACCAGCAGGCGAGATTCTTTCCCCGCAGTTCTTCCTTTGCGGCCGCGACAAGCAGATTGTTTTGAGGCGCGAAGCCAAGAAAAAGCGCCACCGCATGCCGGTTATCTGCCGTCACCGTCCCGAAAGGGTTCTTTGCGCCCACGATGAACGGATTCCCGAACTTCGTTGGCCGTCCGACATAGACGGTGTCAGCAGGCATCGTCCAGCCCTTCGTGCGCTTGCGCTGGATGCGCTGTGGCTTCATCGGAGCGCCCCCACCTTCGCCCGCTTGGCCCGCCTGACCGTGGCCTCGACGAAGAGCGTGCAGGCGCATGTCCCGCGCGGGGTGAGCAGCGACACGCCGGTCAGGCAGCGTTGCAGCGGGTAGCGCGCCGGGTCGGGGACGTGGCGCATCCAGGAGCACGAGCAGTTGGCGCACTGGCGGCGCTTCGATGCGGGCTTGGTGACGCGGCCGGGCGTGCTGCTCATGATTCGCCACGGGCTTTTGCCCGGACGGCACGGGCATCTTCTAGCGCGTCAACCAGGGTGGGCGGCGGCCCCTGCGAATCCCATGTGATGGAGTCTAGTTCAAAAATCAGCTTGTCGAGCGCGTCATCCATCTCCGGCGCGGCGGCGATGAGGTTGGCGTCGGCCTCGCGCTGCTCAGGATTCTCGGATGCGTAGACCGCGAGGTATGCATCCTTCCCCGCGTTGGCTTCCATAAGGATGTACAGGCCGTCGTCATCGGCTACGACTTGCCACGGTCCGGGCGTCGCGCTCACGATGCACCTCCAGCACGAGTCGCGAGTCCGCGCTTGATAGCAACTGAATGCTCCTGTCCACGGGACGTGCGCCCATGGCGTTCTCGGTCTGCCGCATTCTCTTTCTGGGTGCCCCATGCGAGATTGCTCGCGCTAGAGTTCTCTTTGTCGCCATCCAGGTGGCGGACGTCATGAGCCTCGGGCGGACGTGGCGGAAGGAACGCGCGGGCGACTAAGACATGGACGGCAAACGAAAGCGTATTGCCGTCCACATAAATGCGGACACTTGGATACCCGTCGTCATTCGGACTCGGAGTCAGTTGGCGGCGACCGTAGCCCCGCCAGTTCGTTGAAACAGAAAAGACCCGCCCATCCTCTGTGACTTCGTAACCGGGATAAATCGTGTGACTCATGAGGCCCTCCGGCTGCGGGGCGCGTGGCTCTTCGCTGCGGCCGATTGGGCCTGCTCGCGGGAGAACCCGCCATAGAACGGCGACGCCCCGTATTTCTCGGAGACGCTGAACACGCCCGCGTCATCGAGGCTGGTGCGGAAGGTGTGGCGCACCTCCCCGCACTTCCGGCAGATGCCCGAGCACGTCGGCTTGCCGGTTGGCGTGTCGAGAACAAAGTGGTGGGCGCAGGGCGCGTCGGTCATGGCTTCGCCTCCAGTTCGCGGGCCACCGCCTCGTAGGCGGACGTTGAGATGCGGTCGAATGTCTCTTTGGGGAGCAGTTCGAAGGCGATGCGCATGAAGTGGGCCTGATGGCTGTCGCGCCTTTCCTTGCCGCTGCCTTTGCCGCGTGCCGCTTCGGAGTAGTCGCGAATGTCCTGTTT
>OFQV01000491.1_pt1 | contig 10054 bp, 21 predicted proteins | sample 1542971 | NCBI WGS metagenome assembly OFQV01 (sample SAMN07774229, study PRJEB24372) | wastewater metagenome | isolation source: WWTP Cannobio (Effluent) | place: Italy: Cannobio | collected 2016-01
TCGTAGCGCTCAAGAGTCGCAAGAATTACATCCTTCAATCCTTCGTCAATGTCAAGCTCAGCCACTTCAAGCTCGATATGTTGCGTTGTGTAAAAGTCTGGATTAATCATTTTGCGCCCCTGTTTGTTTTTTTGTAATCTACCCAAGTTTGGGGGTGAGCGTTAGCGGATTTACATTTCTTTGCGTTAGAATAAAGTCTCTTGTGCCGTGGCATTTTCAAACCGTTCGCAGCAAGCTTTGTAGTAATCCTCGTCCAATTCAGTACCCACAAACTCAGCAACACCAAAGTAATGCGCTGCAATCGCGCTAGAACCGCTGCCAAGGTGTGTATCTAAAATCTTGAACTCAGGTTTTGCGTAGTTTTGCAAAAGCCACTGGTAGAGCTTTACGGGCTTTTGGGTTGGGTGAAATCTTTCTTCTTGAATTTCTTTTTTATAACCGCTCCAAAGCATCTCAAATAAATCCACACGGTTAAAAAGAGAAGTCCAAGCTAGCTCGCCTTTTGAGTAGGTTGGCATTGTTTCCTTTTTATTCCAAAATATATATCCACCAATCAGCCCAAAATAATTAGCCCCCCATATTATTTGGTGAGAACTAACGCGCTTCAGTTCATCAAAGTATTCGATGGTCGGCACTTTTTCGTCCCATTTTTTTGTCACATATCCTTTTTTCTTTTTCCCCTTCCATGTTTCATTTTCTGGCGTGTATTTTTCCTTGTCTGCTCCAATACCATAAGGCGGATCAACAATAGCCAAATCAAAATACTTATCAGGCACGGTTCGCATGTACTCCATGCAATCCATATTCAAAAGCTCAATTTTTCCGTTTTTGTAACCCATCAGTAAACCCTCATAACCTTAACGCCCAGTGATAGCCTGCATTCTTTCAGCGCCTCCTCTGCATCGCAGGCGTATGGCATTACCATTGTCCCGCCTTTGCCGTTGACGCAGTAGAAGTGCCATGCCGTTTTGATTTCGTTTACCACTCTAGCCCATCGCGCCATTCGTAAAACGCACGAAATTCATTAAATAAATCAAGCTGAGTCATTTTAAAACCCCGTCTCGAATCAAAACCGCGCGCTTTAAATCGCTTACTACGTCACCCCCACGGATGCACCACATACCGTCAAAAGTCGGTTCGATGTCGTGGTATAGGCTTGGCTTTTTCTTGTACTCTTTCATTTGTTGCTCGTACATGATTAGTTAGCCCATGATTTATCTTGCAGTTGTTCGGCGATAGATATATCTCTTGTCGATCTAGCACCCCCATCACGCGATAGGATTGGTCTTGGTGTATGTCTTACCGAGACTTGTGCAACCGCTTCAAAACGCCGCCCAAGCTCTGCGTGGATGTATTCAGGTGTTACCCCATCCCAACCCTTATCAATCGTTAGCTCTAGCGCTTCATCAGGAGTACAGGAGCATTTAGCGGCTTGATTAACGGCGCGATTGAATGCGCCTTGTGTCAATGGCTTTTTCTTCTTGATTCGATAGTCAATGTACTCCTTCGCCATGTCTTCGCTTACACCGCAAAATATTGAAGCGTGTAAATCAATGTTTTTGTAAATCATTTGATAACTCCAAAACAATATCGGAAAGGTTTTCGTTATATTCTTTTACAGCTTCTAGCAGTTGCTTTGCAAACAGTACCGCATCAGTGGGTGACATGCTTAAAATAGCTTTTCTATCTGATCCGGTGTCTGAAATGGCAACAATGTAATCAAGGCCATTAGAATAAACTTCTGTGATTTCGTGCGTATCGCCAGTGGTGTAAATCTCTATCAACATACTTTAGCCCTCGCTGCCTTGTTCATATTTCGCTTAATCGCTCTTAATTTCCTTGCTTTATCCTCAGCACTCTTTTCTTCTAGCTTAGCGTCCCATTGTTTTAAGCGCTTCTCAAGCTCTGTAGCCGCCATTATGCGAAGTATTCGTAATTCTTCTGGCGTACACCAAGCCACTAGCTCTTTTGATCTTTCCCAAAACTCATCGCTAGGCTTATCTTGTTTTTGCTTCATTTTTTAACCCTATTTTTCAGTGTTTCGCCCAAAGTTGGCCACTTCTCCCTTCTGGAATCCTACACGTATCAGCCTTGTTTAAATTGGCGTCTTACATGTAGACCAGCATTACGGGATAGTCTCTCTCCAGTGCGGTCGGGACGTAGCAGACAAGTGGACAGTCTTTGGCTTTAAACCTATCTACGCTTTTGGTCGAGTCTTGTTTGTATCGCGGTTGACTCACTGCATCAAAAAACCGCTTATTATTATTTGGCTGCTAATAGCTTGCTGACCCACTCAACGCCCTTAGGCGTGAATTTAGCGGTGCTATAAGCGTGATCCGTGTCAGATGTACCAGTTGTGACGTAAAAGCGCCCAGAATCAATGTGTGTGGCGTATGGCATCCACTGTGACCCTAGGCGGTACATAATTTTGTTGTCTTGTAGAAATGCGCGGAAATCGTTTTCTTTGATTCGCAGCAATTTAGCAACTTGACGAAAGCCCATGTTTCCGGTGGATTCAACGTATTTTTCTACGAACTCAACAGCGGGGCGAGCGGCTTCTAGCTCAGCGGCTTGGTTAGCTGCTAATTGAAGGGCTTCTGCAAATGATTTAGGGATTGCTTGATGGTTGCTTGATTCTAATTCTTGCCAGCGGTCAACAAGTGCCGCGGTGAACTCTGGGGATAATTGCGCAACAACGATATAGCTGTCACGCTTTCCAATCATGTAAACTTCTACCGTCTGACCTGATCCATTTTTAACCTCCACCAATGGTGGAAGTTGAATTGTGCCAAGGCTTGCCAGTCTTTCAACTGATCTTTTGACGCTATCATGACGGGAATTTACCAGCGCTGATATTTCTTGGCTGGACATTGTTAAAACTGACTTGCTTTGCTGAATTGGAAGCATAAAAAAACGCCTTTGAAAGTTAGCCCTTGGTGACAGATACCGTGTAAAGGTAAGCTGGCAAAAAGGATAGCCATTGTTTACGGTAAACAAGGACTAACTTCAAAAGCGTCTCTGGTTTACCTTTATCTTTTGTCTACTGTCTGTCACAACAGGCGATTAATCGCAAAAGACTGCGCCAAACCTCTATAGGTAACTACTGGCGCATGTTTATTTTAGCTCATCGGGTGAGGTTTGCAACTAATACTTCAACAAAATTACAACATGCCACCAGATTAGCCCTATGCGAATTTGGCGTCCGCCCCATGCCACCCCCAGCAGGTAGTTACCAGATCCGCAAACCTTGCTTGATTTAATCAGCCCTATGTTCATCATTTTCACCCAATCTAAAATATTCTAAAATCGCAGCTATTTGAGCCTGCGCCCATTGTTCGTAACTCATAAACACTCTCTAAAACGGAATTTTAAGCTCGTAAATAAGCGACTCAATGTCTAGCCTAGGCTTTCGCGCTCCTTTGGGGGTGAATGGCGCCACGCGTGTTCCTATCCTTGCCGCTTCGGTCTTGTTTATTGACTTCTTGCCTGCAATGGTAAAAATTCCCACGGCCTCTGCGCTAATGTAAAAGCTTTCGCCGTCTATGTGGCACAGGTAGCCAGCAAATAGATTTTGCTTGCCTTGCACTACCTTGGCGACCAGATCGTCCTGCTGCGTAAGCCTAGACAGCGCTAGGCGGTCTTTGGATTGCTTACACTCAAGATAGACTATTGCGCCTTGGTCAAACAAAATGAAGTCGCAAATGTTCTTAATTGTGAATCTTCGCTGTGTTGTCTCACCCTGCCAGCCAGCATCGCGCAACCGAGTACAATCTACGCCTTGCAGTTTGCAGCTTTCTTGCAGTAGTTTTTCCAGGTCTTTACCGTCCACTTTTAGCGATCCCCTGAATGATTATGTCGTCAAATTTAACTGGTGAGTCTTGATATTGTTTTGCCCATAGATCGCACTCAAAACCAAAAGCATCAACAAACGCTTTTCGTCTTCTTGTGCGTAGAGTGTCGCAGCATAGGCAAAGACCAAGAACAAATTCATTGCCAATATGCACGCGCTCAACCCCTATATGCACCTTGAACGATGATCCTACGGCGTGATGACAAATAACGCCGCCGTCATCGTTGCAGGCAATACATACGCCCCTGTCTTTTAACCATTGCATGTGCGCCTTTGCTTTTGTGTTAGCTGCGGGGCTTTGTGGTGTTGGCTTCTTTTGCAAGTCACACCCCCACAATCTGCGCTAGAAATTCACAATGCGAATAGGTGCCTTTGTTCTTGTGGCCTTCTGGGTAAGCGTCATTACCCGCTAAAACCTCTTTCAACGATTGCTCCATAGCATCATTCAAAATTTCTGACTTGTTCCCACGTAAGGCGCATGTGAATCTGTGGTGGCAATCTACCGCCTCGATTTTAGTGTATTCTTTCCAGCAAACGCGCATTATCACAACCCACGTAAACTCAGTGCTAACAATCCATTGACTGCAGCGCTTCCACATATCAATGCAGATTAATTTTTGAGTCGGGTTCGCGTGGTCAATGTCACCGCCTTCGATTTCAGAGTTATCAGCAAACGGGTCAGGGTCAAGCCATGTCACCGTAAACCCTAACATCCCCCTGCGCGCACGCTTCATGTACTGAGCCTTCATTTTTGGATTACTACCGCGTTTTTTTGCAACCTGTACTTTAGCTTTCATTGCTGCGCCTCTGGATATGCTGAATACTGTTCAATGCCTTCAATGTCGGCAAAGTAAACGCCAGCTTCGTTGTATTTTTCAATTATCTTTTTGATGTACTCGGTGCCCTGCTTAACTGACATAATGCTAGATACGCTGATCAAATCCATAGCCTTTAATTTCTTTTCGTATTCAAGCCCACGGATTACAATGTCATAAACATTAGCGAATTCAGCGCTGTCACGGCGTAAGATTCTGCAGCCGATCAATAATTTACATTCGCGCCTACTGTGACGCTCATCACCCCCATGTAAAGTTTTTGCGATCCTTGTGTAGATGTGGAAGTAAAGCTTATTCTGCGCTGCGGTACGGCGCTTAGCGGCGTCTTTCTCTGAATACTTCTGAACTATGATTTCAGCAGCAAAGCCAGATTCAACAATCTGCGCGGCATCTTTAGCGGCTTCAACTATTTTAGGTTGCAGCGCCACCATGCCGTCTATTAAATATTCACCCATAAATTCCCCGCCCAAAATGGTGCAAATTACTAATTATTTTCGTAGTTATACAGCGAGAACTACATAACTACGAGATTTAAACGCCATAACAAATATAAGCTATTGATTTATAAAGTAGTGGCGCGTAAAGGTCGGAGTTATATAGCGTGCGCTGTGTAATAAACTGTTATGTTTTCAGACCTGCAGCAAATTCAAGTATTTTTATTTTGTGTTCCGGTGTTGCGTAAATCTCAACCCGCACTAACCCTGCATCAAGTCGTTTTTTCTTTAGTGCTGCTTGCCGCTCAGCATTGGATTGTGGCGCTTTTTCTTTTTTAACTTTGCTCACTATTGCTTACCTTGTAATTTGCAGCATTGACTATCGCATTCCCAATTGACCATGTTTTTTCGCCAAAGGTTTTCCCCGAAAGCTTTGCGTTTTGCATACTTTTATCAGTCGCTCCAGCTCCTTTTGGGTAAACCGTAAAATATTCATCATTCCATGTTGGGTATTCGCAACAAGCCAAAGCAATTAGCATTGCATCGTGCATGCTTTTCCAAGGGTTGAAGCACTTTGTATGTCCAGAAGTGCAGTATTCCCAATCTATTCCATGGTCACCGCTAAACCTTACAACCTGCTTTAGTTTTAGGCCAGCTTTCGCGCCAGCCTTTAAACATAATCTTATTTGCTCTTTATTCACGCTAAACTCCTTACGCTAAAAGCGCTTTTTCTATTGCTTTTTTTGGGGTTGAGTAAAAAAATCTTAAAGTTTCTTGCACCGCTTCGTCGTATCCGTATGTGACGGATTGGCTTGATTCGCAAAACTCTACAACTGAACCATTTTTGAAAGTAGCTAAAAAGAAACCTTGCATATATTTAGCAGCAACAACTACAGCACCGGCTTTTTCGAATTTTTTAATTTTAGATTCTATGCTCATTTTGATCACCTGTTTGTTTTCTGTCGCGCCTTTCGCTTCAGTAAAGCTATAGTCTCATATTGTTACCGGTAACGCAAGCACTTTATTTGAAATAGTTGAAAATAAACTACCATCTACAATGGCAGCAGCATAATTGAAAGCATTGTTTCGCTTTCCTTGCTGTATGTGCTGCGAGAATTAGGCCATAAATTTTCCTTCATATTTTTAGCCATCGCCTCTTCTGCCATCTTTACTGCCGCATTAACGGCCTCTTCTTTTGTATGGCCTTCCCAACAATCATGAGCATTTACAATATTCGCCCATTGCCCGTCAAAAAGTCTTATTTCTCTATCATCACTCATAAAAACCTCTGTAGTTAGTTAATCGCAAGCACAGTTGCACATAACAAAAAGTTGCAGCCGATGGAATTACCATCTAGCCATTTAATTTCTACTCCCCGCCACGGGCTGAACTTGGCGTTAAGCGCCTTGCTTCTCGCATCGTTCTAGCATCTCGTCATAAAGCCTTCTCGTATCTTCGCTTTTTGTCATTGATTCTTTTACGCTTGTGATTTCCGTGATGAAGCGTTGAAACGGTGATCGTGCAATGCTTGTAATTTCAAACAAAACCGAAATATTTTGCAGTGCAATTTTTATTGTCCCAAGGTCATCAGTGTCGCACCATGTGGCCCACAAATTACCAGTTAATAGCTGACTGTTTGTTATTTTATTAAACATAATTTCAGCATCATCACCATCCACAACTTTTGAACCGCTTAATGTATATTTAAAATGCACTTCGTAAACCTCGCTTAACAAGTCGCTGAAAGGCGACGGAATTAGAATTTCACATTTACGCGGCTTTAGTGTGCCGCGCTTTAGCTCAACGTTATGTGTTAGCAATATCCAGCAGAGCCTTAATATGCGGCTGTTTTTTCCATCCATCTGCGCACCAATTACTTTCCTTTGCAAAAATATTTATGACACTTAATAGTTTTTCATTTTCAATCAAAATAGCACCCACATATTTGTGCATTTCAACCAGCACTTCGTCTTCTAACAATGGGCAGGCTGAGTGCAGCGACTTGTTAGCCTTTGCGCACATTGAATCCCACTCTTCAAAAATATACTGTTTCGGTTCTTTCATAACTCACATTCTCGCAAACATCCAGCACATAACAAAAACATGAACTGGATGCGGTTTAAGTTGGGCACACTAATCACTTGTGAAAAGCGCACCAGTTATATTGGCGTTATGACTCTTTGATTCCCTTAATCTGACCTAGCTCTCCGTTAGCGGTTTCAAGCTGTCTGCGCAATGAATCAACTCTGTTCTGCGCTTTGTCTACTAGCGAATTTTTTGCATCATCAAACGAATCAAAGTAAGCGCTCCAATCTGTTTTCTTAGCCTCCTTTCTTCCGTTTAGCAGCTTAACAAAATGGTCTGTTTCGCCTGTTACTTCCAACTTTTCTACTCTGTTGAATTTTGCAAGGTATTTAATCACTTTCTTTACTCCGTATTAGTTGGTCATAACAAGGCGTTACAGCGCGGATGCTGCAAGAGTTCGCCTTGTAGTTTGTTTGGTGCTGGCACCGCTGAAATTGGCGCTACTTATCCACCCCTTGCGCGATGGTTAAATTCTCTATTGCTAGGGCGATAACATCATCCATTGTTAATGGCTTTTTGTTTTTCTTGCCTTGTTTATTTTGTGCTGCTGAATATCTAAAAACGCTTTTGTAGTTGGGTGTAGCCTTACTTGTGTAGATGCCATATAGCCTCCATTCGTTGATTTAAAGCAATTGTATATGTAATCTTTTGGTATGTAAAGGCGTTGACAGGTTTTTTTATTGTGTTATTCTGAACTCACACAAACAAACAGGGGTAAACGATATGGCAACAATGACTGACTTGGTTTTGAAGGAGCAAGAAGCGAAGCTGCCAGATATAAAAAGAAACAAAAGTGGGACAATTAATGGCAACTCTTTTACTTGGTGGCGACACAACACAGAGCAAAGTCTGCAAGTGGTTTGCGGATTATCAGAAAAAGAAGCTGTAACAATGACCAGAAAGATTGCAGATGATTATTACAAGGGGTTTAAAAATGTATAACGAGTCATGCGGTAACACACAAGCGGAAATCGCAAGAGACACACAAACAGACGCGCAAGAGCAGGCGCAATATTCTGCTGAGATTAATCTGTGGAAAGAAACACGCGATAAGCTTCTGGCAGGCGAAACGATTTACACAGGCTGCGCCAAGTTCACGCTAAGCGAAAGACTGGCTAACGAATACCAAGAGTTTGCCGATCTCATTGATTTAGATGATGACATAATGACCCATTACGCGGCCAATACATGCACACCATTAATCAGCGAACTAATTAAAAACGAGGCATCTGTTTTCGCCTCTATTATTGTAGGGTAATGATATGAACGACTTATTTATAGATAACTTGGCAATATTGATGGTGTACGTTATCGCTCTAATCTCTGCTTTTTGCGTGATTGAGACTATCGTTGTTTTGGTGGTTGAGTGGCTAGAGTCTCGCCTGAAATACAGCAATGCAAAAGTCGGCGATGTGTTAAAGCCTAATGATAAGAAATGTAAATTTAATGTAATTTTGCGCGCAGCTTTGGCAAAGTTGCGCTTTAACTAAGGGGTAACGTATGAACGAAGTAACAATACAACAACAATCGGCTTTGCCAGTAGTGAGTCAAGAAACAGATATGATGATGCAATTAATACAACAAATTGCGTTAAATCCTGATATTCCTGTTGAAAAGATGCAAGCTGTTATCAACATGAAAATGCAAGTTTTTGATAAGAATGCAGAAATCGAATACAACAAGGCAATGATACTTGCACAGCAGGAAATGCTGCCAGTTATTAAAACTGCTAAGAATACGCAAACAAGTAGCACTTACGCAAAAATGGAAAACATAGCCAAGCAATGTAAACCAATCTGGACTAAGCATGGTTTCGCTTTACAGTTTGGCACCGCTGACTGCCCTATAGCAGAACATTATCGCGTTACCTGCGAAGTGTCTCATGCGGCTGGATTCAACAAGAAATATCAAGCTGATTTGCCTGTTGATGATGAAGGAATTAAAGGCCAAAAGAACAAAACAGGCTGCCACGGCTTTGGAAGTACTATGTCTTATGCGCAGCGATACCTAACTATCATGATCTTTAATATCACTCTTGAAGGCGCTGATAATGATGGTAATAGACCGCCACAACAGCCACAGCAACTACCAGCCAGACAAAAAACTCCAATATCTGATTCAAAGTTTGCAGAAGTAATTGCAAGAATTAAATCAGGCGAGGTCAATATTCTTCGGCTAACTATTAACCATGAATTAACAGCACCACAAAAAACAATCCTTTTATCAGAATTCCCTGAGGCTCAAATATGATTCGGTGCAGCTCGATTGACAAGATAATGACTAATCCTCAGAAAAAAACTGAGGAGTTTTCAGAAACCGCTAAAGGCGCAATGATGGAAACCGTTAGAGAGATTCTGTTCGGTGTGCGAAAGAACTTGGATGATGTGCAAGCAATCCAAAAAGGCCGTATGTGTGAAGATGCTGGAATTCAATTATATAACGATGTTTTTCTGTATGACCTGAAAAAGATCGAGAGTGACGGGCGCCGCAATAATGGAATCATTACTGGCGAGCCTGATTTGGTTGCTGCGCACTCTAAAAAGGGAGTTGATATAAAGGTGGCTTGGTCGCTGCTAACGTTCCCGCTATGCGCAGATGATGCCGATAAGAAAGGCTACGAGTGGCAGGCGCGCGGCTATATGTGCCTGTTTGATCTTCCAGAGTGGGAAATAGCCTACTGCGCAATAGACACGCCAGAGGAGCTTTTAAAGCCTTGGGATGATCGCACAATCCACACGATTGACAGCGCCATACCTGCGCACCACCGCATCACAGTGGCGCGATATACCCGCGATCTTGAAATAGAAAAAACCATGCTGGAAAAATGCGCAAAAGCTAATCTGTGGATT